>Ga0335078_10002077_pt1 | contig 30363 bp, 29 predicted proteins | sample Lox_Sample_32_FD_206711 | JGI IMG/M metagenome (GOLD analysis project Ga0335078, IMG submission 206711) | Soil microbial communities from Loxahatchee National Wildlife Refuge, Florida, United States - Lox_Sample_3.2 | ecosystem: Environmental > Terrestrial > Soil > Wetlands | place: USA... | reverse complement strand
TGATCGAGCGGGACCTCGAACGAATGCTCGGTGGCGACCAGGCCGGGGAGCAGAACCTCGTCGGGCATCGGTGAATCATGCCCGCTCCGGGCGATCTTGCGGGAAACCACGTGTAACGTCCCGCCAGGCGGGGGGTTTGATCCCACGTGGCTTGGTTGCCGACTGAGCATATGTGGAAAGCTGCTTGACATGACCCGCGGGGAGCGTTTCGCCAATCTGCTGGGCGTGGTGGTCCCGTTCGCGGGCGTCCTCGTCGCGATCGTGCTGCTGTGGAACCGCGCGGTCGACGCGACTGACATCGCGATCCTCGTCGGGCTGTACATCCTGACCGGGATCGGGATCACCGTCGGGTTCCACCGACTGCTGACCCACCGCGCGTTCCAGACCTACCCGTGGCTCGAGCGCACGTTCGCCGTCCTGGGCTCGCTGGCGGTCGAGGGATCGGTGCTCGATTGGGTCGCAGACCACCGCAAGCATCACGCCAATGCCGACAAGGAGGGCGACCCGCACAGCCCGCACGTCGGACATGGCAGCGGCCTACGCGGCCTGTGGCACGCACACACCGGCTGGTTGCTCGAGACCCAGGGCCAGGCCGACTGGAAGCGCTACGCGACCGAGCTGTACGAGGATCCGAGCATGCGTCGGATCGGGCGGCGTTTCCCGTGGCTCGTGGTGATGTCGCTCGCGGTGCCGACGATCCTGGGCTTCGTGCTGGATGGCTTCACGCTGGGCGGCGCGCTCCGCGGATACATCTGGGGCGGGCTCGTGCGCATCTTCCTTGTGCACCACGTCACCTGGTCGGTGAACTCGATCTGCCACTTCTTCGGGCGGAGGCGGTTCGACATCGAGGACCAGTCGACCAACGTGGCCTGGCTGGCGGTGTTCTCCCTCGGGGAGTCGTGGCACCACAACCACCACGCGTTCCCTCGCTCGGCCTACCACGGGCTGCGGTGGTGGGAGATCGACCTCTCGGGGCTGTTCATCTCGATGATGTCGAAGCTGGGACTCGCCTGGAACGTCGTCCGCATCACGCCCGAGCGGCAACTCCAGAAGACCGCCGCCGCGAAGGCCCCGGCGTCCGTTCAGGCCAACTGAGGGTCCGCGAGCAGACGCTGGATCCCCGCCGCCTCGGTGCCAGACGCCGTCCATCGGTGCTGATCCGGGACGCGACGCCGGAGGACTCGGAGGCGATCCGGCCGTTCGTCCACCAGATCGTCGCGGACGGGGAGAGGTACGCGTACGACCGCCCGTGTCCGAGAGCGAGGGGCGTCGCATCACCGATTCCTGTAATGCGCGAGCATGTCAGCCGCCGGCACAATGCCGGCAGGCTCGATGGGCAGCGGCTGGCGAGGGACAAATCGCCCGTCTGTCCGGTGGCCAAGATTGAATCCGCCGACAAATACCCACGATCCCCCCTGAGGAGGAGTGCCGTGCCGTTAACACAGGCCCAGCTGGTGACTGCTGTCGCCGATCGCGCCGAACTGAGCAAGTCCGATGCCAAGCGAGCGGTTGAAGCGCTCGAAACGATCGTGCTCGAGGAGCTCGGCAACGCCGAGAAGGTCCGCATCGGCGGCATCGTGCAGCTAACCGTTCGCGTCAAGCCCGCCACAAAGAAGCGCACCGGCCGCAACCCCGCGACCGGCGAAGAGATCACGATCGCGGCCAAGCCGGCTAGCGTCGACGTGCGCGCGCGCCCGCTGGCAAAGGCGAAGGCGGCGCTGCCGTCCGTGCAGAAGGCCCGCCGTCGACTCGCTGCCTGACGCGACTCCCCTCGGCTCACCTCAGAGATCAAGCTCTACGCCAGCGGCGGCGGTGTTCCGTCCGCGCTGGCGGCCAGGGCAGCGTCCCAACCGCATACCGTGCAGGCGTGGCGGAACGCCGAGCGAGCGAAGTCGAGGGCAACCGCGTGCGGATCAGGGCTCGAGCGAACGTCGTCCCAGTCAAGGACGTATTCGCCGAGTGCCGAGTCCCAGCGGGCGGGCGGCATCAGCGCCTCGGCGAACCCCTCCGGCGCGGGGTGGGCGTAGGCGTAGAACGCCGCCTTGCCGTAGCGACCGTCACCCGGCCACCAGCCGACCGCGACCTCCTCGGAGTCCATGGCGTTGCGGAACAGGAAATCGTTTGACGGCGGGTCCGCTGGTTTACCCGAGAACAGGTTGACGGCCAGGTCGAACGACCCCCACCACGCGTTCACGGGGGTCGCCCGGCCACGGTACGGCGCGCGGAAGGCGGCGAGCACGAGCGCCGCCTGAGTGGCCGCGGCGAAATACGAACCGACCTGAGCGGTGTCGTAGGTCGAGTGCTCGTCGTCCTCGTCGAGGGGCACGGTCCACGACACCTCCTGGGGTGTCGGGTTGATCGCGACCGGCCCGCTCAGGCCGCCGACCGCATCCAACAGCTCGCGGGCCACCTCGCCAACCGGCCGGTCGGGAGTCAGCGGCACGCGGCGCACGGCTCCGCCGGTGTGCTCGGCGATCGCCTCGTGATTTCCGAGATCGAGCGCCACCACGAGACCACCCGAGCCGTCGGGCGCCGGAAGCAGCGCCGTCTCCCACCCGCGGGCCGTGAGACGTAGCGCGACGTTCTGAAACTGCGGCTCGGGCGGGGCGAGCGCGACGGCGATCTTGCCCAGGATCTGCGTGTGGGCGTGGAGCGTGTCGCACGTAGCGCTCCAGTCGGTGTAATCAACCGCCGGCCAACCCTCGGACATGGACCCACGCTACCTCATCGGAGCGGGGCGGCGCCACTCCCGCTCGAGGCGCCCGGCGGAGCGTTCAGACGGTGGCAGACGGTGGCGGTGGCGTTCTGGCGCAGAGGACGCGGTCGCAGGGCCGGCACGGACCGGCGCGCAGACGCGGCACGACACCGAGGTCGTTCCCAGGTTCCCGGGACTCGCGGCTGGGTAGCCCCTGAACCGAGGACACCAGGCGTTTCGTTGGACGGCGCCTTGCCGCCGGGGAGATCGAGGGAGAAGACCAATGGCAGCAACACCATCGCGACTCGAACTGAGCCCATTGAATTTCCTGCGCCGAAACGCCCAGGCGCTCGGCCAGCGGCCGGCCGTGGTGCACGGCGAGCGCCGCTTCAACTACGCCGAGCTCGAGGAACGCTGCAACCGGCTCGCCTCCGCGCTCCGCGATCGCGGGCTCGAGAATCACGACCGGGTCGCCATCCTGGCCCCGATCATCCCGGCGCTGCTCGAGGCCCACTTCGGCGTGCCAATGGCCGGCGGCGTGCTGGTGGCGATGAACTCTCGGCTCAGCAGGAGCGAGGTCGAGCACATCCTGAAGGACTGTGGGGCGCGCATCCTGCTCATCGACGCTGAGCGGAGGGAGCTCGTGGACGGAGCTGACACACCGGACATCGCGACGATCGTGATCGAGGACACCGGAGAGGACGACGACCCTTACGAGCGGCTCCTCGCCGACGGCTCGCCCGATGTGCCGGAGGGTTGGTCCAGGACGAGAGCGAGCCGATCTCGATCAACTACACGTCGGGCACGACCGGCAAGTCCAAGGGCGCCGTCTACACCCATCGGGGCGCCTACCTCCAGGCCCACTGCGTTGCCATGGAGGTCAAGCTTGGCTATGACTCCGTCCGCCTGTGGACGCTGCCGATGTTCCACTGCAACGGGTGGTGCCTGACCTGGGGGGTCACGCGGGCGGGAGGGGTCCACGTTTGCCTGCGCAAGGTCGAACCCGACCGGATCTGGGACCTGTTCGAGTCCGAGGGCGTCACCCACTACAGCGGCGCCCCCACGGTGCACATGGGCATCGTCAACCACGACAAGGCCCACCGCCTCGATCAGCACGTGACCGTCCCCACCGGCGGCTCGCCGCCGACGCCGGCGCTGCTGAAGAGGATGCGCGAGCTCAACCTGCACCCGATCCACCTTTACGGCCTGACCGAGACGTACGGCCCCTGGGCTGCAGCTGGCAGCCGCAGTGGGATGAGCGCGACATCGACGAGCAGGCGCGGCTGCTCTCGCGGCAGGGTCACACCTACAACGGCGCCAACCTGGTGCGGGTGGTCGACGACGACCTGCAGGATGTGCAGCGGGACGGCGAGACGGTGGGCGAGGTCGTGATGCGGGGAAACAGCGTGACCCTCGGCTACCACAACATGAGGGCGGAGACCGAGGAGGCGTTTCGCGGCGGCTGGTTCCACTCCGGCGACCTCGCCGTGTGGCATCCGGACGGCTACGTCGAGCTGCGGGACCGCTCCAAGGACATCATCATCTCCGGCGGCGAGAACATCTCGAGCATCGAGGTCGAACAGGCGCTGGCCGAGCACGAATCAGTCCTCGAGGCCGCCGTCGTGGCCACGCCCGACGAGAAATGGGGCGAGCGGCCCAAGGCGTTCGTGGAGCTCAAGGCCGGCCGTGAGGTCGGCGAAGAGGACCTGATCTCGTTCTGCCGCGAGCACCTGGCGAAGTTCAAGTGCCCGGCGGCGATCGAGTTCTCCGAGCTGCCGCGGACCTCGACGGGCAAGATCCAGAAGTTCGTCCTTCGCGAGAAGGAGTGGGAGGGTCGCGAGAAGGCGATCGGATGACGATGCCGGCGATCTGAAAGGCAGGCGACACGATGACTCCGCTCTGGCGCAAGGTATTCGACGCGATCGAGCGGCCGCTCGCCGCCGGCATGGAGACGTGGGTGCAGAGCGACACCTTCATGGACATGGCAGCGATCACGTTCCCGAGTCCAGCGCCGGATGCAGCGGAGGTCCGCGGGGCAGCCGGCCGCGCACGCGCCGGGCGTCGACGCGGGATGGGCGCTGATGGCTCCGGGGCTGCTCGAGCGCCAGTTCCTGCGGGCGCGGAACGGTCTGGCCTACTTCGCCGGCTCGAATCGGCCGGTGATGGCGCAGACGCCGCGCGACGAGATGTGGCGGCGCGACAGAGCGCGGCTATGGCGCTATCGCTCCGAGGACCGGCGCTACCGGCCACCGGTGCTGATCGTCCACAGCCTCGTCAGCAAGAGCTACATCCTCGACCTGCTCCCTGGCGCGAGCATGATCGGCTCACTGCTCGGCGAGGGGCTTGACGTGTTCCTGCTCGACTGGGAGTCGGCCGATCCGGGCGACTCCGGAGAACACGTTCGAGACCTATGTCGACGGCTACATCCCGGAGGCGATCGGCGCGGTGCGCGACGAGTCCGGCGCCGACGACGTGACGCTGATCGGTTACTGCTTCGGCGGCGTGCTCACGCTGCTGCTGGCGGCTGCGCATCCAGAGCTCCCGATTCGCAACATGATGGTCATGGCGACTCCATGCGACTACCGCGAGATGGGGTTCATGGGCAACATGTTCCGCGAGCAACGGCTAAACGCCGACGACGTGATCGACGACACCGGGCTCGTGCCCGCAGAAGCGCTCGATGAGGGCTTCGAGACGCTCAAGCCCACCGAGTACGTCGCCCAGCGGGTCAACTTCTTCGAGAACCTGTGGAACGACGAATTCGTCGAGGGTTTCCTGGCGCTCGCGACCTGGGCGCGCGACCAGGTCCCGTTCCCGGGCGGCGTGTTCCGCCAGACCGTTGACGTGCTGATTCGCCAGAACGCGATGATGCACGGGGTTATCCCGTACGGGCGTGGCGAGGTCCGGCTGAAGGACATCCGCTGTCCGTTCCTGAACGCCCTGGCCGAAGGGGACACGATCACGCCGGTGGCGTCGTCGGTGCCGCTGACCCGGCTCGTCGGCTCCGGCGACGCCGCCGAGTTGCGGTTCGAGTCCGGACACATCGGGTTCGTGGCTGGACGGCAGGCCGCCAAGGTGGCGCAGCCGCAGATCGCGGACTGGATCCGGAGCCATAGCGAAAAGGATTAGAGGTCCCGCTCAGCAGCGTTCACCCGTCCTCGGCTGCCGGAGGTTGGGTCATCGGTGCTCGCGCGGGTAGACATTAACCGATGACCGAACACATTCCAGACGAGCGGCTTGACGGCCCCCGGGACGTGGCGCCCGCCGAGCCGTCTGCGCAGCCGCATGGCCCGACGGATCCGACGACAGCGCCGGCGAGCTCCTCACCGACGACGGCGCCACCGCCCACGAAGACCGGTGTCGCATTCAGCGCGCTCATTGCCGGCGCGATCGTGTTGATCCTGCTGCTCGTGTTCATCCTCGAGAACACCGAGAGCGTCAAGATCAGCTTCTTCGGCGCGGGCGGTCACCTGCCGCTCGGTGTGGCGTTGCTGCTCGCGGCGATCGGCGGCGCACTGCTCGTCGGGATCGTGGGCACCGCCCGGATCGTGCAGCTGCGGCGCCACCTCCGTCGCCGGCGCCGGGCCCAGTGATCGCTCACGTGAACACGCAAGTGCAGCGTGCTTGCATCGTGCATCTGGTTCTGTGCCCACGGCACCTCGCTTCCCTCCGTCGTGACTGGCCCTGACGTTTGGCAGACCTCTGCTCGTCGTCGGGCTCGGCCTGGTGGTCGGCGGTGGAGCGGTCTCCGGGTTGTGGGGTGCCGATCCGACCGCCGCCTGCTTCTCGAACCGTTGAGCGAGTCGTTCGCCTCGTCCTGTCAGACGGCGTGATAGTTCCCGTAGCCGACGCGACTGCCTGCGGAGGCGACGACACTCGTCGTGCAGCTCGGAGGCCTCGTCCGTCCCGACCGATTCCTTCGACACGATCATGGCGACCACGATCCTGTGAGCGGGGTCATCCCTGCTCCGCTGTCGGCGGGTCTTCTTCGCGTTGCGCCGGCCAGAGGGCGTAGCAGGGCTCGCGCACGACGACGCTTCCCGGTGCTTGAAGAAAATCGCCGAGCGTCAGCCCTGAGCCGCGCCGCTCTGTTCCGTTGGCCAACACGACCCTGATCGGGTCGTAGACACCGAACTTCTCGCCGCAGTACGGGCAGCGCTGTTGCTCCATGCCAACACCCTCCGCGGCGGCTCGGTTGAGTGCATCGGGGCAACTCCGCGAGCCGCTCGGTAGTTTCTTGCAGAGAAGGACGCGAGCTCGAGCGTCAGGCGCCAGGCGACCAGAGGTCGCTCGTTGGGTGCCGGACGGTCAGCGTCCGGTCGCTGCGCGGGTCTCGGACAATTGCCCGCTCGAGCCTGGCATCGATCAGAGCTCGTAGAGCCCGCTGGATCTCGCGCGAGTGGTGAGGCTGCTCATTACGGATCGCTCCGACCGTCACGCAATCGCCAAGCGGCTGGTTTCAGACGGTCGGCTCACGGGTAACCGCCTGACGCGGTGGCTGACGATCGAATCCGGCGGGCATGGGTGGTCGCTGTGCAAGCGCATCAGCGAGCCGCGCATAGTCACGAGACCGCCGCTTCCCTGTTCGAGCGGCTCGGCGATCTGACGTGCGCCGCGGAGGAGTCGGAGCTCGCGAGCAGCCAGCGTCGCGCGCATGCGGCTGGAGTTGCCCGCCATCCCGAGTGGGCGGACGACTTGCAGGAGCGGCTGGATGCTCGGCCGCTCATGTCGCGGGGCTGATCTCCCTTCAAGTGTGGGCTGCTGCGGGCTCGTTGGCTGGGCGCCAGACGGTCAGGGTGCGGTCGCTCCGGGGGTCGCGGATGGCCGCGCGTTTGAGCCGGCCGGCGTCGATCAGCGCTTGCAGCGCGCGGTGCTTGGTGATGTGTCCGACGATCCCGACATGCGCGCTGGTTGCGCGCAGCGGGCTGTTCTTGGCCATCGTCGGCAGCGTCCTGCCATCCCAAGCATTTCTGCTCACGGGCGAGAGAGTGTTCCCCCGCGGCGAGTTTCTGTGCCCCCGTGCCGCTGTTCTCCGCTTGGTGGCGGGCCGCGACGTTCGGCAGATTCATGCTGCTCGTGACAGCTCGGTCCGAGGCGACCGAGCTGTGCGACGCGTTGACGAAGTACGAAAAGTACGAAGTGAGCGAGGCTGGCCCGTCAGAGTGTGGCTTTGAGCGGCAGCGTGGCGGCGAGGAGGGCTGCGGTCGGGAGGGGCGCGAGGCGCCGGGTGGTGAGTGGCGGGGTGGTGGGGCCGGCGAGGTCGGCGAGGTCGGCGAGGTCGGCGAGGTCGGCGAGGTCGGCGGCGATGATGGTCGCTCCGGAGCCTTGGGGGGCGGCGAGCGCACCGCACCGACGGCGAGTCCGATTGTGGCGGCGTAGGCGAGCGGGCCGGCGGCGAGTAGCGAGGCGGCCAAGACGCTCGCGGGCAGGTCGTTGAGGGGCTCGGCGGGTGGAAGCCGAGCGCTTGAGCGAGGATGACGAGCCCGGCGACCTGCACGGCGATTCGCCAGGGGATCTGCAACCGGGCGCTGTTGCGCGTGAGCAGCACTGCACCGGCCACGACAGCGGGTGAATGGCCAGGCCGCAGACGAGTGCGTAGAGCGCGAGACCGTTGCCTCGCGCGTTTCGCGCGAGCGCGACAGCGGCGCGGTCAGCGAGCCCAGAGCTCACGATCAACGCTGAGAGCGTGAGCGCCGCGGTAAGGAACGCGACCAGCGGCGCCACGACCGCGAGCGCGGGCGTGACGCGAGCGCCGAACGCGATGTCGAGCGCCGCCGCCGCGGCGACGATCGCGGCCGAGACGCTGCGGCGGGGTTTGAGCATGAGCGCGGCGACCGCGACGGCTGCGAGACTGAGGTGGATGCTAAGCATGGTTATTCATTAACTCCACGTAGGTGATGCCCGCTCCCCGTCACACCGAGGCCGAGGCCGCCCAGGCGCTGGTGGCGGTCGCGCCGCTGGCCGCACGGTGGATCGAGCGGCTGCTGGCCGCGCACGAGCCGCCGCTGACCACGCCGCAGTACCTGGCGTTGCGCGCGATCGCGCGCGAGCAGGTGTCGGTCAACGAGCTGGCACGACGCGCCGGCGTGTCCGGTCCCGCCGCCTCGCAGCTGGTGACCGCGCTGGCGGACGCGGGCCTTCTGGACCGGCGGACCGCCGAGGAGGACCGCCGCCGCCAGGAACATGCGTTGACCCCCAGCGGTCGCAGGGCGCTGGTCAGCGCTGAGAAGCTGCTGGCCGAGCGGCTGGCGTCGTTGATCGGGGATCTGCCGCGACCGGAGATCGACGCGCTCGCCCGGGCGCTGCCGCAGGTCGAGGTGGCACTGTCGGGCGCCGCCCCGCCCCGCCGGCCACCGCCACCGCGGCCGCCGCACCCGCCACACCATCGAGCACCGCGCCCCAGGCCATAGCGTCGCGCCGCCGTCCGCGTTCACGCAGTCGCCCAGTGCGCCTCATGGCGCTCTCGCTCTGAACGCGGTCGTTCCGCGGCGTCCGGTCGCAGCTGACCGTCGTGGCGTGTTCGCATGCCCGTCGCGAGATCGCCGATCACCCGCGGGCCGCCAGAAGGGCGGGTCCCGCTCGCGAAGTCGCCGATCGTGCGCGCGGCCGGCGTGAGGGGTTCGGTCATGCCGGTCGCGAACGTCCCGTAGGCGGGAGGTTCGAGCGGACGCGTGCGAAGCCCGGCCGCGAAATCGCCGTGCCGAACCGGCGCAGCGGGTCCGACGGCGTCAGGGTCCACGTTTGGCGAGGCCGCCGCCTCGGCCGGGGCCGTCAGCGTCTCATACCCGTGCATTGCTAGACCTCCAAAGATCGGAGTGGTTTCAAATAACGCTTAACAGCTTAGTCAACTTATCTATTAAGTCAACTTCAAAGTTGTCCACGATGCCGTCCGCGCCGAGAGCGACGACCGGCCTGACCGCCCGACATCCTCGACTTGTCTGCAACGTGCTGGATCGAGGTCTACGGACCGCTCTCGCACGGCGAGGAAGGACTGCTGGGCGCCGCCACCCGCCGCGCCGCCGCGCACGTTGTCCGCCTCGCCGCGATCTACGCCACGCTCGACTGCGCCGAGCAGATCACCCCACCGCACCTCGAAGCCGCACTCGCCGTCTGGCGTTACAGCCTCGACTCCGCCCGATGGATCTTTGGCGACAGCATCGGCGACCCCACCGCTGATGAGATCTGGGCGCTCGCCAAAGACCGACCCCACGGAATCAACCGCAGCGAGGTACGCGACCTCTTCGGCCGCAACAAGAAGGCCCGCGAGATCGACCGCGCCCTCACCGTGCTCGAAGAAGCCGGACGCCATGACACGCACCAGCCAAGCCGACGGCCGCGGACGGCCCGCCGAGCGCTGGCTCCCGCGCGCCGCCTGACCCAACCCCCACACGGCAGACTCCAGGCCCCCTCCCGCTGGACCTGGGCGGACCATCGCGCCGGACGGCCGGGCCTGTCACGAGCGAAGCGAGGCGAGAGCGAGCGAAGCGACCTTGACAGCCCCGCCGCCGGCGCCACCATCATCCAGGTCCAGGGGAGAACGGCCCAAACTCCGGCTCCGCAGCCTCCGACCGGCCGCCCCGCCACCGCGGCTCACCGGAGCACCGAACGCCGGCTCCGTTCACACCCAGGGGTGAACGTAAGTCCGGTCGCCCTTCACCCGCGCGCCGTTGACGTTCGCGCGCGGCACGACGTGCAGATGCGCGCCCGGACAGGCGCACCCCAGCGTGTCTGAGCGCTCGGCGAAATGAAGATCCGACAGCCGCAGGCCGAGCACCTCGCAGGTTCTCCGCGTACGCCTTCGTCGTGCTCACCGCGCGCCCACGGCCGACCGTAGCTCGCGCAGATAGCCATCCGCGAGCGCCGGCACGTAGTCGTCACCGACCACCGTCCAGTACGCATCGGGCGCCCCCGGCGCAAACATGGAACGCCTCGAACGCCCGACTGGCTCCCGCAACCAGCACGACTGCGACGCCACGCCCCCGCCGGACAGCATCGAACGGCCGAGACCGCGCAGGAGCAGAGAACCCTGCCGTCAACCGCCCCAAGCAGCGCTAACCGCAGAACTCAGCACCGCCACGAGCGGGCACAAGATTCCGGACGACGAAGCACGGCGTGCGGCGAGGATTCACATGGCGTCCGGCACCCGCTCCCGGAGCTCGGCAAGCCAGGTGATGGCCGAGCCGTCGCTGGGAGCGCGCCAGTCGCCACGGGGCGACAGCGACCCGCCGGAGCCGACCTTCGGGGCGTTCGGCATCGCCGAGCGCTTGAACTGGCTCGTGTGGAAGAAGCGCTCGAGGAACACGCCGAGCCAGTGCTTGAGCTCGCCGAGCGTGTACTGGTGGCGCCGCTCGGTCGGGATCAGATCGGGCCACGAGCCCGCCGAGCGGTCGCTCCAGGCATGTTGCGCCAGATACGCGACCTTGCTCGGCGTGTAGCCGAAGCGAACGATGTAGTACAGGAAGAAGTCCTGGATCTCATACGGGCCGACGACGCTTTCGCTGTCGGCCCCCGGCCGGTCCCGGTCCGCCTCGTGGCGCGGCACGAGCTCGGGCGATATCTCGGTCTCGAGCACGGACGTGAGCACCTCGTCGACGTCGGGGCCGAACTGATCGGTGTCGATGGCCCACCGGAGCAGGAACTGGATCAGCGTCTTCGGCACCGAGGCGTTGACGTGGTAGTGCGACATCTGGTCGCCCACGCCGTACGTCGCCCATCCGAGCGCGAGCTCCGACAGGTCGCCGGTACCGAGCACGAGCGCGCCGTGGTGGTTCGCGAGCCGGAACAGGTGCGAGGTGCGCTCGCCGGCCTGGACGTTCTCGAACGTGACGTCATACACCGGCTCGCCGTCGGCCGCGGGGTGCCCGAGGTCGCGCAGCATCTGCGTGGCGGCGGGACGGATGTCGAGCTCGGAGGCGCTGACCCCGAGCGCCCGCATCAGCCGGTGCGCGTTGCCGAGCGTGTGCTCGCTCGTGGCGAAGCCCGGCATCGTGTACGCGAGCACGTTCTCGCGCGGGACGCCGAGCCGGTCGACGGCGCGGGCGGCCACGATCAGCGCGTGCGTCGAGTCGAGGCCGCCCGAGACCCCGATCACGATCTTCCTGATGCCGGTGGCCTCCAAACGCGTCTCGAGTCCGCGCACCTGGATCCGGTAGACCTCCTCGCACCGCGCGTTGCGGCCGGCGGGATCGGCGGGCACGTACGGGAACCGCTCCACGCGCCGGCGCAGCGAAACGACGGGACCCTCGAGCAACCCCAGCTCGAGAGCGATCCGCCGCACGCGAGACAGCCGCCGGCGGTGGTCGTGGATCGAGTCGCCATAGCTCGAGGTGCTGGCGCGGTCGGACACGATCCGATCGAGGTCGAGGTCGGCGAAGATCAGCTGCTCGGCGGTCGCGAACCGCTCGGCCTCCGCCAGCAGCTCGCCGTTCTCGTAGATCAGCGCCTGACCGTCCCAGGCGAGATCGGTCGTCGACTCGCCCATCCCGGCGGCGGTGTACACATAGCCGGCGATCGCCCGGGCGGACTGGGAGGCGCACAGCTCCCGCCGGAAGCCGGCCTTGCCGATCGTGATGTTGCTCGCCGAAAGGTTCGCGAGCAGCGTCGCCCCCGCGAGCGCGCCGTACGTGCTCGGCGGGATCGGCACCCACAGGTCCTCACAGATCTCGACGTGCAGGACGAACGACGGGAGATCGCCGGCGGCGAACAGCAGATCCGCGCCGAATGGCACTTCTTCGGAGGAGCTGAAGAGGCGAATCCGATCGGAAACGGCATCGCGCGCGGCGCGAAACTGCCGCTTCTCGTAGTACTCCCGGTACTCGGGCAGATAGCTCTTGGGAACGACGCCCAGCACCCGACCGCGGTGGATCACCACTGCGGTGTTGAACAGACCGTGCTCGCACCGCAGCGGCGCGCCCACGACGATCACCGGCGACAGCGACGCGCTCTCGGCGGCGACGCGCCCCAGAGCGGCCACGACCGCGTCCAATACGGCCCTCTGGTGAAGCAGGTCGTCGATCGAGTACCCCGAGATCCCGAGCTCGGGGAAGATCACCAACGCGGCGTGCTGCTCGGACGCCTCCCGGGCGAGCGCGAGTGTGCGCTCGGCGTTGAACTCCGGCTCGCCGATCCGCATGTGCGGAACCGCCGCCGCCACCCGGATGAACCCGTGGCTGTACAGGGACGCGAAGCTCATGGCGGTGGCGATACTGTGGGGGTTGGGTAGCAGGAGAACATGGCCAGCGAAGATGAGAGTCCCCCCGTTCCCGACGCCGTCCAGGAGCTGGTAGACCAGCTGGTGGCGCGGAGCGAGGTGCGCGGCGATTCGTGCGTGGAGCTATCGGAGCTGAGCGAGCTTATCCAGGAGTCAGATCTTGGCGATGACGATGCTCAGAACGTGCACGACTTACTGCAGGAGCGCGGGATCGAACTCAGCGACGACTGCGGCAGGCGTGAGGTCGAGCAGACCACGTACCTGCACGACGATCTGGCGCAGCGGACGACCGATGCGATGTCGCTGTTCCTCCAGGAGGTCCGCCGCTACCCGCTGCTGACCCGCGCCGAGGAGGTCGACCTGGCCAAGCGGATAGAGCGGGGCGACCTCGAGGCCAAGAGCCGCCTCGTCAACTCCAACCTCCGCTTGGTGATCTCGAACGCCCGCAAGTACCAAGGCCACGACATGCCGCTGCTCGACCTGATCCAGGAGGGCATCCTCGGGCTGATCCGGGCCACCGAGAAGTTCGACTGGCGCAAGGGCTACAAGTTCTCGACCTACGCCACGTTCTGGATCCGGCAGGCGATTCAGCGGGCGCTCGACAACCGCGCGCGGACGATTCGGATCCCGGTGCACCTGGGGCAGCGCGAGCGTCGGATCGCGCGGGCCGCCAACGAGCTCGCCGCCAAGCTCGGCCGCGAGCCCACGGACGAGGAGATCGCGCAGGCGGCAGACGTCAGCCTCGACGAGCTCCACGAGGCGCGAGATGCGACCAGGGTCGTCACCAGCCTCGACCGGCCCGTCGGGGACAGCGAGGAGACCCCGTTCGGCTCGTTGCTCGCGAGCGACGAACGCGGGCCCGAGGAGGAGGTCGACATCATCCTGCGCGAGGACGCCCTCCGGCGCGCGCTCGAGCAACTCCCCGAGCAGGAGCGCGAGGTGGTCAAGCTGCGCTACGGCGTGGGGGGCGACGAGCCGACGCCGCTCATCGAGACGGGGCGCCGGCTCGGGATCTCGCAGGACACCGTCCGCAGGCTCGAGCGCAAGGCGCTCGCCGAGCTCGCATCGAGCCGCGAGCTCGACGCCCTCAGACCCGCCGCCTGAGATCTACTGGCCGGCCGGTACCGCGGCGTCCGCGCCGATGCCCAAACCCCGTGGGGGCTCGCCACCGAGAGCGATCAGCTCGTCGACCAGCGCCAGCGCCGCGGCATGCGACTCGTCGGTGACCTTCCCGATGGCGTATACGGCATAGGTCCCCGCCGGCTCGGGGTCCGCGGATCGTTCCTTGGACGCACGGCGCAGCCGCATACGGTCGAGCAGCGAGCGCGACGCCCGTCGCTCCCACCGCTCGTCCGCCCAGGCCAGCAGCCGCGCCGCGCGGGCCTCATCGACCGCGTACGTGTCCGCGGTCCCGACGGTCCGCGCCGCATACCGATACAGGTCCTCGCGGCGACGGTCGTCGAGCAGGTCGTTGTAGCCGCGCAGGAACGAGGCGATCGGACGCGACACCGATCGTGGATGATCGGTGAAGCCCTCGCCGGCGAGCATCGACGCCAGCTCCATCACGCAGGCGCCGTGTTCGGGAGAGGAATGTCTGCCTCGACTGAGCTTGATCGTCTGGTGGCTGACTGGCGGCATCACGTCCTCCTCGACACTTTGGGACTCTAACTCGGCCCTCCGAGTGGCTGGTGCTCGCTCGCGAACACCAGGGGATGATTACGCGGCGGTCGCCGTCAATCAACCCCTACCCCGGCGCGAACTCGCGCCGGCCGCAGCGCGGCCGGCGCCGGGCCTTCGCGGAAGCGCTCGGCGGTGCGGCGGGCGGTATCGCGCGCCCATCCGGTGGTCGTGAGCAGACCCACGGCCAGGCAGATCGCGCCGAGCCCCGCGATCACCCACCAGCCTGCGTGCGTCGCGGCGGCGAAGCTGGGTCCGATCGCACCGGACAGCGTCCCGCCGGCGATCGCGCCGATCACGGCCACGCCGAGCGTGAACCCGACCTGACGGCTGGTCGATGCGATCGCCGCGGCGACGCCCGCCTGCGACGGCGGCATCCCGGACACGGCCGTGTTGGTGATCGGGGGGTTGACGAGTCCGGCCCCGATGCCGAACACCAGATACGCCGCGAGCAGATATCCGACCGGTGTCGTCGGGGTCAGTCGCGTCAGCGTCACCGACCCGGCGATAAGCGCGAGCGAGGCTGCCACCAGCGGGATGCGGGCGCCACGCCGGCTGACAATCCGCCCCGACAGCGGTGAGCACACGAGCACCATGACGGCCATCGGCAGCATGTACAGGCCGGCGTCGAGGGGGGAGAGGTGGCGAACCTCCTGGAGGTACAGCGTGTTCAGGAACAGGAAACCGCCCATCGCCGCGAACACGCAGACGGCGATCGTGCTCGCCCCCGAGAACGGCGCGCTCCGGAAGAAGCGCATCTCGAGCAGCGGCTCGCGCCGGCGAAGCTCGTACAGCACCAGCGTCGTGAACGCGGCGATCGAGAACGCGAACAGCGCGAGAATCCCGTCCGAGGTCCAGCCGGCGGCCGGCGCCTCGATGATCGCGTAGGTGAGACTGGCGAGTGCGGCGATCACCACCAGCTGCCCGACCGGATCGAACCGGCGGGCATGCTCGGCTCGCGACTCGGGTACGAACGTCGCGGTCAGCGCCACCGCGCCCGCCCCGATCGGGACGTTTACGAAGAACACCGCGCGCCACCCGACCGAGTCGACGAGCGCCCCACCGAGGACCGGTCCGAGCGCCATGCTGACGCCGAACACGGCGCCCCACATGCCGATCGCAACCGCGCGCTCGCGCGGGTCGTCGAACACGTTGCGGATGATCGACATCGCGACCGGGTTGAGCATCGACCCGCCGACCGCCTGGAGCACCCGGAACGCGATCAGGAGCTCGAGGCTCGAGGCCAGGCCACACAGCAGCGACCCGACCGAGAACACCACCAGCCCGGCCTGGAAGATCCGCTTGCGACCGACCCGGTCGGCCGTCGAGCCCGACAGCATCAGCAGGCTGGCCAGGACGAGCGTGTAGGCGTCGATCACCCACTGCAGCCCAGAAACGGACGCGTCGAGATCGCGCTTGATCGACGGGAGCGCGACGTTCACGATCGTCGTGTCGAGCCCGACGATCAGCAGGCTCAAACAGCAGATCCCCAGGACCACCACGCGCTGGCGCCGGCTCAGGCCGGTCTCCGAACGTCCGTTCTCGCGCTCTCCCATCAACTTCGATGCTACCCACGCCCCTCGGGGTGAAAGAGTTACCGCGAATGCCCGTCTGCCGCCGACGCCATTGAGCGACCAGGACCAGTCGCTCGCCACCACCGAACCGCCGCCCGACCGCAGCGGCATGTTCGTGCGCGGCCGCCCGGATGCCCAGCGGACATACCGGCGGATCTACCGCGGCCACACGCCGCGCGCGGGCAAGCATGCCGAGCGGGGACACGAACTCGGCGTGGCGGGTGGCCTTGCGGCGCTGAGCCTCGACGCCCTGTCGAGCGTCGCGTACGGCCCCGAAGCGATGATGGTGGTGCTGGTCACCGCGGGCGTCGGAGCGCTGACGGACACGCTTCCGCTGACGATCGTGATCGTCGCGATGCTCGGTCTGCTGGTCGTCTCGTACACGCAGGTGATCGACGCCTATCCAGAAGGCGGGGGCGCGTACTCAGTGTCGAAGGCCAACCTCGGGCGCACGCTGAGCCTGCTGGCGGCGGCGTCGGTCGTGGTCGACTACGTGCTCACGGTTGCGGTCAGCCTCGCTGCCGGGGCCGCCAGCCTCGGCAGCGTGTTTCCGTCCATGTCGCACCACCTGCTGCTCGTGAGCCTGATCGGGCTCGTGATCCTCACCGGCGTGAACATGTTCGGGATCGCCGAGTCGGCCAAGGCGTTGATGCTCCCGACGGTCGTGTTCATCGTCAGCATCCTCGCGACGATCGTGTTCGGCGCGCTCCGCTCGCATCCGGTGGCGCACATCGGGACGCCGGAGCAGTTCCACGCCACCGAGACCGTCGGGGTGCTGTTGCTGCTCAAGGCGTTCGCCTCCGGCTGCTCAGCGGTCACCGGCGTCGAGGCGATCTCCAACGGAGTCCCGGCGTTCCGAGAGCCCCGCATCAAGACCGCCCAGCGCACCGAGATCTCGCTCGGAGTGCTGCTCGGGGTGATGCTGATCGGGCTGGTGCTGGTGATCCGAGCGCACCACGTCGTGCCGCGAGGCGGGGTCACGGTGCTCGCCCAGGTGACGGCCGGGGCATTCGGGACCGGCTGGCCGTTCTACATCTCGAACCTGTCGGTCGCGCTCGTGCTCGGCCTCGCCGCCAACACGAGCTTCGGCGGCTTGCCGGTGCTGCTCAGCCTGCTGGCCAAGGACCATCGCATGCCTCACGCCTTCTACCTGCGCGCCGAGAAGCCGGTGTACAGGATCGGGATCGTGGCGCTGGCGCTGGCGGCGGCGCTGCTGCTGGCGGCGGTGAACGCCGAGACGAACAGCCTGATCCCGCTGTTCACGATCGGGGTGTTCATCGGCTTCACGCTGAGCCAGATCGGCCTGGTTCGGCACTGGTCTCAGGAGCGCCCGCCGCGGTGGCGGCTGCGAGCCGCGCTCAACGGGACCGGCGCGGCGATGACGATCGTCGCGGTCTTCGTGTTCCTGCTCACGAAGTTCCTCGCCGGCGCCTGGGTGGTGGTCGTGGCGATCCCGGCGCTGATGATGCTGTTCAACGTGACCGAGCACTATTACGCCGAGGTCGCCAAGGAGTTGAAGCTCGGCAAGACGCCGCCCCCGCCTCGCAAGCGCGAGGGGATCGTGATCGTCCCCACCTCGACCGTGAACCTATTGACCCAGAAGGCCGTCAGCGCGGCGCTGTCACTCGGCGAGACGGTGGTGGCGGTTGCGGTCGCCGGGGATCACGACGAGAGCGTGCAGATCAAGCGCGAGTGGGATGAGTGGGCGTGCGGGATTCCCATCGAGGTGCTGCTCGATCGGCAGCGCTCACTCGTGCGCAGCGTGCTCAAGTACGTCAAGTCAGTCGAGGACGAGGATGCCACGATCGTCGTGCTGATCCCGGAGATCCTGCCGAACAAGCGACGTCACGAGATCCTCCACAACCAGCGCGCGCGGTTGCTCTCAGCGGTGCTGAAGGCGCGCACGAATGTGGTTATCGCGACGCTGCCGTTCCACCTGCACGACTGACCGGGTGGGCGCCGCGGCGGGCGCGCGAGAGTCGGCGCGCGCTTTCCTTGCGGACCGGGGCGGCACCCGCCGAGTCCGTGGGCTGGTCCTCGGCACTCGGCCGCAGGACCACGATCTCGCCGGGGGCGTTGTCGAGCAGCCACGCGACGTCGTCCGGGTCGAACCCGGGGCTTCCCTGGGCCGAGGCGGCGAGCACGATGCGGTCGAACTTCTCCTCCGCGATCGCGTGGCGGAGCGCGTGGCGACGGTTGCGTCCCCGCACGATCCGCGAGTCGACGGGGATTCCCGCTTCGGTGGCGCGCTGTTCCACGGCCTCGAGCAGCGGCATCGCCATCGAGCACTGGCGCGGGAGTGCACTCTCGAGGGGAAGGTCGAGCGACACGCGCGCGAGAAACACCGGCACCAGCGTGGCTCCCTCGACCCCGGCCAGCCGCAGCGCCGCGTCGAGCGCCCGCTGCGACAGCGCGCCGGCAACGAACGGGAACAGGATCCGGCGGCCGCTCGTGGCTTGTGCCGGTGCGCGGCGGCCCCCTTGATCATGCACCCGCGCCCACACCAGCGCCAGCACGGCGACGGCCAAGATCGCGATCACCACTGTCAGCACAGCATTCATGTCGAGTCTCCTTTAACTCGCTTGGTCCGGTCCGCCACGATCCGCAGATCGACCCCCGGCAGCATCGCCAGCAAGCGATCGGTGAGGGGAGGCGTCGTGAGGCGGCGCAGCGCGCCGCGGGGCTCGGGCGTCCCGATTAGCACATAAGTCGTTCCGCGGTCCTGGGCGACGCGCTGGGCGACCTGCGCCACGTCGTCGCCGTGCTCGATCAGAAGGTGCGCGCCGAGCACGCTCGCCAGCTGCCTGAGCGCGGCGAGCTGCTCCTGTTCGCCGGCGTTCGCGTCATGGTCGGCCACCCACAGCACGTCGAGCTCGGCCCCGAGGCGCTGGGCCGAGCGCCACGCCCGGCGGACCACGCGCTGGGATCGTGGATTGGGCTTCACCAGCGCCAGCAGCCGCTCGCCGACGGCGGCGGGAGCGGCGGTGTCGATCAGCCGTTCGTCGCCGGGGCGACCCGTGCCGGCGCCGTCGACCAGGATCCGCTTGGACTCGACTTCCTCGGCGACCTGCCGAAGTGCGACCTCGCGCAGCGCGGCCAGGTTCTCGACCTTGAAGAAGTTGTTGAGCGCGGCCTGCACTCGCTCGGCCGGGTATACCTTGCCGGCGAGCAGCCGTTCGATCAGAGACTGGGGGGTGATGTCGATCAGGACGACTTCGTCGGCCTCGCCGACGACGGCGTCGGGCACGGTCTCGCGGACGCGGATCCCGGTCAGCTCGGCCACCTGGTCGTTGAGGCTCTCGAGGTGCTGCACGTTCACGGTCGAGAACACGTCGATGCCCGCGGCGAGCACGTCCTCGACGTCCTCGTAGCGCTTGGTGTGCTCGAGCCCGGGAGCGTTGGTGTGGGCCAGCTCGTCGATCAGGGCGAGCTCGGGCTGGCGCCTGATCAGCGCCGGAAGATCCATCTCCTCGAGCTCGGAGTCACGGTAGGAGACGCGGCGCCGCGGGACGGTCTCCAGCCCCTCGGCCTGGGCAACGGTGGCGACACGCCCATGTGGTTCGAGGTAACCGATCACGACGTCGCGCCCGTTCTCGGCCTCGGCCTGGCCCTCGCGCAACATCTGGTAGGTCTTCCCGACCCCGGCCGCCATCCCCAGAAAGATCTTGTGGTGCCCGAGATTGGTCACGCCCCTAGGAGATTGTGCACGATGAGGTCGATCAGCTTGATGCCGATGAACGGCGCGATCAGACCGCCGAGGCCGTAGATCCATAGGTTGCGCCGCAGCAGCGCACTGGCGCCGATCGGCCGGTAGCGAACGCCCCGGAGCGAGATCGGGATCAGCAGCGGGATCACGATCGCGTTGAAGATGATCGCGGAGATGACCGCGGATTGAGGCGTGCCGAGGCTCATGATGTTGAGCACGTGCAGCGGGCTCTGCCCCCCGGGCCTCGTCGCCCACGTCGTCGCGAAGATCGCGGGCAGGATCGCGAAGTACTTGGCGACGTCGTTTGCGATCGAGAACGTCGTCAGCGCGCCGCGGGTGATCAGCAACTGCTTGCCGACCTCGACAATCTCGATGAGCTTCGTCGGATTGGAATCGAGATCGACCATGTTGCCGGCCTCGCGCGCCGCCTGGGTGCCGGTGTTCATCGCCACACCCACGTCCGCCTGAGCGAGGGCCGGTGCGTCGTTGGTGCCGTCACCGGTCATCGCCACCATCCGCCCGGTGGCCTGCTGCTCCTTGATCAGCGCGAGCTTGGCCTCCGGGGTGGCCTCGGCCAGGAAGTCGTCGACGCCTGACTCCTCGGCGATCTTGGCCGCCGTCAGCCGGTTGTCGCCGGTGATCATGATCGTGCGGATGCCCATCGCGCGGAGGTGGTCGAACCGCTCGCGCATCCCCTCCTTGATCGTGTCCTTGAGATAGATCACGCCCATCACCTGGGAGTCGCGCGCGACCGCCAGCGGCGTGCCGCCCTCGCGGCCGATCCGGTCGAGCACCGGCTGGAGCTCGGTGGGCGGCCGGCCGCCCTCGTCGGTGACGAACTTGATGACGGCGTCGCCGGCACCCTTGCGCAGGTGGCGGCCGTCGAGGTTCACGCCGCTCATCCGCGTCTGGGCGGTGAACGGGACGAACTCCGCGTGCAGCTCGGCCATGTCGTGCTCGCGGATCCCATATTGCTTGGCGAGCACGACGATCGAGCGGCCCTCCGGGGTCTCGTCCGCCAGCGAGGAGAGCTGCGCGACCTCCGCGAGCTCCTTCTCCGAGACGCCCGGCATCGGGATGAACTCGCTCGCGAGGCGGTTGCCGATCGTAATCGTGCCGGTCTTGTCGAGCAGCAGCACATCGACGTCGCCCGAGGCCTCCACGGCGCGGCCTGACAGCGCGAGCACGTTGCGCCGCACCAGCCGGTCCATGCCGGCGATCCCGATCGCCGACAGCAGCGCCCCGATCGTCGTCGGGATCAGCGCCACCAGCAACGAGATCAGCGTCGTCTCCGAGATCGGCGTGTGCGCGAACAGCCCGAACGGCCGCAGCGTCGCCACCACGATCATGAAGATCAGGGTCAGCCCGGCGAGCAGGATGTTCAGCGCGATCTCGTTGGGCGTCTTGCGCCGCTCGGCCCCCTCGACCAGCGCGATCATCCGGTCAAGGAACGAGTGGCCCGGCTCTTGGGTGATCTCGACCACGATCCGGTCGGACAGCACTCGGGTACCGCCCGTGACCGCGCTGCGGTCGCCGCCGGACTCGCGGATCACCGGAGCGGACTCGCCGGTGATCGCCGACTCGTCGACCGACGCGATCCCCTCGATCACGGTGCCGTCGCCGGGGATCAACTCGCCGGCGACGACGACCACGACGTCGCCCTTCGAGAGCTCAGACGCCTGCTTGGTCGTGCCATCCTCGAGGCGGGCGATCGTTTCCTGACGCATCGTGCGGAGCGTGTCGGCCTGGGCGCGGCCCCGGCCCTCGGCGAACGCCTCGGCGTTGTTCGCGAACACGACGGTCAGCCACAGCCAGAACGAGATCACGAGCGTGTACCAGGCCGGATCGTTGCCGCCGAGCGCCTTGCCGCCGAACACCTGGATGAACCACGTGACGGTCGTGATCACGGCACCGACCTCGACCACGAACATGACCGGGTTGCGGATCTGGACGCGAGGATCGAGCTTGAGGAAGCTGTCGACCATCGCGCGCTTGAGAATGTCGCGCTGGAACAGCGAGATCGCGCGGCGCTCGGAGGCCTGGCGCTGCGGGCGCGCCTCGTCCTCGCGGGGCGTGGTCGCGGTCATGCGTGCACTCCTGTCATGCGGTCGAGGGCCAGGTTCAGCTCGAGCACGTTGACGCTGGGCTCGCCGGAGAAGCCGAGGCCCCGGCCGCCCGTGTACTTCGAGACGAGCGTCATGACGGCGGCCAGCGGCCGATGACGGACGGCCGCCACGCGGTACGCCTGGATATCGGCGTTACGCACGGAGATATCGGGATCGATGCCAGAGGCCGAACTGTTGGCGGCGTCGACCGGCACGGTGGCCGCGGTGAGCTTCCGGGGGTAGTAGCGCGCGTTCAGCGCGATGTAGGCCTGGACGTTGGAGGAGATCTCCTGCTCGGTGGCGGTGTTGTTCGGACCGAGGTTCGAGAACGTGGTCGCGGCGGCGTTGTCCGACGGCACCGTCGCCGAGGGGCGCGTCTGGAAGTAACGCGGATCGGGATTGGTGACCGGTTCGCCGTTCTTCATCACCGGCTTCCCGTTCTTGTAGGCCTGCGTCGAGAAGTTCTGGCCGATCAACTGTGAACCGACGACCTTGCCGTCGACCTTGACCTGCTGGCCGTTGGCGTTGCCGGGGAACGCGACCTGGCTGATGCCGGTCACCACAAGCGGATAGAGGATGCCGAGGAACAGTGTCAGTACGACGATCCCGATCGCGGCGGTGATGATGTCTTTTCTCATGGCCTAGTAGAGGTGTCCGGTCAGGCCCTGCACGATCGGACCGAGGAGCAGAGCCGGGAAGAAGGTGAGTGCGCCGACGAGCACGATCACGCCGATCAGCAGCGCCACGAACGTCGGGTTGTCGGTCCGCATCGTGCCCAACCCGGCGGGACTGATCCGCTTGCCGGCGAGGGCGCCGGCGACCGCGAGCGCGAACAGGATCGGCGCGTAGCGGGCGAACAGCATGTCGAAGCCGCCGAGCAGGTTGGCGAACGTGATGCCGTGCGAGCCGAGGCTGCCGGCGTTGGGCTGGATGAACCCGGTGTAGCCGGCGAACGCGGAGCCGTTGTTGTTGGCCTGGCTCAGGTAGGCGTAGAAGGTCTCCGAGAAGCCCTGGGGGGAGCCGACGGCAGCAGCCGAGATCGACTGGCGCCCAGCGTGACTGGCGGTTGCCAGCGCGGTCGTGAACAGCGCCGCCAGCGGCGTGATCAGCAGACCGATCGCGACGAGCTTAATCTCCCTGGCTTCGATCTTCTTGCCCAAGTACTCGGGCGTTCGCCCGACCATCAGGCCGCCGATGAACACGGCCAGCAGGACGTACAACAGGATCGAGTACAGGCCGGTTCCGACGCCCCCGAAGATGACCTCGCTCGCCGATAGGTTGGCCATCGGCACGGCGCCGCCGATCCCGGTGAACGACTCGATCGCGCTGTTGACCGCACCGCACGAGGTCACGGTGGTGACCACGTCGAACAGCGCCGATCCGGCGATCCCGAAACGCTGTTCCTTGCCCTCCATGTTGCCGCCTGTGGACCCGGCGAGCACCTGGGTGTGGAGTCCGGCGGCGTGCTGGGCCGGGCTTCCGTGCGCTTCGGCGATGTACGCGACGGCCGCCCCGCCGAGGAACATGATCATCATCGTGGCGTAGATCGCGTAGCCCTGGCGGCGGTTGCCGGCCATGCGGCCGTACATGAACACCAGCGCCGCCGGGATGATCAGCACGGTCAGCATCTCGACGAAGTTCGTGAACCCGGTCGGGTTCTCGAACGGATGGGCCGAGTTCGTGTTGAAGAACCCGCCGCCGTTCGTCCCCAGCAGCTTGATCGCCTCCTGGGAGGCGGTGGGACCCATCGCGATCGAGTTCGCAAGGCCGGTCGGTCCGTTGAAGTTCAGGAAATGGGAGAAGTTCTCGATCGAGCCCTGGAACACCAGCACCAGCGCGATCACGAAGGAGATCGGGGTCAGGATCCAGAGGACGGTGCGGATCAGGTCATGCCAGAAGTTGCCGATGCTCCGGCCGCTGCGTCCGATGATCCCGCGGATCAACGCGACCGCCACCGCGATGCCCACCCCGGCCGACAGGAAGTTCTGCACGGTGAGCCCAGCCATCTGACTGAAGTAGCTCATCGTGGTCTCCCCGCTGTAGTACTGCCAGTTCGTGTTCGTCATGAACGACGAAGTGGTGTTGAACGTCACGTTCCACGGGGCCGAATGGAAGTGCTCCGGGTTCAGTCCCGTGAAGTTCCACAGCGTCTGCGTGCGCAGGATGAAGTACAGGAGCAGCCAGCCGGCGAGCGAGAAGATCAAGAGGCTCTTGGCGTACGCCTTCCAGTCCTGACCGTTGGTCGGGTCGACCCGCATGACCTTGTAGAACAGCCGCTCCGGGGTGAGGAACAGCGGATCCAGGAACGTGCGCTCGCCGCTGTAGACGGCCGCCATGTAGCGGCCCAGCGGCATCGCGAGCAGGGTCAGGATCGCGGCGAAGGCGAAGATCGTCAGCCAGCCGAGGAAGGTCATCGGTGGTTCCTCGGGTGAGCAGGTCGCTCGAATCCGAGCGTGTTTGCCGGAGGAACCACTAGAACTTCTCTCCGCGCAGCAGCGCGTACAGCAGGTACGCGCACACGAGCAGCGACGCGATGAGGCCGAACAGGTCGGCGCCGCTCATATCGCGTCGATCCCATAGACCAGCGCGATCAGGACGGCGAACATCAATATGGCTAGCACGATCGATAAAAGGTCCATGCGCCTATGCTCGCCGCGCCCGGGTCAAGAGCCCGTACAGAAATCCGGCCCCGACATACAGATGTTGTGAAGAGCGGGTGGCGTCGGGGCCCGGCGTGGGCAGCGCTAACGGTCCGCTTCGCCGGGGACGGCGTTGGCGTCGAGCGCGAGGCCGTCGGCGATCCACCACACCGCGTCGCTCATCCGCTCCGCGGCCGCGGGGTTGTACAGCGGGCCGCTCCCATCGGTGAGCAGCACGAGGACGCGGGCGACGCCGCACGGGTTGACCGGGTCGGGCCGTTCGAGCCGCTCTGCGAGCCCGAGCAGGCTTTCCCGCCAGCGCAGGACCGCACGGCGGGACAGCGGCACGGCGGCGCTCATCCGGGGCGCGGCCGGCCGCTCGGCGTCCCTCACGCGAGCGCGAAGCGAACGGGCGAGCCCGCGGCGGCTTCGCATCCCGGTCAGCTGCCGGGCTCGCAGCGCCCGATCCTCGATCGGGTCGGGGCCGAAGCCCTCAGCGAGCTGCTGATCGAGGCGCCCCTTGTGCAGCTGCACGCGGAGGCGGCGCCTGAGCGTCGGCCGCGCGGCGGACCCACCGGCGACATGTCCGGACGCGCCGGTGTTCTGGAGGCTCGGATGCTTCACGGGATGGGACGGCGGCAGGGACGTACGTGTCCCCGGTCACGCTACGCCGCGCGCCATCAACGGGATGTACAGATCCGCCCCCCAGACATCAAGATTCCGTGAAGGCGGCACCGATAACCTTCAACCGATGGCCGGCGGGCGCCAGCTGCACAGCTCCTCGACTCGAGTCATGTCGGTCGCGATGATCGTGATCGGCATCGCCCTGGTCGTGCGCACGCTCCTGGCCGGCGGAGGAGCGCTCGCGACGGGGCTCGTCCTCGGCGCGTTGTTCGTGCTCGCCGGCGCGGCCCGCCTTTATCTGCAGCTGCGGGGGTAGGGAGGTCTTCTGGCCCCGCTTAACCGCCCGTGAGAGACCGTCCCTTCAGCTACCGTGCGCTGTTCGCGGTCGTGTACACGGCCTCGGTCAGCTCGGTGTACTTCGCGCTGGGGGTCGTCGCGCGCCATGCCAACGGCCTCACCCCGGCGGTGTTCCTGGTGGCCGGGCTGTTCTTCGGGCTGACCGCGATGACCTACGCCGAGGGCGCGTCGCTCCATCCCGAGCGCGGCGGCTCGGCCGTGTTCGCGCGGTACGCCTTCAACGAGCTCGTCAGCTTCGTCGCCGGGTGGGCGATCTTCCTCGACTACACGATCCTGATCGCGGTCACCGCGCTGACGGTGCCGAGCTATCTGGCGGCGTTCGCGGCGCCGATCGGGAAGGGAGCCCTGGAGATCGCGGTCGCGTTCACGGTGATTGCGCTCGTCGCGGTCGACAACCTGACCGGCGTGAGCGCGCGCCGGCTGCGCACGCGCGTGTTATTCACGGGCGGAGATCTGATTCTGCAGGCGCTGATCATCGTCCTCGGGTTCGTGCTCGTGTTCGATCCGAGCCACCTCACCGCCAGCATCAATCTCGGAACCGCCCCGCGCTGGTCGGATCTCGCGTTCGCGCTGCCGATCGCGGTGATCGCGTTCACCGGGATCGAGGCCGCGGCGAGCATCGCCGGTGAGGTGAGCGCCACCCGCCGGCAGGTCAAGTCGATCGTTGGTCCAGGCTCGGCGCTGATCGTGCTGATCTACGTCGGGATCTCGCTCGTCGGGGTCGGCGCCCTTCCGGTTCACGATGGGCTGACCGCGCTCGGCACGACTCACATCAAGGCCCCGGTGCTGGGAGTGGTCGAGGCGTTCCACCCCAGGTGGCTCGCCGACGTACTCAAGTACGCCGTCGCGATCGGAGGCGCTCTCGCGCTGTTCGGCGCCGCCGGCTCGGCAATGCTCGGCGTCTCCCGCGTCGGCTACTCGCTCGCCACCAACCGCCAGATACCGAGCGCGGTCGGGCGGCTGCACGGGCGCTGGGGGACGCCGTACGTGATCATCGGCGTGGCCGCGATCGCCGCCGCCGGACTCGTGCTGCCCCGGGACCTCGAGTTCCTCGTCGGCATCTACGCCTTCGGCGCACTCCTGGCGTTCACGATCGCGCACGTGTCGGTGATCGCCCTGCGTTTCCGCGAGCCGGGCCGGGATCGCCCGTACAGCGTGCCGATGTCGATGACGATCTCGGGAGCGAGCGTGCCGCTGCCGGCCGTGGCCGGCGCGGTCGCGTCGGCGTTCGGATGGGTCGCGCTGCTGGTGTTCCACGCCGGCGCCCGCTACGTCGGCTTGAGCTGGCTGCTCTCCGGGCTGCTGCTGTACGTCGCCTACCGCAAGTCCCAGCAGAAGCCGCTGCTCCGTCGCGTGACGATCCCCGAACGGGCGCTCCGCTACGAGACGCTCGAGCCCGAGTTCGGGTCGATCCTCGTCCCGATCCTCGGGACCGCGCTCGACGACGACATCGTCCAGACCGCCGGCCGCCTGGCGGGGGAGACCCGCGACGACCTCGAGTCCGAGGGGGCGATGATCGAGGCGATCTGGGTGTTCGAGATTCCATTGGCGCTCCCAATGGATGCCCCGCTCCCCGACGCGCAGGTCAAGCGGGCGCGCGAGGCGCTGGCCCGCGCGAAGCTCGTCGGGGAGGAGTACGAGGGAGTGGAGGTGGCGACCGCGATCGTCCGCGCCCGCCGCGCCGGCGAGGCGATCGTTCGCGAGGCACGCCGCCGCGGCGTGGAGGCGATCGTGCTGGCCGCCGAGGAGTCCTCGCGCGTCCGGGGCGGGGCGCTGCTCGGAGGCCGCGGAGGACCGCTCGAGAACTACGTCGGCGACGTGTCCCGGTACGTGATCGGCAAGGCGCCGTGCCGGGTGATCCTGACCGCGCCGCCGGCCGACTGGCGGGCCAAGACTCCGAGCCAGGTCCAGCCGGCGCCGTCCGACGTCGAGCAGCAAACCGCAGCGGCCGACGGTGGGCCGGCCGCGGGCGGGGCGGACACTCAGGCGTTCTCCCACGTGGACGACCGCCCGGACGGCTGATGGCGCAGCGGCGGCTCGAAGGATTACAGCGCGTCCTCGGCGTCTACCCGCTCGCCTCGAGCGCTTACGGCAACGTCGGATCGTCGATCTACTACGCGCTCGGCCTGGTGGCCGCGCTGGCGCTCGGGCTGACCCCGATCGTCTTCATCATCTCCGGGTTCATCTTCTTCCTGACCGCCTCGACCTACGCCGAGGCGACCGCGATGTTCCCCGAGGCCGGAGGGTCCTCGTCGTTCGCGCGCCACGCCTTCAACGAGTTCTGGTCGTTCTTCGCGGCGTGGGGACAGATGCTCAACTACATGCTGACGATCGCGACGTCGGCGTTCTTCGTGCCCCATTACATCGGCGGATTGTTCTGGCCGGCGCTCGAGCATCCCCCGGGCGACGTGATCGCCGGAATCGCGGCGATCGTCGTGCTCGCCGCGATCAACATCCGCGGCGTCGAGGAGTCGATCGGGGTCAACCTCGTGCTCGCGGTGATCGACTTCTGCACGCAGGTGCTGATCGTGCTCATCGGCCTGGTGCTGGTGTTCTCGCCGCAGGTGCTGATCGACAACGTCCATCTCGGCGTCGCCCCGACGTGGGCCAACTTCTTCGTCGCGATCCCGCTGTGCATGCTCGCCTACACCGGGATCGAGACGATCTCGAACATGTCCGAGGAGGCCAAGGACCCGGGCCGGACCGTGCCCAAGGCGATCAACCGGGTGGTGATCGCGGTGTTCGCGATCTACGCGCTGTTGCCGGCGATCGCGCTGTCCGCCCTGCCGGTCAGGTGCGTCGGATCCCACTGCCAGACGCTGCTCGGGGTCGACGATCAGCACGGCGGCTACGCGGGCGATCCGGTGCTCGGCGTCGTGCGCGCGCTCCATCTCGGGCCGCTTCAGCACGCCGCGGAGGTATACGTCGGGCTGCTGGCAGCGACGATCCTGTTCATCGCCACCAACGCCGGCATCCTCGGAGTGTCGCGGCTTACCTACTCGATGGGGATCCACCGTCAGGTTCCCGACCGCCTGCGCCGGCTCCACCCCCGGTTCGCGACGCCGTGGGTCGGGATCATCATCTTCAGCACGATCGCCGCCATCACCCTGATTCCGGGCCAGGCGACGTTCCTGGGTAACCTGTACGCGTTCGGCGCGATGCTGTCGTTCACGATCGCGCACGTGTCGGTGACGCGCATGCGGATCTCGCTGCGGAACGTCAACCGGCCCTACCGCCCGCCCGGGAACGTTCACGTGCGTGGCTGGGACCTCCCGGTGTTCGCGATCGCCGGAGGCATCTGCACGTTCGCCTCGCTGTGCGTCCTCGCCGCGCTCCATACCAGCGTCGCGCTGGCCGGGATCGGGTGGCTGGCGGTGGGGATGATCGTGTATCCGGTGTACCGCCACCGCCAGGGTCTCGACCTCACCACGACCACGAAGGTGGCGATCCCGCGTCCGGCGACCGAGACCGAGGCCGAGTACGAGTCGGTGCTGGTGGCGTTCGACGACAGTGGATACGTGCCCGAGGTGATGGCGACCGCGGCGCGGCTGGCCGCGCGCCGGCGCCGCGGGATCCACGTGCTGGTGACGATTCCCGTGCCGTCGACCAGCCCGATCGACGCCTCGCTCCCGCTGAAGGAGGCGGCGGCGCAATCGATCATCGAGGAGGCCAAGGTGCAGGCGGGTCGGCGCGTGTCGGGGCACTGGGAGAAGGTCAGGGCCGGCCAGACCGGTCGGCGGATCGTCGACGAGGCCAAGGCGATGCACGCCGCGGCGATAGTGATGCCGATGTCCGGAGACGGTGGCGGCTTCGGGCGGACGATCGCCACCGTGCTCCGCGAGCGGCCGTGCCGGGTGATCATCGAGTCGATTCCGGCGCCCGCTCGCCGGCAAACCCACGGTGGCGGCGTAGCCTTATCGACATGAACGAGTGGCGGAACCTGCTCGGTTCCGTGGGGCTGCACCCCGGGCGGGTTCGCAGGCGCGTCCCCGCGGTGCGCCAAGCCCCGCCGCTCGATCGCGCGGCGCTCCGGGCGGGCGTGGCGACCGGCGTCGAGATCCTGATCGTGGTTGGGCTCGCCACCGTTGCGGTCGCCGCCCTGCAGTCGACCTCGTCCGACGACGCCGGGCTCGGCAGCCTGTACCTGCTCGCGGTGCTGCTGATCGCGATCCGCCGGGGCCAGCTGGCCGCGTTGGTGACCGGCGTCCTCGGCGTGCTCGCGCTCAACTTCTTCTTCATCGCGCCCCGTCACCGCCTGGCGATCGCCTACTCCCAGGACCTGGTCGAGCTGATCGTGCTGCTGATCGCGGCCGTCGTGGTCGGCCGGCTGGCCGCCGTCGCCCGCGAGCGTGCCGCCGAGGCCGAGAGCCGCGCGTACGTGGCCGCCGCCCGCGAGCGCGAGGCCAAGCTCGTCGCCGAGGTCGCGTCCGCGATCCTGGCGGGCGAGAGCATCGGCGCCCAGCTCGACACGATCGGAAGCCGCGTCGCGCTCGCGACCGCGGCCGGGCGGGCGCGGATCGTGCTCGAGCCGGTGCCGACCGCGGCGCCGGACGAGATCACGGTGCCGCTGCACACGCGCGCCGGCAACGGGTGGCTGTACCTCACCGACGACGTCGCGTGGGACCAGAGCGCGATCGAGCGCGTGGCCCAGTCGCTCGGACGCCTCGTCGACGTCGCCGTGGAGCGGGATCGGGTATCCGAGCGGGCCGCCGAGACCGAGGCATCCCGCCGCGCGGAGGTCGCCAAGACCGCGATCCTGCACGCGATCTCCCACGA
>Ga0335078_10002076_pt1 | contig 30365 bp, 32 predicted proteins | sample Lox_Sample_32_FD_206711 | JGI IMG/M metagenome (GOLD analysis project Ga0335078, IMG submission 206711) | Soil microbial communities from Loxahatchee National Wildlife Refuge, Florida, United States - Lox_Sample_3.2 | ecosystem: Environmental > Terrestrial > Soil > Wetlands | place: USA... | reverse complement strand
GGGCGATACACATCCCTTCGTCAACATCGACTCTACCATTTCCTTTATCGTTTCTAGAGTCCTCTGTTTCGTTCCTATTTCCCATAGAATGGCGAACCGGTCAATGACCGGACCGTAATCGGGATGGCCAGTTGCAGAAAATGGGACACGTGTTTTCGGACCGTTGAAGTTGTTGATGGGGTATATCCTATAAATGTCCGCAACGGAAACACTGCGTCACATTGTACCGAAAACAATGCCAAATTGCCGGTTAAATGAGGCTCTTATAACAGCTCAAAATGATTCTACATAGGCAGCATTGCAAAATGAACGGAATTTGTTGAGAATCGTCAACGACAGTCGGTGAATCCTTAGTCCGTATAAATGAATTGTATGAGAATTCTAAGCTAGCGCGACTGCTAATGAAGAAGACCTAAACTAAGTCCTACGAAGTTGCATATTCCTCAACACTCCCACTTGTAGCTTCGTCTATGAAATAAAGATGCCACTTCCAAAACAGGAAATATTCTCCAATCTGATATCCGTGATATGTCATGCTATGGCCGATATCCCTCCTAATGTGAATGGTGATCCCGAATCCATCTCCAAAACAAATATGCTCCAAGCTTTCTCCAAATTGTCTCCAAGCACGATACAATTAGATGGACTCCCATTGACATCCTGAGACGTCATACCCATGCGAGCTGTACATTTCTCCTGTTTCTCGCGCCCGAGAGCTTTTATGAGACTGTCGGCTGTCATCTCAGGGGTTGGAATGTATTGAACCCAGATGATCTTGTCGTGAATGGCTTCGCGAACGAAATGGTGAGGAACATCGATGTGTTTGGCACGAGCGTGAGATACGAGATTTCTGGCGAGTGCAATGGCCCTCTGATTGTCCGAAAAGAGATCTGTAAGATTTTCTTCCGCAGCTGCCAGCATCAATTCCACCGGCGAAAAGAATCAACCGAGATATGGAGATGGAGATACAGGAGGCGTTGGAGGATTTTGGGGGGAAGGGAGCCAAGTTCCGAAGCAAGGAACAGTTGAGGGCGGTGTTGAAAGGAGAGAGTCCATTGGTGGTGATCCGCTGACTGGCGTGGGGAAAGGTCTGATGTTCATGCTGCCGGTGTGGCTGAAAGGGGGACGAACGACGATAGTGGTCAGTCCGTTTGTTGCTCTGGCGAACGGCACAGAAAGGGGATGCAAAGAGGCGGGGATCGAGTGTATTCAGTGGCGAGATGGGCGACAGGAAAGGGCCAAGTTGGTGATCATGTCTGTGGAATCGGCGGTGAGCAAGGACTTCATGAACTACGCGGCTGGGTTGTATCTCAGCGAACAATTAGACAGGATCGTATTCGATAAGTGTCACTTGGTGATGACAGCGGATGACGGCGGCAGGATTCCGAGATGCGATGGTGAGGAACTGAATGCGAGAGTGTGTGAGATGGTGGCTGAGGCAATGAATGACGGGAGGGAATGAACGGGTAGTTGTATTCTGTCAGAGCGTGAAGAAGTGTGAAGAGTTGGCGGGGATGCTGAATTGCAACATGTATCACTCGTGATACCAAGGGAAGGGAGCGGAATTGGCGTCGTGGATGAGTGAGGATCAGAGGGTGATGGTGGCGACAAGTACATTGGGGACGAGCATCGACTTGAAGGGGATCAGTCGAGTGACCCATGTGGAGCAACCATGGGGTTTGATTGAATATGGACAGGAGTCAGGGCGAGCGGGAAGATGGGTGAGAGGGTAGAAGCGACGATATTGATGAGCCACATGGAATACTCTGAGCTGGAAGAGAGGAAGATTGACTCAATGACGGAGGATGAGCGTTGGCTGAGGAAGTTATAACAATGGAGGGGTCGTGTTTCGGTATATTTTGATGAAGTTGAGATGGTGGAGGACTGTATGAGGGTGGGAGGGGAGAAGTGTGACAACTGCATGTGAGGAGAGGGTTTGAGGTCTGGATTTAAGGCTAGATCTATATACGAGGAGATGGGATTAAGATTAAGGAGCGTGAACTAATGTATACAATATCGACCAGGGGCGATGTCTAACAGGTTGGCAGATGATCGAGGAGGTCGTTCCGTAATCCTTTTATAATCTTCATCCTTTTCAAGTATCGTTTCTTGGTTAGCAAAGTGGAGTGAAAGGAATACGTAGGCCATTCGATTTGAATGAGTAGTGTTAGACCAACAGGGTATATCCTGCATATAAATTATAAAATTGTGCAAGAGTAGTGCGATCATTGGAAAGATAATTTGTTTACCAAGAAAATCACCACTTCAGCTTCAGATCACAGAATGACATGCTAAAATCGATTTTTATATCTTCCGTACCTGATCTACAATACTCTAGCAATCAAGAAACAATGATCCCATGCCCTTGATCCCAACTCGTTTCTCTATAACACTCGCATATGTAATAATGGTCATCGTAACTTGTGAGAATGTCTAAAACCAAACTCTCTCCTCCTTGTTCACACTGCCATCCAGCAGCCGGCATCTTATGATAGTTTCAAGATCTGAAATAGCCGTCACCGGATGTATGACTAATTCAAAGTCTTCGACTGTTGAAGTTGTCATGACAAATCCAACAAGTGTCTCAACTTTATCGATTAGCCCCGCATCCGAATCACTTTGCTTAGAAAATTGGTGATTCGTGATATCCTGCTCCTCCAAATAATAGAACTCACTTACTAGATCCTTGAATCGTGGAGCCTTCCAGGAGGCATGAACCCCTGCAATGAAGCCATAAGTGAATCCTGTGATCGTCCCGTTCTTTCACACATGAGCATCGAAGGAAACTTCTCTCCATTCCCTCGACATCCGCTAATGTCCTTATCCCAATTCGTCATCCTCCGGAGGTGTAAAAGTCCATAGATCCAACTTTGTCGGTGTGCGACTCTTGTCAGTTTCGAAGAAGAGGAAATCGGATAGATAATGGCGATTTCCATATTTTATTCGCCTCAGCTCACATTTTACGATTGTCCCGGCTTTGATTTTGGTTGCTGGTTCTGTAGGAGCGGTCCCCACAAATCATTTTACCTCAGCAATTGACATGTCAATCTTCACTTTTTCAATTGTTGCTAAATCTCATTGTTCGGGGGTCTTGGCTTCATTGATATCGAACTCCCGTTTCCGACTCTTCTGTCGGAGTTTGTTCAGTTGCAAAGTGAGATTGTTTAGACCTGGTTGCATGATATTTGTATCCGTCGAGTCTTTATTAAGATGGTCGGATGTTATCTCGAGGAAGGTTCTGTCCGATTTCTGAATGATAGCACTGAGAGTGGCAGTGTCTTTCTCCCTGTAATTCACAGAAATGCCAATTCACAATGGTTCAGAGCCATGGTGATACGTTCATGATGGCAGAGGCTGAGCGGTCATTTGTCACAGGGGACTATGTGTTGGGGTGTCGTAGACTGATGCTGGCGTCGTGAGAGGTGATGATGGATCGAAGAGGGAGTCTACTGTGTCTTTGAATAGAGGGGCTTCTGAAACTGGGACATGGTGGACTTTCCATGCTTCGTCCTCATCTCTTAGAAAATAAGGAAAAATTTGGACTCGGATGTAACCTTCTTCGATGGCTGCCAAGGAAAAAATATCTTCCTCCTCTTCTTCTTCTTCGACATGAGCCGGTGTTTATGGTAATCCCCATTTTTCATATCCCTCATCCTCTTCTATATCATCTTCGATGGCTCTTCCATTGTCTCTTACAATCTTCTGTCCCTCTGGCTGAACATCCTCTTCCCCTTCAATGTATTCTTCATCGCCTCCAACGTTGTCATTGGGCTCCCCGTCAACGATTGGTGGAGAGACCACTGTGAAATTAACAAAACCTTTCATAGGAGCATCAATACCTGTCTGTGTAGGTTGCCTTCACAAAGGGAGTGTGCTCCGTCGTCGAAGCAAATGCTCAGGGTCGGGCAGAAACCCTTGCAAGGGAATGGTGGTTTATGATAGAGGCCAGTTCTTCTTTTATCGTTGTCGATTGTTATTTGTGATAGTTTACGAGTTTAGCGCAATTTAGTTGACGACGTATAACAGAATCGAACATTCACTTGAACAACCTTGTACTAGAATTACAGTAACTATAAGTATATGTAAAAGTATCTAATCTCGAATTGAGCTATGCGACCGGTATTTTACCTGAAACTAGCGATCTACCAAAACCAAATTCATGGCGCTGATCGGACCGGGTCTAGGTTAAGATACAGCGAAAGTCAAGAATAATATGGAAGTCAATACATCATTAAAACATTCATAAAAACTGATGACTATGATTTGATTATACTGGACCAGACAACAAGAGGAACGATTATGGAAAGTGGCGTGACTATAACTCAAAACGAGGTTGCCAGTGGTCAAAGTTGGAAGACAGTTGAGGGTGACTAGAGGTCAGTGGGAGCGTTCTACAGACGGTCATCCACTTTATTCTGATGGATGGAGGTGAGGTTGATGATTTCGTTGATGAAATCAAATCGCCATTTCATAATTTACCCTCCATCCTAACCATATCCTAAGCCCAGAGATACTGCTTGTGATATCCGAAGTACACAACATGGACATGTTGAATCCAACTGTGAAATCCCCTTGTCCATATCTCACACCGCCACAAAGCTATTCACACTCAAACATCAAAAATTTCAGAAGTAAACATAAGATCACCATATTCACCCTCTATCTTAACTGTGTTCTGGCACCTAACATACCCTTTGAGATACACTCAATACACATTTCAAGAATGCTGAATCCGACCTTGAAATCCTCTTGTCCATATCTCTCACCATCATAAAGCTATTGACATTCAAATTGTAAGAATTTTGGAAATCATTTATAAGATCAAATTCACAGCTTTCTGATATCATGTAATGATTAGCAAAAGCTCTGATCTCACAGCTTTTTTCTTTCACATCCTATTTTGGGTAGCCCCTATGACATATATACCATGCAATAATGGTCTCTTAATGAACATTCAACTTAATGCTTTGAGACGTAGTAAGGAAATGGTCATTTCTCTTGGATGAAGGACATTTATGGAGTGCAATTTAGATGGTTTCACATGATCGTAATGTAAATGTAGTAATTTCAGCTTACACTACATAGTACTATTAATAGGAAAGCAGTAGTCCATCCACAACTTCAGGATATATCTCCTCATTCATTAATCAGATTTTCGTCAGATTGAAGGTGAATCGAGAGATGCTCTTTGTCGCCGTGACTGTTTTGTAGAAAGAAACATTGACTACTCAGCTCCTCGATGGCTTTTCACGAGCCCATCTTACTTAAGCCATAAATGAATTACGATGTTGCGCTCATAGTACTTGATTTGTAACCAACTTGTTCAGGCTCAATAAACCTCGATAGCATGTTGACCGCAGTGAACTGTTTCGAGACAGGAATTTTAATAAATGAGCACAAGATGAGAGAAAAAAGGTAAGAGATACTGACGAAAAGTAAACAAATTGTAAATATGATCGCTTCGTACCAATGAATCAGAATCTGCAAATTGTGTTAGAAAACTTTCTTCAGTTGTATACTCGATAACTAACTTTTGCTAAGCTGATGCTTTTACTGAGATCATTTGGCAGGGGCCCACCATACTGGGTGTTGTTGAATCGAAGGACTAGGATGGCAAATAACAACTTCAACTTTGTTAAGCCCTTGTCGGATGCCATCTGGAGGGTGTAGTCTACTTTGGATGAGAAGTAATCTCAAGTTTGCTTGAGAAAGGCTAGCTGAGTACTTATGTTCCAGCCTTGTTTCATAAGATTCACTGTAAACACTGCATCGAAAATTGGAAAAAAATCTTTCAGGCCATAGTTCACAGGCTCTCTATTATCAAGATTGAGAACATCGAATATAATATAATTGTATCTATCCAGCATGGTGAAAGCACACCACTTCATGATTGTGATATTATAAGTAAATGGTGTCGGTTGATTGGTCCAATTTGTGGTTAAACATAAATTGTTTTGTGCAATGTCCAAAGGACAAGCATTTACCCCTCAAATTTCAGTCTCATATATAATGGTATTGTACCTCCTAAAAAGCTAAACCCAGTGGATTTTATGCAGATAAATATGGCGGCCCAGTACATGCCATAAAGCTTATAGTCAGCAGTCGAGTTAAATGTTCCGCTGTTGTTTGTGACTGGAGAGTAATCGATCTGGTATCCTAGTGCATCTACTATCCATGTCGTTAGATCGGAAAAGCTATCCTTGAGAACAGATATATTAGGACCTACAATGGGCCCAGGAATGAAGTAGGATAGACAGGATGAATCGAAACAGGCAAATGGAGAAACCATGGTGATCGCGCCCTGACCTGTCATTAAGGATGGAAACTCCTACCAGAACTCTGATGTCGCATCCAAGTCAAAAGGCGGAATCACTGAAGAATTTATCAGTGATAAGCTAGCATGTTCGATGTCGAATTGTTGAACAGAAAGATAGATTGTTGTATAGTTGACATTGGCGAGGAGAATAAAACTTGAGACCACAAAGCTAAGACTACAAAGTGGCCTTTTTATACTACGTTAATATCGAATATACAATATGAGACACGTAAATGGAATCACTATCAAAATTCACCCTCGACCGAGGGACATAAAAGCCTTGAGATCTCTATACACATCAAATGTATTAATACAAGACTTCATTTCTTAATTAAATGCTACGCTTTTATCCTTCTTTTAACTTAATACTTGGTCCATCTACCTTGAGCCTGAATTATTGCCTCACAATGCTGTGGCATTAACTCAATTAGCTTATTGATTAATTCTATCCTCTGTGAGTATCAAACCTCCTGTAATACCTCTCCATATTGATAACGAGCTTTCAAACTCTTAGAGAGATGATTGAATAACTTCAAAAATCGTTGATGAAAGCGTGCTTTTAGCTCAGTCTAGAGGTTTTCAATAGAGTTGAGATCTGGAGATTGTGGAGATTACTGCATCATAGGAATATTATTTTCTTCAAGGAATTTGAGAATCTCATGAGATTTATGACATGGAGCGTTGTCTTACATAAATATCAACATAGTTTCATCAACAATTTGAATAGTTTCAAGCTCTTCCAGAGGCTCTAGCAAGTCATCAACAAGCGAGAACAATCCATCATAAAGAATGTCCTTATATTCATCTGCTCCAATCTTTCTATCATTACAAACAATCAATAGTCTCAACCTTTCACTACTAAAACATGCCCAAACCATTACCTTAACTTGTGCCGTTTTAAAAGTCTTCTTTCCATACTTTTGATGAAGCCTTTCTCCTGAGGGACGGATCACCCACTGTCGTCTTGGATTCACTCCCATCTATAGACTTGATTCATCTGACCAAATAACATGTTTCCACTATTCTATTGTCCAATGTTAATGATTCAAAGCCCACTGAAGGCACAAGGCTACATTTGGCTCTCGTAAACCAGGTTTCTTCGATGCGATATAACTTTCAAGTCCTGCCTCTGACCGTCATCATGCTAATGTCTTCCAGAAAATAGGTGTAATATTTTGATTGACAATTTTGGTAATGTCTCAAAGAGGAAGGGAGTCGTTTTACTTTATAATCCATTCTATGTATCGATCTTCATATTGGGTTGTCTTGCGTTTATACTCACATCGCTGGTTCCATCCTTGAAAGGTTTCAAAGTTGTAGTTGGCGAGCATATTTTGAACTGCTTTTTGACTACACTTCATATGCTTCACAATTTCTCACTAAGATTGATCCGCCTTGTCGAGCCCAAGTATCTTGGCAATGTCGATATCAGTAAGATGCTCCCCTTTGACTCTGGCTTTACTGGCGGTTGTTATGATGGTGTATGGTCGTGTCGAATTCGGAGGTGGGTGTACGCGTGAAAATTAAGTTTGGTTTGGTGATTCCGTTCACGTGTCTCGTATTGTATATGTGTACATACGATGGTTCAGGGATCGGTACCTCTGAAAGCTCCAAAAAGTGGGGTTATCCATTGACGGACTTGGCCGCCGCAAAGGATGCCAATAATCGCGCCGCCGCATGTTCGAGAAGCCCTTCCAGAGGACCGCGAGCAAATCAACGTCCGTCGTAGCGGGGTCCAGGGTGAAGAAAGTCAATCCCACTATGCCACGTCTGGAGCAAGCAAAAGCCAGCCGAACAACGTCGGTTAGTTGCGAGGTGAGCTGCGACAGTAAAAATACCGCAATCTGTGGTAATATAGCGAGGGCCAGTATTATCGAAGATGGGTCGGAGAAGATCAGATTGGGCGAGGTAGGCACTCTGAGAGAACAGTTGTAGGCGAAGTAGAATGTAAATATAATCAAACCGAAAGTGATGACGGCTATTGCCCAAGTGAAAGGATGGGTTCTTCGGAGGGGAGACAGGAGGGCTCCGGTATTCAAGGGCACGGGTCGAGTCTCTGGCTCAGGCTGCACTGTTTCCAATGCCGTCGTTTCCCTGATGGCAAGCTCGTTCTTGAAGTTCGGCAAACTATGATATCTCCTGAGCAGCGGTAACGATTTATGGGACACTGTCGCGGAGTTGTCAGTTTGTCCAACCCCTACCGGCATCTTTACCATTTGACGTGCAGCGTCCATGAGGTTGGCTAATGCGATAGCTTTTGTTTGTCCAAGGTGCGGACGATTTGGGTGCTGAATATTTATGCTGGAGGCTGTGCAAATGTTCCTCCGGCTGCCGGTCAGCTAGAATTACCTTCTTGGAGAGGCTATTTTGCGGACCACAAAGCGTATTTGCAACAAGAATTATGATGAATTGCTTAAGTATTTACGTGGGGGCCGTTGTGGCCATCAAAAGGCCCCCATGCTGGAAACCCAGACTCCCCTCGCTAGAAGACGCAGACACCCAAGGCTCTCGGAAGTTGCTTTCTCCCATCTCCTGTGTACTAGCATTATCTATCCCTTAGAATATTGGACTTGTGCGAGCAAAGGAGAGCGATGGTCAAGGTATTGCGCGGTTCATTTCGTCGTTTCCGCTAACAAAAGCGTTTGTTGATTCTCCTGATCTTCGCAATTCTCGCACCGTTCGGGGACCCTCAAGGGGTTCTCCCGGTAAGCTGCAGCACTCCTTGTTACTATGCGCAGAGCGTCATCCCTTTCAGTGTTTTAAGCGCAGGAGACTGTGCTTGTCTTCCTTGAGTCGGTGTCGCAGTGCAGTACATGCTTGGTGACCCTCAATCTGCCGTTTGCGAGTTCTTTGGGACAGTTCCTTACGGATTGTTCTGCCGCTCTGTCGTCCCCTAATGACGGACCTACTCCACTACTGCCACCTCCGCCGTGCCCCCCACCAGAGCCAGGGTCAGAAGTCACGATTCCAATTATCCCACCAGCTACTTCAAGTTCTAGCGACGCATCGGCCGTGATACCGACGAGTCCGATCGCGACCCAAGTCACAGCGACCTCCGCTTCCGTTACACAAAGTGGCTCCATTCCTACGACCCCCATGACGACTATTACTACCAGTTTCTCTTCAACAATTCCGACTCCGAATGCCGACTCGACAACCACCAACAATGCAATTACTGACAACGGTCGTTCCACCACTTCGTCCAGTGAAACGCAAGGCGGCTCAACACCCGATGATTCATCTATATTGTCAAACACCGGGATTATAGTCAGTCAAGAGACCACCCCCTCCACCGAAGCCGCCAGCGCTTCCAGCAGTTCGTTGGAGTCCAGTGTAACGTCGGCAATTGATACTAATAATTCTCCTTCTCTGTCAGCCACTTTAAGTATTCCTACTCAAGAAGTTACTGCGTCGGGCACCTCAAGTGCACGCAGCTTTGCTACTCGTCGTCTGTCGCTGATGCGGGGAAATTCTCGCTATTTATGTATTCTCGCAGTCATAGTGGAAATATTATTGAATTTGATGGTTTGAGATTCCATATGATTGGTATCTCCTGGCACTTCCAATGGTTGGTAGGGAGGCAAGCATGTATATACACCGATTTTTCATTGACTTCTCTTATTTGAACGCCGCAATTGTGATATCTAAAATTTTCGGATCTCACTTATCTTCTACATTGAGCAGCTCAACCATACTTATTCAGTAAATAAAATCCCGTCAGAGTCCACCCCGTCGGGGTCATGCCTGAGGGGGCCGCCGGGGTTCACCTTTTCGGTCAAGTTCGTATCACACTTTTCGGTTGTTGTGGATATGAAAATCATGCTTTTGCAAACTGGAAACCTTCCGGTTAAGATGGAGCAGCCTGGACTGGAACCGAGAAAAATTGGTAGTGTAAGCACTTGGGATAAGTACGAGCTTAATGTACTTACGTTGACTTTGCCAAAGGGAGAAACAAGCATTTCAGTCTTGAAAGAGATATCCCCAAAAACATGGAATTAGAATGGAGCGCTAAAATGAGTGAATGGAAACCTTCTTCAGCTTAATCTAACCTTAGGCTGGGATAGAGGCCTAGCCGAGCTCAGAGCGGTCCATATTAAAAACCTGGGATCAGGCGAACTTAGACGAAACAATATGGGTTCTCTCGCATCTATTTTTGATATATATATATCACAAGTCTCCCTTGTGTCAGGCTTTCTGAGAACCGGATTCCGGTTGCGGAAATAAGGGTCCCGAGGGCTTCCGCGATGGTCTAACCTGCGAGAAAGGTTTTTGTTTGCGAGTACGATTTTCAGATGTACGAATCCAGAAATAGACTGGTAATGATACAACTTGATATTATAGCTCCTCCCACTACGTAACTGACTTTGACCGACTTTCCTCCATACAAGGATAATTTGTGACAGTTCGAAAAGAGTGAAAGATAAGCTGCCAATACGCAGACAAACAGCTCACACAGAATACGATTCTTCCCTGCGATCACCATGCAAATATCGATTTGATTACACTCAATCAGCCACTTGCCCACAAATCCCAAAACCCCGAGGGGCTGCCCGGCATCGTGAAAACCCCCGACGCACTGCAGTTGAATCCCGCTGCTCCGCGACAAGGTGCTCCGCTAACCGTCACCGATTGGCTTCGTAGCATAGCCGTCGTCAGTGCGGGTGCTCCTCCGATAATCGCGCCAACAATCGCCATATTTCGAAAAGCTTTAATCTTCTTCGCCTCTGTGTGCCAGACCCATCGGGGTGAATTCCAAACCGCGGAATTAAAACCCAGAACTCCGAAAAGGGTTACAGCCCCGATACAGTATTCCACAAACGCTGAAAAATCCCCAGGTGTGGGCTGAGCATCCAAAACACAGCTCGAGTATGTCAAGTTGAAACAGTCTTCAGACAAAATTTCGACGGATGGCGGCGGAAACACTCTCGATCCGGCAACCGTCGTCTGTGCACTAATGACACTTATGTCCGTGAGGAATATCAAACCTACGAAGTACGATATTTCCAAGCACAACGCAATAATTTCGGTTACGAAAGCGCAGATGGAATGGATGTCCCGACTTCCGTCAGCCGTCAGGCGTATACGTGCCGCAGCATGCGCGTTCGCTGCGATGACGACGACGCCCGAACTGGGTAAGTCCAAATAGTCCACAGACGGGAATGTGTCTCTTTCTTCAACTGAAACCACTGCCGCGTGAATTGTGAAGGCAATTGCCCCGACAGCTTGTAGAAACAACAGCGCCCACAATATAGTCGACCACCATGAGATTTTCGTTCGTTTCTTCAATTTCCATCTCGAATACAAAGCCATGGCAAGCGAGCAAATGATTTGACCAATGACGACAGGCCAAGGGGTGGAAATCGCACGAACCGCAACCAAAGAGCCATCGGGGGTAATGATGCTTTGGATCACTGCGGCCGTCGGCTGTGCCAATGCGAGAAACAAAACGCTACAGCCAGTGCCTCGTTTGAGCCGAACATAATGACGGCAACTCTTCCGGAATTCTTTCTTTGCAAAATGGAGGTGTGGGAGGGGAGTTGGTCGTGAGTTCATGAGTTCTCCGCCGATGCTATGGCTCAGCAATGAGGGCAGCGGAAAGGTTTGGGTGTGGTGCCGGAGTCATACAAAAGCAACGGGAAAGTATGTAGCTATAAACCGAGTCATAGGACTTCTCGGCGGCCGAATACTGCACGCTTACTTAATGCGAAGTAAACGTTCATTGGCTGGCAGTCCCACAGTCCCACAGTCTCACTAGCCTAGACCTAAGCAGCACTGTTCGGGTTGCTAGGGCAACCACGGATCTACGATCCAATCAGAGATTGGTCTGTCCTCGGCTACAGTCCCACAGTCCCGCACTGCCGCAGTCTCGCAGCTGGCGGCGATAGATTGCAACCAAGCCGAAGAAAAGGCTTAAAATACCTGGCGTCCACATCCAGGACGCATTTGACAGCGATCGACAAGATCATATCCGCAACTAGCACGGGAAATGCAGTCTTGATCATGTGACTGTACGTCCGTGGGGTCGGCCCTAGACTAGGAATTGGGCCTTCACCTAGGCGGAACAAAGGGACATCGAGGAAGTTAGACTTTTCTCATGTGTGTTGCAGTTGATTGGTTGCTGTCGGACGATGTGGACTGTTTGGTGAAAAGAGAAACATTTGGTAATTACACAGTCCCGCGGTGGCTGGACAGTCTGTTTGGATGACTGTTTGGGTGGTCAGCCAGCATACGCCACTCCCAAAGGCACAGCGTATTTCTGGCTACATTACCCTTTTCTGCTCAATACTTTGTCGGTATTCCGCTATACTACCCTCCATCTAGGGCAAGGTATTTCCTAATAGACAGTATTCCGAAAACGAGCGAACAGTGATCTGATCATTCGTCACAACGACTTATCGGCTCAGCTGCGCTCAGCCAGGCGAATTACGAAAGAGGTATCAGACACGCTAATATTACCTTACAAGAGGCAGTGTGCTTCATGCTATGGAATAGGAATCTGCCATAAATCCGTGTTGATCACTGCAGGACCGGAATTTAACCTTTTGCTCCACCGGCCACACCTTTTTCTCTCGGTCGCACGTGTGTTTGCAGAAACACCAGATTGGATGTTCCCGTTGGTTCCACTTACAGAGAACGCACTATCGGGTAGTCTCAGTGAATTGGATTTGCGCCCGCCACTGTGCGACGGTCTGCCCGCTGGATGTCTGATGATCGGCAAGAATCGCATTCATTCCGAAAAGGTGGTCATGGGACTTTTGTTCTTTAGACTTTTTGCGGTTTCCTTATACTGATAAACGAAGCGGGATGACTAACTCCCCCCACGAGAACTTCCTGTCGCCAAATTATTGCCCTACGGCGCGGATGTCATGGATATATGTAGCCCAACTCCGCTTCCCTATTTCATCCACCCGCCTCGCTGTGTCATTCCAGATTCAACTCTGTCTCTAGCCTTTCCTCCCGGTCTTTGGACGTAAGACCAATATTGTTGGCAGCCGTACATCTTAAAGGGGCTCGAACACGTAACCGTCTGACATCGATCATTCTAACCGAAGTCAAGAACTAGTACCCAAATCAGTGCTAGACGATGGGACACGGCACGGAAGCCTTCAAGTCCTTTATCGAAGCAGGCAATGCAGCCACTGAAGGCCCGGATATATTCGGCGTTTTTACGCACGCCGGCCATATGGTTGGGGCATTGCAGCATATGCTCAATCCGAATGCACGTCTTGCGAAGCAGCAAAAGGAATTGCTGATGAGGTTGAGGGAAGCGAGAGTAATTCTATCTAAAGGAAAAAGGATGATCATTCGGCCCTTTCAACTGGCTCGTGTCATCAAAGCTACGGATGCACAACTAATTGAACTCGAGAGAAGAGCGAGTCAGGCTGGGACTATGGCCGAACTCAATGATCTCAAGTCCCAAGTTGACGTAGCATTGGGCTATAAGTAGCCGAGAGCGTTCATTAGTCAGGAGTGTCGAGCCAATATTTGGTAGAAATTGAAGTATCTTAGGAGTTGCTTCACTTTTAAATTGTCAAAAACCCACCTCCGCATACAGGATCAGCTCACGTCTGAGAACATACCAATGCCGACTGTAAGGTTCATAGCGGTGTAGGAAGTCATTCAAAATAGAGGTTACACTGGAGTATGGCTGCGTTTAGCGTTGAACAGTGTAGGTGGAAGAGGATATATTTTCGGAGGGTGCCACGTGCTGTCTGCAGCGAGTAGATAATCTCACCCGATTAGTTGTAGTAATCTATCTTCCTGTCTCATATTCGTATCACGACAAATGGTCCGACAGTGGCGCCCCAGAAGTTTTTAAACCTCGAGGGAGCCCATCGAACTACATTAGTAGAGCACCACATTCTTACGTGGTATATATGTCATCTAGAAATAGACTACTTGGAATATATACACACCTTTCCAAATATCGCTAACCTGTGAGAATATCTTCAGGCAGTTGGTCGTTGTGGACTGGCTCGGGAAGATCTTAAAGCTCCCATTTAATAAGCTATACTCTTTTCACAAGGCACTTGAGCTGGTTTTCAACATAGTATGGTACTGATTTGTAGGTCTGGTGGCAAGTAACGAATCGAAACGAATTGGATGGCTCGCGAGATCTTAGATGACCTGGAAGTGCGAACCAGGTCATCAACGTGTCCCTCCGATCTCTACCTTTTCAAAGCAGCGTTCTATTTTATCGGTGCCGGAGTGGCGAGAAATTCCGTTAAGGCCAGGTCATTATGTTTAGAAACTGTGGCGCTTGGCTCTATTCCGCCGGCAAAGCTGATTGCGAACGCTCGTGAAGATGATGATTGTCAGACAAATGTCCACAGAGATTCGAAATCCTGGATCATTGAGGCGATTCAGAGTATCGGAGTTGACCACTCAGGCCGCTTTCAAGAGGAAATCTCTTGGGCTTGTTCGTACTTGAAATCATTGGATGAACATTGGTACAATGATCACTATACTGAATTCACTTCTTGTCTGTGCAATGGTAACAATTCTGCATTGTTGCCAGCGGTCTGGAAGAAGGCTGTTGGCCTTTTTGAAATCTATATACAACACCTCAACAGCAACGGTTCGAACAGAAACGTTCCGAGCCGGTCCCGGAGCTTGTCACGAGGGATATACATAGTCATCATATAATCTAGCCCATCCTATCGTTCTGAACTACTACGAGCCGCGCATCCCTTCTCCGAGTCACACCTCATCACTTGAAATTTCAAGCAAGCAGCCCTTCCTTTCGCTAAGATTTGCCTGGTGTTCGTTCTTTCGTCGATCTCAATAGTTCAAGCAATCTGAAATTTGATGGAGTTAAACTACCACGAAATAGTCTCTCCGGTTTCAAATCCTGAGGACAACGGGCATGCGCAATCGATCATGTGCCTCGAAACCAAAGTCAAGGCTCTCTCCGCTTACTTGATAACCTTGGCCGATATCCCCGACATGGAAGAAATGCTTGTCATTATTCATAGGCCAGGCTGGACGACACCTGCGGAGTTCGCTCTGGTAAGCGGTATGAAAGATTCAATTCAAGGCCATGTCAACAATCCCACCGAAATACGGAAAGTCCTCCTCTCTGGAAGCCGTGCTATTAAACTCGACCCTCCTGAGTGGCCTCCACAGTAAGGCTAAAGCCCAAATTGCTATCATCAAAGATGTTTGTATTCAATGTTTTGCTGTGCTGACTGCGAAGTGAAACATTGGGTCGCTCGTCTCCTTTGAATCTGCATGGGTACGAGATGAAGTAGAGAAAAGTGGATGAAGTTGGAATATGAACCCCGCATGGGGTTGGGGGGTGTTTCCATCGTCGGTCCCAATGTTATAACGTGAGATTTTAATATCACATGGAACATTTACAATATGAATATACATAGGGGATAAAAGTTGTCATAATTGATGATCCTCCTTTGCATCTCCATTTCCTGTGATCCTGCTTTCCCTCTTCTCAAGTGCCCTCTCCAGCAGCGCGACCACGTCATCATGCCCTCCGTTCGCCGCGCAATCCAATGCTGTCCATCCATAATCTTTGGTCTTCAGAGCGACGTCGGCTTGGCCCATCTTGTCCAAGAACGGCGCGACCACGTCCTTGTACCCTTTCCTCGCCGCGAAATGCAACGCCATCCATCCATCTCTGGTCTTCGCGGCGACGTCGGCTTGGCCCATTTTGTCCAAGAGCAGCACGACCACGTCCTTGTACCCTAGGTCCACCGCGCAATGCAACGCCGTCCATCCATATTGATTCGTCTCCGCGGCGACGTCGGCCTGGCCCATCTTGTCCAAGAGCAGCGCGACGACATCCGTGTGGCCGTTCTCAGCCGCCAAGTGCAACGCCGTCCGGTTGTCAGGATCCTTCGCGGCGATGTCGGCTTGGCCCATCTTGTCCAAGAGCAGCGCGACCACATCCTTGTGCCCTCCGTTCGCCGAGTAATGCAACGCTGTCCATCCATAATCTATGGTCTTGGCGGCGGCATCGGCTTGGCCCATCTTGTCCAAGAGCAACGCGACCATGTCTGTGTGCCCTCCTTCCGCCGCGTAATGCAACGCCGTCCGTTGTGTTAGATAATCCTTCGCGCGGACGTCGGCCCGGCCCATCTTGTCCAAGAGCAGCGCGACCACGTCCCTGTGCCCTCCGTATGCCGCCCGATGCAACGCCGTCCATCCACCTCGATTGGACTTCGCGGCGACGTCGACTCGGTCCATCTTGTCCAAGAGCATGGCGACCACATCCCTGTGCCCTCCGTATGCCGCCCGATGCAACGTCGTCCATCCATATTGATTCGTCTCCGCGGCGTCGGCCTGGCCCTTCTTGTCCAAGAGCAGTGCGACTATGTCCCCGTGGCCCCACCTCGCCGCGTGATGCAACGCCGTGAATCCATTTTCATCTTTGATTTTCGTACTTATGTTAAGTCCGAGCAACTTTTTCACTTTTTCAATATCACCATCCCGAGCAGCATAAATTAGCGCTTTTTCCTCCATGACTGGTTGTGGCTCAGTATCTTCATCATGCTCATGGACGATGTCGGTAACCAGCTTGTGAAGTGTAGTAGCGACAGTGACAAAATTCTCGTCCCTTTTGGAGCTGTATTTTGCAATTGTGATATGATTTCCATTCAATCCGGCCCTGATTTCACTCGGATACTCCAAGGTAGCGGAGAATTCAGGGACGACCATCGCTCCGGCAGGAATCCACTGCAGAATTAAAACGAGAGACTTGAAATGAATTACCCATTTGAAGCGGGTGTTCTCAGTTTCGAAAAAGGAGACCAATTTCAGAGAGTTGGCTCGATGGACAAAGCTATTATTGATTGCTTTGATGCCCTCGCTGTTTGAATTGAGGTGTTTAACGAAGCTCCTCCGAGAGAATGAAATGGTAAGGGCGAGGTCTAGTATCCCGGCAAGATCAGCGCCTCGATGAGGTGTTCCTAGAAATACGACGGCCTTTATATCTTTGGCTAGCGAGGAGAAGTTTGGATTCTCAGATGCATAAATGATAGCCTATCCGTCAAAGAAGCGTTGAACTGCGCTACCTGTTTCACTACTAAGCCTCCCAAACTATGCGCAACGAAAATAGTCGCGGCCTACAATTAGCTCAGCATAACGGATTTGAACAGATCCATTTCTGTAATTAAGTTGATTCAGACCGAACAGGAGTTGATTTGCGAAAATCGGAATCGATAAGTTCGTGTTTGGGGCGAAACTTTGAAAGTAGATTTATATCCAAACGTCATAATGCGAACATTCTCGAGGCCCTTTTCGTCGTGTAGCCATGTTGGCCAGAAATTCGCATTGGCGTGGGTCCATGTCCCCCTCTTGGACCCTCCGAGACCATGAACGAAGACGATTTGAACAGGATTCTTGGGTGGTATTTTGGGCTCATGCAAAATCTCCAGTCCAAACGGATTTGAGTCCTTGGCATCTCCGGAGCGATCAAGGGGCGGTTCTGCTTCTGGCGTGCTTAATGTTTCGGCGGTTGGCAATTGTGGATGTGAGGACGGTGGCTCCGGGTTAATAAGGAAACTTGAGTCGGCGATGGCGGATTGCTTCCCTTTAGCCTTTTCAGAGAGCAGACTTGACGATGACTAAAGATGAGAATGTTCACTTGATTTTGGGAGACAAACCATTTGAAGACCGGATCAGTTTGAAAAAGGAGAAAAGCGAATGCGAGGCCGTACTTTTGCGGGTTGCGAATGCGGTTGGCGCAATTTCGGTTGACTAGTAGGTAGAGTACTGGTAGTATTTGTGAGCGCTAGTGTTGGACGTGAACCCCCTAAAGGTGGGAATTGTGGTCTGGGCAAAGTCTGCTTTAGTCGGTGGAGAATAATGATGATATTATGTAATACTAAAGTGGCCTAAGTAGGCAAATTCCAAACAAAACTGGATCATGTGATTCACGTATACCACAGAATTAAGCGGTTTAAAGCGAGATTTGTGAACAGAAGATTCAAGGAGTGAGAGGAGACAATAGATTCGATACAGAAATGAAGATGGCGTTGTACCCCGTGCATGCAGGGTTATTCAAGTGGAAAAAAAGTTTCTATTTTGGCGGTCCATGTGGCAGCAACGGGTTACCGCAAAACGACCCTTATTTGCAATATCGATCCGATACCCACGAACCATCCAACCTGCTGTAACACCTCTCATTGCCATAACTATAGAAATAATTTTAATTAATGCGAATCTAAACTTCCACCCGCTGCATCTCGCCCCTTCCTCCACTCCGTGACATACTCTTCGTCCAACCTCTCTTTAATAGAAAGCAGATCACTTCTAATCGCCGGTTCGACTGCAATAAAGTAACTACAGCTCTGCACCAACGTCTGCGACTTGCCAGTCATTTTCTTCCAGTGCAAAACCTTGAAATCGCCACCATCGCCAATTTTAGCAATTCCAAGAAGCTCGTTTTCCAAAATCGCCACGAAACTTGCCACCAGATCTACGGCTTCCACCAATCCTTCGACCGACTCTACAAGTTGATGAAGCATTTTCGCATTCTGCAGTGCAGCTACCACCTGTGCTTCCGCTCGTGAGGCACTAGCATCTAACCTTGACCCCGCGTATGTACCGCCAATAGCTGCCACTGTAGCCAGCGTAAGACCACCATCAACCGCAGCAACAAAACTTGCCGCGGTAGCCGCCAATCTCATTATACCGCCTTTCTCTCTGCGCTCATCGGCTTTGGTTCGCAACACAACGACGTTATTCTTGAGTGTATTGATCGATTGTCGCATGTCGTTTTCTAAAGCTTTGAGCTTTCCGAGGCAGTATCGGTGATGCGTTTGAGCCTTATATGCTTGTCGAGATAGCTGAAGACACTCCTGTCGAACGTCTTCTACGCACTGTTCGAAATCAGAATAGCCGAGGTAAACGTAGTTCTCCAGCGTTTCTTTGGTCTCGCTAACCAATTTGATTGTATCAGGATAGACGTGGGTACCGTACATGATCCCCTCGGAATACAATTGTCGTCTGAACCGCTTGGTTTGATAGTCCAAGAGACTTTCATCTTGTTGATATGCTCTTCGCAGAACGGCCGTGGAGGTTTGAATACAGGCTTGGGCCCGTTTGATGGAATTATTTACTTTGTCCAATAGCTCATTTGTCACTGTTGGTCTCGACATTTTTGGATATGAGTGTGAACGTAATCGGATGAGGACGACTTGACTGAAATCTACCGTGGGCGTTACTTAAAAGACACTCGGGCCCTCAGATGCCACTATTCAATGCAAGTGTTAGTGTCGTAGAACTTTTATTTAATTTCGCATCACTTTTCGCAACACTTTTTGCACCACGTGTTGCATTTCTTTTGGTTCCAACTTATTTTAAGTATGAAGCTGCATCAGACCACCGAAAACTCAAAGCGTGTATCGAGTTGATTGGCCAGCCGCTTCAACCTTCCAAGTTTGACTCTCAACGGACAATGCTCCGCCAAGGCCATTGCAGCCTAGCATAATATAATCCGGAGTTGACCACCTAACCTATTTGCTGAGGCTGATACCGCCTCTTGCTCTTACAGTAATAAAAGTTAGGACTCCACCATTTCTCACCTCCCATCGCAAATGACTTCCACCGTCCTCATCAACGTGAAAGAATACCAATCTTCAGTCTCCTCGGCGATCGATAACTTATTGGATCTCAAAAGACGATGCGACGCTAATCATCATCTCGAAGAACACATGGGTCCCCTGGTTCTGAGACTAAACAACTGTCTATGGGAATTCACACAGAGAGAAATTAACGAGACCCTCCCTACCCTCGCCGATGTCCGCAATCACCTTGCTGAATGGGATACCTCTGCCACATTCACGGAAATTCAGAGTATTCAAGTTCTCCTAGAGACGGATATCGTTCAACTGAGTCGTATTGTCCAAAAGCACACATCTACTCTTTCCAACCTTAAACAAATCCAGAACAGTTCGAACGCAGTCCAAACTTCGCTTCACACAAAGGCCCTTCGGATGAAAGAAAATGGAAAGGATCATAAAGCCGGCGCTGCTGCTGCCGTCTTCGTCGGAGGATTGCTGGCCCCGTTTACATTCGGTGCTTCTTTGTTAGCAGGTGGGGTGATGGCTAAGGGATTGTATGACGAAGGCGAAGACTTAATGGTGGCATATCGCGAGCTAAGAGGAGAATCAGCGGAAGCATTTAGTTCGTTCACGGGATCTGTGTCTGCGAGTATTAATGTCATTCAGAAGGTCGTTGTGCTGGTTCGCGGGATATTGGAAGAAATTCGTAGCTTAGCTGCGAGTGAGTCCAAGTTGCAACTGCTTCGCGCGGGACATAAGGCTGACTACCTTCGGAAGCTATTGGAGAATTTTCTCGATGAGTTTCCAAATTTGTAAATAATGATGCTTGATAGTTAGTCGAATTTAAATATTCCTTAAGGCCTACCCCTTCAGATGCAGTCACTCCACCCCACGATGAGATGTCACTCGAGGGTAGCAAGATTAGAGGGTAGGAGGAAGGTTAACCTACCCCTCCAATCAAACTTTTAACATAGATTTCAAAAAATCAAGTTTTATTTCAATAGCGTGGATGGATGTAGTAACACAAGAAACTTAATCTAAAAGAGGATATAGAGGCAATAGAACAGAATGCAATAAAATCCCATGCCAAGAACCGCCGAAATCCGCACGATGATGTGCGGTTTTGGTTCGAGTATAATGGCTCTAAATTTCTCATCTGGACCGCTGAAGTTCTCAACGCACTCGATCGTAGGATCTGCTATGTTTCCGTCGAAATCATCGAGGGCGAGTCGGTATTCGACGGAGTCTGTTCATCGGCGAATGTAGCTATGGAGGTTACCTTGATGAAACGCCGATGTATCATCGTCTGCGCTGAATAATCCGCCAGGGGCCGCCTCAGGCTTCTCCTGAAGTCTGTATCCTCGACCGTGGCGAGCACATTTTTTAAGTCGGTAAGCATAGACAAAGTCGTACTCCAACTCCTCTTGATGGTCCCACATATTGACTTCTCTTTGAACTTTCATCTTTCCGTCAACTTTACCAGCGAGGTTGACCAGAACACTTGCTTCGCCGCTAATACCGTTTTTGTTTTCAATTGCATGCGTTACAGTTGCTCTGTGCGAAACCTTTATGCCGACAATCATGTACATGGCCTTTCCCTTTCTCATGGCAGATTGAACCCTGGGCTCTGTCTGTTTGAGGGTGTCGGCAAGATAGTTTGGATTACGTTCGGGGATAAAGAAGTGCGTGGTATCCTCCCCTACATTGTATCGGTGGACGGCTTTCTTGACGAAGAGAAGCGATGCTCCCAATGTGACAAAGTTTAATATCGTGGTGTTCAGGTTCGCTTCGAGCTCGATCGATTTCCGAATTTCGAACTGCCTCGGTCCACCTTTAATAGAATCTTCTCCAGGTAGGCAGGTGTTGATGGGAGGAGCAAGTCGTACGTAAGGGAAGCGATGGTCGGTGATCAACTGACCGAGTTGGATTTCTGTATCAGGTCGGTAAGTCGTCTCCGGAAAGACGAACCAAGTCGGCTTAGTCTAACATTAGTAAGGATTTAGAGAATTTACTACCATTTGCCAAGTAACGCTAGTACTGAGGCCTCGGGGGAATGTGAAAAGCCAAGCTGAATGATGTGTTTGGTATCGAAGGTTTAGGATCGGGAAGGCCCATTTTATATTTATTTAAATTGCGATGCATTAACGTAAACATAAATTTATGTTTGGGGCTTTGCAGCTCAAGTTCCTGCATCGCACGGGACATGTTCAAGGAATTCTAGGTCTTTACCCTTTTGTAGTTTTGTTTTCGCAGTCACTCTTGTAGTTCCTTGTCAATCACCATCGTCAAGTTCAACAGGACAAAAAGTGGGGGCCGCTCGCTTGCTCAACAAATTGGGCCTACTCCCACTCATACATTGTCGTCAAAGTCGAAAGGCTGGTTTCTTGCCGTGACACATTTCCAAACCTCGCTTACAGTAAATAAACGGCGTTCCAATCAATCAAACTCTCGAAACTAAATGGGTCAACTCCTATCGATCTTCTTTGTGAGCATACTTGTGATTTCGGTTGCGGAAATCGGTCGCCTAATTTCTCGCGCTTTAGGTTCTGCCACGACCAGTGTTGACAGTGGGGACGGAGAACAATCCCCGTTATTTGTTTCAACATTCGCAAAGCGAGATAAACAGTTGGTTCTGTTGAAACTTGACTAACGTGATCGTGTAGAACCGAGGGATTGGCAGACCAGTGGTTCCGAGACCTCTACTCAAACGTCTAAAAACCAATCAAAGAATCTCATTCAAACAATTTTGTCCCGATAAAAGTTGCCATCATCGACACTGGCGTGAACTTCGGGCACCGAGAAATGCAGGAGGCGATTGAAAGAGGCTCTATTGGAGACGACCGTTGTCAGGGCTTCCCAAATGATCCCTACCACCACTCAAAAGCCGATAAGCATGGTCACGGAACATATGTGGCCAGTGTTCTGCTTAAAACAGCGCCAGATGTCTCTCTATACATTGCAAGGGTCTTTAATGACGTGGGAAGATTATGTGACGGGGATCATGATGATTATAGCGAGATTGCAAAGGTGAATACCTCACAAAAGTTATCTAAGAGCGATAGGCTATCAACTGGGCCATTGAACATAATGTCGATATAATATCACTCTCTTGGTGACTTCCCAAAGACAATGAACGTATCACAACGGCCTTGGCCGAGGCACACAAGCACAATATCGTCATTGTTGCAGCTGCTGCAAACTATAGAAACCGACATGACATTGCATTTCCCGCCCGCTTGCGGGACTACGTTATCTGTATCGGTTCTGCAAATGGAAACGGAGACATTTCCTCTTTCTCAGCGGAGGACAATACGCTCGAAAAATACACGGCTCCCAGCGAGGCAGTCTGCGGTGCGTCAATTGCCAACCTACCCCCAATATCGCTTTTTGCAAACATTGTCAGGTTCACTTTTCCAAAAGACGACACCGAGCGCAGAGATGGGACCTCAGTGGCAGCTCCCATTGTAGCAGGAATTGCAGCATTGTTTATTGAGTACACTCGTCAAAACATAGACGAATGCAAGGATGCAGGTAATCATGAAAATATGCTGAAATTATTCTCTGCGATGTCGAAACGGAGATCCAATCAAACTTACCGCTTTCTGGCCCCTTCCAGATTCTTTAAGACCCTCGATCCAAGGAAACAAATCAAATCCACTTTGGATGTCGGTAAATCGTATTTCAGGGTTTAGAGTTGACATTTTTGCTGTAGTGGGTCGGGAAGCCGATGGTGAGCTACAGAGAGAGAAAGGTAGTGACGCTGCCGAAATTTGCTAATCTATTCAGACATGCCCCTACATATCAGCGAGATCAAAAAAGCTACTCACACGCAGGGTTTAACGCAAGCCGAGAGAGAACATAACAAGTGCTTGAAAGATCTACGCTCGACCAACCCTGACGACGATATGACTCGTATTGAAGGAACCAACGGTGGTCTGCTGAGGGACTCTTATGTGTGGATTCTCGGCCACCGAGACTTCACTGATTGGAGAGACGGCGACGAACGCCGGTTGCTTTGGATAAAAGGCGATCCAGGCAAGGGCAAGACAATGCTACTAATTGGCATTGTCAGGGAATTAAAATCGACTCCTGATTCTGACCCAGTATCGTATTTCTTTTGCCAAAGCACCGATTCGAGGTTGAATAACGCCACGGCACTGCTAAGAAGCCTGATCTACCAACTGCTCATTCAACAACCGTCTCTTATCTCGTACCTCAGCAAACAGTACGACAAAGCGGGACGACAGCTGTTCGAAGATGCCAATGCATTCGTTGCCCTGTCAAATATCTTCACCGAAATGCTACATGAGCTACGTCTCACTAGGACCTACTTGGTCGTAGATGCCCTTGACGAGTGCGAGTCGGGCTTGTTGAAACTCCTAGACCTCATCGCTAGAAATGTGTATACGACAGAGTCCTCTCGAGTGAAATGGCTTGTGTCAAGTCGTAACCGGCATGACATTGAGGAACGATTGAGAATTACTGATAGTCCCGTCGAGCTTAGCCTTGAATTGAATGCAGAATCTGTTTCTGGAGCTGTCGACGCATATATCGATCACAAGCTGGCGAAGCTAGACAGACTAAAGCAATACAAAGAAGACCGAGTGAAAATCGCCGAAGAGCTACGTAAAAAGGCGGATGGCACCTTCTTATGGGTAGCCCTCGTGTGCAAGGAGCTTGAATCGGTCGATAATTACTACGCTCTCGACGTTCTTCACGAAATGCCATCGGACCTGAAGAACTTGTATGGTCGTATGATGCGCCAGATCGAGGGACTGCAGCGGGAAGATCCAAAATACTGCAAAAGCGTCCTTTCAACCATGGCTCTTGCCTATCGACCACTCCACGTACTTGAGCTAGCGACCTCCACCGGCCTACCGACCCGCGTTCCCTTAGCAAAGATCATAAAGAAATGCGCCTCATTCCTTACAGTACGTAAAGACATCGTCTACTTGATCCATCAGTCGGCAAAGGAGTACCTCGAGAAAGATGCAGAATCTGAGATCCTACCTAATGGGCGTGGAAAAGGACATGCTACGATAGTATCGCGATCGTTGGACGCCATGTCAAAGACATTGAAAAGGGACATCTACCAGTTGCTGGATCCCGGTAGTTCAATCGAGCAAGTCAATTACCCCGATCGAGATCTTCTCACTCCAATTCGGTATTCTTGTCTTTATTGGATCGACCATCTCTGCAAGACTGATCGCAATTTGTATGATCAAGTTGGTCTATGCGATAATGGAATAATCGATATATTTCTGAAAAAGCACTTCCTTCACTGGCTAGAGGCTCTCAGTCTCATGAGAAATATATCAAGTGGAGTAACCATGATAAGAAAGCTGGAGAATTTGGTTGCCGTAAGTAATAACGAGTCTCGATTGCTCGATCTCGTTCGAGATGCACGACGATTTATTCTCTATAATAAATGGGTCATTGAGAACCCCCCTCTTCAGACATATGTGTCAGCGCTTGTATTCAGCCCGGCTCGCAGCTTGACCAGAGAGCAGTGGAAGAAAGAAGAGCCGGAATGGATTATGCCTAAGCCGATTATGGAAAGCAAGTGGAGCCCATGTCTGCAGACGCTCGAGGGTCATAGCAATTCGGTCATGTCGGTCGCGTTTTCGCACGACTCACGGCAGCTCGCGTCAGCTTCGAACGATTGTACCGTCAAGATTTGGGATGCAGCGACGGGCGAATGTCTGCAGACGTTCGGGGCCCATGACGACTGGGTCAACTCGGTCGCATTCTCGCACAACTCGTCGCAGCTCGCCTCAGCTTCAGCTTCGAGCGATAATACAGTTAAGATTTGGGATGCAGCGACGAGCGAATGTCTGCACACGCTCAAGGGTCATAGCAATTCGGTCAGGTCGGTCGCCTTTTCGCACGACTCACGGCAGCTCGCGTCGGCTTCGTACGACCACACAGTTAAGATCTGGGACGCAGAGATGGGGGAGTGTCTGCAGACGCCCGAGGGACATAGCACACCAGCCAAGGGTCATAGCAATTTGGTCAAATCGGTCACCTTCTCGCACGACTCACCGCAGCTCGCGTCAGCTTCGAATGATGATACAGTCAAGATTTGGGATGCAGCGACGGACGAATGTCTGCGGACGTTCGAGGCCCATGACAGCTGGGTCAACTCAGTCGCATTCTCGCACGACTCACGGCAGCTCGCATCAGCTTCGAATGATGATACAGTCAAGATTTGGGATGCAGTGACGGGGAATTGTCTGCAGACGCTCAAAGGCCATAAACGCCGGGTCAGGTCGGTCGCCTTCTCACATAACTCGTCGCAGCTCGCGTCAGCTTCATACGATGATACAGTCAAGATCTGGGATGGAGCGACGAGCGAATGTCTGCAGACCCTCAAGGGTCATAACGGTTTGGTCAAGACGGTTGCCTTTTCGCACAACTCGCGGAAGCTCGCCTCAGGGTCCATAGATAAGATAGCCGAGATCTGGGATGCAGTGACAGGCGAGTGTCTGCAGACGCTCGAGGGTCATAGCGAGTCGCCAGTTCGGTCGCCTTCTCGCACGACTCCCGGCAGCTCGCGTCAGCTTCGTTAATGAAGTCAAGGTCTGGGATGCAGCGACGGGCAAATGTCTGCAAACTCTCGAGGGCGATAGCGGTTTGGTCGCCTTCTCGCACGACTCACGGCAGCTCGCGTCGGCGGAGGTGGCTTTCACCGGTCGTACAGTCAAGATCTGGGACCCCCTGACCGGTGAGTGTCTACGGACATTCGCTATTGGCACATCGCTATCCAATATAGCATTTGATCCTAGTGGCTCGTACCTGCTCACCGAAGTTGGCCCAGTTACGTTAGGTCAATCGTCATCTGTATTGGAGACTGCGTCAGAGTCTGGTGATGAAGATGCAACCGCTAGTGCTGCTACTGTCGCTGCTACCAGTGACACTGGCACTAAAGCTCAGCTGGGACAGTACAGTTATGGCTTGCCTGGATCGGTCTTGGATTACCTGGCACCACCGAAATGTGCTCTGGTTGCCTACTGAATATCGGCCTCGATGGCCTTGGTGTGCTGCTGTGTCAGGATCTACTGTGGCAATCGGCTGTCCGTCAGGAAGGGTTCTCATAATCCACTTTTCACAAACTGTATTACCTATGAAGTAATGATTTGTTGCATCTTTGTATGGCTTTTGGTTTAGGTGTTCTATTTCAGTAGTCGCTTCTGAAAATTTGCCTGTCCTACATGCAATTGCAAACGCCGATCGTAATACGATCGGCACGTATTAATTTTATAAGGTGTAAAATTATAATACGGCGATCGCCGCGCTTGAGTAGGATTGCGGGTGGCAATTGAGTAGCATCCTCCTCCCTATGATATAAAGTCATTTCGCAGCCAAGTGGTTGATATATATTGGATTTTGTTCACCATCGTGATGGTTGATTTCTCGAGGTGAGTCCGTTCACGTACCGCATATTGTAGTACCAGGATGGTTGATCCCTGTGGGCTTAAATTTAGCGATTCAGTGGCATGTCTTGAGTTGATGAGATAGGAGCGAATGGAATGTAGGAAGGAATGAATCAGCATGATCGCCATACACTGTAAACCGCGTTATAGTATGTGGCTACATACTATAAATCAGCATCCTCAGCTAACAACACCCTATGCTGCTATTAGTCCCGGTAGAGCGGTTGCGGCGTCGTGATTTGTGAGATCGATTTGTTAATTGAAACCAATCTGACAATGCTGTTGAAACTATGGATTCGAAAAGAGTTCCCCCAACTCTATAAGCTGCGGCCGTATAACCCTTCGCAAGCAATTCCATTACCTCCATATAGACTCGCACAGATAAGATGTTACGATCCTCCGCCACATCCACCACTACCACCGCCTCCACCACATCCTCCTCCACCGCCTCCACATCCACCTCCTCCACACCCTCCAGATCCACAAGCGCCCGCCCCTATATCGTCAATGTCTTGAAAGAAAAGATACTACCCGAGGCACGCCCTCCGGCACCACAATTTCCCCCACCTGGGATTTAGCAAAGGCGAAATGAAGGGATTTACCACATGATGCGCCAACCCCGGCTCCCCATCCTCCGACTCCTGCCAACCCAGAAGCACAAGCGGCTGGATAATACCCCCAACCGACGGGATACATCATCCAGTACGGGTAAGCATACATGAATGGATAATTGTACGCCGAATCATTGAAACCTCTTTCGTCGTTCACAAATCCTCTGCCTCTGTTTCCCGATGTTTGCGGTCCATCACCGACGACTACAAAATTAGCGAGTGAGATCAGTGGGAACAAACCAAGACGTGCTTGATTCAACTTTTTCCCCTTGTTCAATATGTATAACCCGTACGGAGGAAACAGAGCTCCCGCAATCTTACGATTCGTCGTCATGTACGATTGACATAGATCGTCTGTCGTGTATGATTCTCGATAGGCATTGTACCAAGCAAGACTAGTTTCACGTAACCCCACATCTAAATCTCCCTGTCCAATCGTATCGTCATGGTTAATTGCCGTCCCGAGATGTTCCATGCACCACGCACGATAAGGGACAGGGAAGAGTTGATGAGTATGCCAACACAAGTCGATATCAAGTGTTGGCACGAGATTCGGATACCGTCGTTTACTCGCCGTTCTACGATTCATGAGAAGTAGAAACTTGTGGTATCGGGTATTAGCTTTGAAAAGCGCGAAGGGAGTGTCCATTCCATGACATTCTTCCCCCGTGATTTTCTTTGCGAATTCGCGCTGGCGGAGCGCCGCGGCGACTAAATCGATGGATAAATCTCGCCATAGAATGCCCATGTACCCTACGCGAATAGCGTTGAAGATACTTCGTCTCGAGATCATGCGTAGCAATTGAGCGCTTCTCAGTTCTTGTTGGGTTTTGCGAAATGAGTTTACAATGCCTTTCCACGAAGGATCATCGGCGGCAATGTACGTTGCGATGGATGTTTGAGTGGATGGGCGCCTTGGCAGTCGCAGAACCGTTTGTAGGACGATGTTCAAATCAATGCGGGCTACTTCTGCATTCGAATCGTCTGCACCAGAGATTGCTCCTTTGACCCGCCTGAATCAGCCCCCGTCATCGAGGGAGAGGGTACCAAGCATCTTGAACAGCAACAAACTCATTCAAATCATCCTTGAGATATCGAGCGCTCAACGTGTCAGCATTGAATTTGTGACCACAAGCGGGACACACAGAGACCGCATTTTTGGTGATGTGTGTCTGCGTGAAGGATGCGAGATCGCAAACGCGCATTTCTGGCTCGGAACACCAAGGACACGCAAACGCAACGTCTTGTAGTTGTAATTGCGCGCCCGAAGCTGGATCCGCTTCCCAGAGTTGATATGGTGAGTTGTACACACCGTTCCAGATACTTTGCGAGTGTTCGTCGCTCCAAACTCGGTTCGAAATCAACCCGTGCAAACGCTCGAGTGGGAATGCTAGTCCTTTGCTCCAGAGATTGGAGAAGTTTCGTCGTGCGCGGTGTAGTATATCCGTGTAGAATCGGAAGGGAGAGAGACAGTGGGCATGGAAAATAATGGCAACGTCCCTGGAATTAGAGGAGTTGGAAGGGAGAAGCTAACCATGGAGGAAGTGGAATGACGGCATTCACGTCTTGAATAGTTTCCTTACCAGATCCAACTTGTCGAATAAATGTGTCGAGAAGGGCCAAATACTGAACATATCGTGCTTCGGCACAGACAAGGAAGCGACTTACTGCTTGCAATTTGGTCTCTTGACTGGGCGCCGTCGATTCAACCGCCTCGTACAAGGCACAGAAGCGCCGGAGGATAGAAAGGTGGAACTACGGTTAGTCGGCTCAAACGGAAGATTACATGTGTTATCAAAGGGTTCAAATGGGGTACTGGGAGCTCTCCGACCCCAGGAAAGTCGGCCTCGGGGTGGGACGTGAAATCGGGAGCGACTCCTTTCTCGCCGACTTGTTCGGTGACTCTATCCTGCTGAGACATTGTGGGGCGGTTCGGAGGGACTTGAGAAGGATGTTGCTGTTGCGCAGACTCTACTCTCGAGATTCCACATCTTATCGAGGATGTTTCATGGGGCTATCGCATCCTTGTTAAGATTGATTTTCGGGTCGATGGCCCGCAATGATCAGCAGACAACACAGCCTCACGGCAAAGTGGGCAATTATTGGCGGTGGTTTGCGTGGTATTCCGTAGGTGGTAGTCTCGTTATCCAAACCCTTATACCACAGTGGAAGGCTCTGGAATAAATAGTCCACCAATTTTTTTCGGTCTCTCAATCTTCCACCTCGCGTGGAGGCTGGGTACGAGACTTAAGGCGGTGGAGTTGCGGCCAACGTGACATCGAATCACAAGCGTTCAAAACAGAGAATTTCGATCTGCTCCTTTCCACGCCAGCCTTCGTGCGAGTCGAGTGATCTGTTTCGTGACTATTCGTAAACCTTAAAAAACGTGAGCATGCAACCACATACTGTATTCTCGTATATGTTCAGCGGACTCCATCCCAAAATGATCCTTCTTCCAAACTTAAATGGATCAGAAGACTTG
>Ga0335078_10002075_pt1 | contig 30366 bp, 28 predicted proteins | sample Lox_Sample_32_FD_206711 | JGI IMG/M metagenome (GOLD analysis project Ga0335078, IMG submission 206711) | Soil microbial communities from Loxahatchee National Wildlife Refuge, Florida, United States - Lox_Sample_3.2 | ecosystem: Environmental > Terrestrial > Soil > Wetlands | place: USA... | reverse complement strand
CCTGATCGGCGGCGAGCCTGCCGCGCAGGTCGATGGCGTGGCACATGGCGAACCGGTCGAGCAGCACGTCAAGCGGTCGGCCGCTGGCGGCGTCGGCGAAGTTCAGCCGCTGCGCGCCGTGGATCGCGTTGAACAGCTTGTCGGGCTGGTATCCCATCTCCTCGAGGAACTTGGTGAGGTTCTTCGACTCCTTCGCCAGGCCGATGATGTCCACGTCGCCGTAATCGCGGCGCAGCCCGGGTAGCTCGGCGCTCGGGCAGCGGGCCCAGACCGCCACTCCCCCGATCAGCCGGACGGCAAGCCCGCGGGCGTCGGCCGCACGCACCAGCCGCAGGCCCTCCTCCCGCACGTCCGACATCGGCGCGAGCTGGTCAGGTGCCTGACTGCTCATCAGGTCAGCCTCCGTCCCCGGCGGCCAGCGCGGCCCGCCAGTACTCGACCGAGGCCCGCAGGTCATCGATGACCTGGTCGTCGTCGGCCTCGAACGGATGAATCACCTCAAGTATCAGCGCGGTGCCCGCCGCGCCGGACGCCTCGATCGCGCTGAGCACCCGGCCAGCCTCGATCCGCCCGGCCCGGTTGGCCTGCGCAGTGAACGGCCAGTGGTGGTCGGCCACCGCGTCGGACTGCTGCAGCTGCACCACCGGAGCCTGCGCGCCGAACCGCTCAAGCCAGGCGTACGGGTCGGCCTCGTCCCCGGCCGAGCCTGGCACGCACTGGTGCCCGACGTCCAGGCACACCGCGATAGGCACCCGCCGGTCGTCGCCCTGGGTGAGCAGCGAGGCGATGCCGGCCATGGTCGACGGCTCGCGGGCGGCGGCCAGGTTCTCGACCATCAGCGAGGTCAGCCCGGCGTCCCAGGCGTGCGCGGCCAGCAGGTCGAGTGCGGCGATCAGGCCGCGCCACAGCTCGTCGCGCCGTCCCTGGTCGCGCCAGTCGGCCACGCTGTACGCGCCGACGTGCCCGCCGGCCGACCGGCCGCCCGCCGCCGCGGTGAAGTCGATGGCCCGCCGGTACCAGGCGAGTGCGCGTTCCCGCCGTTGCGGGTCGGGATGCAGCAGCAGGTTCTCCGAGTACGCCGCTAGGCCGGTGAACGTGGAGTGCAGCGTGAGGCCGGCCGCCGCGCACGCGGCGCGCACCTGCCCGGCCTGGTCGTGCATGTCGGCATCGGTATCCAGGTCGGCCAGGTCCAGGCAGTGCTGCACCAGGTCCAGGCCAAGCTCGTCGCGTACCACGGCGGCCCAGTCCGCGGGCCGCGGCCAGCGCTTCACCGCGAAGCACGTGTTGATCCCGAGCTGGAATCCGGTCACTGCCGCTCCCCTCCCGACGCCGGCCGGTGCACGGCCGCCGCGGCCCTGACCGCCGCGAACCACTCAGACCTGGCCCGCTCGCGCACCTGCCCGGCGCTGGTCGGCCGCAGCACCTGGGCCTGGCCGAGCGCGGCGCTGATCGATGCGGCGGCCTCGTCGGCCAGCCCAGCCGAGGCTGCCGCCAGCATCGCCGCGCCGAAGTCCGCTGGGTCGGCGTCCAGGTGCAGCACCGGAAGCCCGAGCACCTCGGCCTTCAGCCGGCCGGTCAGCGGCAGGCCGGCCCCGCCGCCGCCCACCCGCAGCTCGCCCGCCGTCCCGCCGGCCTGACGGAGCACGCCGAGCACCGCCGCGACCGCCAGCGCCACTCCCTCGACCACGGCGAACGCCAGCGCGGGCCGGTCATGCCGGTCGGCCAGCCCCACGAACGCGCCGCGTACGTCAGGGTCGTCGCGCTCCCCGTCGCCGAGGTAGGGCAGGAACAGCGGCGCCGCGTCCACCGGGTCGAGCCTGCCCATCCGCCGCGCATGCCGCTCGGCGTCGGCGGCCAGCGCCGCGTGGCTCGGGTAGCCGAGCCGACGCACCGCCCAGTCGATCGCCGCGCCTGTGGTGTTGACGCCGAGCTCGGTACAGTACCTGCCGGGGACGAGGTAGCTGTAGTGCGTGACCCGCAGGTCGTCGAGCGGCGCTTCGACCACCGAGTTCAGGCAGGACGACGCCCCGGCCATCTCGCTGGCCGCGCCTGGCCCGGTGATCCCGGCGCCGTATGCCGCGCATTGGCTGTCGCCCGCGCCGATCACCACGGGCAGGCCGGCCGGCAGCGAGAGCTCGGCGGCGACCGCTGCGGGCAGGCAGGCGGCGACCTGCCAGGACGGCAGCGCGTCGGGGAAGAGCCACCGGTCGACGCCGAAGGCGCCGAGCAGGTCCTCGTCCCAGCGCCGGTCGCGCAGGTTGTAGAACAGCGTCGCGTTGGCGTGCGTCTCGTCGGTCGCGACCACGCCGGTCAGCCGGTGCAGCACCACGTCGCGCGGCTGCAGGAAGCAGCGCGTACGCCGGTACACGTCGGGCTCGTGCTCGCGCAGCCAGAGCACCTTCGGCCCGACGTGGAACGCCTCGGGGACGTGCCCGGTGCGGCGATGGTACTCCGCCGCGCCGATCGCCGCCCGCATCTGCTCGGCCTGCCGGACCGCCCGGTTGTCACGGTAGAGCATGCCAGGCCCGACCGGCGCGCCGCTGCGATCCACCGGGACCACGGTCGGGCACTGCCCGGTCAGCCCGATGCCGCAGACCGTGCCCGCCCGGCCAATCCTGCCTCCCAGCCGCCGCAGCGCGGCGACCGCTCCGTCTGACCACTCCCGCGCGTCCTGCTCGGCCCAGCCCGGGTGGCGCACCGTGGTCGGGTACCGGTGCCGCACCTGCGCCACCAGAACGCCGTCCAGGCTGAAGGCTGCCGCGCGGGCGCCCGTGGTACCCACGTCGACAGCGACGGCGAGCGGCCGGGCGGACGGTGCCCTGCTCATCCGCGCACGAACTGGTAGGCCTTGACCTTCTGCGGCTCGAGCGTGACCAGCACGCCGTTGAGGACACCACTGCCGTAGTCGCTGCCCGGGTTGATCGCGAGCGTCCGGCCGATCTTGCGGAAGCCGGCGCTCTCGTGGATGTGGCCGTGCAGCCCAAGCAGCGGCTGTGCCTGCTCGAGTATCTCGCGCACCGCATGGCTGCCGACAGGGCTCATCTTGGCCTGGCCGGCCGATGACTGCACCTTGAGGTTCTCGTCGAGCACCGGCGCCTCGTCGAGGCCGGTGTCGTACGGCGGCGGGTGCAGGTTGAAGATCGCGTGCTGGACGTCGCCCATCTCGGCGACCAGCCTGGCGAACACCGACCGAAGCTCGTCCTCGGTCATCTCCCTATGGGTGTGCCAGGGCGTGGTGTTGGCGTAGCCCCACGAGATCATCTCGTGCCCGTCGACCAGCACGTCACGCCCCTCGCAGTGCGTGCCCCACGGCGCGTCGTCGAGCAGCGGCGCGAGCTCGCTCGGGTCGTCGTTGCCGAGCATCAGGTACAGCGGGATGCCGCGCGGCCGCAGCCGGGTGTCGGCCAGCTCAAGCCACTGGCCGAGCCGCTCGGTGATCAGCGTGAGGAACAGCTCGTCCAGCGTTCCCGCCGCCTCCTTCTCGGCCAGCTCCCCCGGCTCGGCGCGGTACGGGTAGTAGCCGTGGTCGGCGATCATCTGCTCGACCGCGCGCAGCTCGTCGCCATCCTGAAGGTCGTAGGCGGCACCGCGGAAGCTGAACTGGTACCGACCGCCCGCCGTTCTGGTCACCGACTGGATGGCCTTTCCCGCCAGGTCGCCGCCGAGCACCATCGCGTCGGCACCGTAGATCGGGCCGCCGTTCAGGAACTTGCGGAAGCACTTGCCCGACCCGTGCAGGTCGCTGACGAAGTAGAGCCTGGTCCGCTTGGCCATCTCGCCGCCTTAGCGCTCCGCGGGGGACGAGGGTTCCCCTAGGCCGGCCTGCTGGTCGTTCCTGGCCTTGCGGACCGCCGCTACCATCTCGCTTGCCCGCTGCGGGTCCACGGCATTCCAGGTCGAGCCGTCCACCTTCAGGTCGGTGCCGACGATAGCGCCGTCGGCGAGCGCGAGTATCGGCCCGGCGTTGCCGCGGGTGACCCCGGTGTTCGCCAGCACGGGAACGCCGCCGGCGCCGTCCAGCGCCGCGCGCAGGTCGGCCAGGTCCACCGCCGCGCCCGCCTGCGGCCCGGAGACCAGCAGCGCGTCCACGCCGAGGAAGGCGGCGCCCCTGGCCCGCTCGTCGACCGGCCTGCCGGATACCGACCGGCTGAACTCGGGCGTGACGTTGGTGAAGATGGCGATGTCATCGCCGCCGATCGCGTGCCGGTACCCGGCAAGCTCGCCGAAGTCGGGGACGAGCAGGCCCATGTCGCTCTCGAAGACGCCGGTGAACACCTCCCGGACGAACGACGCCCCGGTGGCCCTGGCCACCGCGAGCGCCGACCTGGCATCCCAGAGCAGGTCAACGCCGTACGGCACGGTGAGCTCGGCGGTTAGCCTGCCGATCACCGCGGCCTGCGCGGCGGCGGCCTCCACCCCTACGCTGACCGAGTACGGCAGGTCGTGCTCGTTGCAGAACAGCAGCCCGTCCACCCCGGCCCGCTGCAGTGCGAGCACGTCGTCGCGGAGCGCTCGGTAGATGGCGTCCATCCCGGCCCGCCCGTCGTGCCGCGGCCGGCCGGGCAGCGCGCGCAGGTGGCACATCGCGATCAGCGGCTTGGTCACACCGAAGATGCGCTCAAGTACGTTCACGTGCCTGCCCCTTCCGGCTGCCTGGCCCGGCCCACCCGGCGGGCCGCCGTCGCGATGATGACTTCCACGCCTTCCGCGCGCAGCCTGCCGAGCTCGGCGGCCGGGGCCCAGGCGCTGGTCACGAGCGTGGAGATGGCGCTAGCCGGAGCCACAACCGCATGCGCATCGGTGCCGATCTTGGACCCGTCGGCCAGCACCACCAGCCGACTGCTGGCCCCGATCGCGACCCGGTTCACCTCGGCCAAGTCGTCCTCGAGCTCGGTGATGCCGAACCTGGCCGACACTCCGGCCGCCCCGATCACCGCGACGTCGGCCCGGTACCTGGCCAGCGAGGCCGTCGCGATCGGGCCGACGCACGCAAGCTCCTCCTCGCGCACCGTGCCGCCCAACGCCACGACGTGCGCGGGCCGTGAACCGAGCAGGCTGGCCACCGGCAGCGAGCCGGTGACTACCTGCGTCCCGGTCGCCCGACTGAGGAACAGCGAGAACTGCTCGGTCGTCGTGCCTGGCCCGACGTACAGCACCGGGGTCGCGGCCAGGTCCTCGGCGGCCCGCATCCCGATCAGCCGCTTCTCCGCGGCGTGCTCGAGCGCCCTGGCGTTGAACGCCAGCTCGATCGACTTGGTGATGTGCGCCGTGGCTCCGCCGTAGGTGTGCCGGAGGAAGCCGTCCTGCTCAAGCCTGCCGATGTCACGCCGGATCGTCATCTCCGAGACACCGAGCTCGCGGGCAAGCTCGCCGATCTTGATGGTCTGCTGCTCGGCCACCCGCTGCAGGATCCGGCGGCGCCGGTCGACAGGGAACACTGCGCGCTACCCCTCCTCCTTTCTCACAGACTGTAACACTCTCAGCTGGTAATCTATATACGTATCTCTTGTCAGGTATGTTCGATTCTGTTACTCTCGCCACTACCTGGGCCATTGCGCCAGGACGGGCTCAGGCTGGAGGAGATGCCATGAGCGCCGAGCCGCGCGGGGAACAGCAGCTTTTTGTCAGGAAGAGCACCGGTCTGGTGCGCGAGGCCTCGGCCTTCGACGCGATGGTCTTCAATGCCGTCTTCTCGGCCCCGGTCGGGGCGACGCTGGCCTGGGGGGTGTTCTTCGCGCTCTCCGCGTTCCCCGGCGCTGACCTGGTCACGGCCACGCTGATCTCGCTCGTGATCAACATCCCGATCGTGATCATGATGGCGCTGATGGCATCGAGCATGCCGCGCACCGGCGGCGACTACGTCTGGGTCAGTCGGATCCTGACACCGCCGCTGGCGACGATCTCCAACTTCGGCGCCGCGTTCTCTGCGATGATCGGCGCCACCTTCTGGGCCAGGTACTTCCCGGTCTTCGCACTCGGCCCGACGCTGGTGACGTTCGGCATCTTCTTCCACAACAACTCGCTGATCACCTGGGGCGACCGGTTCCAGACCGACCACGTCTGGATCTTCATCGGCGGCCTGTTCATGATCGTCCTGATGACCGCGCTGCTCATCGCCGGCACCAAGATGACGCTGCGCTGGCAGAACGTCTTCTGGATCATCGCTTCGGCCGGCACCTTCCTCGCGTTCATCGTGCTCGCGGTCGGGTCGTCAAGCTCCTTCCGCAGCCATTTCGACACGCTGTCCCACCGGTTCGGCAGCCATGGCAACTCCTACCAGCACGTGATCAGCGCGGTGCGCAGCAGCATCGCCACCCACCCGAGCGCGGGGACCTGGTCGAGCACGCTGCCCGCAGTCTTCGTGATCATGACGTTCATGATGTGGAACTGGTGGAGCGTCTACCTGTCCGGAGAGCTGAAGAGCGCGTCGAACCGCAACAGGCACCTGAAGATCATGTTCACGGCCCTGGCCTGGGATGTGGTCTTCATCTGCATCGGCGTCCTGCTGATCTACAAGGTGGCCGGCTACACGTTCATGTCCGCGGTGAACACCAGCCCGAACCCGGCGTACACGATCCCGTCCGGACCCTGGTACCACTTCCTGGCGGCGCTGACCGTTAACGTGCCGGTGCTGACCGTGCTGATCGTCGGCTCCTTCCTGTTCTGGAGCCTGCCGGCCATGGTCGGCAACTCGTTCATGCCGGTGCGCACGGTCTTCGCCTGGGCGTTCGACCGGCTGCTGCCCGAGAAGCTGGCCGACGTGGACGAGCGGACGCACTCCCCCGTGCCCGCGATCATCACCGTGATGTTCCTGGTCACCGTCATGCTCGTATGGAGCGTGCTGGCCACCACCTTCCAGACCTGGCTGGCGCTCGGCGTGCTGGCCGGCGTGGTCTGCGTGTGGATCGTCAGCGTCGCGGCGTTCACCTTCCCCGACCGCAGGCCCGACCTGTACCAGGCCTCGCCGGCCAACATCACGTGGGGCGGCATCCCCGTGCTCAAGATCGTGGCGCCGCTGTCGTTCCTGGTGATGGCCTTCCTGGTCTACGACACCCTCAAGTACCCGGCGCTGGCGATCGGCACCACGTCGCACTGGTGGTACGTCCCGGTGTTCATGGGCGCGACAGCGGCGTTCGGCCTCGTCGTCTACTACATCGCCAAGTACGTGCGGCGGTCCCAGGGCGTCGACGTGGACCTCGTCTACCACGAGCTGCCGCCCGAGTAGAGGGGCGACTGCCTCGTCTTCGCTGGGACCTTCGGCGCGTGCCGTGCATGCTGATATTCAGTAAGGGCAAGGCGCACTCGGCGAGGAAGGATCCCATGCTGGTCGCTGGCGTTGACTCATCGACGCAGGCCACGAAGATCGTCCTCTGCCGAGCCGAGGACGGCGCCGTGGTCGGCCGCGGCAGCGCGCCGCACCCAGGCGGCACCGAGTGCGACCCGGGCGCCTGGTGGACCGCTCTCGAGCACGCTGGCCGTGGCCTGCTCCAGCGGGCCGCCGCCGTCGGCGTGGCCGGCCAGCAGCACGGGATGATCGTCCTCGACTCCGCCGGAAAGGTCATCCGGCCTGCCTTGCTCTGGAACGACCTGCGCTCGGCCGTGGCCGGCGCGGCGCTCATCGACCGGCGCGGCGGCCCGCGGTGGTGGGCCGAGCACGCCGGAAGCGTGCCTACCGCGTCGTTCACGGTCACCAAGCTGGCCTGGCTGGCGGGCGCCGAGCCGGACAACGCCGCGAGGACCGCGATGGTGCTGCTCCCGCACGACTGGCTGACCTGGCGCCTCGGGGCGTCCGAGCCGGTGACCGACCGAGGCGACGCGTCCGGCACCGGCTACTTCTCGCCGGCGGAAGGCGCCTGGCTGCTCGACCTGGCCGAGACCGCGCTCGGCCACGCTCCGCTGCTGCCGCGGGTCGCCGGGCCTGGCGAGACTGTCGGGCAGACGACCTGGGGTGCGGTGCTCTCGGCCGGAACCGGTGACAACATGGCCGCGGCGCTCGGCCTCGGCATCGCGCCGGGGGACGTGGTCGTCTCGATCGGAACGTCGGGCACGGTGTTTACGGTGAGCGAGGTCCCGGCCGCCGACCCGACCGGGGCGGTGGCTGGCTTCGCCGACGCGACAGGGCGCTTCCTGCCGCTGGTCTGCACGATCAACGCCGCGCTCGTGCTCTCTGCCGCCGCCTCGCTGACCGGCGCCGACCTCGACGAGCTGTCGGCGCTCGCCCTGGCCGCCGATCCTGGCGCGGCCGGAATCACGCTGCTTCCCTACCTGGATGGCGAGCGCACGCCGAACCGGCCAGGCGCCGCCGGCGTGCTCAGCGGCCTGACCACGCGCAACGCGACCCGGCAGAACCTCGCCAGGGCCGCGTTCGAGGCGGTGCTCACCTCCCTCGCCGAGGCCGCCGATCTGCTGACCGGCCAGGGCGCTGGGGCCGCAGCGCGGCGGGTGCTGCTGACCGGCGGCGGCGCCCGGTCGGCCGCCGTCTGCCAGATCGCCCCTGGGCTTTTCGGCTGCGATGTCGTGGTGCCCGAGCCGGACGAGTATGTCGCGATCGGCGCGGCCAGGCAGGCCGCCTGGGCGCTGGCCGGCACCCCGGAACCCCCCAGCTGGCCAGCCAGGCACGCGGCGGCCTACCGCGGAAAACCCCAGCCCGCAGTCCGGGAGCGATACGCCGTTCTGCGCGAGAATACGGTTAGCTGGGGAGAAAGGACCGACTCATGACCGCAGACCCTTACCTGCCGACACCGCAGGATCGGTTCTCGTTTGGCATCTGGACGGTGGGCTGGCAGGGGGTGGACGTGTTCGGCCCGGGGACGCGTCCGCCGATGCCCGCCGAGCGGGCGGTGCGCAAGCTGGCCGAGCTCGGCGCCTACGGAGTGAACTTCCACGACAACGACGTGTTCGACTTCGATGCGAGCGCCGCCGAGCGGGACGCGGCGATCAAGCGGTTCCGCGACGCGCTGGCCGAGACCGGGCTGGTCGTGACGACGGCGACCACGAACCTGTTCTCCCACCCGGTCTTCAAGGACGGCGGGTTCACCGCCAACGACCGGGATGTACGCCGGTTCGCGCTGGCCAAGGTCATGCGGAACCTGGATCTCGCTGCCGAACTCGGCGCGGGCGTGTATGTCTGCTGGGGCGGCCGCGACGGCGCTGAGTCGGGCGCCGCCAAGGACATCCACGCCGCCCTTGACCGGCTCAAGGAGGCCTTCGACGTCCTCTGCCAGTACGTGCTCGACCGCGGCTACCGCATTAGGTTCGCGCTCGAGCCCAAGCCGAACGAGCCCCGCGGGGACATCCTGCTGCCCACCACCGGCCATGCGCTGGCCTTCATCAACGAACTCGCCCATCCCGCGCTGGTCGGCGTCAACCCCGAAGTCGGCCACGAGGAGATGGCCAGCCTGAACTACGCCCACGGCATTTCCCAGGCGCTCTGGCACCGCAAGCTCTACCACATCGACCTGAACGGCCAGCACGGCCCGCGCTACGACCAGGACCTGCGGTTCGGCGCCGGCAACGCCCGGGGCGCCTTCTGGGTCGTCGACGCGCTCGAAGCCGGCGGATACGACGGGCCCGTCCACTTCGACTTCAAGCCACCCCGCACCGAGGACGACGACGGCGTCTGGGCCTGCGCCGCCGCCTGCATGCGCAACTACCTCATCCTGCGCGCCAAGGCCCGGGCCTTCCGCGCCGATCCCGACGTCCACGCCGCGCTGGCCGCCGCGCGCGTCCCCGATCTGTCCCTGCCCACCCTGCACTCCGGCGAGACCTGGCGCGACATCGCGGGGTACCTGCCAGACGCCGCCGAGCTCGGCCGGCGCGGCATGAGCTTCGAATACCTCGACCAGCTCGCACTGGAATACCTCTACGGCGTCCGCTGACTTCGGCGCGGCGTATGTCATGTTCACAACAGATCGCGCAGTTTCATTGACTGGAAAGTCGTAGTAGGTCTAGCTTGTGGCATCACAGGGTTCGGTTGCCGTTTGATGTGAGCGCTCACATCGGCGGCGGCGATCGGCAGGGCCCAAGCAAGGAGGCTTGATCATGCTCCTGCCGGGAGGGACGCGCCATGGCGGACGGTCGGAAGGTGAGCGATCACATGACCATCCGCCATCGCACGGCCGACATGCTGAGCCTCTTGTGCCGAAGTCGCCGCAACCGGGACTTTAGGCCCTTTGCACCGGTGACGACGGTCGAGAAGATGGATCCAATTTTCCTTTCCCGACGGGCCGCAGCCCCCTAATCCAAGATCCGGAGGTCCGCGATGGCAAAGGTCGACCCTAAGGTCGATGAGGCAATCGAGACACTGAACATGAAGGACGGACCGACCCGCAGGAGGCTCATCGCGGGCACCGGCCTGTTCAGCGCGAGCGCGGCGGCATCCGCCCTGCTTGCCGCGTGCAGCAGCACCTCGACCACCGGCACCAAGAGCGCCGCCGGGAACTTCCCGAAGACTCCGCCGTGGCAGTTCTGGTTCGACAACCACGTCACAACGAACGCGTTCTTCCTGCCGACGATCTACGGGTTGCAGGACGCCGCCGCACTGCTCCGCATCCCGACGCCCAAGTGGGGCGGATCGACGATATCGAGCGTGCCGCAGATGATCTCGTACTTCAACACCGCCGTGGCGGCGAAGGCAGCCGGCATCGCGACCACGGTGATCAGCGCGACTGCCTTCACGTCGCCGATCGCCACCGCCCTCAATGACGGCATCCCTGTCGTCAGTTACAACGCCGACGGGACGTACGTGAACGGCAAGCCGGACATCGGCAGCAACCGGCTGGCCTACGTGGGACAGGCGCTGTACCTGTCCGGTCAGCAGATGGGTTACAAGATCAGGGAGATCCTGCCGACCCCGAGCGACATCGTGATCTTCATCGCCACCCCGGGCACCGGGAACATCCAGCCGCGTTACGACGGCGCCGCGTCGGTGCTCACCCCGCTGGGCTACACGCTCCACGAGATCGGGACTATTGCCTCCACCGGCCTGGAACTGGCCCCGCAGAAGGCCTATCTGCTCGCGAACAAGAGCAAGATCAAGGGCGCGTTCGCGGTGGACTACGGCGACACCGGATTCCTGGCCGAGGCGATCACCGCGACCGGCCTGGCAGGCAAGATCGTGGCCGGCGGGTTCGACCTTGCCCCGACGACGCTGTCGGGAATCAAGTCCGGCGTGGTCAACTTCACCATCAACCAGCAGCCCTACCTGCAGGGCTTCCTACCCACACTCTACCTGTACATGTTCAACCTGTCCGGCGGGATTGCGCTGCCGCCGGACACCGACACCGGCCTGACGTTCGTCACCAAGCAGACCATCAGCCAGGTCCTGAAGCCGGAACGGTTCCAGGGCTCTTCCAGCGCCCAGAAACTGGTCACGCGCACCGGCCCGATCATCAGCCCGCCCGCGACGACGAGCACCTGATCCGGCAGGAGCGGCTAGGGTCGCACTGACGGTGGCTGCCTGCCCGACACCAGGCCGGCAGCCACCGTTAGCGTGCATCACAGCGAGGGAGGGAGCGGTGAGCGAGACCGTCCAGCGGCCACCCGGCGTCGCCGGAGCCCCGTCCGGCCGGCCAAGCCAGGGCAGCGCTGCCCTGGCGAGCTTGCGGCGCACCGGCACCGTGCTCATTCAGCAGCGCGAGACCACCGTGTTCGTGGTCGTCGTCCTGCTGGTGCTGTACTTCAGGCTCTTGTCGGCGGCGAGCTCAAGCTTCCTCACCTCGGGCAGCATCGCCAACCTCACCCAGGTCGCGGCGCCGATCATCATCATCGCGATCGGCGAGGTGTTCCTGCTGATCTGCGGCGAGATCGACCTGTCGCCTGGCTTCGTCTATACGTTCGCGCCGTTCCTCATGCACTACCTGATCGACTTCTACCATGTCCCGGTCATCATCGCGATGCTGCTCTCGCTGCTCATGGGCGTGGTGACCGGGGCCGTCAACGGCTTTCTCACCGTGTCCCTTGGCCTGCCGTCGTTCATCACCACCCTCGGTACCGGGTTCGTCCTGCTCGGTCTCACCGACACGACCTCCCATGCCGAGCCGGTGGCGATCCCGTCGGGGGCGGTGGGGATCGGGAAATGGATCGGCGGCACCTCCTACTCAGACGCCGGCTACCCCTACACCCAGATCATCTGGGCCGTCGTCCTGGTGGCCATCTTCCATGTGGTTCTCACCCGCACCCGGTGGGGGCTGCATACGATCGCGGTGGGCGGTAACTCGCTCGGCGCGGCCGAGTCGGGCATCAACATCGCGCGGATCAAGTACGGCAACTTCATGCTCACGGGAGCATTGGGCGCGTTGACCGGCCTGCAAGTGGCATTCTTCACCCAGACGATCGACCCGAGCTCCGGCGGCTACACGCCGATGTTCTACTCCGTGGCCGCCGCGGTCCTCGGTGGCACGGCGATGCTCGGCGGCTCGGGCACCATCATCGGAGCATTCCTCGGCTCGCTGATGCTGGCGGTGCTGACTGACGGCTTCACCGCGGCCGGCATCAGCGCGAACCCGCTCTCGATCATCTTCGGCGGCGCGATCCTGGTCGCCATGATCGCCAACGTGCAGCTCGCGCGGCTGCGGGAGGCAGGCAGACGACGATGACCGCAATGGCACCCGAGAGCCAGGCAGCACGCGCCGACGACGACGCGCTGCGCGTGGAGCATGTCAGCAAGCGGTTCGGCGCGCTGACGGCCCTGGTCGACGTGAGCCTGCGCCTCGCCCGCGGCGAGGTGCTCGGACTGATCGGCGACAACGGCGCAGGGAAGTCCACGCTGCTGAAGATCCTCTGCGGCTTCCAGCCGCCGGACACCGGGCGGATCGTGCTTGACGGCAATGAGGTCTTGCTCAAGTCCGTCGACCACGCTCGCTCGCTGGGGATCGACGTGGTCTACCAGGATCTCGCGCTGATCAATCAGCTCAGCGTGTACCACAACATGTTCCTGAACCGGGAGCGGGTCCGCTGGCCGCTGCTGTCCAACCGCGCCATGCGCCGGATCGCGAATGAACGCCTCAAGCAGATGGGAATCAACCTGGAATCAGTGGACGTCCCCGTCGCTAACCTCTCCGGCGGCCAGCGGCAGTCGATCGCGGTCGCCCGGGCGGTCTATGGCCAGCCCAAGGTGCTGCTGCTCGACGAGCCGCTGGCTGCGATGGGCGCCAAGGAGGCGGCGCTGATCCTGGACCTGGTGCGCGACCTCAAGCAGTCCGGCCAGGTGTCGATCATCATCGTCGCGCACAACTACGGCCAGGTGCTAGAGATCGCCGACCGGGTGAACCTGCTGCAGCACGGCATGATCACCTTCGATAAGACGGCCAAGGATACGTCCGTCCAGGAGCTCAACGACATCGTCATCGAGGAGTACCGCCGCGCGCTGCAGGAGCGCCAGCGCTCGGCATGAGCGGTCACTCCGGTTCCATGCCCGCCTCACTGATCAGGGCGTGCACCCTCCGGTAGATATCCTCTAGCTGGTCGGCGGTCACGTCCTTGCGCACGAACGCGATCACGGGCTGGGCGCCCAGCATCGCACGCTGCAGCAGCTGCCGTGTCGCCAGCGCCTGCCCAGGGCTCCACTCCTCGGGAACGGTGATCTCGATGTTCATTCGCGCTCCATTCCTCGCCTGGGTATTCCTTACCAGGCGAGGAATGCGAGCGAAAGGGCCGTTAGACCTGAACGAACTCGATCCCGGCCGCCTCGCAGAATGCCCGCCAGTCGGCGGCGTGGTGGCCGAGGTTCATCACCTCGTGGTGCGGTCCGCCGTGACGCAGCCAGCCGTTCAGGCACGCGCGCACCCCCGATGCCGGGCGGAACTGGCCGTATGGCATCTCCAGGGCCGGCAGCGGCGGGGTGTCCAGGTTGTCGCCCTCGGCCACGACCAGCCGGAACCTGGTGCCCTCCAGCGAGACCAGGGCCGCCAGCGTCGCCGGGCCCGGCTGGTACTGGAACAGGAAGGTGGGCGGATCGTCCAGCCTGCCGATGCCCAGCGGGCGCTTGATCAGCCGGACCGGGCGGTCGGACCTGGCGATCTTCCAGTTCCCCTCCCCCATGTGGCTCATCAGCACCGAGTCTGACGGGAAGTCCATCGCGTACATCTCGGTGAAGTGGGCGTCACCGATCAGGATCTGGCCGGCGTAGACCAGGCAGGCGGTGAGCACGTCACCCTCGGCCGCGTACCCGTAGCCGCGGGCCATCAGCGTGGAGGCGGCGGCCAGCGGCAGCCGGGAGAACCGGCCGTCCTCCCCGATCGCGTCGAAATGGGCCGTGTAGGCGCCGAACCCGCGCTCGTCGAGTATCCGCTGGATGGCGACCTGCATCCGCGCGTGCTCGGCCCGCTCCTGTCTGCTCAGCCGGGGATCGATCTCGAAGTTCGCGTCCTCGAAAGCGACGACCTCGGCGATCTCGTCGTCGGCCACGGTCAGCATGCCGCGGTACAGATCGCCTGGCGCCACCGCGAGTATCTCCGGCCCGAGCGAGCGGACGAGCGCGGACTCATCTACCCGGATGTCGCCCATATCGTTCATCGCGTACCCGAACAGGGCGACCTTCAGCGACTTCCACGCGGTCGCCGCGGCGGCGGCTCGGGCCCAGCGCCCTACGTCGGCCTTGAAGGCGTCGCTGCGCCAGTCGTCCGTGAGCACGCAGAACGCCTTGCCGGCCCGCACCATCGAGTTCGCCGTGTCCTGCGCGCCGTGCACGCCCTGGTTGTACGTCATGTCGGCCATGTCCCACGCGGCGGTCACCGCCGGCTCGGGCTGGATGTTGGCCAGGCATACGGGCAGCCGTGACTGCGAGAGCAGCCGGGCCACCCGCATCGCCGGCCCGTAGGTGAGCATCACGACGAGCACGCCGTCCAGGTCAGCGTTCTCGAACTCGCGCATCGCGCGCTCGGCGTCCTCGCGGTACTTGATGGCCTTGCTCGGGATGAACTCGCCCACGTCAGCGAGCGCGGCGGCCAGCTCGGCCGCATAGCCCTCCTGGCGCTGGGCGATCCCGGGGATCATGTCGTCATAGAGGTCCTGCATGATGCCCAGGATGCCGATGCGCGGCTGGTGCCCGGTCATGTCGTCCTCCAAGGTGCTGGCGAGTCAGCGCTGGCCGTACTCGGTGGTGTACCGGTGGTGGAGCGCATCGATCGCGTCGCGCGGGATCGTGGCAGGCTCGCCGTATGCCCGGGCCAGGTGCACGGTCCGGGCCGCGTCCTCGCACATTACCGCGGCCTTGACCGCGGCCCGCGGCGTCGCGCCGAGAGCGAAGACACCGTGGCTGCGCAGCAGCACCGCGGACGAGGGGTGCCCGGTCAGCGCGGCGACCACAGCCCGCCCGATCTCCTCGCCGCCGATCAGCGCGAACGGCCCGACCGGTATCTCGCCGCCGAATTCGTCGGCGATCGCCGTCAGTACGCAAGGGATCGGCTCTCCGCGGGCCGCCCAGGCGGTCGCGTACGGAGAGTGCGTGTGCACGATGCCGCCGACGTCCGGCATGTGACGGTAGATATAGGCGTGCGAGCGGGTATCGCTCGACGGCTGGAGATCACCGCTGACCTTTGTGCCGTCGAGGTCGCAGACGACCATGGCCTCAGGGGTCAGCTCGTCGTAGCCGATCCCGCTCGGCTTGATCACCATCAGCGATCCACCGGGGACTCGGGCCGAGACGTTGCCTGAGGTCCAGGCGACCAGGCCGGCCCTGGTCAGTTCCGCGTGGAGGGAGCTCACCTCGCGGCGCATCCGCTCGACGGCAGGGTCTTTGACGGCAGGGTTCTCGACGGCAGGGTCCTCGCCGCCGATGCAGCCCGGGCCGGCGGTCATGCCCGGCTCCCTGGCGGGCCCACCGCCGTCGGCGCCGCGCCGACCGCGATGGCATCGCGCATCCCGCGGAGCCGGTGCATGACCTCGTTGCCGCCGCGGCCAAAGTAGTCGTGCAGCCGCAGGTACTCGTCATAGAGCCAGTCGTAAGCGTCGGCAGCGGCGGGGTCAGGCACATAGGCGGCCCGCTGCCGCCGACCCATCACCGCCGCCGCGGCCGGCACGTCCGGGTAGGCGCCCGCCGCGACCGCAGCATGGATCGCCGAGCCAAGCGCCGGGCCCTGGGCTGAGCCGATCAGGCTGAGCGACCGCCGCGTGACGTCGGCGTAGATCTGCATGAGGAAGGCATTCTTCATCAGGCCGCCGGCGATTACGAGTTCGGTCACGCCGATCCCCGCCCCATTGAAGGTGTCGATGATCACCCGTGTGCCGTAGGCGGTCGCCTCGAGCAGGGCCCGGTAGAGGTCAGGCGCGCGCGTGGCGAGCGTGAAGCCGATGATCGCCCCGGACAGGTGATGGTCCACCAAGACGCTGCGATTCCCGTTAGCCCAGTCCAGGGCGACAAGCCCGTGCTCGCCCACCCGCTGCGCCGACGCCTGCTCGGAGAGCAGATCGTGCACGGAGATGCCGCGGCGCGCGGCTTCCTGGTGATACGCCGGGGGGACCGCGTGGTCGGCAAACCACGCGAAGATGTCGCCAACGCCGGTCTGGCCGGCCTCGTACCCCCACAGGTCAGCGACGATCCCGCCGCGCACCACGCCGCACATGCCCGGTACGGCGACCAGGCTCGTGCCGTTCATGACGTGGCAGGTCGATGTGCCCATGATCGCGACGAGCTGCCCGGGGCCGATCGCGTTCGCCGCAGACGGCGTCACGTGCGCGTCCACGTTGCCGACCGCGACCGCGATTCCCTCGGGCAAGCCTGTCCACGCGGCGGCCTGCGCCGTGAGCACGCCGGCTCGCGCACCGAGCGGCAGGATCGGGTGGTCGAGCTTGTCTGCGACGAAGGTCGCGAAGCCGGGGTTGAGCGCGGCCAGGAACTCGCGGCTCGGATACCTGCCGTCCTGCCAGATCCCCTTGTACCCGGCCGTGCAGGCGTTGCGGGTCTCGATCCCGGTCAGCTGCCAGATGATCCAGTCCGCGGCCTCGATCCAGCGGTCGGCCCGCCGGTACGTATCCGGGTCTTCCTCAAGCAGCTGCAGTGCCTTGGCGTACTCCCACTCCGCGGAGATCTTGCCGCCGTAGCGGTCGATCCACGGCTCCGACCGGGCATGCGCGAGCGCGTTGATCCGGTCCGCCTGCGGCTGGGCCGCATGGTGCTTCCACAACTTGGGGTACGCGTGCGGCCGACCGTCAAGTCCGGGAACCTGGCAGAGCGGGGTCCCGTCCGCCAGCGTGGGCAGCACGGTACAGGCGGTGAAGTCAGTTCCGATGCCGATCACCTGCGCGGGCGCGATGCCAGCATCGGCTACCGCGGCCGGCACTGCCGTACGCAGCGCGTCCCGGTAGTCCTCGGGATCCTGCAGCGCCCAGTCGGGCGCGAGCCGCGCGCCGGAGGCGGCAAGCAGGTCGTCCATCACGCCGTGCCGGTACTCGTGCACGGCGGTGCCGAGCTCCGCTCCGTCGCTCATTCGCACGACCAGAGCGCGCGCGGAGAGGGTGCCGAAGTCCACTCCCACGACACACGCGTCCGTCCCGGCGCGGAGTTCGCCCGGTGCGGCCGTGTTAACGCTCACACGGACCAGTATGGCCCATGCTCGCCTGGACTGTGCTCGTTGCGGTGCACCGAATTGGCCGGGAACGACGATGTGATCGTTAACAGCGCCTGGCCCTCGGCCGCTGACCCGGCTTCGCGCCGCACGGTCCGAGCGCTCCCGCGATCAGCGAGCGCACCGTGCGGTGCTGGCGCGGACGATGAGCTCGGGCACAACGGGCACAGCCGGGTAGTCCGGCCGCTGACCCGAGATCCGGTCGATCAGCATCGCGACCGCCCGCCTGCCGAGCTCGCCGAAGTCCTGACGGACGGTGGTGAGCGGCGGCCAGAAGAACCCCGCTTCCGGGATGTCATCGAACCCGACGACGCTGACGTCGGCGGGCACCCGGCGACCCTGCTCGGCCAGCGCCCGGATCGCCCCGAGCGCCATCTGGTCGTTGCCGCAGAACACGGCGGTCACCTCGGGGATCAGCGCCAGCCGGCGTCCGGCCTCGTAGCCGGAGAGCGCCGACCAGTCACCCTGCATCATGGCCGGCTCTGGCGCCTCGGCCGCCGCAAGCGCCACGCGCCAGCCTGCTACCCGCTCCTCGGCGTCCAGCCAGGTACCCGGCCCGGCGATGTGATGCACCGTAAGGTGGCCCAGGTCAAGCAGGTAGCGGGTCGCGCGGGCAGCGCCGGCCACGTTGTCGATGGCAACCGATGGCAACCGTGCCCCGGTTCCGCACTTAACTGCGACCAGCGGGACCTCCGCGGCCACCGATGCAAGCGCCGCTACGTCAGAGGTACGCGGGGCGATCACGATAATGCCCTCGACTGCCTGCTCGAGAAAGCGCTCGACCGCCTCGAACATGCTCGTGCCCGCGGCCGACACGTTGGCGACCACGACGGAGTAGCCGCCCGGATGCGCCGCCCGCTCGACGCCATACAGCATCGACGCGGGCCCGAAGATCGTGTTGTCGAAGCTGATCACGCCCAGGGTGTGGGTACGGCCCGTGACGAGCGCCCGCGCGGCCGCGTTCCGCCGGTAGCCGAGTTCGCGGATAGCGGCCTGGACTTCCTTCCTGGTCGCCCGGCTGACGTTCGGATGCCCGTTGAGCACCCGGGAGACGGTTTGGTGCGAGACGCCCGCCAGCTTGGCGACGTCGGCCATCACCGGCCGACCGGTCGGCCCGCTCGGCATTGACACCACGACGCATACCCCCTGATATCCGGCGCGCCCGTCCAGCCGCCGGATCTGGCCAGCACCGGGGGCCAGGGTGCGCCTGGCAAACTATAGCCTGGCCAGCGACCTGGCCGCCGCGCGGGACCTGGGCGCACTCGGGTGCAGGTCCGCGCAAGCGCGTCTTCGGTGGACCTTCGGCACTATCCGGGCCGGATCCCGGCTGTAGTCTGCGAGGTGCCGCGGATGCACACGGGCAGCCGCGCCTGGCCGGGATCGGACAGCGGAGGTAACCGCCCATGGCCGAGGAGCCTGTGCTCGAGTGCAACCACCTGCGCCGGGCCTTCGGCGACCTGGTGGCCGTCGACGACGTGGGCTTCCACATCGGCGTCGGCGAGACGTACGGCCTGCTCGGCCCCAACGGCGCCGGGAAGACGACCACAATCTCGATGATCGCCGGCCTGCTCGGCAGCGACGGCGGCGAGGTGACGATCGCCGGGCAGCCGATGACCACCAGGACGGTCCAGGCCAAGAGCTCGATCGGCTACGTGCCCCAGGACCTCGCGATCTACCCAGACCTGTCCGGCAGGGAGAACCTGGTGTTCTTCGCCAGGCTCTACGGCATGTCACGGACCCAGGCGCGGTCGCGAGCCGCCGAGGTGCTCGACCTGATCGGCCTGACCGACCGGGCCAAGGACGAGACCAAGACCTACTCGGGCGGCATGAAGCGCAGGCTCAACATCGGCCTCGGGCTGCTCAACCACCCCAAGCTGCTCATCCTGGACGAGCCGACCGTGGGCGTGGACCCGCAGAGCCGCAACGCGATCCTGGAGAGCGTCTCCGGCCTGTCCGGGGCAGGCCTCGCGGTGCTGTACACCACGCACTACATGGAAGAGGCCGAGCGCCTGTGCGACCGGGTCGGCATCATCGACCACGGCAAGCTGATCGCCGAGGGCACCAGACGGGAGCTCGTCGGCATGGTTGGCGAGCTCGACCGGGTGGACCTGGCGGCCTCGGGCAACCTGGCCGGCGCCGGGCAGGCACTCGCGGCCATGGATTTCGTTAAGAAATCAACCGTGACCGACGATGCCATCGAGCTCGTGATGAGCGACGCACGCGAGCACCTGCCGGCCATCCTGACCACGGCGGCCGCCAGCGGAGCCGCGATCAAGTCGGTGGAGGTCACCGAGCCCGACCTGGAGGCCGTGTTCCTGCACCTGACCGGGCGGGCGCTCCGTGACTGAGCAGCGCAGCGACGGCCGGCCGCGCGGCATGGTGCGCGCCAGCGTGCTGATCGCCGAGAAGGACCTGAAGGCCAGGATCAGGGACCGCTCCGCGATCATCTTCGGGATCATCGTGCCGCTCGGGCTCGCCTTCATTTTTAACGCTATCTTCGCCGGCACCTCGGGCGGCTCGAGCGCGATCAGCATCGGGGTGGCCGTCGCCGACCACGGCACGGCCGGCCAGGCGCTCGTCAGCCGCGTGCTCGATCCGCTCGACCGGGCCGGCGTGATCTCGCTGCGCAGCTACGCCACCCCGGCGGTGGCCAGGACCCGGGTCGCCAAGGGCTCGGTGAGCGCCGCCATCGTCGTGCCGGCCGGCTTCACCGCGGCCGTGCGGTCGGGCAAGCGGGCCTCGCTCGACGTGGTCGAGAGCGCGAGCGACCCGGTGACCGCGCAGATCGCCGAGGCCATCGCCGAGAGCTACACGGCGGAGCTGAACCAGGTCAGGCTGGCGGTGGCCACGGTCGCGGCCAGCTCGCCGGGCGGCCTGCACCCAGGGCAGCTCACCGCGCTCGCCGACCGCGCGGCGGCGCAGACAGTGCCCGTCGCGGTGAGCGACGTCTCGGCCAGCACCAAGGAGCTGAATACCAAGTCGTTCTTCGCCGCGGGAATGGCGGTGTTCTTCCTGTTCTTCACCGTCCAGTTCGGCGTCACCAGCCTGCTCGAGGAGCGCGCCGAGGGCACCCTGGCCAGGCTGATCGCGGCGCCGATCCGGCGGTCCGCGATCCTCGGAGGCAAGCTGCTCACCAGCTTCGCGCTCGGCGTGTTCAGCATGATCGTGCTGGTGATCGCCACCACCCTGCTGTTCGGCGCGTCCTGGGGCAACCCGTTCGGCGTGCTGCTGCTGATCGCCGCGGCCACGCTCGCGGCGACCGGCATCATGGCGCTGATCGCCACCTTCGCCAAGAACGCCGAGCAGGCGGGCAACTGGCAGTCCGTGGTGGCGGTCATACTCGGGCTGCTCGGCGGCACGTTCTTCCCGGTGTCGGAGGCGCCGGGGATCCTGGCCAAGCTGACGTTCATCGCGCCCCAGGCATGGTTCCTGCGCGGTCTCGGCGACCTTCGCGGCGGCAGCCTCTCGGTGATCTGGACGCCGATCGCCGCGCTGCTCGTGTTCGCCTTGGTCACCGGGGGGATCGCGATGACCAGGCTGCGGCGGCTGGCGGAGGTGTGATCGTGAAGGCAGTCGTGATCGGGCTGGTCAACCTGCGCCGCATGCTGCGCAGGCGGGCGAACATCTTCTTCGTCTTCGTCTTCCCCATGCTGCTGATCCTGGTGCTCGGTGCCACGTTCGGTAACTCGTCGACGCCGCGGCTCGGCGTGGTGGCGACCAGGCCGGGGCCGCTGACCCGCGCGCTGATCAGGCAGCTGGACAAGACGCCGGAGATGCGCGTGACCATGGTCAGCAGCTACTCCTCGCTGCTCACCGAGGTCGAGCGAGGCGACCTCGACGCGGGCATCGCCATCCCGGCGGGCTACGAATCGGTGATCACCAGTGGCCGTACCGCCACGCTTAGGTACATCGCCAGGCCAGGTGTCACCTCGGCGCAGATCGGCCAGCTCGTGCGCGGTGCCGTCGACAAGCAGGCCGCGCTGCTCGGCGCCGCCAGGTTCGCGCTGACGCAGCACGCCGCGTCCAGCTTCGGCGCGGCCCTGGACCGGGCCACGCAGCTCTCCCCGTCGGTGCCGCCGATCACGATCAGCCAGACCGTGGCCGGCAAGGCGAAGCTGCCGCCCACGCTCGGCCAGTTCGACGAGGGCGCCTGGACCGAGCTCGTGCTCTTCCTCTTCCTCACCGCGATGACCGGCGCCGTAGCGATGATCGAGATCCGCAAGCTCGGCGTGCCGCGCCGGATGCTCGCCACGCCGACCAGGCCGGGCACGCTGATCGCCGGCGAGGCGGTCGGCCGGATGATGATCGGGCTGATCCAGGCCGCGGTGATCATCTTCGGTTCCGCGCTGCTGTTCGGCGTGCACTGGGGCAACCCGCTGGGCGTCGCCGCCGTGGTGGTCCTGTTCGACCTGGTGGCCGCCGGGTTCGGCATTTTCGTGGGCACGCTGTTCCGCACCGAGCAGCAGGCCATGGGCCTGTCGCTGCTGCTCGGGCTCGGACTGGCTGCGCTCGGCGGCTGCATGGTGCCGCTCGAGTTCTTCTCCCCCACCATGAAGGACGTCGCGCACATCACACCGCACGCCTGGGCCAACGACGCGTTCAGCAAGCTGGTCGCGCACGGCGCGGGCATCGGCGGCATCCTGCCCGACCTCGGCATCCTTGCCGCCTACGCCGCGGTGCTGCTGGTGCTCGCCTCGTGGCGGCTGCGCAGCGTCCTGGTCTCGGCCGTCACGCCGCAGTAGCCGTCCGAGGGGACCTTGGTCGCGGTAACTGGTGCCCTTTGCTTCTGCTGCGCCGGGGGCTTGCGTGCGACCGTTCGAGTGATGGGTGAATGTCTACGGCTGCATTGCGTGGTGCGCCGTTGAGCCGGGAGGTGAGCCCGATGCGTCACTCCGCTTATTCGCGCGATGGCCAGCGTAGGCAAGGCCGAGGTTTCTGGCCGCTGCTGCTGGCCGGCATCGGCGTCTTCGCGCTGGTGCTGGCCGCGTTCTTCAGGTTTTACGTGCCTGGCCAGGCGATCAAGTTCCCGCTGAACGAGTACGAGATCATGACCTTGCAGGGCACCGGAGCCAGCTACTTCAGCGCCAAGCAGGTGACCGAGCTGAGTGGCGTCACCATGCGGGCGACCTACACGATCAAGGGCGAGGTCGCTAAGTCGCAGGCACTCGGCCGATCCGACGTGGCGATCTGGGAGTCCTTCGTGGCGGTCCAGGACGTCACCAACCACGCCCCGTTCCAGTACACCTACTGGCAGCTTGCGCTGAACCGGCGGACCGGGCAGATCATGAACGGCTACCGGGCCAACGAGCTCGGCAAGCAGCACAACCTGGCGCTGTCGGGCCAGAGCTACGTCTGGCCGTTCAACACCGCGAAGCACGGCTACAAGCTGTTCGACCCGAATGCGCGCCGCGCGGTCCCGGTCTCCTACGCGGGGACGGCGACCACCGATGGCATCGCGACCTACCGGTTCGTCGAGTCGGTGTCCGGACTGCGGATCGGATCGCAGGTCGTGCCGGGTTCGCTGATCGGCTCTGCCGCGCCGTCGGTCACGCTGCCCGAGTACTACACCGCCCACATCACCTACTTCGTGGACCCGGTGACCGGTGACCCGATCAAGATGAGTGAAAACGAGCTGGTGACGCTGCGCGACGCCGCGGGCGCGACCAAGCTGGTGCTGATCCGCGCGCACCTGGCCACGACGCCGGCCTCGCTCAGGACCCTGGCGGCGACCGACCGCAGCAACGTCGGACAGATTCAGATGATCGGCACCGTGATCCCGCTGGCCGGCCTAGTGCTCGGCGTGATCCTGCTCGGGACTGGGCTCGCGCTCAGCCGCCGGCCACGCAGGGACGAGGGCGCGGGCACCGATGAGCTGGCCGGCCGGGACGCGTCGGCTCCCGAGCCGGTGCCGTTGGGACGGTAAGAGATGTGGCCGTCCGTTCCGGACGGCCACGCGGCTGGAGCGGACGCGGCGGGCGTCCGCTCCAGTCTTCGTTCCTGCTCGGGTCTCAGGCGGCCGGGGCGAGGGCGGCGAGCTGCGCGAAGCTGTCCCGCAGGCAGCCGATCATGACGTCGGAGTCGGGCACCGCGCCGGTGTCGATGTTGAGGCCGACGTGGCAGGTGCCCGCGTAGGAGACCAGCGTGGCGTTGAGCGCGGTGCCGATCGTGGGGCCGAACGCGAACATGCCGGTGACCTTGCTCTTGGCCAGGTAGATCGGCACCTGCACGCCGGGCACGTTGCTGGCGAGGAAGTCGATGTGCTTGAGCACGCCGCCGACGTAGGCGGCAGGCAGCATGTTTAGTGCCCCGGCGATCGTGTTGGTGACCGGCAGCGAGGGCTCCCTGCGCGCCGCCTCGGTAATCCGGCGCAGCAGCCGCATCTGGGCGGCCGGGTCGGTCTCGGCGACGGGAACGGTCAGTCGCATCAGCGTGATCCGGTTGCCGAAGCTGGCGTCGCCCCGCTCCCTGATGTTGATCGGCATGGTGACGCGCAGCGATTCCACGCCCGCGCCGTGCAGCTCGTGGTAGTGACGCAGCCCGCCGGTCATCGCCGCCAGGTAGGCGTCGTTGACCGTGCCGCCCACGGTGCCCGCGGCCGACCTGAGCGCGCTGAGCGGCACCTCGAGCATGGCAAGACGGCGGGTCATCGCGCGGTCACGCATCACCGGGGACTTGGTGTCGGAGATCGGCGCGGCGGTCCGGTAGACCGACAGGGCCAGCCCGGTCGCGCCGCGGACCGCGCGCACCGGGTCGCGGGCCGAGCGAACCAGCGCCGGCACCGCGGACTCCGCCAGGCGCAGCCCGGCCGCGGCCCCGCCGGCCAGCGTCGAGCCGAGCCATCCGGTGACATGCTGCTGCCAGCCGAGCACCTCGCCGGGTGGAGCGGGCGGCATCTCGCCCAGGTCGGCCGGCTTGCGCTGCAGGTCGAAGATGAGGGGCAGTATCAGCATGCCGCCGACGCCGTCGGACAGCGAGTGGTGGAACTTGACGATGAGCGCCGCGCCGCCGTCCTCGATGCCCTCGACGAGGGTCACCTCCCACAGCGGGCGGTCCCGGTCGAACGAGCCCATCGCCGCCCGCCTGGCCAGCTCGAGCACCGCGGCCCTTGACCGCGGTGCGGACACGGTGACCCGGCACACGTGCCAGTTGAGGTCGAAGTCGGGGTCGTAGGTCCATCGCGGTGCGGCGAAGGCCAGCGGCGACTCGACGACGCGCTGGCGCATAGCGGGGACCATGCGGGACGCCCGGTCGATTCGCGCGACGAGCAGATCCCAGTCCGGCGGGCGGTCCAGCCAGGCCATGACCACCACGGTCGACCGCAGCGCAGGGTCCCGCTCCATGTACCAGGAGAAGGCATCGCTGGCTCGCATGTATCCACCGGCGGACGCGTTCATTCTCCGACGTTATGGCCGGCCTGCCTGGCCGGTCAGGGCCGTTGGTCCCGCCGAAGGTCCGTGCCGGAGCGCGGTTCGCCGCCGGTCCGCTACGTATCGCCCGGGTGCTGCCGTGCAGCGCGACGGCACTGCCCGAACCTCGGGCGCCCGACCGGTGAACATCGCATGAAATGGGGGCCGGGGGGCTTGAGCCGGGATCCGCCTGAGGCCTTGAATGGCAAGCGCGGCCATGGCGCCCATGTCGTCCGTGCCTCATCTGGAAGAACCCCTGCGTTCGGAGGCACATGACCATGCGTGCTGCGCGCGTCCACAGTTCCCGCTTCGCACCGCCCGGCACCCCGCGCCTGCGCATCCTGGCGAACCGTGTCGCCCTGACCGGGGCCGTGGTCGCCGCGGGGCTGGTGATGCCGGCGGTCGCCGCGTCCGCCGCCGCGCCGGGTGCGAAGGCCAACGCGGTGCCGCACTACAGCCACATCGTCGTGATCATGGACAACGGCGAGGATTTCGGCTCGATCCTGCACAACCGCTTCGCGCCTACGATCAACCGCCTGGCGGTCAGCTATGGCCTGGCCAGCCGGTACTACACCACCTCCGACCCGGACACCGCCAACATCGTGGCGCTGCTTGCGGGCAAAGACTTCGGCATCACACCGTGGTGGTGACCAGCCGCGGGCCGCGGCACCTGACCGACGCCACGCCGTTCAACCACTACTCGCTGCTGCTTACCATCGAGGACGCGCTCGGGCTGCACTGCCTGCGGCACGCCTGCGACCCCGGCCTGGTGCCACTGGCCAGGCTGTTCGGCGCGAAGGCTGACCCGAGGGCAGGGACGGCGGCGCCCGACGCGGCACGGCCCGCGGCGGTGGATCCCGCGCACGCGGCCCGGGCCGCAACGACTCGGCCCGCCAGGCCCGCCCGGCCTGCCAGGCCGGCCGGGCAGGCCGGGCAGGCGACGGCCGCGCCGTCGCCATGGACCGTGGTGCGGACGCCGAACACCGGGCCAAACGACAACGACCTGGCCGCGATCGCTGGCCGGTCGCCGACCGACATCTGGGCGGTCGGCGGGCTGCTGCCCAGCGCGAACGCGACGAATCGTACAGACGCTCGCGCTGCACTACAACGGCAGGGCGTGGGCCAGGGTTCGCACGCCCGACGTCGGCACCGAGGCCAATTCGCTGTACGGCGTGGCGGCGCTGCCTGACGGCTCGGCCTGGGCGGTCGGCATTTACACCCAGAACTCCGGTCACACCGGCCGCGCGCTCGCCGAGCACTGGAGCGACGGCCGCTGGACAGTCGTCCCAGCGGCCGATCCTGGCTCGCGCGAGGACATGCTGTACAGCGCTGCGGCGGCCGGCGACTCCGATGTCTGGGCGGTCGGCACGTACAGCGGGGCCGACGGGCGGTTCCACCCGCTCGTCGAGCACTGGGACGGCCATCGCTGGTCGGTCAGCCGGGTCCGCGGCCTCGGTGCCGCCGACGGCATCCTGACCTCGGTCAGCTGGGCCGCCGACGGCGGAGCCTGGGCGACCGGCCAGCTCACCGGCGGCCGGGCGCCTGACCAGGAGGTGGTACTGCACCTGGTCGGCGGGTCCTGGGTGATCGCTAGGCGCGGTCCGGTCAGCACCCCGCAGGGCGCGGCGGCCAGCGCCTACCCGCAGGCCGTCGCCGCCTCGCCGGCCGGCCCCTGGCTGGCAACGACCGGACTGGACACCTCGGCTTCAGCACGCTGGTTCAGGCGCCTGGCATAGGCGGGCGTCTGATCGAGCTGGCAGCTCCCGATCCGACGCCGCAGGACAACTACCTGGGCGGGATCACACCGGTCAACGGCGGCAAGGATGCGTGGGCCGTCGGCGAGAGCATTCCGGTGGCGACGACCAACGGGATGTCGCTGATCGAGTACGGCTCGGTGTCCGGGGGCTGGACGGTGGTCCCGAGTCCGGACCCCGGGGCCGCGAACGGCAACACGTTCCTCGACGGCGTGCTCGCGTTCAGCGCCACCAACGTCTGGGCGGTCGGCACCTACGACGGGACCGGCGGCATGCGCACGCTGGTCATGCACTACACCGGCGGCACCGGCTAGCCGGCCAGGATCCCGGCTAGCCGGAATCTTCGCTAGCGCCTGTCCCGTGGATCTCCGCGGGTACCGACGGCACTACCGCGCGGCATCACCGGCCATGCACAACCCGGAACAGCGCGGCTAGTAGCCGCGCCGCCGCGGCCGCGCCGCCGCGGCCGCGCCGCCGCGGCCGCGGCGCCAGGCCGAGAACGCCCGCCCGGATCACCGCATACCACCCGAAACCGCATGTGATTACCGGGGTGTCCCTGGAATGGATGTCACATTCACTGCGTATTCTGGGACATCCGCCACATCCATCAAGATCATCTCCGGGGACGGGCCGCGCGATCGCCGGCCAGCGGGCGCTCGCCTGGCCGTCGCCGTACCTGAGCGTGCTGATCGCTGCGTTCCTGCCACTTGCGGCCGGACTGTACCTGGCGACCTCATCGGCGTGGACGCTGGCGGAACGGGTCCTGCTCGCAGGGCCCTCCAGGCGCGGGGCAGCGGGCAGGTGAGGGGGCGGCGGCGGCCAACATGCCAGGATGACCGCGACAGCTGGCGTTGGCGGCGGCGCGGCGAGGGGCGGGCCCGGAGATGGAGGCAGGGCGATGGGCGCGGAGTTTGAACGCGTGGTCGACGTCAGGTGGCGCGACACGGACGCCCTGGGCCACGTCAACCACGGGGTGTTCCTGACCTACCTCGAGGAGGGCCGCGATGCCTTCTACGCCAAGGTGCTGGCCAGCGACCCGATCTACGTGGTCGTGCGCATCGAAGTGGACCTGCGCGCCGAGGTGCGCCACCAGGACCGGCAGGTCACCGTGCGGATCGCGGTCGAGCGGGTCGGCACGACGAGTCTCGTGACCCGCGAGACGGTGACCCTGGCGTCGGGCCAGCTTGCCGCCCAGGCGAGGGTCGTCACGGTTCGCTGGGACGCCGACCGGCACGAGCCGGTGCCGTTCACCGACGCGGAGCGGGCTCGCCTCGCCGAGGCCGCACCGGACTGACCGGCTGCGGTCCCGGCCGCGCGGGCCGGCCGGCTTGCGCGTACCGCCCCGACGGCGACGGCCGCGCCGGCCACCGGGCGTACCCGTGGCCGGCGCGGCCGTGCGCGCTGCGGATCGTCCGCTCAGAACTGCGGCGTCGCCGTCGTGATGTCGTAGTTCGAGCCCCAGTACCACTGCGTGGCCTGCGAGCCGGGCACCAGGTGCGGCACGCCGGTCGGGTCGGCGATCCACCACCGGATGTGTGAGCGCATCTTGGCCGGCAGGGTGGCGACGGCCGCCTGCACCGCCGACCACTCCGAGCGCATCGTGTAGATCCGCGCCAGCGCGTGCGGATCGGCGTTCAGCCGGTGGTACGCCCAGCTCGCGGCCAGCGACGGCGTGGCGTCGCCCGGCTCGACGTCGAGCACCGAGGCCGCGTGGTCAGATCCCGTGGTGTCGATCCACAGCACGTGCCGGCCAGCCACCCGCGACGGCGAGACCGCGTAGCCTCCGGTCGCATAGGTGGCGATGACATGGTGCGCCGGGATGGCCGACGGGGTCACCGAGTCGTAGATCAGGTACGGCCGACCGGCCCGCGCGGCCGCGGCGTGCCTGACCGTCCGGCGCTGGGTCGCGCCGTGGCGCCCTGTGGTGTGGCGCCCCGTGGTGTGGCGCCCCGTGGTGTGGCCCGCCGTGGGGTGGGATGCAGGCGCGGCCGACTGGCGGCCGCCCCGCGTGGTGCGGTGACTTGCGGCCGAAGTCAGTCGTGCGTGGCGCGAGTGCGCGGCGCCGTGGTGAACTGCCTGCGCTTCAGCGGCGCCCCGCCTCGCATGTCCGATCGCGTCGACTCCGCTGGCCGAGCCTGAGGCCGGCCCGGACCCAGCGGCCAGACCGACCACCACGCCTGCGGCGACCACGGCGGTCGCGGCGGCGGTGCCCAGCGTGAGCTGCGCGGGCTTGCGGACGAGGCGGCGGGCGCCGCCGAACAGATGATGCGATGAAGGGATTCGGGGGAACATGATCAACCTCGGGTCGGGCGCGGGGGGCGCGCTCGGAGGTCACCCAGGACGCTGCCTGCCGACGTGATGCACCTGCGGGGGCAGCGTGCGCGGATGTGACGCGGGTCAGGGCGACGCGTTGCTTGGGGGGCAACCATCACACGCTCGAGTGCCATCGGTCACTGATTGTGAACGTCAGTGCGCGAAAGGTAATGCCCGAACCGGCTAAATCAGATATATGACTTGCATCACACCGGCAGTCAGGGGCATGGCCCTAGGCAGCGGTCACTATCAGTGATCGCGGGTTCGGCCCTCAAGCACGCTCCGGGCAAGCCAGAAGGCTCCCCGACGCCGTTCAGACAGCGGTCAACCAGACACCGCCCCCGACAGCGGTGTACCAGACACCGGCCTATCGGACGCCGCGGTCCAGTTGCGAGGATTGCCCGCTAGGTGAACACTTCCACTGCACGCTACAAGTCGGCGCGCGACCGCAGAGGAGGCACGGTTTGGCGCTCGCGATCGCACTGGCCGCACTGCTCGTAGTGCTGTGCGCGGTCGGGATCGTCATGTGGACCAGGCTCGCGGCATCCAACCAGCGGATCATCGGGGCGCCAGGCGGTGAGCCCGAGGCGCTGTACCGCGGCGGCGTCATGGCACGGCACGTCGTCACCAGCGGCACGCTCGCCAGGCTGGAACTGTTCGACTGGGGCGTCCGGCTGCGCGGCACGCCGATCAGCCGGTGGCTGGTCCCCACCTGGGAGGCGACCTATGACGAGCTGGCGATAGCCGAGCTCGTCGCGCTCCCGGCCAGCAGGAACGCCATTTGGTTCCGCCTGCGCGGTGAGCGCTCCGGGATCGCGTTCCTGTCCGATTTCAACCTGGTGATCCTGCCGAAGCTCGAAAAGCACGGCGTGCCAGTGAACCGCTCAGTCACCAAGATCCGCCGCGTCGAGGAACTCTACGATTAGATCGTCATGACCCGTGACGGGCCGCCCGCGGTGGATGAGACTGGGGCGTGTGCGCTGTCCGCCGACGTCGTTACCCCTTGGCCCGGTTGAGGCCGTCGATTAGATTGACGCGGAAGTCCTGCGTGTTCCCGGGTTCCCCCGGTTGCTGCCATGTGCGCGAGTATTAGTGTCTTTGATCCTTGCGGGGCTTCGCGGACAGCGTGCCTGATCTTCTGGCTGGGGTGAGAGGAAGGGGCCGGGGATGCAGGTGCTGTACGAGCGGTGCGCGGGGATCGACGTGCACAAGGATCAGGTGACGGTGGCGGTGCGGATGCCGGGCGCGGGGCCGGGACGGCGCCAGACGAAGGTCCGCAAGTTCGGGGCGTTCTACGGGGTGCTGCGGGAGATGGCCCGCTGGCTGGCC
>Ga0335078_10002073_pt1 | contig 30369 bp, 27 predicted proteins | sample Lox_Sample_32_FD_206711 | JGI IMG/M metagenome (GOLD analysis project Ga0335078, IMG submission 206711) | Soil microbial communities from Loxahatchee National Wildlife Refuge, Florida, United States - Lox_Sample_3.2 | ecosystem: Environmental > Terrestrial > Soil > Wetlands | place: USA... | reverse complement strand
GTCGCTGGGTTGGCCGAACTCGATCGCCGCCCAGTTCAGTTTCTGGGACGACCGGTACGAGGGCCGCCGCCTGTTCTCCGAATTGCTCGGCACGTTCTTCCTGGTGCTGGTGGCCGCGGGCGGCGGAATCGTGAACGCCCGATTCGGCGGGCACGCCGTCCCGGCCGCCGCCCGGGTCGTCGCCCCCGCCCTGATGGTGATGGCGATCATCCTGTTCATGGGCACCGTCTCCGGCGCGCACCTCAACCCCGTGGTCAGTGCCGCCTTCGCGCTGCGCGGCGACTTCCCGTGGAAGCGCGTCCCGGCCTATGTCGCCGCGCAGTTCGCCGGGGCGGTCCTGGCCACGCTGCTGCTGTGGGCGCTGATCGGCCGGCACGGCGAGGCCGGCCTGACCCTGCCGGGGCCGGGCATCCCCGCGCCGGTCGCCATGATCTGGGAAATGGTGCTGACCACCGGGCTGGTCAGCGTGATCCTCGGCACCGCGTCCGGCGCCCAGCAGGTGGGGGCGTTCGCGGCGATCGGGGTGGGCAGCTATATCGCGCTGGCGGGCCTGTGGGGAGCGCCGGTCAGCGGCGCGTCGATGAACCCGGCCCGCTCGCTCGGCCCGGCCCTGGTGATCGGCGACTGGACCGACTGGTGGGTGTACCTGGCCGGCCCGGCGGCCGGCGCCGTCATCGCGGCCGGCATCGCCTATGTGCTGCGCGGCCGGGGCGGCGGGCCGCACGGCCGCCGCGCCGCCCAGGGCACATTGGGGATGCTCTGGCCGTCACGCGCAGGCGGCCTCCGGCCAGCCGCGGCCCCAGCCGGCCCGGCCCCAGCCAGCCCACCCCCCGACGGCCCACCCCCAGCCAGCCCAGCCGCCGACGGCCCAGCCGCCGACGGCCCAGCCCCGGACGGGTAAGCCCCGGACGGGCGAGCCCCGGACGCTCCCGATCTTCCCCGCCCCGATCCCGGCCGCGACCTTGACGATCTTGGTCGGTCCGCGCGGAAAACACCGCAATGACTGGCCAAGATCTCTACCTGCCGCGCGTGCGCTGATGCTGGTGTGACGAAGGTGCACCAGACGCCGGCCAAGATGGGACGATGCCGCGCCGTCCGCCCCGCCATGACCGCGATGCGGGTGGTGATGCGGGCGTGCTGGCCGCCAAGGCGGCCCTGCGCGAGGAGGTGTGGGCGGCGCTGACCGCGGCCCACGTCGCCCGCTTCCCCGGTGCCGCAGGCCGGATCCCGAACTTCACCGGGGCGGAGACCGCCGCCGGGCGGCTGCGCGAGCGGCCCGAGTGGCAGCAGGCCCCGCCTCGGCAAGGGCGGCGGGTTCGCCGACCTGGAGTACGCCCTCGCCAGCGCCGCGGGGCTGATCGGCCCGGGCACGCTCGTGGTCACCACGGTGCACGAGCTCCAGGTGCGCCCGGCCGGGCGATCCCGGTCACCGGGCACGACATCCCGGTCGACCTGGTGGTCACCCCGGAGCGGATCATCGACTGCCGTCCCGGCCGCGGCGCGCGCCCGGCCGCCGCGATCTGCTGGCCCGAGCTGACCGAGGATAAGATCGCAGCGATCCCGCTGCTCACGGCGCTCCGCGTGGGCGGATGAGGTCGGGGCCCGGTCTGGGCCCGGCGGCCACGCGCGCCGCGAAGCGGCGCGGCTTAGGCCGGGGAGCCGATCCGGAAGACCGGGTGGTCGGGGGAGATCCGGCGCAGCTCGGCGTCGGGGGCGTGCGGGCCGACGCCGCCGAAGAACACGCCCACCTCGGCCTTCCACCGGGTCAGGTACGCGCGCAGGATCGCGGGCTTGGCGTCGTCGGGGACCTCGGTGGCGGTGAACGGCTCCGCCCGCCGGCCCAGGCGCAGCTCACCTTCGCGGGAGACCCGCAGGTTACGGACCCACTGGGTCTCACCGCGCGGCGCGACCAGATAGCGCTGGCCTTCGACGGTGAGGAGGTTGACCGGGGTGGTGCGCCACTCACCGCTGGTGCGGCCGCGGACCGCCAGGATGCGCGAGCCCAGGACACTGACACCGAGGCCGGTCAGCCCGGCCACCGCCTTGTTGAACACGTTACGGGTGAACCAGCCCGGCTGCTGGTACCGGCGCGGGGTCTGTGCGGTCATAGCGGGTCCTCCTCGGCCTCCCGGCTCCCAGCGGGCCCTGGCCCGTTTCGAGAGCACTGCTCTGCCTAAAGAGCAGTTAATACCGGTCCGGGTCATCCTGTCAAGAGCAGTGCTCACAAAAGAGACCGATGTTCACACATCACGGGCGGGAGGCACGGGATCAGGTGACCGGGACGATGCGGGCCTGCCGCAGGCGGCCGGCCGCGATCGTGAGCAGGCCGATCGTGCCGTGCGGCTGACGCCGGCGGTCGGTCGGCGAGCCAGGGTTGAAGATCCGCACGCCGCCGCGGGCCTGGTCGAGCGGGATGTGGGAATGGCCGAACACCACCAGGCCGGCATCCGGGAACCGGCGGCGCAGCCGCCCCAGGCGCCCCGCCGCGGGCCCGCTGTCGTGGATCATCGCCACGCGCAGCCCGCCCAGGTCGAGCTCGAGGGCCTCGGGGGCGCCCCACGCCGCGACATCCGGGCCGTCGTTGTTGCCTCGCACCGCGCGGACCGGCGCGAAGGCGGACAACTCGTCGAGCACGGCCGCGGTGCACACGTCACCGGCGTGCAGGATGAGGTCGGCTTCGTGCAGATGCCGCGCAACCGGCGGCGGGCAGGCCCGCCAGCGCCGCGGGGCGTGGGTGTCTGACAGCGCGACGATCTTCATCGTGACATCATGTCGCCCGGCCGTCCCCGGGCGTCGCCGGGCGGACGGGACGGGGCGAGGGCGCGCCCCGGGCGGATCAGACGCGCCGCGGGCCGCGCTCGTAAATGGCCGGCATGACCGACGTCAGCGCGGCGCTCGCCTGCTGGCGGGTTCTTCGTTCCTGTTCCCTGGCCTCGGCCGTGGCCGCGGCGGCCGCGAGCCGTTCCGCCGCCTGACGGCGGAGGCGGGCGTGCTTCCTGGCCTTGGCGCCGCGGTCAGCGGCGACCGCGACGGCGAGCAGGGCGATGACGAGAACGATCAGCGCAACCATCAGCATCTTCAGGGGGCGGGGTGGGCGGTTGGGGAACACCTCAATGCTATGCGCCCCGGCGGCCGCGATGCCCGGCCTGGCGCGGGGATCCACGTCACAGCAGCGCGTACAGCCACGACGGCCCGGCCACCTGGGCGCCGGCGGCCATGCAGCGGCGGCGCAGCTCCCGGTCGGCGGTCACCACGATGCACCGCCCCGCCCGCGCCCGGGCCAGCCGGACGATCTCGTCGTCACCGGAACCGGGGGCGGACACGACCTGGACCGTGCCGCCGTCTGCCGCGCCGGGCCGCGCGCCTCCGGCGCCGCGCGCCGCCGTCTGCGCCGCCATCCGGGCCCGTTCGGTGATGCGGGGCACCGCCGCCCGGGCCGCCCCCTCCAGCACCAGCAGCACCGCCACGGTCACCGGGTCACGGGAACCGGGCCGGAGCTGGCCGGCGCCCACCACGCCGGGACCGTCACCGCCGTCGGCGGCGAGCTGCGCGGCCGGGATGCCCGTGGCTCCGCGCGCCGCCAGCCGGGCCAGCTCGTCGTGCAGGCGGACCGCGGCCCCGGCCCGGTCCCGCCACCAGCCGTCCGGCCGCGAGCCCACCACGTTGGCGCCATCCACGATGACGGTGAGCTCCGGCTTGGGCCCGCCACCCGGCGGGCGGCCATGGTCGGGCCTGTTACCAGGGCTGTTATGAGGGCTGGCATCGTCGCCTGCGGTCATCGCCCGGCCTCTCCCGTTCAGCGCTGATGAAACTGACCATAACGCGGCCCGCGGAATCGGGCACCCGGGCCTGCCCGCGCGGCCGGCCGGGCCGCCTAAGCTGGCCGCATGGCAGATGCGATGCTGGGCGGGCAGATCACCAAGCTGCGCCAGCGGCGGACCGCGCCGCTCATCCTCGAGCTGGACCTCACGCAGGGCATTGCCGAGGGGCCGCCGGCCGACCCGCTGGCAGCGCTGCTGTCCCGGCACAAGACACGGCTGGCCGACGTGCTGGATGGGCTCCGGCGGGCCGCGGAGGACCATCGCGCCAAGGCGCTCATCGCCAAGCTCGGCGGCCAGCACATCGGCCTGGCGACGGTGCAGGAGCTGCGCGAGGCCATCGGGCAGTTCCGCGCGGCCGGAAAGCCCGCGTACGCCTGGGCCGAATCGTTCGGGGACTTCTCCCAGGGCAACCTGCCGTACTACCTGGCCACCGCCTTCGACGAGATCTACCTTCAGCCCTCCGGCAGCCTCGGGCTCACCGGCATCGTGGTGGAGCAGCTTTTCCTGCGCTCCGCGCTGGACAAGATCGGGGTCAGCTTCGAGGCTGCGCAGCGGGAGGAATACAAGACGGCCGCGCATCCGCTCACCGAGCGCGGCTTCACCGGCCCCGCCCGGGAAGCTAACAAGCGGCTGGCGGCGTCCATCGCCGAGCAGCTCACCAGCGCGATCGCGGCACGGCGGGGAAAGAGCCCGGCCGACGCGCGCGCGCTGCTGGACCGTGGCCCGTTCCTGCCGCACCAGGCCCTCGCCGAGGGCCTGGTGGACGTGGTGGGCTACCGCGACGAGGTCTACGCCGCAGTCCGCAAGCAGGCCGGCCCGGAGGCGATCCTGCAGTACGTGGGGCGCTACCAGCGGGCGCACACGCTGGCGCAGCGGGCCCGCAAGCTGCCGAGCCCCCGCGAGCGGTACGTCGCCCTCATCTACGCCACCGGGCCGATCCGGCCGGGCCGCAGCGGGCGGGGGCCGATGTCCGGGCCGGCGATCGGCTCCGACACCGTCGCGGGCGCGCTGCGCGCCGCCGCCGCCGACCAGCGCGCGCGGGCCGTCCTGCTGCGGATCAACAGCCCCGGCGGCTCGGCCACGGCGTCCGACACGATCTGGCGTGAGGTGGTGCGGGCCAGGACGGCCGGCACGCCGGTCGTCGTGTCCATGGGCGACGTCGCGGCGTCCGGCGGCTACTACATCGCGATGGCCGCGGACGAGATCATCGCGCAGCCAGGCACCATCACCGGCTCCATCGGAGTGGTGACCGGCAAGCCCGTCGTCGAGGACCTGCTGACCCGGGCCGGGATCACCACCGACCAGGTGACCGAGGGCGCGCACGGGCGGATGTTCACCCCCACGCACCCGTTCAGCGAGGAGGAATGGGCCATCGTCAACGCCTGGCTGGACCAGCTCTACGCCGACTTCACCAGCAAGGTGGCGGACGGCCGCGGGATGTCGGCCGAGCAGGTGCAGCAGGTGGCCCGGGGCCGCGTCTGGACCGGCGCGGACGCCGTGGCCAACGGCCTGGCGGACTGCCTCGGCGGGATGACCGCGGCCGCGCGGGCGGCGCGCAGCCGCGGCGGCCTGCCCGCCGGCGCGCCGCTGCGGCTGTTCCCGCGAGTCAGCCCGCTGGACCAGCTCCGGCCGCACGAATCGAGCGAGGACCGCGCCGCGCAGGCGCCCACGGCACTGCCGGTCCTCGCGGCCGGATTCGCTCCGCTGGCCGAGGGGTGGGGCCCGGCCTGGCGGCTGGCGGCGCAGGCCGGCCTGTCGCCGTACGGGCCGCTGACGATGCCCGGCTACTGGAGAATTGGTTGACCGAACGCGCTGATGCGGAACGTCCGGCCGCGACGGTGCCGCCCGGCGTGGCCGGCGTGCTGTCCGCGTACGCGGCCGGCGTCACCCTGGTCACCATCGCCGACGGCCGGGACGACATCGGCACGACGGTCAGCGCGTTCTGCCCGGTCTCACTCGAACCGCCCCTGGTGCTCATCTCGCTGACGGCCGCGTCGTACCCGGCCGAGCGGCTGGGCGGGCCGGTGGGCCGGTTCGCGGTCTGCCTGCTGGCCACCGGCCAGCGCCTGCTGGCCGGGCGGTTCGCGGCCGCGGGACGGCCGAGCGCACGCCGGATGCTGGACGCGGTCCCGCACACGCGCGGCGAGCTGTCCGGCGCGCTGATTCCCGGCGGCGGCCTGGCCGCGCTGGAATGCGAGGTGGCCCAGCGCATCCCGGCCGGGGATCACCTGGTCCTCATCGCCCGCGTGCTCGCGGTCCCGTACCAGGCACCGGCGGGCGACCCGCTGATCCGGTTCCGCGGCCGGTATCCCGCGCTGCGCTGAGCCCGCCCGGCCGCCCGGCCGCCGGGCCGGGCGCGGCGGCCCGGCCCTTCCGATTGCGGCCGCGCCAGGCCCGTAGTTGGATATCGGTGAACCAACCGGGCATCCGCGGACGGGAGGAGGGATGGTGGCCGGCACCGCACCTGCTCCCCCGCCCGGCCGGGAGGCCGGCCTGGGCGCCCCCGTGCCGCCGATGCGCCCGGGCACCCGCCCGGACACCAGGCTTACGCTCCGTGAGCTCCGGATCGTCCCCGAGGGGGATGAGTTCCTGGTCGGTGACCCGGCCCGGGGCGAGTTCGTAGCGGTGCCGGAGGTCGCGGTCGCGGTGATCTCGTCGCTGCGCGACGGGCATACGCTGGGCGAGACCGCGGCCCGGGTGCAGGCGCAGACGGGCGAGCGGGTCGACGTGGCCGACTTCGCGGACACCCTGGCCGAGCTCGGGTTCGTGGCCGCCGCGGACGGCGTGCCGGTGCCCGCTGCCGACCCCAGGCTCGGCGACGGCGGGCGGCTCGGCGCGGTAGCGGCCCGGTGGGCGCGGCCGTTCTATTCGGCGCCGGCCCTGGCCGTCTACGGCGCGGTGTTCGCCGGCTGCGTCACGGCGCTGACCGCGGTGCCGGCGCTGCGGCCACGGGTGACGCAGATGTTCTTCCTGCCCAACCCGGTGCTCAGCGTGGCCCTGCTGACCGCGGCCGGGATGCCGCTGGCCATGACGCACGAGCTGGCGCACTGGCTGGGCGCCCGGGTACGCGGGACCGGCGCCCGGATCACGGTCAGCCGCCGCTACTACATGATGGTGCTGCAGACCGATCTCAGCGGTCTGTGGGGCATCCCGCGGCGGCAGCGGTTCGCGCCGCTGCTGGCCGGGATCGCATGGGACACGGCGCGGCTGGCAGTCCTCGTCGCCATGCGGGCCGCCGCGCTGGCCGGGTGGTGGAATCCGGGCGCGCTGGGCGGCCGCGTGATCGCCGCGCTCATCGTCACCCACGTCCTGGCCATCTCGTGGCAGTTCTTCGTTTTCCTGCGCACCGACGTCTACGCGGTACTCGCGGTGGGCCTCGGCTGCCTCAACCTGACACGGGTCAGCCGGTTGCGGATGGCGCGCTGGTACCGCCGCCTCACCCCGGCGGAAAACTCCGAGCTGGCCGCCGCGGGCCAGCGCGACCTGGCCGCGGCGCGCTGGTACGGCTGGATCCAGGCCGCGGGCCTGGCCCTGATGGTGTTCTATTTCGTCCGGTTCTTCGTCCCGCTGATCGTATCGGTCATCGGATGGATCGCCGCCGGGCTGCGGCGGAACTCACCGGCCCACCCCAGCTTCTGGATCGTCCTGGTGTCCGGGTGCGTCGCGCTGGTACCGCCGGTGACCGCGGCGCTCATCTGCCTCCGCGATCATCGCGGGCGGCTGCGGGCATGGGGAAGGGAGGTCACGCCGTGAAGAAGATCAAGGTCAGGAAGGTGGAGAAGATCCTGGCGACCGCGACGATGGTCGAATACGCGTAGGGATCCTGAGTGCGGCGGGAAGAAAGGAGGTGGCGCCGTGAAGAAGATCAAGGTCAAGAAGGTGGAGAAGATCCTGGCCACGGCCACGGCCATCGAGTACGGCTGAGCCAGGCCGGCGGGACGCTGAGCGTGCCGCGGCCGGCCCAGGGTCCCGGTATCCCGGCCGGCCGCGGCGCCGCCGCTACGCGGCGCGCTTATAGGCGCGGACCGCCAGCGGCGCGAACACGATGAAGATCCCGGCCAGCCAGGCCAGGCTCTTCCACAGGTTCGCCGCGACCGGGCCGCCCAGCGCCAGGGCGCGCATCGTGTTGACGACGTAGGTGACCGGCTGGTTGCTGGCGAACGCCTGAAGCCAGCCCGGCATGGTGTAGATCGGCACGAACGCCGAGCTGAGGAACGTGAGCGGGAACAGCCAGATCAGCCCGAACGCCTGCACCGACTCCTCGTCGCCGATGGCCAGCCCGGTGTACGCGGCGATGCAGCAGCACGCGATGCCCAGCACGATCGCCAGCAGGATCATGGCGATCGCGGGCCCGACGCCGTTGCTGAACCGGAAGCCCACCGCGTACCCCACCCCGACGACGACCAGGATCGTGACCGTCATCCGGGCGGTGTCGGCGACCAGCCGGCCCGCCAGCACCGCGGACCGGGCCATCGGCATCGACCGCAGCCGGTCGATGACCCCCTTCTGCAGTTCCTGGGCCAGCGAGATCGCGGTGCCGAAGCAGGCGAACGCCGCGGTCTGGGCCAGGATTCCCGGCATCAGGAAGTTCACGTAGCCGCCCTGGACGTGCACCGGGATCGCGCCGCCGAAGACGTAGCGGAACAGCAGCACGAACATGACCGGCTGGATGACGGTGAACACGATGTAGGCGGGAACCCTGGCCCAGACCAGCAGGTTCCGCTTGCTGATGACCAGCGTGTCGCTCACGGCCCAGCGGGCCAGCGTCGGCAGGCTGGGACCTTCCCGCGCCGGCTGGACGGCAATGGCGGTCATGACGATGCCCTTTCCACGCTCTCGGCGTTCACTGGCCCCACGGGCCCCTTGCGGCGGCCTCGGCGGCGTTTGCCGCCCACCTCTTCCTCCTCGGCGGCGTGCCCGGTCAGGGCCAGGAACACGTCGTCCAGCGAGGGGCGGCGCAGCCCCAGGCCGCTGGTCTCGACACCCGCCTCGTCCAGGCTGCGGACCGCCTGGACCAGCGCCTCGGAGCCGTTGCCGCCGACCCCGGCGCTGACCACGCCGGTCCCGTCATCGATGTGCGGCTCACCCTCGGCGAGCGTGGCGACGGCGGTGACCGCGTCGGGCAGCCGGGTGCGGTCCGGCACGGTGAACTCCAGCACGTCGCCGCCGATCCGGCCCTTCAGCTCCGCCGAGGTGCCGGCCGCGATGACCAGGCCGCGGTCGATCACCACGATCTCGTCCGCCAGCTCGTCGGCCTCATCCAGATACTGCGTGGTGAGCAGCAGCGTCGTGCCGCCGGCCACCAGGGACCGGATGATCGCCCACATGCCGAGCCGGGATCGCGGGTCCAGGCCGGTGGTCGGCTCGTCCAGGAACAGCACCTTGGGCCGGCCGACCAGGCTGGCGGCCAGGTCGAGGCGGCGCTGCATGCCGCCGGAGAACCCCTTGGCGGGCCGGTCGGCCGCGTCGGTCAGGTCGAACTGCTCCAGCAGATCGGCGGCGCGGGAGCGGGATTCCTTGCGGCTGAGGTGGTACAGCCGCCCGATGATCTCCAGGTTCTCCCGCCCGGTGAGCTCCACCTGGATGGCGGCGGACTGCCCGGCCAGCCCGATGGAGCGGCGGACCGCGGCGGCCTGCCGCACCACGTCGTGCCCTTCCACCAGGGCGCGCCCCGCGTCCGGCTGCAGCAACGTCGTCAGGATCCGCACCGCGGTCGTCTTGCCCGCGCCGTTCGGGCCGAGCACGCCGAGCACTGTCCCGCGCGGCACCGACAGGTCGATCCCGCGCAGCGCGTGCACCTCGCCGAACGACTTCGTGAGGTCTTCCACCAGGATCGCGGGCCCTGATCCGAAATCTGACACCACATCCTCCTTTGCGGGTCGCTACCCCGTCGACACCCGCGCGTTACAAAACCTACGGCAACCAGTTGCTGCCGGCGAACGATATTTCCCTGCCGCCAGCATGCCCCAGGGGTATGACGGAACGGCGGCCCGGTCCTCATCGGCCGCCCGCCCGCCCGCCGCGGCGCGGTGGCCCGTCAGCCGGCCAGGACCTGGGGGCGGGCGGTGGCCAGGCGGCCCTCCCGCCAGACGGCGGCGGTCAGCGGCACCCCCGGCCGGTAGGCCAGGTAGGTGTGTGACGGGGCGTCAAGCATCAGCACATCGGCGCGGGCGCCGGGCGCGAGGTGGCCCACGTCGTCGCGGCGCAGCGCGCGGGCGCCCCCGGCGGTGGCCGCCCAGACCGCCTCCTGCGTGGTCATGCCCATTTCCCGGACCGCCAGCGCGACGCACAGCGCCATGCTCGAGGTGAAACACGATCCCGGGTTGCAGTCGGTGGCGATCGCCACGCTCACGCCCGCGCCGAGCAGCCGCCGGGCGTCCGGGTACGGCTGGCGGCAGGAGAACTCGACCCCGGGCAGCAGCGTGGCGACCGTGCCCGATGACGCCAGCAGGTCCACGTCCGCGCTGGTGAGGTGGGTGCAGTGATCCGCCGACGCCGCGCCGGCCTCGACCGCGACCCGGACGCCCGGGCCGGGCCCGAGCTGGTTGGCGTGCACCCGCGGGAGCAGCCCGCGGGCCTGCCCGGCGGCCAGCACGGCCGCCGCCTCGTCGCCGCCGAACGCCCCCTCCTCGCAGAACACGTCGACCCATTTCGCCCGGGGGGCGCACGCGTTCAGCATCGCGCCGCACACCAGGTCCAGGTACCCCGCGGTGTCGCCGGCGAACTCCGGCGGCACGACGTGCGCACCCAGGTAGGTGACCTCCGGGGTGACCTCGGCGGCCAGCATCAGGCTGCGCGCCTCGTCGCGGGCCGTCAGCCCGTAGCCGGACTTGCACTCGAACGTGGTGGTGCCCTGCCGGAGCATCTCGTCGGTCAGCCGGCGCAGGCCGGCCCGGAGGGTGACGTCGGAGGCGGCCCGGGTGGCCGCGACCGTCGCGGTGATGCCGCCGGCCGCGTACGGCTGGCCCGCCATCCGGGCGGCGAACTCGTCACCGCGCTCGCCGGCAAAGACGAGATGCGCGTGCGAGTCGACGAACCCCGGCAGCACGGCGCGGCCACGGGCGTCAATGATGTCGTCCGCGACCGGCGCCTGGCCCGCGGTACCGGTCCAGGCGATCTGGCCGCCCTCGATGACCAGGGCCGCGCCGGTGATGAACGCGAAGCCGGCGGCCCCGCCGCCGGCGTCGGCATCGGCCGGCGCGGCGTTCGTCACCAGCTCCCCGATGTTCGTGATGAGGATGCTCACCAAGCGCTCACCCGGCCTGCGCCGCCGCGGCGTGGATCGCGGCGGCCAGTTCCGCCGGGACGTCCGGAACGAGCTGATGACGCGCGTCGCGGACCACCTCGCGGCCGCCGATGACCACGTGCCGGATATCGGCCGCGGTGGCCGCGAACACCACGCTGTCCAGGACGGCCCCGGTCCCGCCGGTGCCGCCGGGCGCGGCCGGGCCGGCGCCGGCCAGCCGGGGGCTGTCCAGCCCGACCGTCACCAGGTCGGCCAGGGCGCCGGGCACGATCTCGCCCGCGTCGGGCCAGCCCAGGCAGGCGTGACCGGCCGTGGTGGCGGCCCGGCTGAGCTCGCCGGCGGTGAAGTGCACCCGCCGCCTGCTCGCCAGCCGCTGCGTCAGCTCCAGCCAGCGCGCCTCGGCCAGCAGGTCGATCACCGCGTTGCTGTCGCTGCCCAGGCTGATCGGGCAGCCCGCCGCCGCGAGCGCCCGGGCCGGGCCGATCCCGTCGGCGAGGTCGGCTTCGGTGGTGGGGCACAGGCAGCAGCACGTCTGCGTGGCACCGAGCAGGTCGATGTCCGCGCGCAGCAGGTGGGTGGCGTGCACGACGGTGCTGCGCGGGCCGAGCACGCCCGCGTCATTCAGCACCTGGGCCGGGGTACGGCCGTAGGCGGCCAGGCAGTCGGTGTTCTCGGCGGGCTGCTCCGACAGGTGCGCGTGCACCGGCGCGCCGAACGTGTGCGACCAGTCCATCACCGCTGGCATCTGGTCCGGGGGGACGGCCCGGACGGAATGGATGGCCGCGCCGGCCCGGGCCCGCGGGCCGAGCATCCCGCGGGCGTCGGCCCCCAGCCCCGCCACCCGTTCCGCCCAGTGCGCGGCGTCCCCGTCGCCGAACCGGAGCTGCACGCCGCGGAGCGGTCTGGGGCTCCCGTCCGGGCGCAGGCCCGCCGTGAGATAGCAAGCGTCGAGCAGCGTGATCCGCAGCCCGGCGTCGGCGGCGGCGCGGAGCAGCGCGCGCCCCATCTCGTTCGGGTCGGCGTACCGCGCGCCGCCGGGAGCGTGGTGCAGGTAGTGGAACTCACCCACGCAGGTGATCCCGGCCAGTGCCATCTCCGCGTAGACGGCGCGGGCCAGCGCGTAGTAGCTGTCGGGGTTCAGCGCGCCGGCGAGCTGGTACATCCGCGACCGCCAGGTCCAGAACGTGCCCTCGTCGGCCTCCACGGCGCCGCGCAGCGCGCGGTGGAAGGCGTGGCAATGCGCGTTGGCCAGGCCGGGCAGGGTCACCCCCGGCAGGGGCAGCGTGCCCGGGGGGGCGCTGTCGCGGGGAACACCGGGCCTGACCGCGGTGAACCGGTCCCCGGCCGTCTCGATCAGCACGTCGCACTGCATCCCGGCGGGCAGCCAGGCCATCTCGGCGTGCCAGCGCTGGATGCCGCCCCCGGGCGGGTCACCGGGCGGCCGGGCGGGATCCGGCGCGCCGGCCGGCCAGTCCGCGGCCGGCGCCGGCGGCCCGTGCCCGGACCGGCCCGGTCCCGCGGCGGCGGGGCCGCGCGGCGCGTGCCCGGCGCGTCCGGGTCCCTTCATCGCGCGGGCGCCGGCGGCGCCATCGGGATCCGGACGCCGCGCTCGGCCGCGACCCTCTCCGCCGTGCCGTATCCCGCGTCGGCGTGCCTGATCACCCCCATCCCCGGATCGTTCGTGAGCACGCGTTCCAGCTTGGCGGCGGCCAGGTCGGTGCCGTCCGCGACGCACACCTGCCCCGCGTGGATGGACCGGCCGATGCCGACGCCGCCGCCGTGGTGGACGCTGACCCACGACGCCCCGGATGCCGTGTTGACCAGCGCGTTGAGGATCGGCCAGTCGGCGATCGCGTCCGAGCCGTCGGCCATGCTCTCGGTCTCCCGGTACGGGGAGGCCACCGACCCGCAGTCCAGGTGATCGCGGCCAACCGCGATCGGCGCCGCGACCTCGCCCCGCCGGACGAGCTCGTTGAAACGCTCACCCGCCAGGTTCCGCTCGCCGTAGCCGAGCCAGCAGATCCGCGCCGGCAGCCCCTGATAGTGCACCTTCTCGCCGGCCAGCCGGATCCAGCGGGCCAGCGGCTCGTTACCGGGGAACAAGCCGAGCACCGCGGCGTCGGTCACCGCGATGTCCCGCGGGTCACCGGACAGCGCCGCCCAGCGGAACGGCCCCTTGCCCGCGCAGAACAGTGGCCGGATGTAGGCCGGCACGAAGCCGGGGAAGGCGAACGCGCGGCTGTAGCCGGCCGTCTGCGCTTCGCCGCGGATGGAGTTGCCGTAGTCGAAGACCTCGGCGCCGGCGTCCATGAAGCCGACCATGGCCGCAACGTGGACCGCCATCGAGTCCTGCGCCCGGGTGGTGAACCCGGCCGGATCCTCCGCGCGCAACGCCTCCATGTCCTCGAACGCCACGCCGCGGGGCAGGTAGGTCAGCGGGTCGTGCGCGGAGGTCTGGTCGGTGACCACATCGGCCGGGAAGCTCGCCTCCAGCAGCGCGGGCAGCACGTCCGCCGCGTTGCCGAGCAGGCCGATGGACAGCGGCCGGGCGGCGTCCCGCGCGGCGATCGCGCGGCGCACCGCGTCGTCCAGGCCGCCGGCGGCCTCGTCGAGATAACCCTGCTCGATCCGGCGGCTGATGCGGCTCGGATCGCAGTCCACGCACAGCGCAACGCCGCCGTTCATGGTCACGGCCAGCGGCTGCGCGCCGCCCATCCCGCCCAGGCCGGCGGTCAGGGTGATCGTCCCGGCGAGGGTCCCGCCGAACCGCTTCGCCGCCACCGCGGCGAAGGTCTCGTAGGTGCCCTGCAGGATGCCCTGGGTGCCGATGTAGATCCACGAACCCGCGGTCATCTGGCCGTACATGGTCAGGCCGAGGGCCTCCAGGCGGCGGAACTCGGCCCAGGTGGCCCACTCCGGCACCAGCAGGGAGTTGGCGATCAGGACCCGCGGCGCCCACTCGTGGGTGCGCACCACGCCGACCGGCTTGCCGGACTGGACGAGCAGGGTCTCGTCGCCGGCCAGGCCCCGCAGGGCGGCGACGATGGCGTCGTAGGCGGCCCAGCTCCGCGCCGCGCGGCCGGAGCCGCCGTACACGATGAGCTGGTCCGGATGCTCGGCGACGTCGGGATCGAGGTTGTTCATCAGCATCCGCAGGGCGGCCTCCTGCGGCCACCCGTGGCAGCTGAGCGCCGTTCCGCGCGGGGCGCGGACCGGACGCGGGCCCGCTCCCGGCCCAGTCGGTTCACTGTCCATGATCCATCATTGCCCGTCCGGGCCGGGAGCGTACCGTCAGGCCGGCATCTGGTTCGCACCTGTTCCCGTGACCGCTACTTCAGCCCCTCCTGGGACAGGAAGCCGCTGGCCACCTGGGTGTAGCTGGCGTGGTCGATGACCAGGGCCTTGTTCATCTGCAGCAGCGCGTCCGTGGTCAGCGCGGCGGACACCGCGTTCAGCGTGCCGACGATGGTGGAGTTCACGCCCTTCGTGTAGACCAGCGGCGTGACGTTCTGCGCCGCGAAGTTGTTCTTCGGGTCGGCCAGCGAGACGAGGTGGTCGGTGACGATCTGCGGCGTGGTGGTGAACACGTCGGCCGCCTGGACCTTGCCGCTCGTCAGCGCGGTGATCGTGATCGGGCCGGACGTGTCCAGCGGGCTGAAGGACTTGAAGGTCAGGCCGTAATTCTTCTGCAGCCCGGGGAGGCCGTCGGCGCGCGTCTGGAACTCCGGCGGCCCGCCGAAGACGAAGTCCTTCGCCACCGGGGCCAGGTCGGCGATCGACGTCAGGTGGTACGTGGTCGCGGTCTGCTGGGTGACCGTGACCGAGTCCTTGTCCTGCGCGGACGAAGAGCTGAGGATCTCCACCGAGCTGGGCAGCTTGGCCTTCAGCTCCGCGTTGACCGCCTCGGTGCTGGCCGCGGTGCTCTTCGGGTCCACCGAGGTGGTCAGCAGCGCGCCGTTGTACTCGGGCATGACCGTGATCGCGCCCTTGACCACCTCGGGATAGTAGACCTCGCGGGTGCCGATGTTGAACTTGGTGGTGACCTTGACGCCCTTGCCCTGCAGCGCGTCGGCGTAGATCTGGCCGAGCAGCTCGGACTCGGGGAAGTTCGCCGAGCCCACGACGACGGTGCCGGTGGCGGCCGGCGCGAGCGGGTTGGCGGAGGAACTGGACTTGCCGCTGCCGCTGCCGCTGCTGCTGCACGCGGCGACGGCCAGGCAGGCGATGGCGGCGACGGCGCCGGCTGCCGTGGCGGTTCTCCTTCTCGGCAGGCCCGGCAGGGCGCGGCGTGGCGGAACGGTAGGCATAAGGGTTTTCCCTTCAATTCAGACCGGAAAGGACGTTATCAGGGTGCCTGCGCCTGGCGGCGCAGGCCCACCGGGACGATCAGCCATCGCAGCAGCGTGAACAGCCCCTGGATGGCCAGCGCGAGCAGGATGATCACGGCGGCTCCCCCGGCCACCACGTTGTATTCGCTGCGGTCCAGGCCGTCGAGGATGTAGCGGCCCAGACCGCCGAGCCCGATGTAGGCCGCGATCGTGGCCGTCGCGACGACCTGGATGGCCGAGATGCGCAGGCCCAGAAGGATGAGCGGCGTCGCGACCGGTATCTCGACCTTGCGCAGGATCTGCGATCCGGTCATGCCCATCCCGCGGGCCGCGTCGGTCAGGTCAGCGTCCACCCCGAGCACTCCCTCATAGGTGTTCACCAGGATGGGCGGGATGGCCAGGAACGCCAGCGGGACCAGCCAGGAGGCGGGCGACCCGGAGGTCAGCACGAAGATCAGCACCAGCAGGCCGAGGGTGGGCAGCGCGCGGCCGAAGTTGGCCAGCGTGACCACCGCGAAGCCGCCGCGCCGCAGGTGCCCCATGGCCAGGCCGGCCGGCAGTGCGATGATCACGGCAATGCCCAGCGCGATGCCCGTGTACTCGAGATGCTGAACGAGCCGCACGGGTATGCCGTCGCTGCCGTGCCACTGCTGGGCCGAGGTCAGCCACTGCCAGGCGATCTGGAAGTAACTCATGGCGCGCCTCCGGCACGACAGCTCATGGCGCGCCTCCGGCACGACAGCTCATGGCGCGCCCCCGGCACGACAGCTCATGCGGCGTCCCCGGCACTGGTGCCCCGCCAGGTAGCGGTGAGGATGCGGCTGCCGGGGCGGACCCTGCGCCCGGCCTCCCAGGGGGTCACCCAGCGGCGCAGCAGCACGAGGACGGTGTCGGCGAGCAGGGCCAGGATGAGGATGAGAATGAGCGCGGTGTAGATCTCGGTCGGGAAGTCCCGCTGCACTCCGTCGACGAGAAAATAGCCGAGGCCGCCGATGCCGATCAGCTGGCCGACACTGACCAGGCTGATGCTGGAAACGGTGGCGACCCGCAGGCCCGCGATGATGACCGGCATGGCCAGCGGCAGCTCGACCTGGATGACGCGGCGCAGTGAGCCGAAGCCCATCGCGTCCGCGGCCTGACGCACCGGCGCCGGCACGGACCGCAGGCCGTCCACCACGTTCGGGATCAGGACCGACAGCGAGAACAGGGTGAGCGGGATGATCACCGTCCAGTCGGTCAGGCCGGTGTAGTCGATCAGGACGGAAAACAGCGCCAGCGAGGGCAGCGCGTAGAAGATGCTGGTCAGGCTGAGGATGGGCGGCCAGGTCCAGCGATAGCGCACGCACATGACGCCGACCGGGACGGCCACGATGATGCCGAACAGCACCGGCGTCAGGGCCAGGTAAAGGTGCTGGACGAGATAGTGCGCCAGCAGGCCGCGGTTCCCCCAGGCCCAGCTCACGCGCCGGCGCCTTCGCTGTCTGCGGCCTCCTCGGCGGCCTGGATGGCGGCGCGCAGCCGCTCGTAGGAGGTAACCCCGACGACCCGGCCCTCGTCGTCAACGCCGACCGCGAGCCCGGTGCGTGACAGCACGGTCGCGTCCAGCGCCGCGCGCAGCGAGTCCTGGCTGACCCGGAACGTGTGGCCGTAGGGGGCCAGCGGCACCTGGCCGAGCACCTCGTGCCCGTCCCGGGACTCCAGCTCGGCCAGCGCGGCCCAGCCGCGCGGCAGCCGTTCGGCGGAGGTGACCAGGACCCATGACTCGCCGGCCCGCTTGGCCGCCTGGCGGGCCTGCCCGACCGGGGTGTCCGCGGCGAGCACGGTGCCGGTGCCGAGATCGAGGCCGACCGCGGGGAAGAACGCGAGCCGCCGGATGCCGCGGTCGAAGCCGAGGAAGTTCTCCACGTAGTCGTCGGCGGGCGCGCCGAGCAACTGCTCCGGCGTGTCGATCTGGGCGACCTTCCCGTGCGGGTAGAACACGGCGACCTGGTCACCGACCTTGATCGCTTCCTCCACGTCGTGGGTGACCAGCACCACCGTCTTGCGCAGCTCGGCCTGGAGCCGGATCAGCTCGTCCTGCAAGGTGCCCCGGACGATCGGGTCGACCGCGCTGAACGGCTCGTCCATGAGCAGCACGGGCGGGTCGGCGGCCAGCGCGCGAGCCACCCCGACCCGCTGCTGCTGCCCGCCGGACAGCTGGTAGGGATAACGCCGGGCCATGCCCGCGTCCAGGCCCACCAGGTCCATCAGCTCCCGTGCCCGCTCCCGCGCCCGGGCCTTGGGCCAGCCGTTCAGCAGCGGCACGGTGGCGATATTGTCCTCGATCGTGCGGTGCGGGAACAGGCCGGTCTGCTGGATCACGTAGCCGATCCCGCGCCGAAGCTGGGCGGCTCTGGTCTGCATGATGTCCTGCCCGTCGAGCAGGATGCGGCCCTCGGACGGCTCGATCAGCCGGTTGATCATCCGCAGCGTGGTCGTCTTGCCGCAGCCGCTCGGGCCGACCAGAACCATGGTCCGGCCATCCGGGATCTGCAGGTCCAGCGCGTCGACCGCGACCGTCCCCCCCGGATAACGCTTCGTCACGCTCTCGAAGGTGATCAAAGCGTGGCCTCGCTCGTGGTTGGAGGTGGGTCATCCCGGATGCCTATCCTCGGCGTTTGCCCATATCAAGAGGATTCACCCGCACTGCGGCGTGAATAGTTCTCTTCATGCTCTTGACCGCCGCAGACGGTTGTCAAGACGACAGCCGGCGGAGTATGCGAACTTGTTACGTGCTGGCCACGCCGCTAGCGGTCCAGGAAAACGCCCTGCCCCGCGGACATCTGCTCGTACTGGCGCAGCCGATCCCGGGCCCGGGCGGGGTCCGCGTCGGCCATCGCCTCGACGATCAGCGCGGCCAGCACGACCGGCGCGGCGTGCGGGTCGAAGACCAGGCTGGTGCCCACCCCCGCGGTCAGCAGCACGTCGGCGTCCCCGGCGAACGGGACGAACCGGACGTCGGTGATGACGGCGGTGCGCATGCCCAGGCGGCGCGCGAACCGGAGCGCCTGCACCGTCTCGGCCGGGTACCGGGGCAGCGCAATGGCGAGCAGCCAGCGGCCACCGGCCTCGCTGACGTGCAGCAGGGCGTCGAACACAACGCTGCCGCCGTAGCTGAGGCAGCGGACGTCGGGGTGGATCCGCCGCGCCGCGTAGGCGAAGTACTGGGCCAGCGGCGCGGAGATGCGATGGCCGAGCACGGCCAGCGGCGCCGCCGCGGCCAGTTCACGGCCCAGTTCGGTGATGGCCCGGGTGTCGGCCAGCGCGCTGTGCAGCGCGTGCAGGTGGGCGATCTCGGCGGCCGCGGCCGCCTGCATCGGGTTGCCCGCCGCGGGCCGCGCCGGGGACTCGGCCGGCCGGCCCGGGCCAGCCGCCGGGCCGGTGGCCGCGGGAGCGCCGGGCGCCGGGAGCCCCAGCGCGATCACGCGCAGCGCCTCCTGGAGCGCCGGGTAGCCGGAAAAGCCCAGCGCCGCGGCGAACCGGGTGACCGACGGCTGGCTGACTCCGGCCTGCCGGGCCAGCAGCACGCTGGACAGGAAGGCCGAGTCGGGCATGTGGTCGACCACATACTGGGCAATGCGCCGCTGCGCCGGGGACAGCCGGCAGCCGCCGAGCAGTGTGAGCAATGCGTCGGCGGGGACGCCTTCGCCGCCGCGGCCCTCCATCGTTCCTCGCTCGCTCGCCGACGTGTGCAGATTCATTCACATCGTAAGTTGTCGCATGGGTTCATGCCAGAGTTCCGGGCCGCCGGCGGCCCGGGCCGGCCGCTTCGCCCGAACAAGATCAGCGCCGCCGCGCAGGCCGCGACCGCGATCGCGGTGAGGTGGCCGACCGCCGCCACCTGAAGGGAGGTGAGCCCCGCGAAGATCTGCCCGGGGCCGATCAGCAAGGCCAGGTCCAGCGCGGCCGCCAGGCGGGCGGGCCAGGAGCCCAGCGCCAGCGCGACGACGGCCGCGGCCACCACGACATAGGACGGGCCGACGTCGAGGAGGTGCCGGCTGGACACCGGGAGCAGCCCCGCGTCCACCCGGTAGGCGACGATGCCCTCGCTGACACCCGTCCCGATCACGTGCGCGGCCGCGCAGATCAGCGCGAGCCGCACGCTGCCCACGGCGCGGTTGGCGCCGAAGACGGCCAGGGCGATCAGCACCGGCCACGCGTACGCCGAGCCGCCGGCCACGAAGGCCGACGCCGCCAGGGCGGCGACCGGATGGTGCGCGAGGTTGGCCACGCTGGTGCTGGCCCAGGCGGCCAGCGCCGAACGGGCATGGGCCGGCAGCCCGGCACTGATCGCCGTCACGACCAGAAAGCCGGCCAGGAACACCGTGGCCGTCAGGTAACGGCGGCGGATCACGCGCCACAGTGTCCGCATCCGCGTTGCCACTACTCGATGGTAAGGTTCGCAGCCTAGGACCTCAGGTGCGCAGCAGAGCGGACGAGGACGGTGAGCCCGCGTGACCATCGTGAGCCGCCCGCTGCGGGTGGCGCTGCTGTCCTACCGGAGCAGGGCGCACTGCGGCGGCCAGGGCGTCTACGTGCGCCACCTGAGCAGGGAGCTCGCGGCCCTCGGGCACACCGTCGAGGTGCTGTCCGGCCAGCCGTACCCGGAGCTGGAGCCCGGGCCCATCCTGCGCGAGGTGCCCAGCCTGGACCTGTACCGCGACGCGGACCCGTTCCGCACGCCGCGGCGCGAGGAGTACCGGGACTGGATCGACGTTCTCGAGACCGTGATCATGTGGACCGGCGCATTCCCCGAGCCGCTCACGTTCAGCCTCCGTGCGCTGCGCGAACTGCGCGCCCGGCGCGCGGACTTCGACGTCGTGCACGACAACCAGGGGCTCGGCTACGGGCTGCTCGGCGTGCCGCAGCTGGGGCTGCCGCTGGTCACCAGCATCCACCACCCGATCAGCGTGGACCGGCGGATCGAGCTGGCCGCCGCCACCGGGCTGGCCCGGCTGTCCCGGCGGCGCTGGTACAGCTTCGTGCGGATGCAGGCCCGGGTCGCGCGGCAGGCCGCGAAGGCCGGCCCGGTCATCACTGTGTCCGAGTCGTCCCGCAACGACATCTACCACGACTTCCGGCTGCGCCCGGGAAGCGTGGACATCGTCCCGCTCGGCGTCGACACGCGCGTGTTCCATCCGCGGCCCACCGCGCGCGCCGCCGGCCGGATCGTCACCGTGGCCAGCGCCGACTCCCCGGTCAAGGGCGTGGCCGTGCTGCTCCGCGCGGTCGCCAAGGTCGCCACCGAACGGGACGTGCGGCTCACCGTGGTCGGCAAGCCGGCCGCGCGCGGCCAGACCGAGCGGCTGGTGGCGGACCTGTCGCTCGCGGACCGGGTCCGGTTCACCCCGGGCCTGCCCGAACCCGAGCTGGCCGCGCTGCTCGCCAGCGCGGAGATCGCGGTCGTGCCGTCGCTGTATGAGGGGTTCTCCCTCCCGGCGGTGGAGCACATGGCCTCGGGCACGCCGCTGGTGGCCAGCCTGGCCGGGGCACTGCCCGAGGTCACCGGGGACGCCGCGGCGCTGGTGCCGCCCGGGGACGCGGAGGAACTGGCCGCCGCGCTGCGGCGGCTGCATGACTCGCCGCGCGAACGCGAGCGGCTGTCCGGCCTGGCCTGGCGGCGGGTGCAGGAACGGTTCGCCTGGCCTGCCGTGGCCCAGGCCACCGCCGCCCGTTACGAACGGGCCATCGCCGCCCATCGCGCGCCGGAGATCACGGCGGCGCGCTGAGCCTGCCGCCTCATCCACACTGACAGCGTCACGGACACCAGGTGCCGGGAGGGACGAAACCTTGCTGACCGTTGATTACAGCCGGCTCCGGATCACGCCGGGAGACCGTGTCCTGGACGTGGGGTGCGGTGCCGGGCGGCATGCGTTCGAGGCCTACCGGCGCGGCGCGCACGTGGTCGCCTTCGACCTGGCCCGGGCGGAACTGCCCGCGGTGACCGCGATGTGCGGGGCGATGCGTGCCGAGGGCCAGGCCCCCGCCGCGGCGGCCAGCGCGGCGGTGTCCGGCGACGCGACCGCCATGCCGTTCGCCGACGCGTCGTTCGACCGGGTCATCGCGGCCGAGGTGTTCGAGCACATCCACGCGGACCAGCAGGCCATGAACGAGGTTGCCCGGGTGCTGCGGCCCGGCGGCGTGGCTGCGGTCACCGTGCCGGCCTGGCTGCCCGAGCGGATCTGCTGGGGCCTGTCGCGTGAGTACCACGAGGTGCCCGGCGGGCACGTCCGCATCTACACCCGGGTGGAGCTGGAGGCCAAGCTGCGCCGGGCCGGCTTCGCGGTCACCGGCCACCACCACGCGCACGGCCTGCACGCACCGTACTGGTGGCTGAAATGCGTGGTCGGTGTGGGCAACGACGACCATCCGCTGCCCCGCGCCTATCACCGCATGCTGGTCTGGGACATCATGCGGCAGCCCGCGGTGACGCGGCTGGCCGATCGCGCGCTCAGCCCGCTCATCGGCAAGAGCGTGGTCGTCTATGCGGTCCGGCAGCCGGATGGCACGGTACGGGAACCGGCCCCGGACGCGGGGGCGGCCCGCGGCGGGCCGGCCGGGGCGGGCGGAGCGGGGCCAGACGGCAGCGCAGGGAAGGGTGCACCGGAGACGACGCATGCGGCCGCCTGAGCCGCACGGCCGGGCCGGCGTGCCCGCCGTTCCCGGGGTGCTGAGCGCCGCCGACACCCTGGCCACGGCGGATGCCATCGGACGGACCCAGGAGCCGTCCGGCGCCATCGGCTGGCCCGACGGTCACGTTGACGTGTGGGATCACGTCGAATGCGCGATGGCGCTCAGCGCGGCCGGGTTCGCCGGGCCGGCCCGGCGGGCCTACGACTGGCTGCGCCGCGCCCAGCGCGCCGACGGGTCCTGGCCGCGCACGTTCGCCGCCGGCGCGGTGACGGACCCGGCCGCTGAGAGCAACCACGCCGCGTACGCGGCGGTGGGCGTCTGGCATGAGCTTCAGGTCAGCGGGGACGGTGAGTTCGCGGCGGCGATGTGGCCCACGATCCGCCGGGCGATCGGCTGGGTGCTCGGCATGCAGCACAGCGGCGGGGAGATCGCCTGGGAGCGCGACACACGCGGCGTGGCCGCCGGCTACGCACTGCTGACCGGGTGCTCCAGCATCCACCAGGGGCTGCGGTGCGCGGCCGCGCTGGCCGAGTTCGTCGGCGAAGCGCAGCCGGACTGGGAGCTGGCGGCCGACCATCTCGCGCACGCGATCACCTGCCATCCGGAGTCGTTCGCGGACAAGAGCCGCTACTCGATGGACTGGTACTACCCGGTGCTGGGCGGCGCCGTCCGCGGCCCGGCGGCGGCGGCGCGGCTCGCCGCGGGCTGGGAAACCTTCGTCGTGCCCGGCCTCGGCGTCCGCTGCGTCAGCGACCATCCGTGGGTCACCGGCGCGGAGACCTGTGAGCTGGTGCTGGCCCTGGACGCGGCCGGCCAGCACGCGGCCGCCGCCGCGCTGTTCACCGACGTCCAGCATCTGCGCGACGCCGGCGGCGGCTACTGGACCGGATGGCAGTTCGCCAACCGGCAGCACTATCCCGCCGAGCGCAGTGCCTGGACGGCCGCCGCGGTCATCCTCGCGGCGGACGCGCTGTCCGGCGCCACCGGCGGCGCCGGCATCTTCCGGGAGCCGTGCGCCGGCGCTGGGACACTCCGCGCCGCCGACCCGCGGGTCCCGGCCGGCCCGGGCGAGACGGGCGAGCCGGCCGGCTGCGGCTGCGCGGCGGGCCCGGTGGGCGGCTCGCCGGGGGTATCAGCCGGTGGGCGCGGTGGTGCGTTCGAGCACCCGTAGCGAGCCCACCGCGCGGACCTCGGTGAAGCCGCCGGACTCCAGCGCCTGCCGGTAGATGCGGTACGGGGCCTGGCCGCCTTCGGCCGGGTCAGCGAACACGTCGTGGATGGCCAGCGCTCCGCCCGCCGTCACCCAGGGCGCCCACCCGGCGTAGTCGGCCTGGGCGGCCTCGTCGGTGTGCCCGCCGTCGATGAACACCAGGCCTAGCGGTACCCGCCACAGCCGCGCCACCTGGGCGGACCGGCCGACGATCGCGACAACGTAGTCCTCCAGGCCCGCCACGGCGATCGCCGCCCGGAAGTGCGGCAGCGTATCGATCCGCCCGGTCTGCGGGTCGACCAGGCCGGCGTCGTGGTACTCCCAACCGGGCTGGTGCTCCTCCGACCCGCGGTGATGATCGACGGTGATGACGATCTGCCCGCAGTCCCGGGCCGCCGCCGCCAGGTAGATCGTCGACTTCCCGCAGTAGGTGCCGATCTCCAGGATCGGCCCGACCGGCGCGTACTCGGCGGCGGTCTCGTGCAGCGCACGGCCCTCAGCGGGCGGCATGAACCCCCTGGCCGCCTCGGCGGCCCGGATCAGGCGCGCATCCATTCAGCGTCGTGCCTCCTCAGCCGGCCGCGGGCGGCTCAGCGGTGCAGGGCGGCCAGCCGGGCCAGCGCCTCCTTCAGCACCCCGGGCCGCTTGCAGAAGGTGAACCGTACCTGGGTCCGGCCCGCTTCGCGGTCGTCATAGAACACCGCGCTCGGGATGGCCACGACACCGGCCCGCTCGGGCAGCCGGGCACAGAACTCGATGCCGTCCGTCTCGCCGAGCGGGCTTATGTCGGTCATGACGAAGTAGGTGCCGTCCGACGGGTACACCCCGAAGCCCAGCTCCGCAAGGCCGCCGCTGAGCAGGTCCCGCTTCACCCGCAGGTCGTCGCGCAGGGCGGTGAAGTAGGAGTCCGGCTGACCGAGCGCCTCGGCCACCGCGTACTGGAACGGGCCGCCGCTGACGTAGGTGAGGAACTGCTTGGCCGCGCGGACCGCGGCGACCAGTTCCGGGCGCCCGGTGACCCAGCCGATCTTCCACCCGGTGAAGGAGAAGGTCTTGCCGGCCGAGCCGATGGACACGGTACGGCCGGGCATTCCCGGCAGCGACGCGATCGGCACGTGCTCCCCCGCGTAGACCAGGTGCTCGTAGACCTCGTCGGTGATGACGAGCAGGTCATGCTCGGCGGCGATCCGCGCGATCGCGGTGATCTCGCCGCGGGTGAACACCGCGCCGGTGGGGTTGTGCGGCGAGTTGAGCAGGATCGCCCGGGTCCGCGGGGTGACCGCGGCCCGCACCGCGGCGATGTCCGGCCGGAACCCGGGCGGGCGCAGCGTCACCGGCACCCGGACCCCGTCGGCCATCGCGATCGACGCCGCGTAGGAGTCGTAGTAGGGCTCGAACGCGATGACCTCATCTCCCGGCTCGATCAGGCCGAGCATGGCCGCGGCGATCGCCTCGGTCGCACCCGCGGTGACCAGGATCTCGGTGGCCGGATCGTAGTCCAGCCCGTAGAACCGGCGCTGGTGACCCGCGATGGCGTGCCGCAGCTCGGGTATTCCCGGGCCGGGCGGGTACTGGTTGCCCCGGCCCTCCAGGATCGCCCGGGCGGCCGCCTCGGCCACCTGGCGCGGCCCGTCGGTGTCCGGGAAGCCCTGGCCGAGATTGACCGAGCCGGTCTGCACCGCCAGCGCGGACATCTCGGCGAAGATCGTGGTGCCCATGCCGGTGAGGCGGCGGGTCAGCAATGGCCGTTTCACACCGACCATGACATCATGCCGCCCGCGGCACGGCGGCCGGATACCCGCCAGCCGCGTCGCCAACCTTGCCGGGCAGAACACCTAGGCTGGTGGGCATGCGAGTTGCGCTCGGCCAGATCCCGGTCAGTTCCCAGCCGTCGGTCAACCTCGGGCGGGTCCGTTCGGCTCTGTCGGATGCGGCCGTGCAGGGCGCCGACCTTGCGGTATTTCCCGAAGCGACGCAGATCCGCTTCGGCTGTGATCCGCGGCCGGTCGCGGCCGCCCCGGACGGCCCGTTCGGCGCGGCGCTGGCCGCCGCCGCGCGCGAGGCGGGCGTGGCCCTGGTGGCGGGCATCTTCGAGCCGGCCCCGGACGGCCGGGTGTTCAACACCGCCGTCGCCTTCGACCGGTCCGGTGAGCTGGTGGCCGCCTACCGCAAGCTGCACCTGTTCGACGCGCTCGGCCAGCGCGAATCCGAAAGCGTCGCGCCGGGCGGCGAGCCGGTGCTGGCCAAGCTGGCCGGCCTCACGGCCGGTTTGCAGATCTGCTACGACCTGCGGTTCCCCGAGCTGACCCGGCTGCTGGCCGGGCGCGGCGCCGACCTGATCGTGCTCCCCGCGGCGTGGGGCGCCGGCCTGTTCAAGGAAGATCACTGGATCACGCTGGCCCGTGCCCGGGCCATCGAGAACACGCTGTGGGTGGCCGCGGCCGGGCAGGTGCCCGATCCGGCGGAGCCGCCGACCGGGGCGCCGACCGGGATCGGCCGCAGCGTCCTGATCGATCCGCTCGGCACCGTCCGGCTCGACCTGGGTCCCTATCCGGGGGTGGCCGTCGGCGAGGTGGACACCGGATTCACGGCCCGGGTGCGCGCCACCCTGCCGAGCCTGGAGCATCGCCGGGCCGACGTGTTCGGGCCGGACGGCGTGACCGCCCGGCCATAGCGGGGGCAAGGCAGTCCCGGGCCAGGCCTAGTTCCGGATGGGGGAGCGCCAGATGGTCGGGGTTTCGCCGGCGGCTGAGGCGGCGAACCCGACGCCGGTCAGGGTGCTGCCGGAGACGGCCAGCGCGGTGAGCTGCTGGACGCCCCGGCCGCCGAGCCCGGTGCCGCCCGGCGAGCTCGTCGTCCAGCTCAGGCCATCGGTGGCGGTCCAGATCACGACATCCTGCTGCCCAGCCGCGCCGAAGGTCCCGGTCACGGTGAACCCGGCGCCGGTCGCGGCGATCGCGTTGACCGCGCTGACGGTGCCGCCGCCGGGGGCTGGCAGCAGGGATTCCGCCCAGGTGGCGCCGCCGTTGACGGACCGCGCGGCGAACGGCACGGCGGTGCCGCCGGGGGAGGCCGCCATGCCGACGGCCGCGATCCGGCGGCCGCTGACGGTGACCTGCTGGAGCTGACCCCGCGCCGCGCCCGGCGGCAGCGCCAGGGTCACGGCACGCCAGGCGCGGCCGTCCGGTGAGGTCCAGGCGGCTGGGTGAGCGCCGGCTGCGCCGACGGCGGTGAAGCCGGCCGCATCCGCGGTGACGGCGAGCATCTGCCGGGATGCCCCGGGGCCGTCCAGCGCCCCGGCGGCCGCGTCCGTGCCGCGCTGCCATGCGGTCAGGCCGGCCGTCCACCAGACGGCCGCGACGGCCCGGCCCGCGACCTGCTGGCGGCCGACGATGACATAGCCTTGCTGCCCCGCCGCGACGCCGGCCGTGAACAGGCCGGGGCCCGCGAAGGCCGGGGCGGTGTCGGCGGCCTGCCAGGTCTGGCCGCCGGCCGAGGTGACGACGACCGGGTGCTGAGCCGCCGCCGACTGCACCCCGCCGACCGCGACCCAGCCCGCGGTGCCGTGCGCCACGCTGGACAGGCTCTGCAATCCGGGCCGGTTCAGCGCCGCGGCGGGCGCGCCGGCGCCGCGGGCCCAGCTCGTGCCGGAGTCGGTGGAGAACCACGTCGCCGGGAAGCCGTTCGCGCTGCCGACGGCCACCTGGTTACCGCCGGTGGCGGCGATGCTGTTGACCGCGATCTCGGGGTGCACGGCGCCGGGAATCTGCGCGAAGCTGACCGCGGCGAGCCGGCCCGCGTTGTCGACGGTGAGCGTGGGCTGCTGGCCCGGCGGCCCGGCGGCTGAGCTGCCGGCTGCCACCACGGCACCGCCGGTGGTCACGGCCACCCCCGAGACGGCCGGGGCCGCGGCGCTGGCCAGTGCGCCCGCCGGGCGCCAGGCCGTCCCGCTGGAACTGGTGAAGGCGAGCAGGTTACCGCCGCTCAGGCCGGCGAGCACCGCTCCCGCCGGGCCTCCCTCGACGGTGGTCACGGTGAGTCCCGCGCCGCCCTGGCCGGTGACGGTGGCGGCGAACTGCCACGCCGTGCCGTCGGCCGAGGTGAACACCACCGCACCGGCTCCCGGCTGGCCCGGCCGGACGGCCGCGAACCCGCCGGCCGTGGCCGCCAGCCCGGCGACGGACGCCGTTGCCCCGTTGCTGACCGGCACGGGCACCGCGTCCCAGGTCGCGCCACCGTTCGTGCTCCGCCATACCCCGGACGAGCGCACCATACCGCCGCGCCGGGTGCCGCCCGTCGCGACGTTGGCCGTGATGACACCGGAGATGACAATGTCCGTGCCGGTCACGGCGGCGGAGGTAAGCGCGCCGGCCGTCCCGCCGCCGGCCGTCAGACGCAGCTGGGCCGCGCCGAGCCGCCGCCAGATCACGCCGCCGGCGGAGGTCCAGACGACCGGGCTCGCCGCCGCCGGGCCACCGGCCGGCACGTTCTCGCCCACGGCGAGAAAGCCGCCGGCCGTCCGGCGCAGCACGTTGACCTGGTCGCCACCCTGCATGGGGACGATGCCCCGGGTGGAGGCGAGTGTCCAGGCCCGGCCGTCCCGGCTGGTCCAGATCGCGCGGGGCCCGAGGGCCGCCCACCGCCCCTGCCCGCCCGCGATCAGCGTGGCGGGGTGGCCAGGCGCCGGCTCCCCGCCGCCCGCGGCCTGCTCGGTGCCCAGCGTCCAGGTCCTGCCGCCATTCCCGGACACGAAGAACTGCGCGCGGCCGATGCGCGCGCCCGCCTGCGCGCCGGCCGCGACCACCACCGAACCGGAACTGGCCACCTGAGTGAGGGCCTGGCTGATGCCGCGGTCCTGCTCGCCCGGCGTGGCGCTGAAGTCGTTGCCGGCCGGCGTGGCGGGCGGGAAGCCCAACGAGAGGGTCGCCGGCGCGGGACCGGCCGTGCTGTTGCTGCCGCCGAACGCCGCGACGACCGCGATGCCCAGCGCGACCATTGTCACCATCGGCAGTGCCGCGCGGATCGCCCACCGCTTGACCCCGGCCGCCGACAGCGGGGAGGCTGCCGCCGCACCGTCCGCGCCGGTCCCGGCGCGGACGGTGCGGGCCGCAGGGAGCGCCAGCAGCGGCCGCCGGGACGGCTGGGCCGCGGGGCGGCTGCGCGGCCGCCCGGAGCCGGGAAATTCGAATCCGGGCGGCCCCGAACCGGGCGGCCCGGATGGCGGGGCCAGCGCCGGCGCGGAGGCGTAGCCGGTGGGCCGGACCCGGTAGGACGCGGCGTCGTCATCTTCGTGGCCGCCCGGCTTGGCCGGGGCGGGGGATGGTTCTCCCGGATACCCGAACTCGTAGCCGGGCCCCGCGGGCCGGGTGGCCGGAGGCGGCCCGGCGGCCGGCTTGACGGGCTCCGGGACGGCTGCGGAGCCGAACTCGAAACCGGGGCCACCGGACGGATAGACCCGGCCGATCGCGGCGGCATGGCCTGGCACGCCGGCGCCGGGCCCGTAGGCCGCACCGGGCTCATAGCCGGCGCCGGGCTCATAGCCGGGGCCGTGCTGGTAGGCGGGGCGGGGCTCGCCGGTGTACCCGGCAAGCCCCTCCTCCGGGTCGCCCCCGGCCGGCCTATACCGGCCCGCCCCCCACAGTCCGCCGGCATCGCCGGCCGCTTCCTCGTACCGGCAGGCCGCCGGCTCCTCGTACCGGCAGGCCGCCGGCTCCTCGTACCGGCAGGCCGCCGGCTCCTCGTACCCGGGTGCGTGCCGTGCTCCATCGGGGTCGCCGGCCAGCGGCTCGTACGCATACGCCGTCGGCTGATGCGGATAGGGCTCATACGGATAGGGATAGCCAGCCGACGGCGCGTAGGGGCCCGGCGCCCGCGGCGTGGGCGCACAGGCCGCCGCCGGCGCGTACGGATGGCCCTCCGGCGGGTAAGGGCGAGTGCCCGGCAATTCGTCCGGCAATTCGTACGGGCGGGCCGCCGGCGCTTCGTACGGGTGGGCGATGCCCGGCGGATAGGGATACGCGGGCGGCAGCTCGCCTGGGTAGGCCGACGACACCGCCGCGGGATACGCGGCAGGCGGCTCGTACGGGTAGGGAAGCTGCGGGGGGTAGCCCGGCCCGGCCGCGCCGGGCGCTTCGGGCGGATAAGGACGGCCCGGCTCGGCGCCGTTTCCGCACCGGGAATCCGGCTCGCGCCAGGGCTCCGCTCCCCTGTCGCCGGGTGGGCGGATACGCACGCGGCGAGGACGCAGGGCGTCATCATCCCAGGAGCTGCCGGTCGTACTCACCTTTTTCCCTCGGAGCTGGATGGGGGCCATAAGCCTCGACGAAATCGGTGACAGCTCATGTCCGCTACCCGGCGATCGTAGCGTCCGGCTGTCAGGCGAGCCGGGGGATTCGGCGTCCTCGCAGGCCAGAGGGGGCGGAACGGAGTGCTCAGCCGGGCCGGCGCGGGTGCTTGGGCCCGGCGCGGCGAGCGCGCCGGCGGGCCGCCCCGGCCCGCCGCAACCCGCAGCACATGACCGCTAATTCGCCTTAGAAGCCACGTCAGACGACAGGGGAACACACGGTTACGGACGGCCCTGGATTTCTTCAGCCCCTCAGGCCTGAACTCCCAGGTAATCTTGAAAGCCGAACAAAGATCGCATTCAAACTGCGGAAGAGGGCGATATCCGCCGTGTCTTCTGAGTCAACGCGTGCAACCGCGGACCTCAGCGAATCCGAGCAGTCGCAGACCGGAACGGCGGCGCGGGCCGCCGGCAAGCCGGGCGGGTCGCTCAGCGCCAGCCACCCGGGCCGGACGGCTGACCGGGCGGCCGGGCCACCCGCGTCCGACCCGCATACGAATGCGTCCGACTTCGGCGCGAACCAGTGGCTGGTCGACGAACTGTACCAGCGCTACCTCGCCGACCCCGGGTCGGTCGACCAGGCCTGGTGGAGCTTCTTCTCCGACTACCGGGCCGGCGGCAGCACCGGCGAGCCGGCCGCGAGCATCCCGGCCGCGCCGGCCCCGGCGGCTCCCGCACCGCCTTCGCCCGTGCAGCCGCCCCCCGCGCCGGCCACCGCTGCCCCGGCAGCTCCGCAGGCGGCGAGCCTG
>Ga0335078_10002072_pt1 | contig 30375 bp, 31 predicted proteins | sample Lox_Sample_32_FD_206711 | JGI IMG/M metagenome (GOLD analysis project Ga0335078, IMG submission 206711) | Soil microbial communities from Loxahatchee National Wildlife Refuge, Florida, United States - Lox_Sample_3.2 | ecosystem: Environmental > Terrestrial > Soil > Wetlands | place: USA... | reverse complement strand
AGCAGAGGGCGGTTCGCTGCCCCTCTTCGGGCACCAACCTGCCCTCTGGGCCCCCATGCGCCGGACCGCAGGGGCAGCAGACTGCCCTCTGGGTCCCCATGCGCCGGACCGCAGGGGCAGCAGACTGCCCTCTGGGTCCCCATGCGCCGGACCGCAGGGGCAGCAGATCGCCCTCCGCCGCCCCGCGGCCGGCACGGGCGCCCCGCGACGGGCCCCCCGCGACGGGCATGGCCGCCCCGCGGCGGGCCCGGCCTCGTGGAAGATTGGTAGTCATGACGAGTGGCATCTTCAGCGGCCTGTTCGACGACGCGTCCCTGTTTCCCCCGGCGTCGCTGACCATGGTCGACGCCGTGGCCGGGCACCTGCGCCATCAGGCGGCCTGGTACGGCGCGATGTCGGGGCCGTTCGTGTGCGCGGACACCCGGCTGGGCCAGCTGTCGGCGATGCTGACGGCGGCGGCCGTGGCCGAGCTCGACCTGGCGCTCGTCCTTCCCGGCGGCGTGAGCAGCCTCGCCGCGGCCGTCGACGCGGTCTTCGCCGATCCGCGGCTGCGGCTGCGGGCCGTCGAGCTGCCGGTCGGCGAGGCCGCGGCCAGCGATGTCGCGGCTGCGCTCGACGTGACGCCGCTGCAGGATGCCAGCGCGTTCCTGGAGATACCCGTGAGACACGTCGACGCCGGCATCCTCAAGGTCGTGGCGGAGCATCGGTACCTGGTGAAGCTACGAACCGGCGGGGTCAGCGCGGACGCCTTCCCGGACGAGGCGACGCTGGCCCGCTGCCTCGTGGCGATGGCGGAGGCGCGCCAGGCATTCAAGTGCACCGCCGGCCTGCACCGCGCGGTCCGGCACCGGGCGGAAGACACCGGCTTCGAGCACCACGGATTCCTCAACGTGCTGCTCGCCGTCAGGGCCGCGTTCGACGGCGGCGCGCCTGCGCGCGTCGAGGCAGTGCTCGCCGACCAGGACTCCGGCCGGGTGGCGCGCGCTGTCGCTGACCTGGACGAGGAGGACGCGGCCGAGATCCGGAGCCTGTTCACCTCGGTTGGCACCTGCAGTACCGACGAGCCGGTGGCTGACCTCGTTACGCTTGGCCTGGTCAGCGAGCACTGATCAGCGGATAAGGAGCACAATGACGCAGGCGGCAGGCTGGCTCGGCATCAGGCCAGATCACCAGTTCGGGCTGGCCGCCCTCCCCTACGGCTCCTACACCGCTGCCCGCCACGCGGAGGAATACCGGGTCGGGGTCGCGATCGGCGACAGCGTCCTGGACCTGACGACCGCGGCAGACCGGCTGCTGCCCGGCCGTGCACATCTGTTCCGCGGCGGCAGCCTGGACGATTTCCTGGCCGCCGGTGACGGCGCGTGGACCCAGGTCCGCGCGGACATCACCCGGTGGCTGTCGCAGAGCGAGTTCCAGCCGGCCATCGAGGACCTGCTCGTCCCGGTGCAGGAAGTGGACCTTCGGCTGCCCTTCACCGTCGCCGACTACGTGGACTTCTACGCGTCCGAGCATCACGCGACGAATATCGGCCGAATCTTCCGGCCGGACTCCGAGCCGCTGACCCCGAACTGGAAGCACCTGCCGATCGCGTATCACGGCCGTGCGGGCACCGTCGTGGTCTCGGGTACGCCAGTGCGCCGGCCGTGCGGCCAGTCCAGGTCGCCGGGCGCAGCCAGACCCAGCTACGGGCCATGTGCGCGGCTTGACTTCGAGGCCGAGCTCGGCTTCGTGATCGGGTCGCACAGCCATCTCGGCGAACCGGTTGCTGCCAGCAGGTTCGCCGAGCACGTCTTCGGCGTCTGCCTGGTCAACGACTGGTCTGCCCGCGACATCCAGGCGTGGGAGTACGTGCCGCTCGGGCCGTTCCTGGGCAAGTCCTTCGCCACCACGGTGTCGCCCTGGGTGCTGCCGCTCGCCGCGCTCGAGCACGCGAGGGTCAGGCCGCCATCCCGCGACGCGGAGCTGCTCGGCTATCTCACCGAGTCGGCCGACTGGGGATTCGACATCGACTTCGAGGTCAGCCTCAACGGTCAGCTGATCTCCACGCCGCCGTACGCCTCCATGTACTGGAGCCCGGCCCAGATGCTCGCACACATGACGGTCAACGGCGCGTCGCTGCGGTCCGGCGACCTGTTCGCGTCGGGCACCGTCAGCGGGCCCGAGCCCGGCCAGCGCGGCTCCCTGATCGAGCTGGGCTGGAGCGGCAAGGAGCCGGTGCGGCTCCCTGACGGCTCGAGCCGGGCGTGGCTGCAGGATGGGGACGAACTGACGATCACCGCGACCGCGCCGGGACCCGACGGCACCCGGGTCGGGCTCGGTGCGGCCGTGGGCTGCATCCTTCCGGCCACGCCCGGCTGAGACGGCGTCCGGACCTGACTGCTCAAGGCCAGGTCAGGCGATCCGAACTGACATTACGATGAGCGGATCGCCAGAAGGCGGGAGAATGCGCTTATGCCAGGGCCGGCTCAGCCGTGGGACCAACCAGAGGACCCGCGCGATCAGACAGTGGATCTGCCGCGGATCGACCTAGCTGGTTTCCGGAACGGCCACGCGCAGGCAGGTCCCGGCGGCAGCGCGCGATCGGCCCTGTACCCGGGCGCGCCGGGACCGCTGGAGCCCGCAACCGAACTGGAGCCGCTGCCTGCGCAAGATCCGGGCTTCCGGCTGCCGCGGCTTCCGGACGCCGGCCGCGCGCGCAGGCCGGCCCGCGAGCCGGACCCCGGTGCCGACCCCCTGCCGCGGCGCGTCCCGGACACCAGCCGCGATCCCTACGCCCGGGCCGGCCAGGACACCAGGCCCGGCGACCTGTTCCGGCCGGCTGCCGAGCCCGAGGGCACGGGGCGCGCCGTTCATCAGGACCCCGGTCTTCCGGGTACTGCCGGGCCGCCGGTCGCTCCCGGCCGGACGATGCCAGGATCCCTGGAACTCGGTACTGCGGACGCTGCCGCACCGCCAGCAGGGATCGGGGCACCCGTTCCCGGCGCGGCACCGGCGGCCGGGCCGGAGCGGTCGGCGGTCACGCCGCTTGCGGCAGGCACTACACCGCACCCTGACGCCCCCGCCGACCCGGTCCCGGCAGCGGGGGGCAGCCCGGCCGCCACGCCGCAGGATGAGCCGGCGGACTCAGGCCCAGCCGAAGGCCGGGGACTTGCGTACCAGCTTCAGCCGGATCCGACTACCGCCACTCCGGCGACGCCCGCACCGCGACGGCGCCATCCCGCAGCCCCCCTCGGCCGGCCAGCAGCAGGCTCGATGCGCGATCTGCTTGCACGGCTGGACCGACTGCCCGACGGCCATCCGTCCTCGCCATACGAAGATGGCGGACTGGCTAGGTCCTTGCCGCCCCGGCTGCGTCAGTTCGAACTCGGGCTGCCGGCGCCCGAGAGGGAACCACCGGACGCCAGTTCTTTCTCCGACGCTGGCGCCACGCCACGGTCAGGCGCCGGGCCCGGTGTCGGTCAGCGGCCAGCAACTGGCCCCGGATCCGGCAGCGCCGCCACCACCGGCCCGGATGAATACGCGCGCAGGGTTAACGGGCTGGCAGCGGATCCGCCGCGGGACGAGCCGGTCGAGGCGCCCGCCGTGAACGGCCACGACAGGCAGCATTTGACGTCCGAAACCTGGCAGGATCCGTACGCCGCGCCAGCGGCTGGCAACGGGCACGGCAACTCCGGGCGTCGCGCGCACCCAGGGCGCGATGTGCCGCTCGGGCCGTGGCAGGAGACTCCGGCAGCTGCCGAGCGGCCCACAGCCGACTCGGCCGCAGCGCCGCACTCGGCCGCAGCGCCGCACTCGGCGTCCGAGGCCAGTGGCGAACCCGGCCGGTCCGGGGCGCCGCTGGCCACCGAGCCCGATGATCAGGCGCAGCTGGTAGCAGACCTGCTGGCAGCCTGCCGTGCGGCCGAGGGCATGAGCCTGTTCGGAGACTACGGCGAGAGCGGGCTCACTCCGGCGATGCGGCGGATCGCAGCGCAACTCCCGCGCGGCGGGCTGGCTCCCGGTAGCGAGGCCGACGCGCTGAAATCCGCGCACCGGCTCGAGGCGAAACTCGCCAGGCTGGTAGCCCGCCATCCGGGCCGCAGGCCCGAGGAACTCGCGGCGGGTATCGGCGATGGACTCCGCTACGCGTTCACCTTCGACCCGGACTATTACACCGAGGGCACCTGGCTGGTGCACCGCAAGCTCAAGGCCTCGGGATTCGAGCTTGAGGCGAGGCGTAACCGCTGGGACAGCCCCGAGTACAAGGGAGTCTGGACCCGGTGGCATGACCCGGCGCACGGCGTCGCCTTCGAGGTGCAGTTCCATACCGGCGCGAGCTGGGACGTAGTCCGTCGGACGCACCGGGCCTACGTGCAGATCACCGATCCGGCCACTCCGGCCCACGAACGGGCGCGGCTGCGGGCGCGGCAGGTAGCGGCCGCCGCGGCCGCGAAGGCACCGCCGCACTGCGCGGAGATCTCTGATTTCGGCCGGGATGCGCGGTGACACCCGAGGTTCAGTACTACGCGATGGCCGCGGCCGGCGCGAGCTCGCGCTTGCCGTCCGGGCTGGCCAGGCGGATCTATCAGCCCGACGGCCCGGTCGACGAGTCGCTGCGCGCCGACCTGACGTGGGCTCCCGATTCGGCGATCGTGGAATGGGAGTACGGTGACCTCGGCGCCGAGCTCGTCAAGATCACCGAGGACGACGCCGCCAGGCTCCGGGATACCTTCCGTGCCAGCTGGGGCGGGTCTGGTTGAGCCTGAGAGTACGGCCTGCCATGGCCACGGACCTGTCCCGCGTTGGCGAGATCTTCGGCTGGTACGCGGAGAACAGCGTCGCAACCTTCGAAGAGACACCGCGTACGGTCACCGCATGGAAAGAACTGCACGACACGGTGACCGATCTCGGCCTGCCATTCCTCGTCGCCGAGGCTGACGCTGAGGTCGCCGGCTATGCCTATGTCGGCCCGTGGCGGCAGAAGCCCGCCTACCAGCACACGGTAGAGGACTCGGTCTTCATCGCGCCCGGCATGACGGGCCGGGGGGCTGGCCGCGCACTGCTCGGCCTGCTGCTGCCCGCAGCGGCGGCGGCCGGCGCGCGGCAGGTGATCGCCGTCATTGCCGATACCGGCAACCCGGCCTCGGCGCGCCTGCACGACGCGTTCGGTTTCCGCCACGCAGGAGTCCTCGTGTCGGTCGGCTTCAAGCACGGCAGGTGGATCGACACGCTGCTGATGCAGCGAACGCTGGAGCCGGCGAGCTGACCTTAGGACGCGGGATCCGCGCCCGGACCTGACCGGTCGAAGAACTCCCTGATCAGCTCCCGCTGCCGCTGGCTAACCTGCTCGAAGTGCTTCTCCAGGGCCTCTTCTCCGATTGCCTCCGCAGTCAGGTAGAGATCCTTGATCTGCTCCAGCTTCGCGTTAGCCGCCTCCGAGACCGCCCGTACCCGTTCGCCGGCAGCCGCCGACTCGCTCGCCGCCGGATACCCGCTCCCGGCAAAGCCCGCGGTGCCCGCTGGCGGCGCGGGCGGCTCAGGCACCGGCTGGGCCGCCTCGAAGAACCCGCGCGGGGCTTCGACCGGCGACGGCCGCGGCAACGCCGTCGCCCCTGGCAGGCCTGTCGCTCCTGGCAGGATCACAGGCAGCGGGCTGGTCGGCTCCGCGTCCTCGTCTCGGAGCACCGCAGGCGCGTAACCAGCCGGCACCGGCCTCCTCCCGGCCGCATCCTGGCTGGTCTCGGCGGGGGCGCTTGCCCCGAGACCGACGGTCGGGCCGTCTGCGGAAGCGTAGAGCGATGGGCCGGAGCCGGGCGCCGGGTGGCCGGAGGACCGATCGAGTTCTTGCGCTGCAGGCATATCCCGCCGAGCCAGCCGCTGATCTCGGTCCCGGCGATAGTCCCGGTACTGGCCACGAGAGAGGTCCGGCCGTTCGTCCCGAGCGGCATGACCGGGCCATCCGCGCGGGTCGGGTTGCGCACCGCCAGCGGCACGGTACCCGGTGCCCAGCCGCGGATCGGTCTGCGGGCCAGCGAGGCTCGGCGCCGGGTAACCGGCCGGGCCGGCTTCCGGCCGCGGACTTCCGAGGCCGCCCTGCTGGGGGTGAGCAGGGCGTTCGGGGTTGCGTTCGGTCCCGCGCCGGGGAGCCTGGTACCCGAGCTGCGAATCGGCTCGCCGGCCGCGGCCCGGCCAGGCGGCGCCTTGGTCCTCCGGCTCCCCGTACACGACGTCGTTCCGGCCCGCAGCGCGCCTGTGATCGTCATCGGGACGTGCGGTCCGGCGGACTTCAGGCTCGTCCGGCCATGGCTGCTGGCGGTCAGCAGCCGACGCCGGGCGCCCCAGGGCCTGGCGTGGCGGCGCCGCCGGATGCGATGGGCGGCCGAGGCGCCGCTGCTGCGTCTGCTCGGACCATCGCTGCTCCTCCGGCCGCCGCTCCTCCGGCCGCCACTCCTCCGGCCACCGCTCATCCGGCCGCCGCTCGTCCTGCCGCCACCGCGCCTCGTCCGCACGCCACCCGCTGCCGGAACGCTGCTCCTGGTCCGGCCACTCCGCCGGGTATGGCGCCTGCCGATCGAGAGGCTGACCTGCCCGGCCGGCCTGGGTGCCCGGGCCGGCGCCGCGAACCAGGCCGGCGCCGCGAACCGGGTCAGCGCCGCGAACCGGGTCAGCGCCGCGAACCGGGTCAGCCCAGCGAACCGGGTCAGCCCCGCCAGCCAGACCAGTCATGTGAACTGGGTCAGCCCCGCGAGCCGGATCCGGCCCGTGGTCGGGCTGGCCGAAATCCGGCTCCGCGCGCGGCCGGTCCCGGAATCGCGGATCGGGCTGCGCGCGCCGCTCGACCTGGCCGAAATCTGACTCCGCGCGCGGCCGGTCCCGGAATCGCGGATCGGGCTGCGCGCGCCGCTCGACCTGGCCGCGCTCGCGGGCCGCCGCGTCACGATCGGCGGCCGTGAGGTTGCCGGGACGTACCGGCCGGAACTCGCTCAACCACTCCTCTGCGGTTGGCTCGTGGTGATCTGAGTCCGCCCGCCTGTCGGCGGACTTACGGCCGAACTTCACTTCTGCCGCCACTCCCCCACAAGCAACCACCGCCAGCCATGGCCGTCAGCACGCCCGCTGGCAGGCTCCCGGCGAGCGGCCGCGAGGATAATTAACGGACTCGCCGCGCCGGGCCGGACCGCCCCGCACACGAGCCCACCGGCCAACCATCGCATGCGCGCCTACCCGCCGCAACCCGTCCGGCAACGCCAAACTGCCTGGCTACAGGATGACATTTCAGTACTTCCTGCGCCGTCGGACGCCCGCCCGGCCTCGGCTAATGCCGCCCCGCGACCGCGTGCACGACCGCGTGCGGCGCAGGCTCAGAAAATCCGGCCGCGCTATCTATCTCGCCTGGATAAGACGCGCCGAAGCAGCGCGAACCCGGTTCGGCACGGCCATATGCCGCACTTCCTGAGCCGATATTTGTCCGCTAGCGTTACACCTTCCGGGACGTATCCCTCAACCCTTACTAGCGCCAGGCACGTGAGCGGAGAAGCCGATGGATAACCAGGTCAAGTACCTCCTCCAGGAGTCAGAACTACCGCGTCACTGGTACAACGTGATCGCTGACCTGCCCTCGCCGCCGCCCCCGCCGCTGCATCCCGGCACTGGCCAGCCGGTCGGGCCCGAGGACCTGGCGCCGCTGTTTCCCGCCGCGCTGATTGCGCAGGAAGTAACGGCGGAACGGCATATCGAGATACCGGGCGAAGTACTGGACGTGTACCGGCTCTGGCGGCCAACTCCGCTTTACCGGGCCAGGCGGCTGGAGAAGGATCTGGGCACCCCGGCGCGGATTTATTACAAATACGAGGGCGGCAGCCCGGCCGGCTCGCACAAGCCCAATACCGCCGTCCCGCAGGCGTACTACAACGCGGCGGAGGGTGTGACGAAGCTGACAACCGAGACGGGCGCGGGTCAGTGGGGCAGCGCGCTCGCGTTCGCGTCGGCCCTGTTCGGACTGCAGCTCGAGGTGTGGATGGTGCGGGCGTCCTACGACCAGAAGCCCTACCGCAAGATGCTGATGCAGACCTACGGCGCGACCGTGCACCCGAGCCCGTCGGACGTCACGGCATCCGGCCGTGCCGTCCTGGCCGAGCACCCCGACTCGACCGGCAGCCTCGGCATCGCGATCAGTGAGGCCGTCGAGAGCGCGGCCGCCGACCCGGACGCGAGGTACGCGCTCGGGTCGGTGCTGAACCACGTGCTCATGCACCAGACGATCATCGGCGAGGAGGCGATCAAGCAGCTCGCAGAGGCGGGCGATACTCCTGACGTCATCGTGGGCTGCACCGGCGGTGGCTCGAACTTCGGCGGCCTGACGTTCCCGTTCCTCCGCGAGAAGCTGGCCGGACGGATGAACCCGGTGATCAGGGCCGTCGAGCCGGCCGCCTGCCCGTCCTTCACCCGCGGCATCTACGCCTACGACTTCGGCGACACCGCCGGCCTGACACCGCTGCTGAAGATGCACACGCTGGGGCACGAGTTCATACCCGACCCGATCCACGCTGGTGGCCTGCGGTACCACGGGATGTCGCCGCTGCTGTCACACATCTACGAGCTGGGCCTCATCGAGGCCGTCGCCAAGCCGCAGTCGGAGTGCTTCGCGGCCGGCCTCCGGTTCGCGCGCACCGAGGGCATCGTGCCCGCGCCGGAGCCGGCGCACGCCGTCGCCGCGTGCATCGAGGAAGCACTGCGGTGCAGGGAAACAGGGGAGGAGAAGGTCATCCTGACCGCGCTGTGCGGCCACGGGCTGCTCGACCTTGCCGCCTACGGCGAGTACCTGGCGGGCGAGCTGAAGGACCTGCAGCTCAGCGACAGGGCGATCGAGGACGCGCTGGCGGGTCTGCCGGCGGGCAGGTAGACCAGCGCGGGAACGTGAGCGCTGCCTGACCCGGGCCGGGAGGAGGGGTATCGGCCCGGGTCTTTGGCACGCTTCCGCGGCCGTCACAGCGGACGCGCCCAAACTGTATGCACGTAAACAAGCGTTCATACAGCTCTATAGTCGTACGCTCACGGCTTGCCGACTGTCAAGGGTCAACTGACAACCAGCTCAGCGGAGAAAGCGTCAATTACCTACCTACTCCCACATACCGAGAACGGCACCTCCGGCCATGACCGCAGCACTCCCGCCAGCACCGCAGCCGGAGTTGTGGCTGCCCATCGGCGGGACGGGCCTGCAGCGCCGGATCGCCGGGGCGGCCATCGAGCTGTTCTACAGCCAGGGCGCCACGGCGACGAGTGTGCGCGAGATCACTGCGGCCTGCGGGCTGACCCCCGGTGCCCTCTACAACCACTTCAGCTCCAAGGAGCAGCTGCTCTACGTCCTGGTCCGCGACATCCACGTGCTCGCCGACGAGGGGCTCGAGGAGGCGATCTCGGCCGCGGAGCCGCAGCCGCGGGTGCAGCTGGCCGCCGCGGCCAGGTTCCTTGTCGGGCGGGCGGCCGGACCGCGCAAGCCGTCGCACGTAGCCAATCGCGAGTACACCAGGCTGCCGCGGCCCGCCAGGGACGAGATCGTCGCGATCCGGCGCCGGATGCGCGCGCGGTTCGCCGACATCCTGCTGTCCGGCGCGCAAGCGGACGTGTTCTCCCTTCCCGGCAGCCAGGACATGGCCGCCGCCGTCCTCACCGCGACTGCGATCGCCACCCTCTGCGGGAACATCAGTGAGTGGACTCGCGAGAACTATCCGATCTCGCTGTCTGACCTCCAGGACCGGTACGTGGAGATGGCCCTGCGCCTGGCCGGTGCCGCGCCGCCGCCCGCCGGGTAAGCGCCGCTCAGGCGGCCCGGGCCAGCAGCGCGGCGAAGTCCGCCGGGTCGATGTTGCCCCCGGACAGCACCACGGCCGTGCGGCCGCCGGCCGGGACCGCGCCGGCTCGCAGCGCGGCGAGCGCCACCGCGCCGCTGGGCTCGATCACGATCTTGAGGCGGGTGAAGGCGAACCTCATCGCGTCGATGATCGCCTCTTCCGCCACCGTGACCACGTCGGCGAGCAACCTGGCGTTGACAGGGAACGTCAGGTCTCCTGGCTGGCTGGCCCGCAGGCCGTCGGCGACGGTGGCGGGCTCGCCGATGTTCACCAGCCGGCCCGCGCGCAGTGACTCGCGAGTGTCGGCCGCGGCGGCCGGCTCCACGCCGATGATCTCGGCCGCCGGGTGCAGCCCGCGCACGGCCGTCGCCACGCCTGCGATCAGCCCGCCGCCGCCCACCGGGGCGAGCACGCGGTCCACGCCCAGCGCGTCCTCGGCGATCTCGAGCCCTACGGTTCCCTGGCCCGCCATGATCTCGTAGTCGTCGAACGGCCGGATGACGGTGAGCGAGCGCTGCTCCGCGATCTGCGCGGCGACCTCCTCCCGCCGCTCGGCCTGCGGGTCGTAGCGCCGCAGCTCGGCGCCGTATCCCGCGATGGCGGCGAGCTTGGCGGCGGACCCGGTAGCGGGCACGACGACAACGGCCGGGATGCCCAGCAGCCGCGCGGCCAGCGCGACGGCACCGCCGTGATTGCCCGACGAGTACGCCACGACGCCGCGCCCGCGCTCGGCCGCGGTGAGCTGGCTCAGCCGGTTGTAGGCGCCGCGGAACTTGAACGAGCCGCCGCGCTGGAACGACTCTGCCTTCAGCACGACGCTGCCGCCGCACTCGGCGTCGAGCGTGGCCGAGGTGAGCAGCGGCGTGCGGTGCGCGACTCCCGCGAGCCTCGCCGCCGCGGCCCGGACGTCCGCCAGGGTGAGGGTGCGGTCGCTGATGGCTGCCTCCTGCGCGTCCGGAACGGGGGAAGATCGCTGCCTGTCTACCATGTCCGGCCGGGCGGCGGGTGCGACGCTTGCCGACTGAGCTTGCCCTCGACCTGCCGCGATCAGCCGGCGACGGCCGCGCAGCGGGTGCAGAAGGCGCTCGCGCACGTGCAGCCGTTCCCGCCCAGGCGGCAGCAGCCGAGGAAACGCTGAGCGGCCGGGCTGGTACTGTCGCGCAATGGCTGACCTGCGTTCTAATCTCGTCCGCCTGATCGAGCGCGAGCGGGCCGGGTACCGCGCGCAGCACCCGCGGTCGGCCGCCGCGTTCGAGGACTCGGCCCCGCACCTGCTCGGCGGCGTGCCCATGACGTGGATGCGGATGTGGCCTGGCGGCTTCCCGCTGTACCTGGAGTCGGCCAGCGGTGCGCGGCTGACCGACATCGACGGCCAGAGCTATGTCGACTTCTGCCTCGGCGACACCGGCGCGATGGCCGGCCACTCGCCCGCCGCCGTCCAGCAGGCGGTCGCCCGCAGGTACGGCGAGCTGGGCGGCGCGACGACGATGCTGCCGACCGAGGACGCGGCCTGGGTGGCGGCGGAGCTGACGCGCCGGTTCGGCGCCGCGTACTGGAGCTTCACCCTGACCGCGACCGACGCCAACCGGTGGGCGATCCGGCTCGCCAGGCAGCTGACCGGGCGGCAGAAGATCCTCGTGTTCTCCTACTGCTACCACGGCAGCGTCGACGAGGCGTTCATCGTCGCCACGCCGGAAGGCCCCGGGTCCAGGGAGGGGAACGTCGGCGCGCCCGTCGACCCGCGCGAGACCACCCGGGTGTGCGAGTTCAACGACACCCTCGCGCTGGAGCGCGAGCTGGTGCACGGTGACGTCGCGGCGGTGCTGATGGAGCCCGCGCTGACCAACATCGGGATCGTGCTGCCCGAGCCCGGCTACCTCGCCGACGTGCGGGCGCTGACCCGTGCGCACGGCACCCTGCTGATCAACGACGAGACGCACACGTTCAGCGCCGGCCCTGGCGGCTGCACGCGCGCCTGGGGCCTCGAGCCCGACCTGGTGACGATCGGCAAGTCGATCGCGGGCGGCATTCCGGCCGGCGCCTACGGGCTGTCGGCGGAGCTGGCCGAGCGCATCCTGGCGGACCCGTCGGCCGACATCGAGGACACCGGCGGTGTCGGCGGCACCCTGGCGGGCAACGCACTGTCGATCGCGGCGACCCGGGCGACGCTGGAGCACGTGCTGACCGACGCGGCGTTCGACCGGATGATCTCCGTCGCTGACCGGTACACCGCGGGGGTGCGCGAGGCGCTGGCCAGCTGCGGCCTGCCCTGGAGCATCGTCCAGCTCGGCGCCAGGGCCGAGTACCGGTTCCGTCCGCAGCCGCCCCGCACTGGCGGCGAGTCCGCCGCGGCCGCCGATGCCGAGCTCGACGAGTACGTGCACCTGTACCTGGTGAACCGGGGCATCATGCTGACCCCGTTCCACAACATGGCGCTGATGTGCCCGGCGACGACCGAGGCCGACGCGGACTCGCATACGGCGGTGTTCACCCGGGCCTGCGCCGAGCTGGCCGGCTAGCGGCGGCCCTGGCACCGCGGCTAGCCACACCGCCGGGGCTCGCCGGCCGTCTCGTCAGCGGTGCGGACGTTGCGGCTGCGCGGAGGCCTCGTGGTCCGCGCGCTGACGTCAGCCGGGCTCGATGACCCCGGCCAGGATCCCGGCCGCCTGGCGCAGCGCGGCGGGCTCCTCGGCGGCGAAGCTGAGCCGCAGGTAGGAGGCCGGCGGCTCGCCGGGGAAGCTGGCCCGGCCGGGGTTCACCGCGACACCGCGCGCGGCCGCCGCGTCGGTCACGTCCGCGTCGCTGCTGCCGTCCGGCAGCCGCAGCCACAGGTGCATGCCGCCGGCCGGCACCAGGTCGAGCCGGCAGCTGGGCAGCAGCTGACTGGTGGCGGCGACCAGGGCGTCCCGGCGCTCGCGGAGCCGGCGCCGCGCGCCGGCCAGGTGCCGCGGCCACCCCGGTGCGGTCAGTACGTCGAGCGCGATCTGCTGCAGCATCGGCGCCACGAACAGGTCGTCGCTGATCCGGCCGCGCCGCAGTCGCGCGAGGACCGGGCCGCGCGCCGCGAGCCCCGATACCCGCAGGCCGGCGGCGATCGGCTTGGAGACCGAGCGAAGGTAGATCACGTGCCCGTCGTCGTCCTGCGAGATCAGCGGCGGCGGCGAGGGCGCGCCGAGGTCGAAGTCGCGCATCCAGTCGTCCTCGACCAGGAACGCGCCCGCCCGCGCGGCGGCCAGCAGCACGGCTTCCCGCCGGTCCGGCGCGAGCACCGAGCCGTGCGGGTTGGCGTAGCGCGGCTGCAGGTAGGCGAGCCTGCTCCCGGTCCGCGCGAAAGCGTCTGCCAGCGCGTCCGGCAGGACGCCGCCCGCGTCGCCGGGGACCGGCACGAGCGTCAGCCCCGCCGCCCGCGCGGCGGCGAGCGCGCCCACGTACGTCGGCGACTCGACGACCAGCGGATCGCCCGGCGCGCACAGGTGCCGGAACACCGCCGACAGCGCGGCCTGGCCGCCGGACGCGATCAGCACGTTCTGCTCGGTGAGCTGGCCGCCGCCGGCCTCGGCCGCCAGGTACCCGCGCAGCTCGGGCAGGCCGGGCGACGGCAGCCGGCTCCAGGCGTGCGGCCGCCGCCCGGCCCGCGCGGTGGCGGCGGCCAGCAGCCCGACCGGCTGCAGGCGCTCGTCGGGAAAGCCGCTCGCGAGCCCGATGGAATCTGGCGGCGGCGGGTCGACGAGGCGCTCGAGGTCGGCGCCGAGTCCCGACCTGGTGCCCAGCGCCGGCGTCTGCCAGGAGAGGTCGCCACGGTGCCGGGGCGGCCGGCGCGGCGCAGTGAACGTGCCGCTGCCCGGCCGGGTCACCAGCAGGCCCCGGCGGGCCAGGTCGGCCAGCAGCCGCTGCACCGTTGCGGGGCTGAGCCGGTAGCGCTGCTGCAACGACCGATAGGACGGAAGCCTGCTGTCCGGCGGAAGATCCCTGATCAGCATCTCCAGGCTGGCCAGGGCGATTCCATTACTGCTACCGTCATTCATGAGAGATAATAGAAGCACTTCTGCCTCGCCGACGGAAGCGTCTCCGGTACTGCTGGGCCTCGCAGGGGTTCTCTCGTTCAGCGTGACGTTCCCGGCGACCACCCTGGCGGAGGAGTCCTTCAGCCCGGTCGTCGTCGGCGTCGGCCGTACCGTGATCGGTGCCGTGGTTGCCGTGGCGGTGCTCGCCGCAAGGCGCGAGCGGCTGCTGCCGCCGCGCGAGCGGCTGGCCGGCTTCCTCGTGGTCACCGCCACGGTTGGCGTCGGATTCGGGCTGCTGACAGCGCTCGCGCTGCGGCACGTGAGCAGCGTGCACGGCGCGGTCCTGACCGGCCTGATCCCGGCCGCGACCGCGGGCGTCGCGGTCGTGCGGGCGGGTGAGCGGCCGCGGGCCGGCTACTGGGCAGCGCTGGTCCTCGGCCTCGTCGTGGTCGTGGGCTTCGCGATCGCCGAGGGCGGCGGGCGGCTGCGCGGACCCGACATCCTGCTGCTGGCCGCGATCGCCGTGGGCGGGATCGGCTACGCCGAGGGCGGGATCCTGGCCCGCGAGTACGGCGGCTGGCGGGTGATCTGCTGGGCCCTGATCCTCTCGCTGCCGGTTAGCGTCCCGGTCTCCGTCGCGGCGGGGTTCGTGAGCCCGCCGCAGCACGTCCTGGTCCGCTCGGTGCTCGCGTTCGGCTACGTCGGCGCGGTGCCGATGTGCCTGGGCTTCTTCGCCTGGTATCAGGGTCTGGCCCGCGGCGGGGTGGCGCGCATCGGCAGGCTTCAGCTCGCCCAGCCGGCCCTCACCCTGGGCTGGTCGGCGCTGCTGGTCGGGGAGCACGTCAGCCTGCTGACCGCCGCCGCGGCCGCGGCGGTCATCGCGGTCACCGCCGCCGGCCGCAGCGCCCGGGTGGACCGGGTGCCCGCGGCCGGCCCGAAGGCGGAACTGGTCCCGGCGGCGGACTAAGCCAGGCGCGGCCAGGCCGCGCGCCGCAGCGCCGCGGCGCCGATAATCTGAACACATGCCGGCGCGCAGGGAAGTCATCGAGGTGGCCGGCCGCGAGGTGACGGTCTCCAACCCGGACAAGGTCTACTTCCCGTGCACCGGGCACACGAAGCGGGACCTGGTCCGGTACTACCTCAGCGTCGCCGAGGGCGCGCTCACCGGCGTGCGCGACCGTCCCATGGTGCTGAAGCGGTTCGTCAACGGCGCCGCGGAAGAGGCGTTCTTCCAGAAGCGCGCCCCGGCGTCGCGGCCGGACTGGCTAGAGACCGTCGTGCTCAGCTTCCCGTCCGGCCGCACCGCCGAGGAAGTCGTCGTGACCGACGCGGCGGGCCTGGCCTGGGTCGCGAACCTCGGCTGCATCGACCTCAACCCGCATCCGATCCGCGCCGGTGATGTCGACCACCCGGACGAGCTGCGCGTGGACCTCGATCCGGTGCCCGGAGTGGGGTGGCCGCAGATCCTCCGGGTGGCGCTCGTGGCCAGGGATGTGCTCGCGGACTTCGGGCTGACCGGCTGGCCCAAGACGTCCGGCTCCCGCGGCATGCACATCTACAGCCGGATCGAGCCGCGCTGGACGTTCACCGAGGTGCGCCGGGCAGCGGTCGCGCTGGCCAGGGAGATCGAGCGGCGCGCGCCGCAGGACGCGACCTCGCGGTGGTGGAAGGAGGAACGGCACGGCGTGTTCGTCGATTTCAACCAGAACGCGAAGGACCGGACGGTCGCGTCTGCCTACTCGGTCCGCCCGACTCCGGACGCGCGCGTGTCCGCGCCGCTGAGCTGGGACGAGGTGCCGGACTGCGATCCGGCCGCGTTCACGATCGACACGATGCCGGCCCGCTACGCGCGGCTCGGAGACCTCGGCGCGGCCATCGACAAGACGGCGGGCTCGCTTGCCGCGCTGCTCGACCTCGCCGCCGCCGACGAGGCGGCAGGACTGCCGGACGCACCGTGGCCGCCGCACTTCGAGAAGCAGGCGGGCGAGCAGCCGCGGGTGCAGCCATCGAAGCGGCGGGCCGGTGCCGGTCCGCCCGCGGCACCGCCCGCGCCCGCCGCGCCCGGCGGCCCGGCCGGCCGCCGCCGCACCACGATCCCGCTGATCGAGGTGGCCCGCGCGAAGAAGAAGGACGACGCGCTGGCCGGCCTGGAGCGGTGGAAAGCGCGGCACCCGGAGGCCGCCGCCCTGCTCGAGCCGGCCGACATCCTGGTGGACGCGATGCGCGGCAGGTCGTCCACCTGGACCAGGATCCGCCTCAACCTGACGCACATACCGGCCGGCCAGCGACCGCAGCAGGAACCGCTGGAAGTCGACTACGACCCGCGGACCGAGTGGCTGTAGTCAGCCGGCCGTGAACTTCACCAGGAACTCGAGCTCACCGTGGTTCTGCGTGGTGACGAACGGCGGGAAGCTCGGGTTGGCGATGCCCCAGTCTGCGAACACGATCGGGATCGAGCCCGACACCTCGATGCCGCCGGCTTCCCGCTCCGCCTGCAGCGCGAACGTGACCGGCCGCGTGCGCCCGTGCAGGGTGAGGCTGGCCGTGGCGTGGTAGGTCCGGATCACGCCGTCGCCGGGTACCGGCGCCAGCACGATCGGCGAGGTCAGGGCCAGCGTGCCGGTGGGGTACGTGCCGGTTTCCATGATCCGGCCGTTGAACTGCGCGTCCCGCTGGCTCTCGTCGCTGTGAATCGTGGCCATCTGCACCGTGAACCTGGCCGACTTCACCGTCGTGCCCGCGATCGTCATGCGGCCGGCAATGGTGGCGGTCCGGCCGACCGCGACGTTGTCCTGACCGGCCAGCACCTCGTCCACCCGGTAGCCGACCACCGACCCGGACGCCACTCGCCACGTGCCGGCTAGCGCCGCCGGGGCGCCGGCCGGCTGCGTGGCCGCGGCCGGCGCGGTGGCGGCCGGAGAGGGGGAAGGCGAGCCGCCGGGCTTCAGGCTCAGCGGCGCGGGCGCGGGCCCGGAGATGAAGTGGATGTAGACAAACGCGCCGCCGACGGCGAGCAGGACGACCAGCACTGCGGTACCTGCCAGCCAGAAGGCCAGCCGACGGGGGCGGAATCGTGGCATGCCGCGCTACTCGATGAGCTGAGCGAGCAGTTCGAGGTGCTCGATATCGCTCAGGTCGAGTACCTGGAGGTAGATGGTCTGCGCGCCGATCGCGGCGAACTCCGCGATCTTGTCGCGGATCTCGGCTGGCGACCCGGCAAGACCATGGGCTCGCAGCTCGTCTGGCTCGCGGCCGATCGCAGCTGCGCGCCTCGCAAGCTCGGCAGTGCCCCGCCCGCAGCAGACCACCTGCGCGGCCGAGTAGATCATCGACCCGGCCTCCCGCCCGGCCGCCGAGCATGCGTCCCGGACCCGGCCGAACGCGCTCGCCGTCTCCTCGACTCCGTGGAACGGCACGTTGAACTCGTCGGCGAAGCGCGCGGCAAGCCGCGGTGTCCGCTTCGCCCCGGCACCGCCGATCAGCACCGGCGGCCGCGGCCGCTGCTCCGGCTTCGGCAGCGCAGGCGAGTCCTGCACCGTGTAGTACTTGCCGGCGAAGCTGAAGGACTCGCCCGCCGGCGTTTCCCACAGCCCGGTGATGATGGCCAGCTGCTCGGCGTACCGGTCGAAGCGCTCGCCCAGGTCAGGAAACGGGATCGCGTACGCCGCGTGCTCGGCTCCGTACCAGCCGGCCCCGAAGCCGAAGTCGACCCGCCCGCCGCTCATCTGGTCGACCTGAGCCACGGAGATCGCCAGCGGGCCCGGATAGCGGAAGGTGGCCGGGCTCATCAGCGTGCCGAGCCGGATCCGCGATGTCTCGCGGGCTAGCCCGGCCAGCGTGATCCAGGCGTCGGTCGGGCCTGGCAGCCCGCTGACGTTCCCCATCTTGAGGTAGTGATCGGACCGGAAGAATGCATCGAACCCAAGGTCCGCTGCGGCAGTGGCGACGCGGAGCAGCGTCGCGTAGTCGGCGCCCTGCTGGGGCTCGGTGAAGATTCGAAGACGCATGCAGACATCCTGGCCTGCCTGCCCGGCGAGCGGCTACTCGCGGGCCAGAATGGCCAGGCACTCCACGTGATGCGTCATCGGAAACGCGTCGAACGCGCGCAGGCCGGCCAGCCGCCATCCGCCGTCGAGCAGCAGTCTCAGGTCACGAGCCAGTGTCGCGGGATCGCAGGAAACGTACGCGACGCGGCGCAGGCCGGACGTGCAGAGCTGGTCGATGACGGCCCGGTCGGCGCCGGTCCGGGGCGGGTCGAGGACGGCGAGCGTCGCATCCTGCAGGCCCGTCCGCCGCAGCACGGTCGCGACATCGCCCCTCAGCACCCGCGCCCATGGCCACCCACGCAGGTTGTGCCTGGCGTCGCGGACCGCGGTGGCGTCCGCCTCGATCGCGACCACTGCTCCGTCCGGGCCCGCCGCCTCGGCGAGCAGTCCCGCGAACAGGCCGGCCCCGCAGTACAAGTCCAGCGCCTGCGCGCCGGCCTGCGGGGCAAGCGCGTCGAGCACGGCGGTGCCCAGCAGGTCGGCCGCGCCGGGGTGCACCTGCCAGAAGCCGCCCAGGCTGACCCGCCACTCCCGGCCCGCTGCATGCCTGGTCAGGTAGCCGCGACCGCGGACCGGCGTTACCCCCCGGCGCCGGGCCAGCAGGACCGAGTCGGCTGGCAGTCCCGCGAGTCCGGGCAGGTCCACCGTCCCGGCCCTGCCCTGGCTGGTGACGAGGATGCCCCGCTCGCCGGTCTGCGGCTCTGCAGTCACCTCGACAGCGCGGGCGCCAGGCCACGTCCTGCCGGTCACCCGCGCGGCTGTCACCAGCGGATGGGCGATCAGGCACTGAGAAACCCCGACAATCTCCCTCGATCGGTGCCGTCGCAGCCCGGCTGCCCCGTCCGCCCCGACCGCGAAGGACACCGTCGTCCGCCAGCCGAGGCCGCTGCCGGCGCCCGGCACGCTCTCTACCGCCACGGCCAGGTCCAGGCCGGCCAGCCGGGCGAGCTGCTGGCGCACCACCGCCGCCTTGAGCCTGCGCTGCGCGGGCAGGCTGGCGTGCTGCCAGTCACAGCCGCCGCACTGCCCTGGCCCGGCATAGGGGCAGGGGGCCGGTACCCGGTCTGGCGATGCCTCGAGTATCTCGATCGCGTCGGCCCTGGCAAACCTGGAGGTCACCTGCGTGACCCGGGCCAGGACGCGCTCCGATGGCAGGGCATGCCGGACGAAAATCACCCAGCCCGTATCATCTAGCCGGGCAACGCACCAGCCGCCGTGCACTACCTCGCCGACGGCCAGATCCAGCACCTCTCCAGGGGCAGGACTGGTGGTCACGGGCTACATGCTGCCCTGGCGGTGCGCCGAAGCCTTGCCGGGGTACCAGTCTGGCAGCGGCGCGCCAGAGGGAATACGTTGAACTGCACTGCTCTGGCTGGAGGGAAGCACGTGCACATCGTCATCATGGGGTGCGGGCGGGTCGGCTCGAGCATTGCCCACAGCCTCGAGGACCAGGGCCATTCGGTGGCGGTGATCGACCAGGATCCGGAGGCGTTCAGGAAGCTCCGGTCTGGCTTCAAGGGCACCAAGGTCACCGGGATCGGCTTTGACCGTGATGTGCTCACCGAGGCAGGCATCGAGCGGGCCACCGCGTTCGCCGCGGTCAGCAGCGGCGACAACTCCAACGTCATCGCCGCGAGGGTGGCCAGGGAGTCCTTCGGCGTGCAGCGCGTCGTCGCCAGGATCTATGACCCCCGGCGCGCCGAGGTCTACCAGCGCCTCGGCATCCCGACGGTGGCGACCGTGGCCTGGACCGCCGATCAGATGCTGCGGCGGCTGCTGCCCGAGGGCGCCGAGTCCCTCTGGCGCGATCCGTCCGGGAGCGTGGTGCTGGCAGAGGTCGCCTACGCCGACGGCTGGATCGGCGAGAAGGTGTGCGACATGGAGTCCACGGCAGGCGTGCGGATCGCGTTCGTCACCAGGCTGGGCGAGGCGATCATCCCCGGTCAGGGCCTGGTCCTGCAGGAGGGCGATGTGGTGCACGTCATCACCGACGAGGCGAACCTGGGGCGTATCGCCGCGGTCTTCGCCAACCCGGCACCGGGGAAGGGCGGTCACTGATGCGCGTCGCGATCGCCGGGGCCGGTGCCGTGGGCCGGTCCATCGCCAAGGAGCTTCTCGGCAACGGGCACGAGGTGCTGCTGATCGACAAGGACCCGAGCGCGATCAAGGTGCATGGCGTGCCACGCGCGGAGTGGCTGCTCGCCGACGCGTGCGAGATCAGCGCGCTGGACGACGCTGCGCTGGAGCGCTGCAACGTCGTGATCGCTGCCACCGGGGACGACAAGGCCAACCTGGTGGTGTCCCTGCTCGCCAAGACCGAGTACGGCGTGCCGCGGGTGGTCGCGCGGATCAACCACCCCAACAACGAGTGGCTGTTCAACGAGTCCTGGGGAGTCGACGTCGCGGTGTCCACCCCGCGGCTGCTGTCCGCCCTGGTCGAGGAGGCGGTCAGCGTCGGCGACCTGGTGCGCCTCATGACCTTCGGCCAGAGCGAGGCCAGCCTGGTCGAGCTGACCATGCCGACCGACGCGCCGCTGGCCGGACAGCATGTCGGCGACATCGAATGGCCCGCAGACACCGCGCTGGTCGCGATCCTGCGCGACGGCAGGGTGATCGTGCCCAGCAAGGAAGACCCGCTCGAGGCCGGGGACGAGCTGCTGTTCGTCACCAGCCAGGACGTCGAGGGCGAGCTGGCCATGCTGCTCGCCGGGCACTGACCCCCGCGGCTACCGCGTCTCGGTTATCTCCGGCCCGCGCTCGAACGGGTTGGGCATGCCCTGCTGCTGGTCGTCCTCGGCCTGCGCGGCCCCGAGCTGGCCTTCAAGCAGCTGCTGGGCTTCCTGCGGGAGCCTGATCTCCAGCGGCTGGCGCGGCGGCACCGCGTGCTCGCCGCGGACGACCACGACCTCGGCGAAGATCTCCTCGAGCGGCCCGGCCAGCGCGGCGTCCGCCGCGGCGGGGCCGCTGATGAGGCCGCGCAGGAACCACCGCGGCCCGTCCACGCCCAGGAACCGGAGCGGCTGGGGCGGCAGCGTCCCGTGGCCGTCCGGCGCCGGCGGGCTGATCCAGGCGAGCAACTCGGGCCCGAACGGGCCCTCCCGCGCCTCGCTGCGGCCGCCGGCGCCGGCTACCTCGCCCTCGATCTCGGGCAGCACCTCGTACCACAGCCCGCTGCTACGGGGCGCGGCGAACGGCTGGAGCTGCAGGGCGCTCTCGCCGGCGACGACGGCGATCGAGATGCCGGCCTCCTCGGTGAAGCCGATCTGCACGTCGGCGCCATCCCGTACCGGCACCAGCAGGCAGCCGAGGTCGATGCGCTCCGCCTCCGGATAGGAGTCGGTGCTGTCCCACGGGCCCTCGGACCGGGTATGCGCGGGCGTGGCGACCGCCGAGTCACGCAGCCTCGTCCACGTGTCCGGATCACCGAGATCCCCGCGCTCGGCTCTGGCCGCACGGCGGCCGGGCCGGCCGGCGGCCTCGTCAGCCTCCGCGCCGGCGGCTACGTCCTGGTCGTAGTCCTGGTCGGCATAGAGCTCCCTGTCCCCGGCCAGCTCGCCGGCCGGGTAATCCTCTTCGGTACCGTCAGGTGCTGCCGGATCCGCACCCGTGCGGCCTCGCCGTCGGAACACCTGCTCGCTCCTCACTTCCGGACCGGCGGTCTCTCGCTGGCCGGACCTCATAGCCGCCGCTGGTCAGCGGTCGGCCTGGACGTACCCCCCGGTCGATCCGTGACCCCCCGAGCCGCGCTGCGATCCCGGCAGTGTCTCGACTTCCAGGAAGGACGGCGTTTCCACGCGCTGTATAACAAGCTGGGCGATTCTGTCGCCGCGCCTGAGACGGACAGGTTGCTCGCCGTCGGTGTTCAGCACGATCACCTTGATCTCGCCACGGTACCCCGCATCCACGGTGCCGGGCGCATTGACGATCGTCAGGCCGTGCTCGGCCGCCAGGCCGGACCGCGGATGCACGAATGCGGCATACCCAGCCGGCAGCGCGATAGCTATCCCCGTGCCGACAACTGCGCGCTGGCCGGGCGCGAGCTCGACGTCCGCCGCCGCATACAGGTCGCTGCCGGCGTCGCCCGGATGCCCCCTGGCCGGCAGGGGCAGGCCGGGATCCAGCCGCCGGATGAGAATCTGCACCGCCGCAGGGGGGAAACCCTCGCTCATCATTCCTCGCTCCGCTCGGAGGATGCGGCCGGCGCCACGGCGCGGCCACGCATCGCGGCAGGCTAGCCGGCCCGGTGGCTAGCCGGCGCGATGGCCGGCCCGCAGCACCGGCCACGCATACGTGATCACCGCCGTCAACGGGACGGCGACGATGGCGCCGGGAATGCCGGCGATGATCCCGCCGACGGCGAGCACGAGGATGATCGACAGCGGGTGCAGCTTTACCAGCCTGCCGACCACGAGCGGCTGCAGCAGGTGACCCTCGATCTGGTTCTCCACCAGCAGCACGGCGAGCAGGATGACCGCGGCGACCCAGCCCTTCGTGGCCAGCGCGACCAGGATCGCCAGCGCGCCGACGACGAGGATGCCGACCAGCGGCAGGAAGGATGCGATGAAGACCAGCACGATGAACGGGACGAGCAGCGGCACCCCGAGCAGCCACAGCGCCAGGCCGATGAACAGGGCATGGATCGCCGCGACCAGCGTGGTGCCCCGCACGTAGGCCACGAGCGTGCGCCAGGCGGTCTCGCCTGCGAGGCTGACCCTGCGCCTCGGCTCCGGTCGCAGGCCCTTGATCAGCCAGAGCCAGATCTTCGCCCCGTCCTTGAGCAGGAAAAAGGCGATGAAGAGCATCAGGATCAGGCCGGTCAGCAGCTCGAGCGCGTACTTGCCGCCAGCCAGCACGGTGCCTGCTATCTGCCCCTTGTGCTGAGACAGGTAGTTCACCAGGTCGTCGGTGTAGGTCTGCAGCCGCCGCGCGTTCAGGTGGAACGGCGGGCCGGCCAGCGACCGCTGCACCTCGCGCGCGGTGCGGGTGACCTCGGCGGCAAGCGTCGTGTAGTCCGCGCTCACCCGGTCGGCGAAGAGAAAGACGGCGCCGGCGATCACGATGACGGCCAGCAGGAACGTACACCACGTGGCGAGCAGCGGAGCCAGCCCGGCTCGCTTGAGCCTGGACGTCAGCGGCTGGAGCAGGGCGGTGAGCAGCAGCGCCGCGATGAACGGGAGCACGACAAGCCGCAGATCCACGGCTACCCGGAAGGTTACGTAGATCAGCAGCGCGACGATGAGCAGCCGCCAGGCCCAGCCGGCCGCGGCCTGCAGCCAGCGCGGGAACTGCACCTCGGGCGGCCCCGCGGCCGCCACGTCGCCGGTCTCGGACCCGCCGTGCCCGCCGTGCCCGCCCTCGCCGGGCAGGGATTCCGCGGGCGCGCGGGAGAAGAGCCTGCGGGCAGCCGCTCGCAGCCCGGAGGGCGCGGCTGCCTCGCCGCCTTCGAGGCCGGTCTCGGCGCTCGATCCAGCCCATCGACCGGTCATGGAGTACATGTAACCAACTACCGTGGTGAGATGCACAGCTACCGCGAGCGCCTCCGCGCGCCGGCGTCCTGGTGGATCAACGGGATGCTCATTATGTTCACGTTCGGGTCCATCGTCTGGTTCGGCTTCCCGCTGTGGGTGGCAGTGGTCACGTACGTCACCCTGTTCGCGGTAACGGCGGCGTTCCTCCTCAACTGGAGCAGGGCCGCCATCGAGATTGACGGGGCCCGGCTTTCGGCCGGCGGCGCGACCGTGGCGCTGGCCGACACGGGCGAGGTGCGGCAGTTGGACGAGGCGCAGGCCCGGGCGCTCCGCGGCCCCAGGGCCGACCCCCGCGCGCACCTGCTGATCAGGCCGTACCTGCGCAAGGCCGTGTACATCGAGGTCACCTCCGCGGACCCGGGCCCGTACTGGCTGCTGTTCACCAGGCAGCCCGCGAGGCTGGCCGCCGCGATCGAGACTGCCAGGGCGGCGGGGCGCGCCGATTCCGCCGTGGGATGATCAGCAGAGCCCTTGCAGGACCGCTCCTGCCGGGACATCCGGCGAAGCCGAGGAGGGACAGCGCATGTCGGGTAAGCGGGCTGGAGCCAGCTCGAAGGCGGTAACCGCCGTGGCCGGGGCGGCCGCCGCGTTCGTAGCTCGCAAGCTGCTCTTCTTCGCCTGGAAGAAGCTCACGGGCAAGGAGCCGCCCGAGCACCCCGAGGACCCGCAGGTCGCCCTGCGCGAGGCCCTGATCTGGGGCATCGTACTCGGCGCGGGCGTGTCGACCGCCCGGATGCTGGCGACCCGGCTGACCGCGGCCCGAAGCCAGCGGGGGACCGACGGCCCGCCGGTCTGACGGCGTTCACCGCGCGGCGCGCAGGTTCGTCCCGGCGTGGGGTCTGCCAGCATGCAGCTGAGCGACTTTACGGCCTGAAGGCGGCCGGGCACCGGGCGGGCGGAGCGGGCATGCGGATGGCAAAGGAACCGCATCGCCACGGTAAGGACGCGCGACCCAGTCGCCGCGGCACGACGAACCTTTCTACTCTTGGGCTGTGCACTCCAAGGATCGCTCGACCCTCGCGCACATGGTCGGTTACGCGATACGGCACCCGGATCGCATCGCGTCCTACGCCCGCCGCCGCGGCCGCGACACCTGGCTCTGGCTGGCCACCCGCGATCACGTCCGGTACTACCGCGCCGTGATGCGGTCAGATGCCGCGCGCAGCAGCGACGCGGCGGTCGGCAGCAAGACCCGCGAGTCCTGGCTGCGCGTCGGCCAGCTGCAGTTCGACTACCTGATCAGGCACGGGCTCAAGCCGGACATGAAGATGCTGGAGATCGGCTGCGGGAACCTGCGGGCGGGCCGGCTGTTCATCGACTACCTGGACTCCGGCAACTACTACGGCACCGATATCTCGCCGGACATCCTGATCGCCGCGCACGCGACGATCAGCGAGTTCGGCCTGCAGCGCAAGCTGCCATACCTGGGCCTGGTCGGCGACCTGCGGCTGGGTTTCCTGCCGGACGATCACTTCGACGTGGTGCACGCGCACAGCGTGTTCTCGCACTCGCCGCTGTCGGTAATCGACGAGTGCCTGCGGCACGTCGGCCGGGTCATGGTCCCCGGCGGCATGTTCGACTTCACCTTCGACGCCACGCGGGGCACCGAGCATCAGGTGCTGCGCGAGGACTTCTACTATCACGCCGAGACGCTCATCGACCTCGCGCGCAGCCACGGTCTCGAGGCCCGGTACATGGCCGACTGGGAAGAGACGGGGCACGAGCAGTCCAAGATCCGCGTGATCCGCCCGGCTTAGCCGGCGGGGTACCTTTCTCCCGCTTCACCCAGCACACTGGTTGCCGTGATGGCATCCGGGCAGACTGGCCGAGGGAGGGCGGAGCGTGACTGCTGACGAGCGGGTACTCGGCATGGTGCTCGCCGGGGGTGCGGGCAAGCGGCTCGCGCCGCTGACTGCCGACCGGGCCAAGCCCGCGGTTCCGTTCGGCGGCCTGTACCGGCTCATCGACTTCGCGCTGTCGAATCTCGTCAACTCCGGCATGCGGCGCATCTGCGTGCTCACTCAGTACAAGAGCCACAGTCTCGACCGGCACATCACCACCACCTGGCGGCTGTCGAACCTGCTGGGCAACTACGTGACGCCGGTCCCGGCGCAGCAGCGTCTCGGCCCGCACTGGTACACCGGCTCGGCCGATGCCATCTATCAGTCGCTGAACCTGATATTCGACGACCAGCCTGACATCGTCGCGGTGTTCGGCGCCGATCACGTGTTCCGGATGGACCCGCAGCAGATGATCGCGCAGCACGTGGAGCACGGCGCCGGCGTCACGGTGGCCGCGATCCCGGTGCCGCGCGAGGAGGCGAAGGCCTTCGGCGTCATCAAGGTGGCCGCCGACAACCGCACGATCGAGGCGTTCCTGGAGAAGCCGCCTGAGCCGCCCGGCATGCCGGACCGGCCGGACATGGCCTACGCGTCGATGGGCATCTACATCTTCAGCCGAGACGTGCTCGTCGGCGCGCTGCGCGAGGACGCCGGCGATGACGGCAGCCGGCATGACATGGGCGGCGACATCGTGCCGATGCTGGTCCGGCAGGGTGCCGCGCAGGTCTACGACTTCCTGGCCAACAAGGTGCCGGGCGCCGAGCCGCGCGACGCCGGCTACTGGCGGGACGTGGGAACACTGGACGCCTACTTCGAGGCGCACATGGACCTGTGCGCAGTGCACCCGGTATTCAACCTCTACAACGACCGGTGGCCGATCCTCACGTACGTGCCCTCGCAGCCGCCGGCGAAGTTCGTGCACGACAGCGGCGACCGGATCGGCCGCGCGATGAACAGCGTCGTCAGCAACGGCGTGATCGTGTCCGGCGGCCTGGTAAGGGACGCGGTGCTGTCGCCCGGCGTGCGGGTGAACAGCTGGTCCAGGGTGGAGCGCGCGGTGGTGCTCCATAACACGATCATCGGCAGGAACGCGATCGTGGAGGACGCGATCCTGGACAAGAACGTCCTGGTACCCGAGGGCGCGGTCGTCGGCGTGGACAAGGACCACGACCGGGCCCGCGGGTTCGTGGTGTCGGAGGGCGGCATCACCGTCGTCGGCAAGGGCCAGGAAGTGCCGCTGTGACGGCCGGCGGCCCGGCGCTGCGGGTCGCGCTGCTCACCCGCGAGTACCCGCCCGAGGTCTACGGCGGCGCGGGCGTGCACGTGGAGTACCTGGCCAGGTCCCTGGCCGGGCTCGTGGACCTGACGGTGCACTGCCAGGGCGCGGACCGGGCTGGCGCAGTCGCGCACCGGCCGTGGCCGCACCTGGCCCGGGCGAACCAGTCCCTGCAGGTGATCTCCGCCGACCTGTCGATGGCAGCGGCGACGGCAGGCGCGGACGTCGTGCACTCGCATACCTGGTACGCGAGCCTGGCCGGGCACCTGAGCGGCCTGCTGCACAACATCCCGCACGTGCTGACAGCGCACTCGCTCGAGCCGCTCCGGCCGTGGAAGGCCGAGCAGCTCGGCGGCGGGTACGCGGTGTCCAGCTGGTGCGAGCGGACCGCGTTCGAGTCGGCCGCCGCGGTGATCGCGGTGTCCCGCGGCATGCGCGCGGACATCCTCATGACCTATCCGGGCGTGCCGCCCGACCGCGTGCACGTCATCCACAACGGCATCGACGCGCGTCAGTACGCGCCCGACCACGGCACCGGCGTGCTGGCCAGGTACGGCATCGATCCAGGACGGCCGTCGGTCGTGTTCGTCGGGCGCGTGACCAGGCAGAAGGGGCTCCAGGTACTGCTGCGCGCGGCGCCGCGGGTGGCGCCGCAGGCACAGCTCGTGCTGTGCGCGGGCCAGGCCGACACGCCGGAGCTGCAGGCGGAGGTCGGCCTGCTCGCGGAGCGGCTGAGCGCCACCCGGCCGGGTGTCGTGTGGATCCCCGGCATGCTGGCCAAGCCGGAGGTCATCCAGATCCTCAGTCACGCGACGGTGTTCGCGTGCCCGTCGCTGTACGAGCCGCTCGGCATCGTGAACCTGGAGGCGATGGCCTGCGGCACCGCGGTCGTCGCGTCGGCCGTGGGCGGCATCCCCGAGGTGGTCGAGGACGGCCAGACCGGGCTGCTGGTACCGCCCGACGACGATGCCGAGCTGGCGCGGGCCATCAACACGCTGATCACCGAGCCTGCCCTCGCGGCCGAGTTCGGCGCGCGCGGGCGCGCGCGGGCCATTGCCGAGTTCAGCTGGGACTCGATAGCGGCGCAGACTGCCGGGCTCTACGCGAGGCTGGCGGGCACCGCCGGCCGCGGCGCGCAGGCCGGCCCCTAGCGCGCGGCGTTCCGGTATGTTAGTCAAGATACATCTTGACTTCTCGAGGGAGCGTGCCATGGAGTCGCCCAGCCAGCCAGAGCCCGGCCAGCCCCCGCCGCTCCGAGTCGGAGACCGCGACCGCGACGCCGTGGCCGGCCGGCTGCAGGACGCGTTCGCGGCGGGCCGGCTGGACGACGACGAGTTCGACCAGCGCATGCGCGCGGCGCTGACGGCGAGGGTCAGCACCGAGCTGGACGTGCTCACCGCGGACCTGCCCGCTGCCGTGCCGCGGGCGGCCGCGGCGGCGACGGCCGGGGCCGCGCCCAGGCCGGGCAGGTTCGCGATCGCGTACAAGAGCTCGATCCGGCGCGGTGGCCGCTGGCGGGTACCCGGACGCTTCACCTGCATCGTCTACAAGGGCACCGGCAGGCTGGATCTGCGCGCGGCCGAGCTGGCGGGCGCCGTGACCACCATGGCGGTGGCCGCGTACAAGTCCCGTGTCGACGTCCTCGTGCCGCCGGGCGTGCGAGTCGAGCTGGACGGATTCGGCGTCAGCAAGGGCTGGTCGGCCGAGGAAGAGCTGGAAAGCAGGCTGCCCGCGGATGCGCCGGTTGTGCACGTGCGCGGAATCGCGTACAAGGGCACAATCGAGGTGAGCACGAGGCCGCCGGGCGGATCCGAGCTGCCGGGCTCGCAGCTACCAGCACGACGAGCCTGACCCATGGGAGCGCACGGCACCGATGGACAGCCAGCTGACGGTACTCGGTGGCTGTGGCGCATGGCCAGAGCCAGGCCGCGCCTGCGCCGGGTTCCTGCTCGAGCACGGCGGCGCGCGGATCGCCATCGACCTGGGTTACGGGACGGCCGCCAGGCTCTTCTCCGCCCTAGGCTCGGCCGAGGCCGACGGCCTGGACGCCGTCATCATCAGCCACCATCACCCCGACCACATGGTGGACCTGCATGCCCTGCTGCGGGCGCGCTGGCTCGGCCGGCCCGGCTCGGCCAGGGTTCCGCTGTTCGCGCCGGACGGTGTGGTGACGCGGCTCACCGAGCTGCAGGACGGCGACCGGACCGCTGTCAGCCGGGTATTTGACTGGCATCCGATCCCCTCGCCCGCGCAGCGGGCGGGCCCGTTCCGGCTGGACAGTGTGCTGCTGCCGCATTACGTCCCGAACGCGGGCGTCCGGCTGTCCGCGCCCGGCCTGAGCGTCGCCTACACCGGCGACACCGGACCGGCCGCCGCGCTGGCCGACCTGGGCCGCGACTGCGACCTGTACATCACCGACGCCACCAGCTGGGATCAGCGGCACGCGCCGGACGACGGTCCCGCATTCAACCTGACGGCGGCGCAGGCCGGCCATGCGGCGGCCGCGGCCGGCGCGCGGCGGCTGCTGCTGACCCACTTCTGGCCGGGCAACGACAGGCAGCAGAGCAGGGCAGACGCCGCGACCGCGTTCGGCGGCGAGATACTGCTGGCCGACGAGGGCAGCGTGATCAGGCTGGCCTGACGTGACCGGTCAGGTGACCGGGCCGGTCAGGTGACCGAGCCCGCCGCCGCGCCGGTCACCCGGTCGCCCCAGCGGGCGATCTCGCCCGCCAGGTCGAGCGGCGCGATCATCGCCCCCGACTTCATCTCCTGCTCCCAGGCCTCGGCCGGCACCCGCCACATGACCTCGAACTCGATCCCGCTCGGGTCCTTCGCGTACAGCGACTTGGAAACCCGGTGGTCGCTGGCCCCGACCAGCGCGCCCCTGGCGGCCAGCCGGTCCCTGGTCTCGGCGAGCTCGGCCAGCGTGCCCACCTCCCAGGCCAGGTGGTACAGGCCGAGGTAGGGCCCGTCCGGGCGCCTGCCCTCGGGCACGGCGAACAGCCCGAGGTCGTGATCGTTCTCGGTACCCCGGGCGCGCAGGAACGCGGCCCGCCCGGGAATCTCCATGCGCACCTCGAATCCCAGCGCGTAGGTGTAAAAGTCCACGCTGGCCGCCAGGTCCTGCACATACAGGACGGCGTGGTTCAGGCGGCGTACTGCCATCGCGGTTCTCCCGGCTCGTGAGTCCTGCTGGGCATAAGGCGGTCCGCCCCGCCGTGATTCCCGCCGCCGGTCAGCTGCGCACCCCGGCGGCCGGGTCGAGGTCGTCGTCGATGAGCACGACCGGCCGCCCGGTGGCGGCTATCATCGACGCCGCGACCGCCGCCCGGTAGCCGCCCTGGCAGTGCACCCATATCTCACCATCCGGCAGCTCGTCCATCCGGCCGGCCAGCTCATGCAGCGGGATGCTGATCGCGCCCGCCAGGTGACCCGCATTCCACTCGTGCCGGAGGCGGACGTCGAGGATCGCAAACCCGCCGTTCCCCTTGCGGGCAGCGAGGTCGGCGAACGCGGCCACCCGGTAGGACGCGAGCCGGCCTCCCGCGCTCCAGTCGGCGGCGGCGCCGCTCGCCGCGGCCGCGATCCTGTCGATGCCGATCCGGCACAGCTCACGCTGCGCGCCGGCGATGACGTCTGGACTGCTCGCGAGCAGCGTCAGCGGCGCCTGCCACGGGATCAGCCAGCCCAGGTACGTCGCGAGGCTGCCGTCGGCCTCGAAGTTCAGCGTGCCGCGCAGGTGGCCGGCCGCGAACGCGGTCCGCGAGCGCAGGTCCACCACCCACTCGCCGGCCTCGATGCGGGCGCGCAGCTGGGCCGGATCGGCGCGGAGCGGCGGCGTCAGGTCGGG
>Ga0335078_10002071_pt1 | contig 30379 bp, 27 predicted proteins | sample Lox_Sample_32_FD_206711 | JGI IMG/M metagenome (GOLD analysis project Ga0335078, IMG submission 206711) | Soil microbial communities from Loxahatchee National Wildlife Refuge, Florida, United States - Lox_Sample_3.2 | ecosystem: Environmental > Terrestrial > Soil > Wetlands | place: USA... | reverse complement strand
GTATCAGCTGAAAGTGTTCGACAATCTGACGCTACTCAAAATGTGGACGGAGAACAGTTCGGAGGTGATTTTCCCCGGGCGAAAAATCGGGCACTTGCAAGATGGCTACGAAGCGACTTTCCTTGTTCTTGAAGGCAATCCGCTGGACGATTTCATGAATGTCAAAAATATCCGGCTGCGATTCAAGCAAGGAACCTTCATCAACGTCCAGACGGATGCGGCGAATCACAAGTCATAGACCGCAGACTTCACGCACGGTCTCGAGACCTAGAACGCATCGATCCCGGTCACGCTCTGGCCGATGATCAACGTATGGATATCGTGCGTGCCTTCGTACGTCTTCACCGATTCAAGATTCATCATGTGGCGCATCAGCGGATACTCATCGGCCACACCGTTGGCGCCTAAAATATCGCGGGACATTCGCGCGCATTCCAATGCCATCCAAACATTGTTCCGCTTCGCCATCGAGATATGCTGCGGTCCAACTTTTTCCTTGTCCTTCAGCCGTCCGACTTGTAAGACCAAAAGCTGCCCCTTCGTAATTTCGTTGATCATCCAGGCTAGTTTCTCCTGCACGAGCTGATGCGAGGCTATCGGCTGATCGCGAAATTGCTTACGAATCAGGGAGTATTGCAGCGCGCAGTCGTAGCAAGCCATGGCTGCCCCAACCGCACCCCAAGCGATTCCATACCGCGCCTGGTTCAGGCACTTCAGTGGAGACTTCAATCCGCCGCTCCCCGGCAGAAGATTCGACTCCGGTATTCGCACATCTTGCATCGACAGCCCGGATGTCACCGAGGCCCGCAGGGACCACTTTCCGTGAATGTCGTGCGCCTTGAATCCGGGTCGGTCAGTTTCCACGAGGAATCCACGAACCTTGTTATCTTCGTTCTCGACCTTCGCCCAAACAACTGCAACATCGGCGATCGTTCCGGAAGTAATCCACATCTTTTCGCCGTTCAGAACGTATTCGTTACCGACTTTTCGGGCACGTGTTCGCATGCCGCCAGGATTTGATCCAAAGTCTGGCTCGGTAAGGCCGAAGCAACCTAGTTTGTCACCGCTCTGCAACGCGGGTAGCCACGTCTTCTTCTGGTATTCACTGCCAAAGGCATATATCGGATACATCACGAGTGCCGATTGCACGCTGACAAACGACCGCACGCCGGAATCGCCTCGCTCTAGTTCCTGCGTGACCAGGCCGTACTCGACATTCGACATTCCGGCGCATCCGTAGCCTTGCAGGTTCGCCCCGAAAAAGCCCAGTTCCGCCATAGGTTTCACCAGCTCCCGAGGGAATCGACCGGCACGGTTGCACTCCTCGATAATTGGGATCAAATTCTCTTCGATAAACTTGCGCGCTGTGTCGCGAACCAAGCGTTCGTCGTCGCTCAAAAGTGTGTCGAACTCGATGAAGTCAACGCCGCGGAATTTGAAGCCCATAAGGTCTCTCTTTCGCCATCAAATCAGGCAAGAAATTTGGGGAGAAGCAAACCTCTCAAACTAACAAAGCAGGGTGCAGAGGTCAAACCATCGACCGCGTAAAGAACGCTGCGGAAGACAGTCGGACAGCAGGAATTGTCACGTGCCGCTCGTCCGGTTGGCAATCCACAGCCAAAGCAGCAGAGTCGGAACCCAGTACGGAAACACACCGTAGAATGTGTCAGAGACAGAGTGCGATTTCCCGTCCACAAAAAGAAAGATGTGGACGCAGAATGCAAGTGCGAGAAGACTGACGCTCCAGCCAGCGACCGACACCGGCCGAAAGACGACCCCAAAGGGTTTGAACCAGGCCATATGCCCCTCGACAAAAAAGTATATAACCGTTCTCTGAAACAAAACGCTTTTCAAATGGCCGATGCGAAAACCAACGAAGTCTCGACAAGTGAACCTGGCGGATAAGCCAAAGTGCGTCTCCAGAACAGTCGACGGGTGTCTGACTCGCGCCCCGAAGCCAGCCGCAGAAACTTCATCAAACTCCGGGCAACGGTCCGCTCTGCCGGGCATCGAGAAGCCACTGAGACCATCAGCTATAAGATTCCCGCAATCCGGAACAAAAAAATCGTGGTCTGGTTCGCGGCCTTCTCAAACCAGCAGCTTTTTCCTGCTGCCGCGGTGCTCCACGAGTTCGCGATCAGCTCAAGGGCTATTCCACTTCGAAAGGGACAGTTCAGTTCCCGAACGACCGGCCCCTGCCAGTCGCTCCGATAAAGAAGCTTGTGGGCACGCGTGAAAAGCATGAAGAGTGAGTGACTGTAATTCACAGTACAAGCCCCAACTTTGACAACTTTTTGACAAGTTAGTGTTTGTGAATTAAGAGCTAGGCATCTAAAGTCTTATCGGATGTGGGGGACTCCGGTTTCTAGCATGGCACTCCTCAAACCAAGCCGCTTGGTTTTCGCAACTCTGGTGCTCGCGCTCGCGATTCCGGCGAGCATTTCGGCGGCTGACATCCCTTCGCCTCAGCTCGCTCTCGATCAGGGATTTCGTTTGCTCTATCAGCTCGATTTCCCCGGTGCCCACAACGTTTTCGCTTCATGGCAACAGCAGCACCCGGAAGACCCGCTTGGGCCGGCTTCCGACGCCGCGGGATTGCTCTTCTCTGAGTTCAATCGGCTTGGGGTTTTGGAATCTCAATTCTTTGAAAATGATCGCACTTTCGACGCACGCAAGAAGCTCGATCCCGATCCAGCTCTCCGCGATCGTTTGAATGCCGCACTGGACTTGGCCGAAAAACGTGCTAAGGTGCGGCTTGCCCAAAGTCCCACCGACCACGACGCGTTATTCGCAATGACTCTCACGTCCGGCCTGCGGGCCGACTACGCCGCTCTCATCGAAAAACACAATCTGGCTTCTCTGCATTACACCCGCGACGCCACCATTTGGTCGAAGCAATTGCTCGCCGTCGATCCCAATTGCTATGACGCTCACCTTGCTACGGGTGTCAGCCAATACATCATCGGAAGCATGGCCGCTCCGGTGCGTTGGTTGGTGCGCATTGGCGGAGTGTCCGGTGATAAGAAAGCAGGCATTCAGGAACTGCAGGTCACCGCTCAGAAAGGCCACTATTTGGCGCCCTTTGCGCGAATTCTGCTGGCAATCGCCTACGTTCGCGAGAACGATAAGACTCATGCCCGCGAAGTGTTGGTTTCATTGCGGCAGGACTTTCCTCAAAACCCTCTCTTCGCCCGCGAGATCGGCCGTCTCGACGGCCAGCAGCAGAACTGAAGCCTTTGGGTCGGACCGCCAAATGCGACATTCCGAAAGCGTTCCAGGCTCTTAGTTCTGCTCCGGGCTTTGTCGCTAAGTCCAATCCAATCTTTGCCATTCACTAGAAATTCATAGGTTTGTAACAAACCTGTAACATTCACCCCGTAGAACCGAGTGTACTTCCAAACACAGGAGGAATCATCGCGTGATACGTCGCATCGCGGTTTTGTGCCTGGCACTAATCGTGCCAGCTTTTGCGCAGACCACGTTGAATGGAGCCGGCGCAACATTTCCATATCCTATGTACTCGAAGTGGTTTAGCGAGTACCACAAAGCTCATCCCGACGTTGAAATCAACTATCAGTCGATTGGAAGTGGCGGCGGCATCCGCCAGGTGCTGGCTGGGACCGTCGATTTTGGCGCTAGTGACGGACCGATGACCGATGAGCAATTGTCTCAAGCCAAGACGAAAGTACTTCACGTTCCCACCGTTCTCGGTGCTGTCGTGCCGGCCTACAACATCCCAGGGGTGACCGCAGAATTGAAGTTCACGCCGGAGGCGCTTGCTGGAATTTTTCTTGGCAAGATTACTTCATGGAATGATCCCGCTCTCACCGGTGCCAATCCCGGCGTCAACCTTCCCAACCAGCCGATCATCGTGATTCACCGTTCCGACGGGAGCGGCACGACGTTCATCTTTACTGACTATCTCTCTAAGGTCAGTTCTGACTGGCAGAGCCAGGTCGGCAAAGCCACTTCCGTGAAGTGGCCGGTCGGCCTCGGTGGTAAAGGCAACGAGGGCGTTGCGGGCATGATTCGCCAGATGCAAGGCGGCATCGGGTACATCGAATTGATCTACGCCGTCCAGAACAACATCCCCTATGGTGTTGTGAAAAATGCGGGTGGAAACTTTGTGAAAGCAAGTCTGGAGAGCGTCACCGCAGCGGCGGGTTCGGTCAAATCGATGCCGGCCGATTTCCGGGTATCTATCACCAACGCACCCGGCAAAGATGCGTATCCGATTTCCAGCTTCACCTGGCTGCTGATTCCCGCCCAGTCCAAAGATCCGGCGAAAGGGAAGATCCTCGCCGACTTTCTGAATTGGATGGTCGACAGCGGTCAGAAAATGACCGCCGACTTGACTTACGCCCCTTTGCCCGAAAGCGTTGCGGCAAAGGTCAAGGCTGAGATTAAGCAGGTCCGGTGACCATTCCTAAAGTTCGGTAGCCGTCTTGCCGTTCTGTTTCACAGTAGGTGACTGGGTTTTTGAGGAAACAAGGAATGTGTCGGCCATAAGTGTGCGTCGAACAATCGGAGAGAATGCAACGACTTTCCCCCAAAACAGCTGGTGCTGTCGCTTGAACAAAAACTTCTTAAGACAAGTCTCCCTTCGGGAGAAAAAGGAGCATAGATGAAGTCCGTTCTCAGGTGGTGGGTAGTTCTCATTTTCGCAGCAAGCTCGTTGGCGCAGACTGCCACTACGACGACGGCGAAGAAAAAGCCGGCGACCCGCGCAGCCGCAGTCACTGCCAAGGATGTGGAAGAACTCAAAGATGCGCTGGCTGCGCAGCAGCGGCAAATTGAGCAGTTGCGGCAACAGCTCACGCAGCGCGATCAAGCCTGGCAGCAAGCCCAGCAGCAATTGCAACAGGCACAATCTGCAGCTGCCGCAGCGCAAGCTAAAGCTGATCAGGCGGCGCAGGAAGCCAGTCAGCAGCAGGAAGCCGTCTCCAATCTCAAGACGGATATGAATGACGTCAAGCAGAACGCGACTAATGCCGCGCTAAGTCTGCAGGAGACCCAGAAGAATATTCAGTCGAGTCTCGAGAATCCGGTCGCGCTCCACTACAAGGGGATCACCATTACGCCCGGCGGCTTCCTCGCAGCTGAAACCGTGTGGCGTCAGCATGCATTGGGCGCCGACATCAATACACCTTTCAACTCGATTCCGTTTGATGGTGCCAGTGCCTCGCATATATCGGAATTCTTCGGGTCTGGACGCCAGTCCCGAGTTTCCATGTTGGCCGAAGGCAAGCTCAATAGCGCCAAGCTGTCCGGCTACGTCGAAGCCGATTTCCTCTCCTCCGGTACAACTTCCAACAACAATGAAAGCAACAGCTACACACTGCGCCAACGCCAGGCGTGGGGCCAGGCGGCCTTAAACAATGGCTGGACGTTCACCGGTGGACAACAGTGGAGTCTTGTCACAGAAACCAAGAACGGTATGGATAACCGCACCGAAGCTTTGCCCATGACGATCGACCCACAGTACGAAGTCGGCTTCAGTTGGGCTCGGCAATACGGTTTCCGTATTACCAAGAACTTCAGCAATAAGGCTTGGTTTGGTTTCTCGGTGGAAAATCCGCAAACTACCACAGGCGGTAGCTTAGCCTCGGGTCAGAACAACTTCATCATCGGTTCTCAGGGAGCGGGCTCGGGCCTTTACAACGGAACCGCTAATTACTCCTTCAACGCCATGCCGGACTTGGTTGCCAAGGTAGCTTTCCAGCCCGGTTGGGGACACTATGAGGTCTTCGGTATTGTCCGTGACTTCCGCGACCGGATCTTTCCCTGCGGCGGTCTGATCTCCGCCAGTAACGGAGTGCTTCCCGCTTCCGTGCCTTGCGGCACCGGCAATGTTCCTAACGCCACCAACGCTTTCAACAACAGTGGCCTGGGCAAAGGCATTGGCATCAATGCCCGCGGCACCTTGGCCAAGCACGTAGATGTTGGAATCCACTTCTTGGGCGGTGAAGGCATTGGCCGATACGGCTCAGCCGGTCTCCCAGATATCGTTGTTCGTCCCGACGGCGTTCTTGTGCCTGTCCGCAACTTCCAGGCCAATAGTACGCTTGAGTGGCACTCCAAGCGTCTCGACGTTTACACCAACGTTGGCGGCGAATACGAAGCTCGTACCGCCTACGATGTCGGCGGCAAGGGTGCCGGCTACGGTTCGCCCTTATTCAACAACTCCGGTTGCTACACCGAAGCCCCACCGAGTTCAACCGTAACTAACGTTGACACCCCTGTGTCCAGCACAAGCACCAGTCCGGTGGGAAGTGGCACAGTGCCTGTCCCGGGAAGTTTGGGCACACCGCTATCTGCTGGCTTCAATCCTGCGAACCCTTCGAACTGCTCCGGAAATACCCGCAGCATCCTCGAAGGCACCATTGGCTTCTGGTATCGGTTCTACCAAGGTCCGAAAGGCCGAATCCAGTGGGGACCGCAGTATTCCTACCTGGTCCGGAATTCTTGGTCCGCAATCAAGGGCGGAAACCCCAGCGCCCAGGAAAATATGTTCTTTACCTCGTTCCGTTATTACTTGCCGTAGGCAACGAGGCAAAACCACAGGGCGTCAGCTCAGGCTGTCGCCCTTTTTCAATTCTGCGATCCTCACTTTTGTTTCTGGGCTTCGATGGTAGGTATCAGACTCCTTGGGGCGAGGAGTTCGTTATAATGTATAGAAGATTCGACAGATCTGATTCACCTGTAGCCCGGCACTGCCAAATGCCGTCGGGCGTTCTGCAACACCAGCCGTTCCCACAAGTGAAGCATGCAGCGAAACGCGCTCGATAGTTCGTCCTACTACCTCAATCGGGAGCTTTCCTGGCTCGCGTTCAACCGACGGGTGCTTGAAGAAGCCGAGGATCCGAAGAATCCGGTCCTCGAGCGAGTGAAATTTCTCTCCATCACTGCCAGCAATCTCGACGAATTCTTTGAAGTTCGTGTTTCAGGCTTGGTCCAGCAAATTGAGGATGGCTATACCGAGGCCGGTCCGGACGGTTTGACCCTTTTGCAGGAACGCGACGCTGTTTCGCGCGAAACCCATGAGTTCGTCGACGACCAATACAGATGTTGGAACGAGCAGTTGCGCCCTTTGCTTGCCGAAAACAGGATTCGAGTGCTCGGCTTGCACGAACTCGATACCCGCGCGAAGGAGTTCGTCGAGGACTACTGCGAACGTGAGCTGGACCTTTTGCTTACGCCTGTGACCGTCGATCCCGCTCACCCGTTTCCTCGTGTTATTAACAAGGCGCTTTGTGTCGCGTTTCTGCTTCGTCGTCGTCGCCGCTCTTCGATGACCTACACCGGCGTAGTGACCGTGCCGCGCGCTTTGCCGCGCCTCATTCGTTTGCCATCCGAAGGAACAACCGATTTCATTTTCCTGGCGGACCTCGTTGGACATCATGCGTCTCGTATGTACCACGGCTACGACATCGTTTCAGCCGCCGCGTTTCGTGTCACTCGAAATAGCAATCTTTATCTCGCCGAAGAAGAATCTCGAAATTTGCTGGAGTCTGTTCGCACTGAACTTCACAACCGCCGCAAGGGCGACGCCGTTCGTCTCGAAATCGATTCCGACGCCGACCCTGAAATCGTTGAACGCCTGCGAAGCAATTTTGAGCTTGATCCGTGGCAAATCTTTTCGGTCAACGGCCCGGTGAATGTCTCCCGCCTGTTCAATATTTATGATCAGACCGAGCGTTCGGATCTGAAATTCAAGCCTTTTATTCCACGGGACCTTCGTCTAACCGGGAAGTCACAGGATCTGTTTGAAGAGTTGCGCCGGCACGATGTCCTTTTGCACCATCCTTACGATTCCTACGACTCTGTCGTCTCGTTTATCGAGTCTGCCGCCGAAGATCCCAACGTGCTCTCGATGAAGCAAACGCTTTACCGCACTAGTGAGCACTCCTTGATTGTTCCCGCCCTCATGTCGGCGGCCGCCAAGAAAGAGGTCACCGCGGTCGTGGAACTAAAGGCCCGTTTCGATGAGGCCTCCAACATCCGTTGGGCTCGCGATCTAGAAGACGCCGGAGTCCAAGTTTTCCACGGACTAGTCGGCCTGAAGACGCATTGCAAATTATCCCTGCTCGTCCGTCGCGATCCGGACGGGGTCACCCGTCGCTATGCTCACTTGGGAACAGGAAACTACAACACCACGACCGCTCGTATCTATACCGATTTAAGTTTGCTTACCGCCGATCCCGAGATTACTAGCGCGGTCCACGACGTTTTCAGCTTTCTCACCGCTTACGCCGAGCATCCGAATTACGATCCACTTCTAGTGGCTCCGTTGAACTTGGCGGAAAACTGTCTATCTCTCATCGCTCGCGAAGCCGAGCACGCGAAACACGGCCGTCCCGCTCACATCATTGCCAAGATGAACGCTTTGCTCGATCGCAACGTGATCATGGCTCTCTACCGGGCGTCGCAAGCCGGTGTGAAGATCGATCTGCTCGTCCGAGGGATTTGCGCTTTGCGGCCGGGTGTGCGTGGAGTCAGCGCAAACATTCGGGTACGCAGCATCGTGGGACGCTTTCTCGAACACAGTCGTATTTACTATTTTGCGAACGGCGGCGAGGAAGAGGTCTACCTCGGTAGCGCCGACTGGATGCCGCGCAACCTTTATGAGCGCGTCGAAGTGCTCTTTCCGCTGAAGGACGAACTTCTTCGTCAGCGCGTTCGACAAGAAATTCTGGAATCTTACTTAGTTGATAACCTGAAGTCCCGAATCCTTCAGAAGGACGGTACTTATATTCGCGCCTGGAAGGCTCAAGGAAGGCGTAAGCCCCCCGTCGCCACGGCGTTCAGTGCCCAGGAATTTTTAATCGGATTGTCGGAAGGCAAGGCTGCCCTGGATTCCATTCCAACTCCGCCCGTCGCTTCTACCAGACGAATCCTGGTTGGAAAGGAGCGATAAAACGCCATGATCATCTATTTTCTGCGTCATGCCAGCGCGGGTCAGAGGGTCGCCAATCCTCAGAAAGACGAGAAACGCGCGCTCGACAAGGACGGCATCGAACAATGTGGCATGGTGGGTCGCGCACTCGCTGCTCTGGATGTTCAAGTCGAGTGCATCGTGTCCAGCCCCTTGAAGCGGGCTGCGCAGACTGCTTCTCTGGTGGGCAATGAACTCAGCTATGAAGGCAAGATTCAGTTCGACGAGGCGCTGCGTCCCGGCGCAACCTTCGCCGATTTCCGTCGCATGTTGGAAAAATATGCAAGGCAGGAAGCAATTATGGTTGTCGGACACAATCCGAATTTGAGTGAGTTCCTGGGACGGATTATCAGTGAGGCCGGATGTGAAGCCGGTACTGAATTGAAAAAAGGGGCGGTGGCGAAAGTCGAAACCAGCCGCAATTCCGGCATACTTCAGTGGGACTTGACCCCAAAAGTGATTCGCACGCTTTACGAAGCGGCTGCTGCAGAAAGCTCGCGGCCAAAAATTTCCCGGAAGTAGTTTTTCTCCTTCTCGACCGCCCACAATTCCAGGTCTATCGAACTTCGTGGCTTGATGACCAGAGCTAGTTTGATTTCTCCATCGTGCGGCCTCACTCGAATCTGGCGGATTGCCCCGCTTCGGCCAAGATTCAGCGCTCGTGCCAGGCGCAACAACAAAGATGCCTTCGCGATGTATTCCTGATCTGCGGTTGATAGCAACTTCATCGGTCCGTCACTAGGACTCGGCCGTGATTTTCCCAGATACCGCGCCACAGCGGCAATAATTCTCCGCTGCTCCGGTGTATATCCAAGAATTTCGGAATGAGAAATGATGTAGTGCGTGTGCCGGTGCCGTCCGTTCCGGTTTACGTAATCCCCGACCTCATAAAGCATCGCCGCCGCCGCCAGCCACTCGGCATATTCTTGCGGTAGCCCATGCACAGACCGAAGTGCGCCGAACAAGTGCATGGCGGAATCGCGTACCTGCACCGCATGATCCATATCGACGCGGTAATGCTCGACGGCATTCAAAATCGAATCCCACCGCTCCGATTCGATTTGTTTCACCGACCGAGTACTGCGGTCGTGCTCCGCCGCCATTTGCGCCAGCAAACCATCGCGCAATCCCAGCGGAGAGTAGCGGAAACCGAGCAACTGACACCGATCCAGAAGAGCGGAATAAACCGCCGCGCCGGCAACCACAATTTCCGCTCGCCGTGGTCCAACGCCAGATAGCTTTCTGCGCGCCTCTAAAGGCGAACGTGCCAGGAGCTTCGCAATCCTTCGCATCTGCGCTCGCGAAACGGTTCGTGCTCGCGAGCCTTTGGTCTTGTACAACCCGTGGCAGACAGCGGCCAGCGATTCCGCAGTTCCGGAGGTCGCGAGGATGGCCTTGGGTCGGGCGCGCTTGATCCGGTCTGCGGTCCTTTCAATTTCCCGTGAAATAAATCCACGCATCTGCTGCAATTCAGGTTTTCGCGGCGGGTCGTGGTGCAGAAATTCGTTTGTCAGTCGCACGGCGCCAAGAGGCAAGCTGATGGTGCTTCGGATATGTCCATCGGCAGAAATGGTGAGTTCGCAACTGCCGCCGCCAAGATCGATTAAGAGCACTGGGGACGCGCTCACCCGCATGGCGGAGGTCACACCAAGATGGATCAGTCGTGCTTCCTCTAATCCCGAGATGATCTCAACCGTCCATCCCGTCGCCGAGCGCACCCACTCGAGGAAAGCCTGCGAGTTTCGCGCATCGCGTAACGCGCTGGTAGCCACCACTTTTACCGAATCGACGCCGATGTTCTGTACCGATCGATGAAATCGCCGAAGTACTTTCACTGTGTCTGCAATCGCATCCGGCGAGAGAAAGCCGTTGCGGAACACGGACTCGCCTAAGCGTGTAACCTCCCGATCCTCGTGGATTTCCTCCAGGCGATGCCGGACGAGCCGCGAAATCTTTAGGCGAACCGAGTTGGATCCGATATCAACGGCGGCAAACGTCGGCATGGGGAACCCCAGTGTACCGCCGATTTAATGCTTCAGGATGTCTGGTTGAAGAAATGATGATGGTGCGGGTCGTGGAACTTACACAACATCGGAACTACGCGGCCGCAGCGGCGTGAGAAGCTTGCTTTTCGGTTTCCTGAGTTCGCCGCGACCGGCTCGTCTTTGCCGCCAATGCAGCCCTGATTTCGGCTACGGCATCCAGGCTTTGTCGAAATTTGGCTTGCGTCACATTGCGAAGCATCGCCACCAGGGCTGAGTCTCGCACGCTGCCGAGCAGCCTCTCCGCTTTCTGTGTCAGTTTGAGCCAGTCATGCCAGTCTCCAATGACGTCCTGCAGTTCCTTGAGTTGTTCAACCAGCTTTTTGGCTTCCGGGTCGTCACTGGCCAATTCAGCAACGTAGCGCGCACGTTTTCCGATAATCCGGTATCGATGCAGCGTCTCTTCCGTAATCGGTCCGCTGCTCCTGGCCAAATCCGTAAGCGTTCGCAGCGTAATCGCTAGTGGGTCGGCCATCTTGCCAGCCTTCATGCCTTTGAACGAACGTGTGAGACGTTTGCGCAGCTCTAGAATTGTGGCGCGATCGAAAGTATTTGCCAGTTTCTTCTCGCGCTTTCTGCGTTCCTCGACCAAAGCAGCCATCAAATGTGTTTTGTGTCCGTTGGCTTGCGGAAATTTCAAATCCCGCAAAGCCCCAAGCTGCACATCCACATCCCGCAAACGCCCTGCCTTCTGACGCAACTTGGCCAGCAGCTTCAAAAGCTTTTCGTCATTTCGATGATGGTCGATGGCCACTTCGGTCAGCAATGCCTCGACGCGGCGGCTGTATGTGCGGAACTTGTGGACACTCTGTGGTTCAGGTTTCTTGGCCAGTCTGGTGAGCTCGCGTCTCAATCGATCGAACGACGCGCGGCTGGTTTTCGCATCAATCGGCATAGCTCAGCTTGAAAAGGGAGTTCCCGTTGCGGCGGTTGGAAAAATGCAACAGAATCGAACAATTGTCAATGTCTTTCCCGAGAGCAACTTCCAACCACCAGAGCGGGTATTTTAACACTGCTGTAACACGATTCTGCTAGGGTCGAGAAAATGTCGAATCAAGCATTGGGAGCGCCACGTTTGCCTGGACCTCAACCTATTGCAAAACCAGAGGTTGTAGACAGTAGCCGTGCCCGGGCGCAAGCTCTTCTCAGAGCCGGAACCAATCGCATCTGGGACGATATTTTTCAATTCGCAATGTTAGCTTGTGGCGTATTTGTCCTGGTTCTGGTTGCCATCATTGTTTACGAGCTAGTTACACGATCCAGTCTTTCCTGGCATGCCTTCGGATGGAAATTTTTCTTTCGTAGTGAGTGGGATCCCGTCAACGAGCAGTTCGGTGCTTGGCCCTTCGTTTACGGCACGGTTGTTTCCTCGATTCTTGCTTTAATCCTCGCCGTTCCTTTGGCGCTCGGTGTCGCTGTTTTTATCACCGAAATGTCTCCCCGATGGCTCAAAGGACCGTTGGCATTCACGACCGAATTACTTGCCGCGATTCCCAGCGTGATCTATGGCCTCTGGGCAATCTTCGTCCTGGTTCCGTTGCTGCGCGTCTACCTCGAACCATTCCTCGGCCGCTACTTCGGCTGGACTGGCCTGTTCGAAGGCGCACCCTATGGAATTGGAATGTTGGCGGCCGGAATTATTCTCGCCATCATGGTCGTGCCGATCGTTTCATCGATCACCAGGGAAGTCATCACTGCCGTTTCGCAGCAGCAGCGCGAAGCCGTCTTGGCTCTTGGCGCAACCCGCTGGGAAATGATCCGCACCGGTGTTTTGCGCAATGCCCGCGCCGGCATTCTTGGCGCCGTGATCCTCGGCTTGGGTCGCGCTCTTGGTGAGACGATGGCTGTCACCATGGTGATCGGCAACCGGCCTGAAATTGCAAAATCCCTTTTCGCGCCCGGCTACACCATGGCCAGCGTGATTGCGAACGAATTTAGCGAAGCTACCAGCGACACTTATCTCAGCGCCCTCGTCGAAGTGGGCCTGGCTCTTTTCCTGGTCACCATCATCGTGAATATTTTGGCGCAGGTTCTGGTCTGGTCCGTAACTCGTGGAATGCCAGCGAGGGGCCATGCCTAATTCTTCCCATGTGGCCATCACGCCTATCAGTGTGTGGCGACGTAGCGTCAACAATTTAGTCACGATCGCTGCCGCTGGAGCTGTCATTCTGGTGCTTCTCCCGCTGGGAGCCATCTTTGCTTACCTCGTGTATAAGGGCATCGGCGCTCTTAATTGGGCTTTCCTCACGCAGACGCCGAAGCCGGTCGGCGAAGCTGGCGGTGGCATGGCCAACGCCATCGCGGGATCGGCTCTGATTTTGCTGATCGCCAGTTGCATCGGTGTCCCGATTGGCATTGGTGCCGGCGTTTATCTTGCCGAATACGGCCGAAACCGCTTCGGCGATCTAATTCGCTTTACCGCTGACGTTCTCAATGGCGTGCCATCCATAGTAGTCGGCATCGTAGCCTACGCCATCGTTGTCCTCGCACAGGGACACTTTTCGGCTCTCGCCGGCGGCGTCGCACTTGCCATCATGATGATTCCGACGATCACACGGGCGACCGAGGAAATGCTTTTGCTTGTTCCTCAGGCGATCCGCGAAGCTGCATACGGCCTGGGTGTCGCCCGCTGGCGCACAACGCTTTCCATCACCCTGCGCACCGCGAGCTCTGGCATCATTACCGGCGTGATGTTAGCTTTCGCCCGGGTTGCGGGAGAGACTGCGCCACTTTTGTTCACCGCTTTCGGAAATCAATACTGGAATTGGAAAGTGAACCAGCCCACCGCCGCGCTCTCGCTTCAAGTCTTCACCTATGCCATCTCTCCCTTTGACGAGTGGCATCGCCAGGCGTGGGCCGGCGCGCTGATACTCATTGTGCTCATCGTTCTTGCCGTGAGTGCCGTGCGCCTGGTTGCGGGTCGCGGTATGCTGAAGGGAACCACCTGATATGGGCGTTGGGATCAAAGTCGAACATCTGAATGCCTGGTTTGGCAAAACGCAGGCCTTGCACGATATCAGCATGGACGTCCCCGCAAACCATGCCACCGCCATTATCGGCCCTTCTGGTTGCGGCAAATCGACTTTTGTGCGTTGCCTGAACCGCATGCATGAGACCATCCCCGAGGCCCGCGCCGAAGGCAAGGTCCGGATGGGCGATCTCGACGTCTACAACGGAACTGCGGCGGTTCAGATCCGCCGCCGCATTGGCATGGTCTTCCAAAAGCCGAATCCGTTTCCCACTATGTCGATTTACGACAACGTGGCCGCGGGGCTGAAGCTGAATGGTTTCCGCAATCACAAGCAACTTGATGACATCGTCGAGCGCTCGCTCAAGCTTTCCGCCCTCTGGGATGAGGTGAAAGACACGTTGCGCAAGAAATCCGGAGCCAGCCTCTCCGGAGGGCAGCAGCAGCGCCTTTGCATCGCGCGCGCTTTAGCCGTCGAGCCCGAAGTGCTATTGATGGATGAACCCTGCTCGGCTCTGGACCCGATTTCTACTGGTAAAATCGAAGAGCTCATCTTCCAGCTTAAGGAAGAGTTCACCATCGTAATCGTTACTCACAACATGCAGCAGGCGTCGCGAGTGGCGGAATTCACGGGATTCTTCCTGTTAGGCAAGTTGATCGAGTTCGACCGCACGGAAAAGATCTTTACCACCCCGTCCGATAAGCGAACGGAGGACTATATTACAGGTAGGTTTGGATAATGCGTACCCGTTTCCAGCAGGGACTTGATGATCTGCGTACGCGCTTGCTCCGCATGGGCGGAATGGCCGAACAGGCTGTCGACCGTGCTTGCCAGGCCTACATTGATCGCGACCTCAAGCGCTGCCACATGGTGCTCGAGGGTGAGTCGCAGATTAACGTCGCCGAGCGCGAAATCGACGAATTGGCCTTCGACCTTCTTGCCATGCAGCAACCCATGGCCGTCGACCTGCGTTTCATTCTTGCGGTCACGAAAATCAACTCGGATCTCGAACGCGTCGGCGATCAGGCCGTGAATATCGCCGAGCGGGTTATGGATCTTGTCGAGTTGCCCGTCGCCGATCTTCCGGTCGACATCGGCCGGATGGCGACCGCCACCGCCGCCATGGTTCGCCGTTCCCTCGAATCGTTTATTGAAGGCAAGGCGGAACTTGCCCAGGCAGTTCTCGAAATGGATAATGTCGTCGATCGCATGCGCGACGAAGCTTTCATCAGCCTGGTCAAAGTGATGAATGAGCGGCCCGACGTGACCCGTCAGGCCCTCGACGCTCTCCTGATCGCCCGCAATCTTGAACGCGTGGCCGATCATGCGACCAATATCGCGGAAGATGTCATCTTCTGGGTCCGTGGCGCTGACGTTCGCCACAACGTTCAGCAGGAGAATCCGCCACAGGAAATCACTCGCCGCGTCACCGGAATCTGAGGACCACTCACCAATCCTTGGTGAACCCGCCCGGCGTATCGCCGGATGTACTCGACGCAACACCCTTTCCTACCGCTATAATGTCTGCCCGTTAGGAAAAGGAGCTGCATGCAACGCCTCGTCGCGTCGATCCTTGTGGTCGTTCTGCTGTTTCCGGTAAGTCTTTTCTCCGAAGATCAATCCGCGCTTGTCGGCTACTCCGCCGCTGCGAGCCAAAGAGAACGGGACTGGGAAGGGAAGTTCCGTGCCATTCCTGATCCGCAGAACCTGCGCGACTACATGCAGCGTCTCAGCGCTCGGCCTCACCATGTCGGCTCGGCCTACGATAAGGATAATGCCGAATGGATTCTGGCCCACTTCAAGCAGTGGGGTCTCGATGCTCACATCGAAACCTTCGATGTTCTCTTTCCCACGCCCAAGACCCGCGTTCTCGAGATGACCGAGCCCACCAAGTTCACCGCCAAGCTGGAAGAGCCCGCAATCGCCGTCGACCCGACATCCAACCAGAAGAGCGAGCAACTCCCTACTTACAACGCTTACTCGATCGACGGTGATGTGACTGGTCCCTTGGTATTCGTGAACTACGGCCTGCCCGACGACTATGAAAAGCTGGAACGCCTCGGAATTTCCGTCAAGGGCGCCATCGTAATCGCCAAGTATTACCACTCCTGGCGCGGCATGAAACCCAAAGTTGCCGCCGAGCATGGCGCGATCGGCTGCCTGATCTACTCCGAGCCGCAGGATGACGGCTACACACGCGAAGATGTCTTTCCCCAAGGGCCGATGCGAAACCCGAACGGCGTTCAGCGTGGCAGTGTCATGGATTTCGCCTCCTCGAATCCTGGTGACCCTTTGACCCCCGGCGTGGGCGCCACTCCCGACGCAAAGCGCCTGCCCATCAAAGAAGCCAAAAGCATCACCAAGATTCCTGTGCTCCCAATCTCGTACGGCGACGCTCAGCCTTTGCTTGCCGCATTAACCGGCCCGATGGCTCCCGATGAGTGGCGTGGATCTTTGCCGATCCCCTATCACGTCGGCCCCGGCGCGGCGAAAGTTCATCTCAAGGTTGAATCGAACTGGGACATCAAAAAAGTCTACGACGTAATTGCGAAAATTCCCGGCACAGATGCAGCGGATCAGTGGATCGTTCGCGGCAACCATCATGACGCATGGGTCAACGGCGCCGAAGATCCCGTCTCGGGCCAAGCCCCTCTTATGGAAGAAGCTCGAGCCTTCGGCGAGCTCCTCAAACAGGGATGGAAGCCGCACCGCACCATCATCTATGCCGCTTGGGACGGGGAAGAACCCATGCTCCTCGGTTCGACCGAATGGGTCGAAACTCACGCCGACGAGCTCTCACAACACGCGGCGGTTTACATTAACACCGATGGCAATGATCGCGGTTTGTTGGACGGCGGTGGTTCTCACACTCTTGAGCAATTTGTAAACGGAGTCGCCCGCGATATCGAGGATCCTGAAACCAAGATGACGGTCTGGCAGCGCCGGCATCTTGCTGAAATTGCTCAAGCCAAATCTCCTGATGCTCGCAAGGAACTGCGCCAACGCGCCGATATTCGCCTGGACGCCCTCGGTTCAGGAACCGACTTCACCGCGTTTCTCGATCACCTTGGAATCGCCAGTTTGAATCTCGCCTATGCTGGCGAGGACGAGCAGGGAATCTATCACTCGATCTATGACGACTTCTACTGGTATATGCACTTTTCCGATCGAGAGTTTGTGTATGGACGGGCTCTCTCTCAAACCATCGGTACCGCTGTCATGCGCTTGGCCGACGCCGATGTGCTCCCTTACGACTTCGTGGATTTCGCCGACACAGTCCAGAAATACACGAAAGATCTTCAGAAACTTCTTACCGACAAGCAGGAAGAGGTTAGCGAGCGCAATCAGGAACTAGAGGAAGGAGTTTTCAAGGCCACCCTCGATCCTCGTCGTCCTACCATCGCTCCGCCGCATGAGGATGTCCCTCCTCACTTGAACTTCGCTCCCATGCAAAACGCTGCCGACGCTCTAACTCGCAGTGCCGAGCGTTACCAGCACGCGCTGGCCAAAGCCAATCTGGACCAGTCTCAGGATTCTCTCCGCACCCTGAATCAGGACTTGATCCAAAGCGAACGACGCTTGACCAATCCCGACGGCTTGCCGCGGCGGCCTTGGTATAAGCACCTGCTCTACGCGCCCGGTGTCTACACCGGTTACGAGGCTAAGTCTGTTCCCGGCGTCCGCGAGGGTATTGAACAGAAACGATACGCGGAAGCTGATCAGGAGATCGGTCGTGTGGCCAAAGCACTCGATGACGAAGCGACGTTGATCAACTCGGCAGCGGACCAGCTCGAGAAATTTGCGAAATAGCTTTTGCTTCTGCATCGAACTGCTGCAGCAAGACTGTTCGTTTTTAGGACACGAACCTTGACGATCACCAAGTGATGTGCAGCAGATCACGGAAAGAAGGTCGTGTCGAGATTAGAAACGGAATATGGCGGGAGACCCAAGACTCCCATAGCAGCCACTGAAAGCTGCGTGCCGTGACTGCCGTGTTCGAGCGCTGAGTTTCCCCTGAGACCTCTCCAGTACACAACCCAGTAATTGTGAGAGGCACTGATGAAAAACTTAACCGAAGTCTTGGAGGCAGAATACCGTCAGCTAGTTGAGCAAGTGCCCGCCATTACTTATATAGCTGAACGTGGTGCCAACGGGGTTTGGTACTATGTCAGCCCTCAAGTTGAAACCATCCTCGGTTTTACGCCAGCTGAATGGACCTCCGATGCTCATCGCTGGCGTAAGCAACTTCATCCGGACGATCTGCCGATCGCGCTTGCCGCGGAACGAACTCTGTCTCGAGAAGGGGATCGCTATCGGGCAGAGTACCGCTTGTCCAGATCGGACGGCAGTTATGTCTGGGTTCGTGACGAAGCCATTTACGTTCGCCATCATGACAATGGCAAGCTCGTTATGCGAGGCCTCTTGCTCGATATCAGCGAACGCAAAGAAGCGGAAGAAGAGCTCCGCCGCAGTGAACAACGTCTCCTCGCCACCATTAATGCCGCTCCAGTAATCCTTTTCGCAATTGACCCCGCCGGAATATTCACGTTCTCCGCCGGAAAAGCGCTCGAAGGACTGAGGTTGAAATCCGGTCAGGTCGTGGGCCAATCGGTTTTCGATCTCTATAGCGACCAGCCACAAATTCTCGACCACTTGCGTCGCGCGCTTGCCGGCGAGGAATTCACGGCGATCGATAACTTGTCGGGAGTTTCAAGGACATTCGAAACACGCTGGGCCCCGGGGAGAGATAAGGCTGGCCGACCGTTCGGCGTCATCGGTGTTGCCACCGACATTACCGAACACGTGCAACTACAAGAACAGTTGCGCACCATGCAGCAATTGGAAGCGATTGGTCGATTGGCCGGAGGTGTCGCGCACGACTTCAACAACCTGATCAATATCGTGCTCGGCTACGCCCAGCTTCTGAACTCCGAACCGAACCTCACCGAGCGGATCCGAAACGGCCTCGCCCAGATCTGTCGCGCAGGAGAACGAGCAGCATCGTTGACCAATCAACTGTTGGCATTCAGCCGTAAGCAGGTTCTTCAACCCTGCATCCTGAATCTGAATTCCATCGTGAGCGACATCGAGAAGATGCTATCGCGCGTGATCGGAGAGGACATCGAACTGGTTACGAAGTTAGATTCTTCTCTTCTGCCGATAACAGCGGATCCCGTTCAGGTCGAACAAGTGTTGATGAATCTCGCCGTGAATGCGCGCGACGCTATGCCCCACGGTGGCAGGTTGCTGATGGAAACTGCAAACGTGGAACTCGATGAATCCGATCCACGCCGCCCCGGAGGCTCTCCTGTCGGCCCTTATGTTCGCATGACAGTCAGCGATTCCGGGCACGGAATGAACGCCGAAACCCTCCAGCGCGTGTTCGAACCGTTCTTCACTACCAAGGACCCTGGAAAGGGCACGGGTCTCGGCCTTGCCACTGTGTACGGAATCATCCGGCAGAGCGGCGGCAACATCCTGGTCGAGAGTGAACTCGGCAAGGGAACCAGTTTCCAAATTTATTTTCCGGCCACCGCGGCTGACGCAGAACTTCGCAGGGAAGCGCCCGAAGCTGAGGTCTCGGGTGGAACCGAGACCCTCCTGATCGTCGAAGACGAACCGAATCTGCGCGAGATCGCGCGGATTTTTCTCGAAGATTATGGATATCAAGTGCTCGAGGCAGTCGACGTCGAAGCGGCTTTGCGAATCGCAACGAAATTTCCGGATACCATTCACCTCCTTCTCACCGACGTCATCATGCCACGCAAGAGTGGGCGCCAGCTCGCCGAGCAGGTTCGTGAGATGCGGCCGGGAATCAAAGTTCTTTTCATGAGCGGCTATACCGACGACATGATTGTTCGCCATGACGTGCTCGCGCCCGGGGTGGCGTTATTGCAAAAACCTTTTAACCGGACACAACTGGCGAAAATGATCCGTACCGTGTTAGACAAGGATTGAGCACGCTTCCGTGGGTGGAGGCAATCGATGCGCCTGCAGGCTCGAGTCTCATCCCAAGCCAAAATTGAACTGGCTCTGAAGCGCTTTTCCTTTTTCGCTGCCGCTCTCTCTCTGGCAATTGCTCTCCTCGTATTACTGGCATGGAAATTCGGTATCGTCGCGGTGATCACCGCGGGAAGTGATCACACCGGCATGGCAAGGAGCACAGCCGTTGCGCTCGCACTTCTCGGAGTCTGTCTTCTTTGTCTTTCGAGAGAGCCGTACACTCCGAAACTGAGGCGGGTAGTCATCGTGTGTTCGCTCATCACCATGACTCTGGGACTGAGTACGCTTTTGCGTGTGGCAGGTCTGTTGCCTGCACGATTCGAGGAGAATGTGTTGTTTGGGCCGCTCTGGACGGGCTTAGCCTCAATGCCAGTCCGCATGGCTCCAAATACCGCCCTAAGTCTCATTCTCCTCGGGTTCTCATGTTTGCTGATTGATTTCCACATTGGCGGTTGGCGGCCCGCGCAATGGGCGGCAATTCTAGCCGCGATGATTGTCCTGGCGGCATGCATCGGTTACGGATATGACGTCAGGTCGCTATACGGATTTGCCGGATACACGAACATGGCGTTTCACTCCGCCGCCACGTTGTTGATCGTTGCCCTTGGCGTTATGTGTGCCCGACCTCGTACCGGAATGATGTCTTTGCTCACTCGCGAAGGCCCGGTCGGAATCATGGTTCGGAGGCTTCTGCCGTCGGCGGTTTTGCTTCCGATTCTTGCCGGATGGCTGTGCCTGAAGGGAGAGCATGCAGGCTGGTACCGGAGCGAAACCACTTTGGTGCTTTTTGCAACGTTTAGTGTGGTTCTCCTCTTGTTATTCCTGTACTTGGCGATTGCTTCTCGCTCGGCGGCGGAAGAAACCTTTCGAGCACTCCTCGAGGGGGCCCCTGACCCAATGGTCATCGTGGACGAACGAGGATACATCGTTTTCATCAACACTCAGGCTGAGAAGCTATTCGGATATCTGCGGGAGGAACTCATCGGCGTTCCCGTGGAAATACTTCTTCCAGAGACCTTGCGTGAAGAGCACGTTCTCGATCGGGTTCGTTATGTACTCTCACCGCAGACACGACCCATGGGCGAGCGCCTTGGCTTGCATGCGCGCCGCAGGGACGGTACCGAGCTTCCAGTGGAAGTCTGCCTGGCGCCAATACGGAGAGATGGCACCACCCTCATTTCCAGCACCATCCGCGATATCAGTTTGCGCAAGCGAATAGAGCAGGCATTACGCGACAGCGAGGAACGATTTCGCGTGGCTCTGAAGGACGCTCCGGTGGTTGTCTTCAATCAGGATCGAGAACTCCGCTACACCTGGATTAATTCGACCCTGGCTTGGGCCCAACAAAATCCTCTGGGCTACACAGACGAGGAAATGGTCGGAGGAGAGGAAGGTGCTCGTCTGACGAGCATCAAGCGCCACGCCTTGGAGAGTGGTATTGGATGCCGATCCGAAGTGAGCGTGACCTTTCAGGGGGAGCTTCACTATTTCGACCTTAAGGTCGAACCTCTGCGCGATGCACAGAACCAAATTATCGGGATCACCTGCTCCTGTAGCGACATTACCGTCATCAAGCAAGGGGCTGCAGAACGCGAGCGCCTGATTCGCGAACTTCAGGACGCCTTAGCTCAGGTAAAGGTTCTTACCGGGCTACTTCCGATTTGCGCTTCCTGCAAGAAAATTCGCGATGAACAAGGTCGTTGGAATTCTGTCGAGAAATACATCCGCGAACGTTCCACTGCCGAATTCACCCACGGCATCTGCCCCGACTGCGCGCGACGCTTATACCCGGAGCTCTACAAAAGCTAGCAAATGTTTCCCGATTATCATCCTTAAGGTTTGACTTCAAACACCAGGAAATAATCCATGTTGTCCGGCTTCACAAAATCGTACTGCCCCGCCAATTCGTAACCCGCTTCTTTTGCTTCGCGAATCACCACGTCTTTTCCCACCCCGTGGTTCTCTCCATTCCCGTTACGATCGATGACGCCCACTTTCGCTCCGGGCCGAAGCGATGCGCGAAGGTTACGCAGCAAAGTCACAGGCTTCTCCACCTCGTGATATGTCTTAAGCAACAGCACCGCGTCGATACCGTTCGCAGGTAGCAGGGGATCGTCGCTTTTTCCTAGAATCGTCTTTACATTCGAGAGCTGTTCCTTCTTTACGCGATTTACGATATAGGTGATCGCCTCCGGATTGATGTCGACTGCATAAACCGTTCCGGAATCCGTTGCCCGTCGCGCCGCTCGCACCGTGAACCAGCCCGACCCCGCTCCAATATCTGCAACATTCTTTCCGGGAGTAATTCCAAGGATGTCCATTACTCGATTTATTTGTAGTCGTTCATCCCGCCCTGGTGACTCAAAAATGGACAGGTCCCCCGTATAGGGTGTGCTGGTTTTTCGTGTGTCCGTCTGAGAGACGGCAGGTAAACTTGGAATGCTCAGGCCAAGCGCCAAAGCGATGCAAAACAACTTAAAGCGATACTTCAACGTTGGACGTTCTTCGCGATTCATATCAGAAATGGACTGGATCATTAGATATTTGGTTAGCAGCGCTACTTCGCCAGCTTGCTTTGGCGGGCACAGCAACCGTCAGCCTGGACCTCTGGTTACCCTTTCGTAATCTCGCCCGCGAGGCTACAGAGGCTCACAATGTTCTCCGTGCCTGACTTCTTCCTTGCCTTCTTCGAGTGTCTCGCCGTTGGTGCACTAGCGGTTTTCGCCCTGCTTATCTTAGTGCGCATCGGAACGCCCCGTCGGGCAGTCGTAACTGCCCGCCGTACATCCCGTTAACCTGTCACAGGCCCCTTGGTTTCCTGTCATTGACGTCGATTCATCCAAGATGAGATATTGAGTCGCCTTGACAATGCGACTCACTCGACTATCGCTCACCAATGGTCCGTCTAATTCCGAGGGATGACAGCTTTTTCCAGATGTTTTCGGGCACATCCGACAATCTGATTGCCGGTGCTCGTGCTCTCGTCGATTTATTTGCGGACTATCGCGACGTTGACAACAAAATTGATGAAATCCGCCGCATCGAACGCGAGGGCGACGAACTCACCCACGCGATTCTGACCAAGCTGAATCAAACGTTCATTACGCCGTTCGATCGCGAAGATATTCATCAATTGGCCTCCCACATTGATGACGTCCTCGATTTTATTAACGCGGCTTGTGCCCGAATTGTCATGTACCGCATTACATCGCCTCCTCCGGCGGCCGGAGAACTCGCGAAAATCATTTTGATGCAGAGCAAGGAACTGCAAAAGGCAGTCTCTCTCATGCATAAGAACGGAAATATCCTGACCCATTGCGTGGAGATCAATCGGCTTGAGAACGAAGCCGATAGCGTGGCGCAACGCGCGATTGGCCAGTTGTTCGAGCATGAGAAGGATCCCATCACTCTGATCAAGATCAAAGAGCTGCTCGAATTTCTCGAACGCGCAACCGACAAAGCCGAAGATGTTGCCAATGTGCTCGAAACCGTGGTCTTGAAGAACACCTGAGCCGACAAGAACCGTGAAGCCAGACTTCCTGCTGCTGATCATCACTGTCCTGATTGCGCTGACCTTCGACTTTCTCAACGGCTTCCACGACGCCGCCAACAGTATTGCTACCGTCGTATCAACCCGCGTTCTCTCTCCCAAACTTGCCGTCGTGTGGGCCGCATTTTTCAACTTTGTTGCTGCCTTCCTCCTTGGGACTGCTGTTGCCAAAACCATCGGCGCAGGAATGATTCGCATCAACTACGTGACTCAATATGTCGTCATAGCCGGACTGCTCGGCGCTATCGTTTGGGATTTGCTCACCTGGTTGTGGGGACTGCCCACTTCGTCGTCCCATGCGCTAATCGGTGGTTATGCCGGCGCGGCCATTATGAGGGCCGGCTGGAACGTCATTGTCCCTGAAGGTTGGTATAAGACCCTGATCTTTATTGTCGTCGCGCCAGTCATGGGTCTTATTCTGGCGCTTATTTTCATGATCTCGGTATTTTGGCTGCTGAGGAACAAGGCTCCCCGACGGATCGATGCCTGGTTTCGCAAGCTGCAGCTTCTTTCTGCTGCCGCCTATAGCCTTGGACATGGAGGCAACGACGCCCAGAAAACTATGGGGATCGTTGCCGGAGCGTTGTACGGAGCCCATCTTCTCAGCCCTTCAGAATTAGCCGGAAACTGGGGAAAATTTCACTGGCCGATCATCCTCGCCGCTCACGCCTCAATCGCTTTGGGAACCTATTTTGGGGGCTGGCGAATCGTGCACACTATGGGCTCCCGTATCACCAAGCTAAAGCCGGTCGGAGGCTTCTGCGCCGAAGCCGCCGGTGCCATCACACTTTTCTCCACTGCCCTGGCGGGAATCCCGGTCAGCACGACGCATACTATTACCGGTGCGATCGTCGGCGTCGGAGCCACTCACCGACTTTCGGCCGTCCGCTGGGGAGTTGCCGCTCGCATCGTTTGGGCCTGGGTCTTGACCATTCCTGCGTCGGCCTTCGTAGCCGCCCTCACTTTCTGGATCATAAGGCTGGTCCACCCCGGCGCCTGAGCAGCACGCCAACCTTTCCGCCCGAATCAAAAAGTTCGATTCTCTGTCGATTTGCTATCCCTTCATTCGACAAACTAGTGAAAGACGAAATTGAGAAGGGAATCAAGGCAATGACGCAGACATTCTTCCAACGCGCTAAGGCAATCGCCGGTACCGCACTTGTGGCTTTGGGAATCCTCGTTTTCTCACGCGAACTCAGTGAGGCCGCGACCAATCTGCATTGCCTGTTGACGTCGGGTCTCGCCAGCACTCTGCCGACGATACTTTTAGCGGGCTTTCGCGCATGGCAGAACTTTGCAGTTAGCCATCAGCGCTTCTGCCTCTATCTTGTCGAGCATGTATTTGTCTCATCCTGGCCGCTTCTGGCGGTTACGATCGGAGCTGGTTTGTCCCGGAACGAAAGTCAGGGATAGCATCTCGAACTCGCCCACAAAACGGTGCGCTCACTGACTTTCTTTCACCACGCGACCATTAAGCGGCTGTACCGGTCGTACATCATGTGGATAAAGCTTCGAAAAAGCTTCAATCTGCTTAGGCGAGACTTCTACCGGCATCTTCAGCACGAACCATGTGATGCCCTCTGTGCAAGGGGGAGCTGTCAGCGAACCTGAATACATGTAGTAGTCCATCTGTTTAGGCAAAAGGCCGCTAGGATCAATCGCAACCCCGGGAACCTCGTGCTCGCTTCCTTCTGTGACCGGCATATGGTCCCAAAGCTTCTGAATCGTTGGATTGCTTTTGCCTTCCTTCAGCAAAACAGCAATACCCATGGTCTTTCCATCGCTCGATTGATGCATGAAGTGAGCCACCATGTCGTAAACCTTCCCGTCAATGAGTTCCTCACTCGGACGATGAAAGTGAAATTGGGTGAGTTGATACCGTGTTCCGTCAAAAGTGACGTAGCTTCCTGCGTCTTTGGCGTCGTGATAATTCACGCGAATCGTGTGTCCATTGTTGATCAAGTACTTCAACGGTTCGGGCTTGTATTCGAATTGCAGTGCCGGCAGTTTGGCTTTTTGAGCGTCCCGAATATCGATCGGAGATTGTTCTTTTCCCGCGCAGGCTGCGTATGCTGGATCCAGTGTGCTCCAATGGTCGGGGCCGCGTGCGCCTTCATAATCCCATGGTGTCTTCCATTGAGCTCGGGCATTCGCTGAAATAAACGCTACAACAACTATCAAGCCAAGAGTCACGCGGATTCTGTTCACGGAGGATCTCCTTCGGTATCGTTGCCCATTCTGACAGTTGCTCCGCATTTACACTTCGTTTACCATCAAAGTATGGATGTATCTCTCCCAGCCGATTTATCTGTTTCAAGCATTGCGGCGGCGATTGGAGAGCCCGCGAGGGTACGCATGCTGTATTGTCTCGCCGACGGTCGCGCACGAACTGGCACTGAATTGGCAGTAGTTGCCGCGGTGTCCCCGTCGACTGCCAGCGTGCACCTTCAGCGTCTGCTGGCACAGCAACTCGTGAAAGTTTCGGCGCAAGGGAAGCATCGTTATTACAGTCTAGGCGGAGTCGAAGTGGCCAACACGCTAGAGGCTTTAAGCGTGGTCGCCGGTCGACCGCGGGTTGAGTTCGTGCCGACCACACCAGTCGGCCTGCGCTCCGCACGTACTTGCTACGATCACATCGCTGGTGCGTTGGGCGTCGCCCTCTTTGACCGATTTTCTGCGCTTGGCTGGTTATCGACCGATTCGGCCAATATCTGCGAAATCACTAATAGCGGGGCGAAGGCTTTCCCGGGAATTGGTATTGATATTGACGCCTTGCGAGTTCTGCGCCGGCGCTTTGCGTACACTTGTCTCGATTGGAGTGAGCGTCGCTCCCATCTCGGAGGAGCCTTGGGCGCAGCCGTCCTCAGTCTTGCTTTGAAGCGGAAATGGGTGCAGCAGGATCTATCCAGCAGGGCTTTGACCGTCACCAATCTTGGCCGACGCGAACTGATGAAACGCTTTGGCGTCCGTGTTTGACTCCGGGAAAGCTCTACCCTAAGCAGCCTTTTTCTTTGCGGCCTTCGCTTTCGCAATCCGCTGGGACAGAAGCCTTTTGGCTTTTTCTAGCTCTCGTCGCCGCGTCGCACCCAGGTTCTTCCCACCGCGATTGATGAAATATGTCAACATCCGCATCCCCGATCCGGGACCTTTCGGAGAAACCTTCTTCGACGCAAGTGTCCTGGCAATCGTGGCCGCATCCTTTGTGAACAGTCCGGCTGGCGGGAACGTCGAAACAGTCTTAACCTTCGCCACCCACCGCTTTTCCCGTGGCTGAGTCATAACGCACCTCTCACCTGGACGATCGAAGCTAAGCTAGGATGCGTTTTGCAGTTGGGGAGAACTTACCGGTGATTTCGCGCTGCGAAATTCGCCAGGCGGTTTGCTTCCGAATTGTGTTCTCGCCCCACGTGAGAGATGGAAAACTTCAGGCAGCGCGCCAATTTTCGGCAGGTCCAGTTGAGAGAATAGAGCCGCGGACTCCGGCACGTATAAATCCCATTCATCTGTTTAACGACCACTTCCGAATCGGAGTAAACGTGCAGTTCCCGGGCCTTATGCAGGACGGCGCACTGCAAGGCCTCCAGTAGCGCCGTGTATTCAGCAACATTGTTGTCTTGCCATCCAATCCACTTGGCGATCCTCACCGGACCGCTGTTGATCCCGTCAATCACCACTCCAATACCTGACGGCCCCGGATTCCCCAGAGAACCACCATCGATGTAGGCAACCAGTGCTGACATTCAACCTAAGTCTTACGCCCAAGATGCTTGACTTGCTCTCTGACGTCAAGAGCCTAGGATGATTCTTCTGTGAATTCTCGCGTCGGGTTCTTTCTGTGCAAGTTGCTGTGGAAAAACTGTAGCCGGAGTGTCTCTTTCCTTTAACCCCTGTATCCGCAGTCCCTTGTTATGCACAGAATTCACAATCGCGATTTTTCGATTGCACCAAAAAGCGGCGTTGACTTTTGTCACATGAAGATTTACTTTTGCGCCCGTCGATGGCTGAAAGGGTTGGCTCAAATAAAATTAGCCAGTCCAAAGTAGGCTGAGTGATCCGCCGGCTGGGGCAACTCAGCAGGTGACCTGACCCGAAAAAACCGGCTGCTCTGCGAGGATGTAGCTGGGGCCAGGAGTTGCGAAAGCAGCGATTACATCAAGGGCCGTGATGGTGCATGACTCCACGCTGTTAGCTCCCTCGCAGGAGCTGACGGCTAGAGCATAACCAATATCACGGCCTTTCCTATTTTCCGAAGTAACCCTATTCCAACTTGATCTGTGTCAGTACGTCCTCGACCGCCGAGTCTTCCGGCTTGCATTCGTGTTTTTCGAAATCAGCCTGCAGTTGTGCCTTCGCTTTGTCCAAATCCAACAAATTTTCCTGCCGGGTCCGGAACGTCAACCGGCAAACGTCACAATAAGCCACGCTCGGTGTCGCCCCGATGAATCGCACGATCTGTAGATTCCGGTCTGCCATAGCGCCTCATTGTATCGGATCGCAAACAAAAAACGCCGCAAAAGGGAATCTCCTCTTGCGGCACCTCGACCGGACTATTGCAATAATCCGAAAGCCGTAACGTTGTTGGTCGTGCCTACATACACCTTGCCGTTCACGATCATCGGAGTTCCAAAATGACTGGCTTGTCCGAACGAATCCCGGCCGCTTCCTGCCTGGTTCGAGTTATAGAGCTCTTTCCCCAGGTTGGTTGCGTTATAGGCGTGAAGCACGTCATTGGGGTCACTGTGCTCGATCGCCCAAACGATCCCATTCTTCGACCCACTCGCCGAAACGCTTGGTGTGCTTCCCGGGTATTCGAAGTTCGCCGAACTCTTCGAAGTAGGTGACGTCGAGAGCTTGGCGTTCGAAAAGTGAAATTGCATCAACTGATTGCCTTGCGGTCCGTAGTACACGTTATTTGCGAAGAACGCAGGATCCGCCCAGACTCCGCCGGCCAGCGCTCCATCAATCTCCTGGTAAATGTTGTTCTGGTTCGCATTGAACTTCCCCATGTTGGTGCGATCCACGATATAGATGTTGCTGTCTTTTCCGGCGCCGATCGCCAGATTGTGGGTTGTTCCGCCCGAATCCTTCATGGGCGGCAGCAGCATGATCCCACCCGAACCCAGGTCTTCGTCGGCGTCGGACTCCGAAACCCCGTTGAACATCTCAAAATAATCCGCCACCGCCAGCTGGCCTTTCGTGGTCGAAAGTCTCACAAACGCATTTCCGTAATCGCCATTCGTCGGAAATCCTTGCCCATTGAGCGTTGTGTCGAACGTTCCATTGGCATCGAGGAAATAAATGCTGCTCCTGTCCGACGCCAATCCGCCTCCAGCCTGCCAGATCGCTCCTTCATTGCCATTCGGCGTTACATCAATCACGCTGGTTTGCGCCAGTGTGCTTTCGTTGTAGCCAATGACCCATCCGGTATATGGCCGCGAATCGCAATGGGATGTCCATGTCGTGTATACCACCTTGTTCAGAAGCAACAGGCCGGCCCGCTCTGCATATTTCTTGGGATCGAAAACCACTTTGCCGTTGTGACTGTTGTCCCCGTTTCCTGGATACGTCGCCTGCACCGCAACCGGACCGCCGAATTGTTCTTGTCCCGTTGTGACATCCAGTGCGTGAATTCTTTGGAAATACGTGGAGGACGAACCCTTGCTCATCGCGACCACGTAAATCGTTCCATGCGGCCCGCTGCTTCGGTCGATAACCGGGGTCGAAGTGATTCCGATTTGAGGGCTGATTTGCCCACATCCGAAATCGCCCGCCGCCGTCTCACCGCTCTGCAATAGCGACACCTGCCACAGAACAGATCCTGAATCGGCATCGAACGCGTACACGCTGTCGTTTTCCGTTACTACGTACAGCACATTGTGCGTGCCTCCGTTAATCGTCAGGCTCGATAGATATAAAGGTTCAGCGTCAATAAAACCGTCCACGGGCATCGTGAATAGCTTACCGAAACCAGAAGAGTTCACATTACTTGTTGTCAGAATTGTCTCCTGCTGGTTTTGACCGGTCCGCGCGATGTCATTGTGATAGGTGACGACATCGGTAGCCGAGGCTAGTCCGAGACCCAGCAGCAAGAATAGTGAAATTGCGATGCCTTTCGAGGCGCGAAGAAGTGAGGGAGAGAATCGCATTGCCATACAAGCCTCCGGGGTTGCTTAAGCGATGAACTCTGATGCACAAAATCAGCGGTGCGTATCAACGAAGTGGGCAGGAGGAGTTGCGCCAGAATGCCCGCCCAGTGGGCAACGACTGGCGGAATTTTATCACGGTTTTTCACCAGCTCTTGCTCAACTACAATGAGCCGGGTACAATGTCTCCTAACTTTTGTCCGCTGTCTCGTTGCGGACACGTCCGAAGTGATCGCTAAGGACATGCCCATGTTGGATCGACCGTAAATTCGTCCCACCGTTTGGTCCGCATCGCGGATCATTTTCATTATTTACTGTCGAACCGCGCAATTTTCACTTTGAGTGCTTGCGCAGAAAGTTTCCGGGCATCGTAATGGCAACCGAAGCGATCTCACCAATTCCCTCTCCTAAACCGACTCCAGAGCGCAGCTTATGGAGTTCGCTCTGGGAAGCGATCCAGGGTTCGCATCAGGATTACACCGAGGTAAGTCTCAACCGCGCGATTCTTCTCCTGGCCGTCCCGATGATCCTCGAGATGGTATTGGAATCCCTGTTTGGCGTCGTCGACGTCTTCTGGGTCGGACATCTGGGCGCGAATTCCGTCGCCACTGTCGGCCTCACCGAGTCCATGCTCTCGCTCGTCTTCGCAGTCGGGCTTGGGTTGAGCCTCTCGACGACCGCGATGGTGGCTCGGCGCATCGGCGAAAAAGATCACGAGGGCGCCGCCGTGGCCGCCG
>Ga0335078_10002070_pt1 | contig 30380 bp, 23 predicted proteins | sample Lox_Sample_32_FD_206711 | JGI IMG/M metagenome (GOLD analysis project Ga0335078, IMG submission 206711) | Soil microbial communities from Loxahatchee National Wildlife Refuge, Florida, United States - Lox_Sample_3.2 | ecosystem: Environmental > Terrestrial > Soil > Wetlands | place: USA... | reverse complement strand
CACCGGCACCGGCACCGGCTGACGTCAATGTGACGACCGTTAGAGTCTAGTCATAACGGCCGTCACGGAGCGAGTATATGCGCGATGGGTATCGCGGCGGCCTCGCAGGACCGGCGCCGACCCCGTGGCGAAGCTGGACTTGGCGCGGGTCGCTGGACGCGGGGCGCACCGCTTGCCGCGCGCAGTCAGGGATAGGCTCAGGGCAATGATCGCCCTACGCGCCGCAGGGCAGCAGAGCCGCGCGGCTAAGCCACTGCGTGCCATCGACGCGGCGCGGTCCGGCTTCGCGAGACGGGAGATCTCACCGTGACCAACCAGACACGCGCGTTCGAATGGACAGAAACCGACCGCCGTGCCGTCGACTTGATACGGGTCCTTGCGATGGATGCCGTGGAGGCGGCCGGATCCGGCCATCCTGGCACCGCGATGAGCCTCGCCCCCGCCGCTTACCTGCTCTACCAGCACATCTTGCGGCACGATCCCGCAGACCCGACGTGGCCGGGCAGGGACCGGTTTGTCTTGTCGTGCGGGCACTCCAGTCTCACGCTCTATCTGCAGCTGTACCTCTCCGGGTACGGCCTGAACCTGGACGACATCGAGCACTACCGCAGGTGGGGCAGCCGCACCCCCGGGCATCCAGAACGCGGCATCGCAGCCGGGATCGAGACGACGACGGGACCGCTCGGCCAGGGCATGGGGAATGCCGTCGGCATGGCCATGGCGGCACGCAGGGAACGCGGGCTTTTCGACCCGCAGGCGCCGGAGGGCCTCAGCCCGTTCGATCACCAGATCTACGTGTTCGCCTCCGATGGCGACATCGAGGAGGGCATTTCGCACGAGGTGTCGTCCCTGGCCGGCCACCAGAAGCTCGGCAACCTGACGGTGCTGTACGACGACAATCACATCTCCATCGAAGACGACACGAAAATCGCAAAATCGGAGGATGTCTGCGCCCGATATGCGGCCTACGGCTGGCAGGTGCAACGGGTTGACTGGCTCCGCCACGGCGACGGCGGCCGCGGCGGCCGCGGCGGCCGCGGCGACGGCGCGGCGCCCACGTACCACGAGGACGTCGCGGCTCTGCATCGCGCGTTCCTTGAGGCCAGAGCCCATAAGAGCCAGCCGTCGCTGATCTCGCTCCGGACGATCATCGGCTGGCCGGCGCCGAATAAGCAGAACACGGGCAGTGCGCACGGCTCCGCGCTCGGCGCGGAGGAAGTGGCCGCCACGAAGCGGCTCCTCGGCTTCGACCCGGCTGTCAACTTCCCTGTCGAAGAGGAGGTCGTCGCGCACGCGAGGAAGGTGGCACAGCGCAGCAAGCAGTGGCGCGCGGAATGGGACGAGTCGTTCGCTGAATGGGCGCAGGCCAATCCGGACCGCAAGCAATTGTTCGAGCGGATGGCCGCGCACCGGTTGCCTGACGGCTGGGCCGGCGTCCTCCCCGTGTTCCCCGCGGATCAGAAGGGACTGGCAACCCGCCGCGCGTCAGGCAAGGTGCTCAACGCGCTCGCCGCATCGATGCCCGAACTGTGGGGTGGCTCGGCCGACCTGGCGGAGAGCAACGACACAACGATGGAAGGCGAACCGTCGTTCATCCCCGACGAGTACCAGACCAGGCTGTTCCCTGGAAACAAGTATGGGCGGGTGATGCACTTCGGGATCCGCGAGCATGCCATGGGGTCGATACTCAACGGCATCGCGGTGCACGACGGCACGCGGCCCTACGGCGGCACGTTCCTAATCTTCAGTGACTACATGCGGCCGGCGGTACGACTGGCGGCGATGATGGGGCTGCCCGTCACCTATGTGTGGACGCACGACTCGATTGGGCTCGGCGAGGACGGCCCGACCCACCAGCCTGTCGAGCACCTGTGGGCGCTGCGCGCCATCCCGGGCCTCGACGTGGTCCGCCCGGCCGACGCCAACGAGACCTCGGTCGCCTGGCGGACCATTCTGGAGCGTGCGCATCCTGCGGGGCTATGCCTGACGCGGCAGGCCGTACCCGTCTTTGACCGTCGCGCCGATGGTGGCGGCGGGGATGGCCTGGCGAGCGCGGAAGGTGTCGCGCGCGGCGGATACGTGCTCGCCGACGTGCCTGACCTCGGACGTGAGGCGGCCGGTGATGGCCGCGAGGGCAGCCGGGGTGAGCCCGACGTGCTGCTCATAGGCACCGGGAGCGAGGTGCAGTTGGCGCTCGCCGCACGCGACATTTTGGCGCGCGAGGCAGTCCGCGCCCGGGTCATATCAATGCCCTGCGTGGAATGGTTCGCGGAGCAGGACGCTTCTTATCAGCAGGGCGTGCTGCCGCCGGCGGTGCGCGCCCGGGTGTGCGTGGAGGCGGGTGTGTCGCAGGGCTGGCACGCCTTCGGAGGGGACGCGGCTGAATATGTCAGCCTCGAGCACTTCGGCGCCTCCGCCGCATACCAGAAGCTCTACCAGGAGTTCGGCCTCACCGCCGACAAGGTGGCAGCAGCAGCCCGCTCAAGCATCGCGAAGGCGCGATCCGTCGGTAACACGACCGCAGCTGACACGGCTGCGGGAAGTGGCAGGGGTGACGGAGGTGCCGCAGCGGAACGAGGGGCGAGCCCAGGAGAGGGAACAGGCGTTCCCACACGGGATGCCGCTTCCCCGCAGGGGAACACAGTCAGCGAGGACTGAAATCAGCCAGCGCACAAGCCCGCGACGGCCGGTCCGCAGGCGCGCCGCACGTCAGCACGCCCGGGCTGCCGGGACGGCCCGTACCCGTAGAGGAAGGAAGCCACATCGTGCCTCCTACGATCTCCCAGCCGAATGACAGGCTCGCGCAACTGTCCGCCGCAGGCGTCGCTGTGTGGCTGGACGACATCAGCCGTGACCGCCTCGGCACGGGCAACCTGGCAGGACTCGTCCGCACCAAGCATGTGGTCGGCGTCACCTCCAATCCGACGATCTTCGAGAAAGCGCTGAGCAAGGGAAGCGCCTACGACGACCAGACTCGCGACCTCGCGGTGCGCGACGTCTCGGTCGGGGAGGCGTCGCGCGCCATCACCACCCACGACGTCCGCTGGGCCTGCGATGTGCTGCGGCCCGCCTATGACACGAGCGCGGGCGTGGACGGCCGGGTATCGCTCGAGGTCGATCCGAGGATCGCCAAGGATCAGCCCGCGCGGACGGTCGCGGAGGCGCGAGCCCTGTGGTGGATGGTGGACAGGCCCAACCTGTTCATCAAGATTCCCGCGACGCCAGAAGGCCTCCCCGCCATCACGCAGTGCCTGGCCGAGGGGATCAGCGTCAACGTCACCCTGATTTTCTCACTCACCCGATATGGCGAGGTCATCGATGCGTTCTTGGCGGGCCTGGAGAAGGCGGCCGCCGCCGGGCTCGAATTGCCCGCGATCACCTCGGTTGCCTCCTTCTTCGTCAGCCGGGTGGACAGCGAGGTGGACGGCAGGCTGGACAAGATCGGAACACCGCAGGCGGCCCAGCTCCGAGGCAAGGCGGCGATCGCCAACGCGAGGCTGGCATACGAGCTTTACGAGCAGAGGTTCAGTGAGCCCAGGTGGGAGGCCTTGCGCGCTGCTGGCGCACACCCGCAGCGACCGCTCTGGGCGTCGACAAGCACCAAGGACCCCGCCTACGACGATACGCGTTATGTCGCCGAGCTTGTCGCGCCTGGCGTGGTCAACACGATGCCCGAGTCGACCATAGAGGCAGTCGCCGACCACGCCGAACTGCGCCGCGACACCATCCATGGCACTTACGAAGAGTCCCGCAAGGTCTTCGCCGGTCTCGAAGAGCTTGGCATCGGATACGACGACGTCACGGCGGGACTCGAGACCGAAGGAGTAGACAAGTTCTCGGCCTCGTGGACGGAATTGCTCGCCACGATCGAGAAGGAGATGAACCGCGCACGCGGTGGCTCTACGGGACAGGCGAGCAGGCAGTGAGCACGCTGGCTGTCGCCGCTGCTGGCGTCAGCGTACAAACGCGAAGCCTGGCGGCCACAGAGGCCACCAAGCGCGCCGCGGCGAAGCTCATCGAGAACGGCGTGCCTGCCAAGCTCACGGCCAAGGACCCCGGTCTGTGGGGCCCCGCGGCCGAGCCGGTGGCCGCGACCGGGCTCGGCTGGCTGGACGCGCCTGCCATCTCGCGCAGGCTGCTCGGCGAGTTCGCCCAGCTGGCGGAGCGCGTCAGGCAGGACAGGCTCGAACACATCGTGCTTGCAGGCATGGGCGGCTCCTCCCTCGCCCCCGAGGTCATCACGCATACGGCGGGAGCGCCGCTCACCGTTCTCGACACCAGCGACCCGCACCAGGTCGCGAGCGCTCTCGGCGACCGCCTTGACCGGACCCTGGTTATCGTGTCAAGCAAGAGCGGATCGACGATAGAGACGGACAGCCACCGGCGCATTTACGAGCATGCCCTGCATGATCTCGGTCTCAAGCCTGAGGAGGTCGCTCGCCGGTTCGTGATCGTCACTGATCCGGGCTCGCCGCTCGAGGCGGTGGCCCGCAAGGCCGGCTACCACGTCGTACTCGCCGACCCCAACGTGGGCGGCAGGTACAGTGCGCTCACCGCGTTCGGCCTCGCGCCGAGTGCCATCGCGGGCGTAGACGTCGCAGAGTTGCTCGATCAGGCGGCAGCGGTGATGCCGACGCTCGGCGGCGACGACGACAACCCGGGCCTTGCGCTCGGCGCCGCCCTCGGCGGCTTCGCGGTGGAAGGTCACGACAAGGCGGTCCTCGCCGACCACGACTCCGGTATCTCCGGCTTCGGCGACTGGGCCGAGCAGTTGCTCGCCGAGTCGACGGGCAAGCAGGGACTCGGCATCCTGCCCGTGGTGGTCGAATCGGCTGACGCACCCGGGTTCTCCCCTGGCCCTGACATCCACCTCGTCGCGCTGGGATCGCCGGCACCGCCCGGCGCCGATAACGCCGCGGCGCCTGCCCGGGCACCGCGCCCGGTGGACACCGTGGCCGCGGGGCCGCTTGGCGCTCAGTTCATGGTGTGGGAATACGCCACGGCGCTGGCCGGCCGGATCATCGGCATCAACCCATTCGACCAGCCGAACGTCCATGAATCGAAGGACATTACCGGCGCGCTTCTCGCCGGGGCGGGCGACGGACCGCTGCCCGTCGGCCAGGCGGCCTTCGTCGACGGCATGGTGGAGGTACACGCAGATCCCGAACGGCTGCGCGGCGCCACCGATCTCGCGGGCGTGCTCGATTCGCTCATCTGGTCCCTGCCGGACAGGGGCTACCTAGCGATCATGGCCTATCTCGACCGGATCAGCGACAGCGATGCGGCCAACCTGCGTACCGCAGTTGCGGTGCGGACCACGCATCCGGTGACGTTCGGCTGGGGACCACGCTTGCTGCACTCGACCGGCCAGTTCCACAAGGGCGGCCCGCAGACCGGCGTGTTCTTGCAGATCACTGGAGCGATCGAGCGGGACGTCCAGGTGCCTGACGCGCCGTACTCGCTGGGCAGGCTCCAGCTCGCGCAGGCCCTGGGCGACCTCAGCGCGCTGCGCGGTCGCGGCCGGCCGGCCGTCAGGCTGCATCTGCGCAACAGGGGCGCGGGCCTGGCGCAGTTGCTCGGCGCCGCGACAGGCACCGCCTGCGGACCGGTCGCGGACGGCGTGCCAGCGGTGGAATCGATGTCGGACGGGCGGACGTATGGGGGCGCTACGACGGCAGGAGGGATGGAATGAACGAGCTGGCGGACGTCCCCGCCAACCCGCTAAGGGACCCCAGGGATCGGCGGATTCCCCGGGTCGCGGGGCCGTGCGTCTTGGTGATCTTCGGGGTCACTGGGGACCTGGCACGCAAGAAGCTGATGCCAGCCGTCTACGATCTGGCCAACCGCGGCCTGCTTCCACCGGGGTTCTCCCTGGTGGGATTCGCCCGCAGGGACTGGGCGAACGAGGACTTCGCCCAGGTCACCTATCAGTCGGTGAAAGAACACGCGCGGACGCCGTTCAGGGAAGAGGTATGGCAGCAGCTGTCGGAGGGGGTGCGGTTCGTCCCTGGCGAGTTCTCAGACGACGAGGCATTCGACCGGCTCGCGGAAACCGTTGCCGAAATTGACCAGGAACGCGGTACCGGCGGCAATTACGCCTTCTACCTGTCGATCCCGCCGAAGTTCTTCCCCGAGGTGACCAGGCAGCTTAAGCGTTCCGGGCTCTCTACGGTTGGCGAGGGGCCGTTCCCCGCCGGCCGCCGCCCATGGCGGCGGGTCGTCATCGAGAAGCCGTTCGGCCACGATCTGCAGAGCGCCCGGGAGCTGAACGCGATCGTGGACTCAGTGTTCCCGAGCCACTCGGTGTTCCGGATCGACCACTATCTGGGCAAGGAAACCGTACAGAACATACTCGCGCTGCGCTTCGCTAACACCATGTTCGAGCCGGTATGGAACCGGGGCTATGTGGATCACGTTCAGATCACCATGGCCGAGGACATCGGCATCGGAGGCAGGGCCGGGTACTACGACGGAATCGGCGCGGCGCGCGACGTCATCCAGAATCACCTGCTGCAACTGCTGGCGCTCATCGCGATGGAGGAGCCGGTGTCCTTCGACGCGGATTCGCTGCGCGCCGAGAAGCAGAAGGTGCTTTCCGCGGTGCAACTGCCCGACGACCTGGCCATAGGAACCGCTCGCGGCCAGTACGCCTGCGGCTGGCAGGGCGGCGTGGAGGTACATGGTTTCCTCGAGGAAGACGGTATCCCGCCGGATTCCCGCACCGAGAGTTATGCGGCGGTCAAGCTGTGCGTGGATACTCGCCGCTGGGCGGGTGTCCCGTTCTACCTGCGCACCGGCAAGCGGCTTACCCGCCGGATGACCGAGATCGCGCTGATGTTCCAGCGCGCGCCGCATCTGCCTTTCACCAAGACCGACACCGAGGAACTCGGCCAGAACGCCATCGTCATGCGGATACAGCCGGACGAGGGCGTGACCGTGCGATTCGGCTCCAAGGTGCCAGGTACGGCCATGGAGGTCCGCGACGTGAACATGGACTTCGCCTACGGCGAGTCGTTCACCGAGTCGAGCCCCGAGGCGTACGAGCGGCTACTGCTCGCCGTGCTGATCGGCGACCCGCCGTTGTTCCCGCGGCACGAGGAGGTGGAGCTGTCGTGGAAGATTCTCGACCCGATCGAGAACTTCTGGGCGGAGCATCTGAAGCCAGAGCCCTACCCGGCGGGCACTGCGGGCCCCGCATCGGCGGACGAGCTGATGGCCCGGGACGGGCGCGCCTGGCGACGCATGTAGCCGCCCGGGCCGAGAAGAGGAATTGGGCATGACCATCGACCTGACCGACACGACCACTGGACAGATTCAGCAGGCGCTGACCCAGGCACGGCTCCGGCTCGGCGGCCCCACCATGGGGATGGTACTCACGCTGGTGATCGGCACCGATGAGGCGACGCAGTACGACGCGATCCGCGCCGCGGGCCAGGCGGCGCGCGAGCATCCGTGCCGGGTCCTCGGGGTGATCAAGCGCGACCCCCGCGCACGGCGGCGGCTTGACGCCGAGATCAGGGTGGCGGAGAACGGCCCGGGCGAGACCGTGCTGCTGCGCCTGTATGGACCGCTCGGCGAGCACGCGGACTCTGTGGTTGCTCCGCTGCTCGTGCCCGACACCCCGGTGGTGACGTGGTGGCCGGCCAACCCGCCGAGCGTTCCCGCCGCCGATCCGCTCGGGGCCGTCGCGCAGCGCCGCGTCACCGACGTGGCCACCGCTTCGGATCCTAGGCGGGCGCTGGCCGAGCTCGCGGCCCGCTACCGGCCCGGCGACACCGACTTCAGCTGGACCAGGGCGACGCGCTGGCGCTCGCTCCTCGCCGCCACGCTCGACCAGCCGCACGAAAGGATAACCGGCGGTGTGGTGGCGGCTGAAGACGGCAACCCAAGCGCCGTGTTGCTCGCGGCGTGGCTGTCCGTCAAGCTCGACGTGCCATTCATCGTGGAGACATCGCCTGGACCTGGCGTTACTGACGTGCGTATCTGCCTCGCCGAGGGCGCGATCGAGATCACCAGGCCGGACGGACGGGTTGCAACCCTGTCACGTCCCGGGCAGCCTGATCGGATGGTCGCCCTACATCGCAGGGAGACCGGCGACCTGCTCGCGGAGGAACTGCGGCGGCTCGACCCCGACGAGGTCTACATAGAGTCTGCGGCCCAATTCGCGCTCAGCGCCGACGGACACGGTATTGGCTGGCACGGTGCTGGCGGGCCCGGTGCTGGCGGGCCCGGTGCTGGCGGCCCCGGTGCTGGCGGACAATGAGCACCCCCGAGGTCATCGTCCACCAGGACACCGGGCTGCTAGCAAAGGCAGTGGCGGCGCGGCTGGTCACCAGGCTCGTCGATGCGCAGGCTGCGCAGAGCAGCGCACATCTCGTGCTGACCGGCGGCGGCATCGGTACCGCGGTGCTCGGTGAGCTCGCCGCGGCGCCTGCCCGCGATGCCGTGGACTGGCGTCACCTGGACATCTGGTGGGGTGACGAGCGCTTCCTGCCCACCGGCGATCCGGAGCGCAACGAGACAGGCGCGCGAGCCGCGCTGCTCGACCACGTGGACACCGATCCGGAGCGGGTGCATCCGATGCCCGGACCCGACGGGCCGGACGGCAACGATCCCGAGACCGCGGCCTCACGTTATGCTGCCGAGTTGCGCCGCGCCACCCGTCCAGAAGATCATGGCCCGGTGCCTTCTTTCGACGTCCTGCTCGCTGGGATCGGCCCAGAAGGGCACGTGGCATCGCTGTTCCCCGGCATGCCCGCGCTCTACGACGAGCGGGCGGTCGTTGCCGTGCGCGGCGCGCCCAAGCCACCGCCGCTGCGGCTATCGCTCACGCTGCCTTCGATCCGGGCGGCACGCGAGGTCTGGATGATCGCGGCCGGACAGGAGAAGGCGGGCGCCGTCCGGCTGGCACTTTCCGACGCGGGACCTGTCCAGGTGCCCGCAGCCGGTGCCCGCGGGCGCCGCCGCACGCTGGTGCTTCTCGACCGGGCCGCCGCGGCGGGCCTGCCGACGGCGCTCGGCCGCCCCGCGTCCCCGTAACCGTGCCGCTGCGACGGCATAATCCGGCTGCCCCCGCCAGTAGCGACCCGATTTGATCGCCCGATTTGGTGACCCCATGATGGCTGCCGTGACGGACAGGGGCCCTGGCCGGACACGGATCTAACGGAACGGGCCACCTCGGCGCACGGCACGCTTGAGGGCCAGCACGACGATCACCACCAGCGGCCAGCTAAAGACGAACGCCAGAACATGATTGCCGTGGTGATAGCCCGAAGCGCCCAGGCCGCCGCCGGCCAGCCACGCGACGACGGCTGCGGCGATCAGGAGCGGCACCAGCGGCACAAACTGGCTCGGCGGCGAACGCCGCGCGGGCTGATCCGCGGGCCGCTCAGCCGCGGGCCACTCAGCCGCGGGCCACTCAGCCGCGGGCCTCGTCGCCAGATCGGTGCCGAGCCGCACGTCGACCGGCAGATCACTGGTCAAATCGAGAAGATCGCCCCAGGTCTTGCCCTCGTAGGCGGCGGCCATGCGGTCGTCGAACTCCGCGAGCGTCAGCCGGCCCTCCGTGTACTGTGCGCGGAGAATCTCGACGACGTGCTCCCTGTCGTGATCCGAAGCACGGATCGCACGGTTGGCCGTCATCGTGTGTCCCCCTCGCCGGACGCGTTGTCTTTCCTTTCATTCTGCGCCCGGACGGACGCGCTCGCGTCATCCCAGCGGATGCTTCCTGCGTACTCCGTCCGGATGATACGGGAGGCGTCGCCGGAGGTCGCGGCGGATATAAGAACAGGGGATCCCTCGGAAGATCAGCTAGAATGTCGGCATATGGCAAGCGAATCCGGCATGCCGTCGTCGCAGCGGCCGGAGCGACGCCAACCGGGGGATTCAGGGCATCGGGGTTCTGGAGGTGACTCCCAGGCCGCGCTGCGCCCGCGGGCGCGCGCATCACGGCGGCGCAAGGTTCTCGTCCGGACAAGCGGCTTGGCAGCCGCCGTTGTGGCCGCGGTCGCTGTGACGATGTACCCCGGCTACCGCCATCTGAACGGCAACATCCGAGTCCGCAACATCGGGCGCCTCGTTGGCACCCAGCCCGTCGCACCGCATCCACGCGCCCAGAACATCCTCGTCCTCGGCTCGGACAGCAGAACAGGCACCAACGGGCAATACGGCAACGCGAGTGTCGGCGACGGCAGTGATCTCGAGCGGATAGGGCGGCAGCAGGCGTTCATGTCATCCCCTGCTGCCCGAGCGAGGAGCGGACTTTATAACCCCGTCGCGATGTACCGCTTCCTCGACGCCGCCACAAAATCGATCAGTATCGACAGCGGCCTCGGCGGTATACGCGGTTTGTACGATCTGGCGAACAGGCTGCGCAGCATGCCGGCCCGCAACCTCAGGTTCATAACGCTGCCCACATATCCGCGCAGCCTGGTCGACCCCGCGGACACCGCCAACGTGCTCTGGCTGCAACCCGAGGCCAGGGGAATCTTCGTCTCGCTGCGCGACGACGCGCCCTGGACTGCCCAGCCGTCGGCCAGCACTGCCGCTCATGAGCACGTCTTCGTCGCCGGGACAGGGCACGTCGGCGCTGCGACCCCGGCTCCGCCGTCACCGAGCGTCGCGATCAGGACGGGCAGCCAGAACACCTGTACATAAGGGCCGCCGCGTGGCGCAACGCCAAGGAGGTCCGCCGCCGCACGGCGTATTGCGCATCGTCCCGCCACATTCATGATCGCGAGAACGACCACGCCGCCGCGAGGTACCCGCAGGGCATCGCCGCGGACTGGCAGAGCCAAAGGATTCGCTTTACCGACCGCTAGGATCGCGCCGTGCCTACGGTCCCGCGACGTCGCAACGCCCGCCCCGGTCATCTCGTCGTCTGCGGCGACCAGTCTCTCGCGTTCCTGTTAACGGAGGAACTCACCACCAGGTACGGCGAGGACGTGACGGTGATCCTGCCGTCGAGGGAGGGCAACCATGGGCCCAAGATCGCGCGGCTGCCCAATGTCCATCTGATCGAAAGACCCGCCCTCACCGCGGACGCGTTCCGCGAGGCCCGGGTGGGCTCGGCGCGCGCGGTGGCCCTGCTGCAGCAAGATGACGTGGGTAACTTTCACGCCGCGCTCCGCGCCCAGGAACTAAACCGCGAACTGCGGATTGTGCTGCATATCTTCAACACCAGCCTCGGGGAACGGGTCAGGTCTTTTTTCCACGACTGCGCCGTGCTTTCCGAGTCAGCCGTCGCCGCGCCTTCCTTCGTCGCGGCAGCCCTGGGCGAGCCTGCACCGAGCCATGTACGCCTGGCCGGCCGCACACTGTACGCGGCGCGGCGCACCGAAGCCGACCCTAAGCACGTGATCTGCGGCCTGGCTGACACCACAAGGTTCGCGCAGCCACGCATCCTGCCGGACGATCAGGACCGGGCCGACCTCGTACTCGCCGTCGCGGACGGCACGCCACGTGATCCGCTCGCCCGGGCTCGCCGTCGCCCGGTCCGGGCGCTCGCCGCCCCAGTCGGCTCGTTTTTCGGCCGTAAACTCGGCGCTGTCTTCCTCGTATTGTTCGGGGTCCTCGTGGCCGGCTTCGCCCTGCTCGCCACGGCCGGGCGTTATTCGTGGCCCAACGCCGTTTACCTGACCCTGCTCGATGCGGCCGGGGCCGCGGTGACCGACGTCCACCTCGCCCCTCCCGAGCGGTTCGCGCAGGTCATGCTCACCTTCGATGGCATGGCATTTCTGCCCACGGTGACCGCCGCCATCGTGGGTGCCAAGCTCGCGAGCACGCTGGACGTGAACCGGAAAACGATCACTGACCACGTGATCGTGGTCGGCCTCGGCAATGTCGGCACCCGCATCGTGGGGCAACTGCACGACCTCGGTATGCGGGTCGTTTGCGTGGACCGCAATCCGAACGCCCAGGGCGCGGCCATGGCCGGGCGCCTCGGCGTGCCGCTAGTGACGGGGCTGGCCAGCAGGGAAGAAACCCTGCGTGCGGCGGGGATCGACACGTGCCGATCCCTGGTGTCTGTGACGAGCGCGGACGTGGTCAACCTGGAGACCGCGCTGCACGCACGATCGCTTCGAGAGGACCTGCGGATCGTCGTACGGCTTTTCGACGACGAACTGGCCGAACGCCTGGAGAAAACGCTCGGCGGCAATGTCGTGTCGCGGAGCGTCTCCTATCTGTCCGCGCCCTCGTTCGCGGTGGCCATGCTCGAACACCAGGTGTTGCGGACCATTCCGGTCGGCCGGCATGTCCTGCTCATCGCCGACGTGCCGGTGGACCGTGATTCGGAACTCGAGGGCGCCGCGCTGGCGCAGGTGCACGAGGCCGGCCAGGCGCGCGTGATCGCATTGCGCCGGCGTGCCGTCGACGAGATGGACTGGAAACCGCACCAGGGGTACCTGCTCTCGGCCCAGGACCGCATGATCGTCCTAGCCACGCGCGCGGGACTTGGCCGCGTGCTCGCGCGCAGCGCGCCGAGCGAGCCGCTGCGGCCGGGGCCGCGCTGACGGTCCGCCAGCCCAGCGTACTGGTGTCCCTGGCTGGGCTCCCCCGGCTCTGCTTACCTGGCTCTGCTTACCCGGCTCTGCTTACCCGGCTCTGCTTACCCGGGCTTACCTCGCTCTTTACCCTGCCTCCGCATCGTGCCACTGCGCGCATTTTGCCAGGCATCTGCCGGTAACGCATCAGTATCGTAAGTTGCTTACTGGACACCACGCGACAGTTGTTGCAGAGTTGCTCTCAAATAAGTCTTTCCAGCCGGTTCGGTTGAACCTTCATCAGCTGAAAGAAGGTCACTGATGGGCCCGGACTGCACCTGTCACGCTGAACCGCCCGGCATGCATAGTGGCCGGTCCGTGTTCACTCGCCGGTGCCTGGCGTCCCCCGGGCCGTCCTATCCCCGGCACGGACCTGCCCTGTTACCGAAGCCAGGCCGCGCCAAATCACGCCACTAGGAGTCACCATGAGCGTCGCCGATGATCGCTCTACAACCGCATCCGCCTTCGTCTCGCCCATCGCCGATCCCGCTCCGCTCGGTCTTGCCGCGTTTGCCCTCACCACGTTCCTGCTTTCGGCTAAGAACGCAGGATGGATGACCTCAGCCACCGGGGATGCCTTCCTCGGCTATGCGCTCGCCTACGGCGGGTTGGCCCAGCTGCTCGCTGGAATGTGGGAATTCCGCAACAGGAACGTGTTCGGCGCTACGGCGTTCTCCACTTACGGCGGCTTCTGGATTGGGCTCGGGCTATGGGTCCTGCTCGTTGCCCGCCCGAAGTTCGCCGCTGCGGCGCTCCTCGTCCCGAAGCCCGCCGCCTTGATCGCGACCGCAGCTGCGGTGACCACGACCAACCACGACCTCGGCTGGATCCTGCTGGCGTTCGCGATCTTCAACACCTACATGCTGTTGTGGAGCACCCAGGTGAACGCCGCCGTGTTCGGCGTGTTCCTCACGCTGGAAGCAACGGAGATCATCCTGTTTATCGGGAACTTCTTGTCCAGCTCGCCCACCCCCACGACAACGATCAAGGTCGGCGGTTACGTTGGTGTGGTGACGGCAGCGGTCGCCTGGTATGCGTCTGCCGCCCTCATCTCCCGTGGCATGGGCGGCCGGTTGGCGCTGCCGGTCGGCCGTCCGCTGATCGGCCCCCCGTCGGCGGACGATGTCCTCAGCGTGGACAAGCGCTAGCCACCGCTCCTGGTCGGCCACAGGGCGGTGGACCAGGAGGTCTCATCATCCTTGTGGGGAATCCCGACCGTAGCTTGGTTGGGGTTCCCCACAAACTGTTCCTGGGCCGGTCTACGGCGGTTCTGCACACCGATAGGTCCGGGCGACAATGGAGCCGTGATCGTGATCGGCCAGGAGGAGTTCGATGCCCTCGTCGGCGAAGCGCTCGACAGCATCCCGCCGGAACTGGCTAGCCTCATCGACAATGTCGCCGTCTTCGTCGAAGATGAGGCCGACCCCCCGCAACCCGGGCTCCTAGGCCTCTACGAAGGGGTACCGCTTACCGTCCGCGGGCAGTGGTACGCGGGCGCACTGCCTGACCGGATCACGATTTACCGGCTACCCATCTTGAGAATCTGCCAGTCGAGGCAGGACGTCGCGGACCAGGTCAGGATCACCGTTGTACACGAGGTAGCGCACCACTTCGGCCTGGGCGATGCCAAGCTGCGACGGCTCGGCTACTGATCGCGTGCCTTGACCTGGTGAACAAGACCCGAGGACGGCCGCTGTCACGACGGAATAACGTTGAACCGGCGCGCCCATTACGTCCGGGCACGCGAGGGAGGTACGTCAGCGTGGACCTGCGGGAGCGGCGGCAGATTGACATGGCCGAGCACATGGCCAGGGTCAAGGCGCGCACGCGACCATGGCGATCGATGATCGCGGTGGTGCTGGCGATCGCCGCCGCGGCGGTGTCCCACTGGTACACCAAGCGGGCGGCGCTGGCGGCGCCGGCCAGCACGGACCGGATCACGGACAGGCTCATCGCTCTCGGTACGGCGCTGGCGTTCTTCTTGCTCGGCGTCGGGGCAACTATGGGCCTGTCGGGGAAGGTAAGGGACACGCTTCAGTCACGCATCGGGTCCACACACGCTGCCCTGGTGCGAATCGTGTTGGTACTGGCCGGCCTGATCACCACCGTTTCTGTGACGCTGCAGCTTTTCGGGCTGCCGGTTACCCAGCTAATACTCGGCGGGGCCATCTTGGGCGTGCTGCTGGGGATCGCCGCGCAACAGACGCTGTCCAACCTGTTCGCCGGGATCGTGCTGCTGCAGTCACGACCGTTCGCGGTCGGAGATCCTGTCTGGATACGGTCCGGTGCTCTCGGCGGTCAATACGAAGGCGAGGTCACTGAAATCGGCCTCACCTATGTCCGTCTCGATACCTCGGACGGGCCCATCTCCCTGCCAAACACTCAGGTACTCGCGGCCGCGACGGGGCCGCGAACGCCACGGAAGACAGGCGCGTCCGCGCCCGTCTGACGCGACACGTCAGTGGTGCGTCGTCTCGTACTTATTGATGACGTCGGATGGGATCCTGCCCCTGTCACTTACCGGGATGCCACGATTCTTCGCCCAGGCACGGATCTGCGCACTTCGCTGACGATGCGCCGCGGTACGGCGACGGCGACGGGCCGCGCGGGTAGTCGCCTTCCTCGCGTAGCTCACATACCTCTTGAGAATCTCGTCGAGCTTGTCACTGTGCTTCTTGCACAGGTCAATCTCATACTTCTGCCCGTCAACGCCGAAGGCACGGGTTCGCTCCTGCCCGTGCGGGATCTCTTTCTTGTCATAGTCACATGCATAGGTGACCGAAACCTTCTGAGCCATCGGAGTCCCCCTTCTCCTGTTCAATAATGTATCCAACAGAAGATGAGATAACCGTATACGGCCGAAACTCCGGTCTGGTCGCGTTAGCCTTGCCGTGGGTATCTGCCCGGAATCGTTACGGGTTGCGCGCCGACTGAAGATGCTCCGGGGACCCGCACCCCGAAGGGCACAGGTCCCCGGCAACAAGCCAGTGTGGAGGTCGCCTCCTCGGCGAATGGCGCAACGCGGCTCCAGCCGGACGGTATTCCGCGAAGGCGAAAGGTGCGGCCCGGGGGACCCTGCCACACCAGCAATTGGTAGCAACGCGGGCGGGTTCACCGATGTTCCCCGCGCGCCCGATTCATGCGCGCGATGCTCACCAGCCACTCGGCCACTCGCGGCAGGTCACGACGTCTGCTGGGTTCGGTCCCCGGATGCTCGCGGTCTTATTGCCCGGTCACCGATCACGTACGGGGGGGTAACCGTAGGGAACCGTTCCTGGCCGCTCTGCCTCACCATGTGGCGGGTCTGGTGGATAGGGTGAACCCCCGCAGCCATGCGCAGTAGGCCAACCAGGAATCCCTGCGGGCGGGGTCATCCCGATCGTCGGCGGGCCAGGATCCGGCTGTGCGGGCATCAGGTCGGTGTGATCGGATCGCGGCGGCGGGATCCCAGCTTCCGGGTAACAACCCCCGTGTTCGCCCGCGTTGCCATCTGCACCGTGGGCAAAAGCCTCGGAACGCCCGCCGTACGCGTGGGGCTCGGTGTAAGTACCGCCGCCGGGGGAACCGGCCTTCCGTCTGTGGTGGTCGGGCTGGGAATAGCCGCGGTAAGCTCCAGGGTCCGCATGGCCCCGTCGGCCTGTTGATTCTGCGGGTCGGCTGAACTGGTCGGCCTCCTGGTAGTCACTGCGGTCCGGTAGTTCGGCAGGCCAGCGGTACTCGTCCGTCTGCGGGTAACCAGCGTGGCCCTGGTCCGGGTAACCACCGCGGCCCGGGTCCGGGTAATCACCGCGGCCCGGGTCCGGGTAATCACCGCGGCCCTGGTCCGGGTAACCACCGCGGCCCTGGTCCGGGTAACCACCGCGGCCCGGGTCCGGGTAATCACCGCGGCCCGGGTCCGGGTAACCACCGCGGCCCGGGTCCGGGTAACCACCGCGGCCCGGGTCCGGGTAACCACTGCGGCCCGGGTCCGGGTAACCACCGCGGCCCGGGTCCGGGTAACCACCGCGGCCCGGGTCCGGGTAACGGGCGGCCTCGTGGTCATCGCCACCGGAGCCGGCGCCGCCCTGCCGCTCGTGCCCCGTCTGTCCCCCTTGCCGTTCCCCCTGCCTGGCAGGGCGAGGATGCCCTGCGTAGGAGTCGGAGCGCGTTGCGAGGTCATCGCGGTCGGGGTAACCGCTGCCCGGGTAGGGGGCATTGCGCAGTTGCCCACCTGAACCCGCGGCCTCGGGTTGCCGCGGCTGTGGATGTCCTCCGTACACGGTGGGAACGGCATACCGCATGCGCGTACCCGAGTCATGTCCACCGCTGGCAGCCGGGCCGGAATGCCTGCCGCCAGACGGATTGCCCGGCCGCGCCCCGTAGTCGCCAGGATCCGGATGACGGCCGTAGGAAGCAAGATCGCGCGGGTAGGCAGCGGGGCTCGTGGCCCCGGGTTGCGCCGGGTCTGGATACGCGCCGTAGGCGCCGGTAACGGCCTGCCCGCCATGCGACGCTGGATCCGGGTATCCGAGGTACGTAGCGGGCTCGGCGTGGCCAGCGTTCTGGGAGCGACCGGGGACACCGGAGCCGGCTGCCGCGGGATCAAGTTGGTCAGGGCAGCTGTCGGGTCCGCTGTCTTGGGCCGAATCCGCGTCGCTGCCGGAGACGGGGTACCGGGCTGGGGAAGTGCCCGCGGCAAGTGAGTCAGCACCTGGCAGCCCTCGCGCCGAGCCGCTGAACGCCCCAGCACCTTGAACCTGGTTGGCCCCGGTGGCCGGCACCTCCGGGGCCGGGGCGGTCCCGCCCCCGGGTCCGCGCTGCAACGTGTCGACAAGCCGGGGAAGGTCCGTGATCGGTACCCGGAACGTGCCCGTGCAAGTCCCGCCCTGCCAGATGCTGAATACCGCCACGCCCGTTTCCGCGTACCAGCTGAGCCGCATGGTACGAGAGTTGCCTCGGACGTCGAAGAAGACCTCACCGAGGCGGGGCAAAGGCGCAACGTCCGATGCTGGCATGCAGCCCATGGTGGCGCGGAAATGCATGACCTGTCCAGAAAAGCTCACTTGTCTACAACATCGTCACGCTGGGCAACACCACTTATCCGTCGATCCACCGGCCTTACCCGTCCATCCACCGGCCCGCCACCCACCCGAGGCCGAGGAAGCGCAGCGAAGCCAGCGAGGACACAGGGTGATTAATTGTTGGGCGCATTATTGCCACCCGGCCTGCGCGCCACCAGCAAAGAGTGACATGATGACACCGGCTCGCAAGGAACGGCCCGAGGCGGAACGTTCACGTCTGCGGGGGCCGGGCCACTTTCCAGCCGTCCGTCCTCTCGGTCACCGCGCGTCGCGGCGGCCGGATTCCGGGCGGCAGGGAACACCGGACCACAAAAGTACGTTGCATCATGCAACGAGAAGAGACGGCGCCGTGTGAGGCTGCACCTTCTACGAGCGTAACGCTTCACGGACTATGCAACGACCAAGCAACCCGAACAACCATCAAGTAACCCGGTTGAGGTGATCGATACATGTCTCAGGTACGTCGGCAGACCGCTGTGCTGCCACGCCCGAGCTGGGGCTGGCAGGATGCCGCCGCGTGCCGGGGTGAGGATCTCGTGCTGTTCTTCGGGCCGGACGGCGAGCGCCAGCCAGAGCGCGAGATTCGCGAGCGCAAGGCGAAGGCGATCTGCACCCAGTGCCCGGTCCGCGCGGAGTGCCTCAGCTATGCGGTCGCTCGGCCGGAGAAGTATGGCACCTGGGGTGGACAGAACGAAGACGAGCGGGCCTCTGAGCGGCGCCGCCGGATGCGCCGCGCCAACGCAGCGTGACGATGAGCAGTCGCTCAGCCACCGCGAACCGTCGTGAGAGATCACTGAGCCTGTGTGGAGAGCACCGAACCTGGTGGAGAGCACTGAAGCCCGCGGAGGTGACTGTGGCGGTTTCGTCACAGTCCACGGCCACACTGATCTCGACGGCGCGGACACTCAGCACGGCTCTGCGGCGCACCTGAGCAGACGCAGGACGTCGTCATCGGTGAGCTGACCGAATGAGGCGTACCACTCCCCCACGGCACGAAAGCCGCGCGGCAGCGCGAGCGCGACGACGTCGTCCGCCTCGGCGCTGAGTGCCGCGGCAGAACCCGGCGAGCCCACCGGAACCGCCAACAGCGTGCGCGCTGGACGCGCCGCACGAAGCGCGCGCAGCGCGGCACGCGCTGTCACGCCGGTAGCGAGGCCATCGTCGACCAAGATCACGGATCTGCCACGCACATCTGGCGGCGGCTTCCCGTCCCGGTATACCTCCACCCGGCGAGCCAGTTCCGCGCGCTCCCGTGCGACAACATCGGCCAGGTCTTCCTTCTTGAGGCCAAACTCGCGCAGCATGCCATCGTCATAGACGGGAGCGCCGCCTTCCGCAAGCGCGCCCACGCCGAGTTCCGGCTGGTCGGGGTGGCCGATCTTCCTCGTGACCAGCACATCGAGCGGAACGCCGAGATCCCGCGCCACCTCGAAAGCCACTGCCACTCCGCCGCGGGGCAAGGCCAGCACCACGGGCCTTTCCAGCGTCAGCCGACCGTCCGGGGCAGCGAAACGGCGCCGCAAGGCTGCCGCCAGCGAGCGACCCGCCACGCGGCGATCATCAAACGGAAGCCGTGCCACCTCCCGCGCGGTTTCCGCGGACTGCTCTTTCATGCCGGCCACTTCCTCGGACGGCCGGTCGCCCCTGGCGGGGCGAGGCACCTTTCCGGGTTTGGAGCCTTGGGCAATCCAGGTAAACCTGGAAAACCGGCTCCCAGACACCTCGTACCCCACGCGCGCATCGGCACGCACCACGGATCGGCACGCACCGCGGATCGTGATTGGCGAACGGCGTGGGCTGGGCAAGAAAGTGTGAGCTGGGCAAGAATCGGGTCATGGTCTGTACGGCTTGCCGCGAACGCCGGCACGACGAATGCCCGGGCGGCACCTGGTGCGACTGCCAGCACCTGTCTGCTGCGCCCAAAGCGGCGGATCGCCGGCCGGACCGGGCGCGATCGCACGAAATGGCATGGGAATAGCTCGCGGTCATGAGCCGTTACGCGAGCGTGGGTGAACGAGGGAAGGCAAACGTGCCGGAATATTTCTGGACACGCTGCGTCGGCGCGTGTGACGATGCCGGTATGGCTGCCGCGGACCCCATGCTTGTCATGCGTAGGCACGTGGATCTTCTCCGTGTCCGCAGCGCGGTGTGTCGACGCTCTCGCTGACCGCTGCCCTTGACGATCTGGGCGCGCGCCCGCTGCTGAGCGGTATCCGCGTAAGTTTAGCGCGGAGCTGGTCGGGCTCTTGACGAGCGACCCTCACACATGGTGTGTGCGCCCACTCCACCCTGAGGACTGCCGCATGCCGACACCGAGCTCACCTGCTCGCACCGAAGCCCCGCCCCGGGACCGCGCAAGCGCACCTCGAGCCGTTCCGAGCGCTCAGCGCCGCGGTGAGGGCCAATGGGCTCTCGGCTACCGTGAGCCGCTGAACAAGAACGAGGAAGCCAAGAAGAACGACGACGGCCTCAACGTCCGCAAGCGCATCATCGATATCTACTCGAAGCGGGGTTTCGACTCCATCGATCCGGCGGATCTGCGTGGCCGGTTCAGGTGGTTCGGCCTGTACACCCAGCGACGGCCCGGGATCGACGGCGGCAAGACCGCCATCCTCGAACCCGAGGAGCTCGACGACCGCTACTTCATGCTGCGGATCCGGATCGACGGCGGACAGCTCAGCGGCGTTCAGCTACGGACGATCGCCGACATTTCAAGTTCCTACGCACGCGGCACCGCCGACCTGACCGACAGGCAGAACATCCAGCTGCACTGGGTGAACATTGAGGACGTGCCGGCCATCTGGGAGGCGCTCGAAGCGGCCGGCCTGTCCACGATAGAGGCCTGCGGCGATACCCCGCGGGTGATCCTCGGCTGCCCCCTTGCGGGTATCGACGCTCGGGAAGTGATCGACGCTACCCCGGACATCTTGGACACCCACAGCCAGTGGATCGGTAACTCCTCGTTCTCCAACCTGCCGCGCAAGTACAAGTCGGCGATGAGCGGCTGCGCGGTCCAGTGCACCGTGCACGAAATCAACGATGTGGCGTTCGCCGGGGTGACAGGACCCGACGGCGAGCCTGGCTATGACCTGTGGGTAGGCGGCGGGCTCTCAACGAATCCCATGATCGGCAAGCGGCTCGGCGCATTCGTCAGGCCCGGCCAGGTTGCTGAGGTGTGGGCAGGCGTCACCTCGGTTTTCCGCGACTACGGCTACCGTCGCCTGCGGCACCGCGCCCGGCTGAAGTTCCTCGTCGCGGACTGGGGACCCGAGCGATTCCGTGAGGTACTCGAGAAGGAGTTTCTCGGCTACGCGCTACCCGATGGGCCCGCCCCGCAGCCGCCCCGCGACGGCCGACGCGACCATGTTGGCGTGCACCGGCAGCGCGACGGCCGGTACTACGTCGGCTTCGCGCCAGTCGTAGGCAGGCTGTCAGGCGACACCCTGCGCGCGATTGGCGACCTGGCCAGCGCATACGGTAGCGGCCGGGTACGCACCACTATCGAGCAGAAGATGGTGATTCTCGACGTTCCGGAGCGCCACATCGCCGACCTGTCCGCCGGGCTGGCGGCCGCGGGCCTGCAGGTGGAGCCTGGCGTATTCCGCAGGCACACCATGGCGTGCACGGGCATCGAGTTCTGCAAGCTCGCAATCGTGGAGACCAAGCAACGGGCGGCGGCCCTCATCGACGAGCTTGAGCGGCGGTTGCCCGATTTCTCCGACCCGATAACCATCAACGTCAACGGATGCCCGAACTCGTGTGCCCGCATCCAGACCGCCGATATCGGCCTCAAGGGCTCGCTCGTCACCGGCCCTGATGGCCACCAGGTGGAGGGATTCCAGATCCATCTCGGGGGCACGCTGGCTGGCGGCGATGGTGCCGGGTCGGGGTTCGGCAGGAAGGTGCGCGGGCTAAAGACCACTGCGGACGACCTTCCCGACTATGTCGAGCGGGTGCTTCGCCGTTATGCGGCGGCCAAAGAGCCTGGTGAGACGTTTGCTGTTTGGAGTGCGCGGGCAGCCGAGAGTGACCTGCAACCCTGACCGGATGAACGAGGTAATTCTGTGGCTGAGCGTGCCATCCCTTTTTACTGCCCGTATTGTGGCGAGGAAGATCTAGAGCCTGGTGAGCAGGACGGCTGCTGGCGTTGCCGCAGCTGCGCGCGTGCCTTCCAGTTGCGATTCGCTGGTATCGGAGCTTCCCAATGACCGCCACGACGCCATCTGCGCCAGCCGATCTTGAATTCCTCGTCAAACGGGCGAACGACAGGCTGGCCCATGCGCCCGCGGACGAGATCGTGCGGTGGGCGGTCGCTGCGATAGGAGACCGGATCTGCGTCACGTCGTCGATGACCGATACGGTCATCATCGATCTTGCTTCCAGGGTGAAGCCCGGCATCGACGTGATCTTCCTCGACACGGGATACCACTTCGCCGAGACCATCGGCACCCGCGACGCGGCGGCGCAGGTTTACCCGGTCAACCTGATCAATGTCACCCCGTCGCGGACGGTGGCAGAACAGGATCGCGATCTGGGCCCGCGGCTGTTCGGGCGCAATCCCGACCTGTGCTGCTACCTCCGCAAGGTCGTTCCACTCGAGCAGGCGCTCGAGCCATACCACGCGTGGATCACCGGCGTGCGCGCAGCGGAGACGACAGCCAGGCGCGGCACCCAGCCCGTCGAGTGGGACTCGCGCAGGAAAATGGTGAAAGTCAACCCGATCGTGGGGTGGTCGCAGGAGCAGGTCGACGCGTACATCCAAGACAACGGCGTGCTGGTCAATCCGCTTGTGTCCGAGGGCTATCCATCGATCGGGTGTGCTACCTGCACACTGCGGGCCCAGCCGGGCGCGGATCCGCGCAGCGGACGATGGGCCGGAACCACCAAGACAGAGTGCGGCATTCACGCGTGATTGACACCACAGGCACGGGTGCCGTCGGCGAGGCGGCGGGGTCATGGCCGCTGCCACCGCTCGTCGCGATCGCACACGGCAGCAGGGATCCGCGCGCGGGCGCCGCGGTGGCTGACCTGCTCCACCAGGTGCGCCAAAGGGCGGCATGGCACGGTCGAGGTGACCTTAAGGTCGTCACCGCCTACCTCGATCATGCGCCACCGTCGCCGACGCAGGTCCTCGCCGCCCTGCACGCCAGCGCCCTGAACGCCAGCGCCCTGAACGCCAGCGCCCTGCACGCCAGCGCCCTGCACGCAAGCGCCCTGCACGCAAGCGACCGGCCGACAGACCCTGGGCGACCTGGGCCGTGGGATCCCACAGGCACGGCCCCATCTCACCAGGCCAGCACTGTTGTCGCGCTGCCGCTGTTGCTGACCGACGCGTACCACAGCAAGGCCGACATCCCGTCGGTGCTCCGCACCGCCTCTGCAACACTGCCGGGCCTGCGGATCCGCTACGGTGCGACGCTCGGCCCGCACCGGCTGCTGATCACCGCGATGGAGCGCAGGCTCGCGCAGGCTGGAGTCAGGATCGGCGATCCAGGCACGGCAGTGGTGCTCGCATCGGCAGGCTCGAGCGATCCCGCCGCACGAGAAGTGATTGTCCAGCTCGCCCGTAAATGGCAGGCTCTGCGCGGCTGGCGCGATGTGGTTCCCGCCTTCGCGTCGGCGGCATCGCCGTCACCCGCTGAAGCGGTCATCGCGCTGCGCGACCGTGGCACCCGGCGGGTGGTCGTGGCCAGCTACCTGCTCGCACCGGGAGTATTCGCGGACAAGGTACGCGAGAGCTCGCTCGCGAGCGGTGCCGCCGCAGTTTCCGGCATCCTCGGCGCCGCCCCCGAAGTGGCCGACCTGGTGCTCCGCCGCTACGCGGCCGCGTCCGCGGGGATCGTCAGTCCCGAGATGGCCGCCACCGGGTAGGCATTCCATGATCGGGGTACGTTTGTCGTGAATGGTTCGAAAAGTTACCACGATCATGATTCGCGCTTTCTCGTCCCGGGTCTACTGGAGGGTAACTATAGACTTGTCTGGTAGGTCGTACGCGGGCGATGGCTCCAGGCCCACTGAAGTGCCCTGGCTGACCCGTGGCGCGGCGGGTAGCGACGCAGACGTCGTGGTGGCTGGGCTGCCCCGGCGGGCAGCGAAGCGGCGTTGGAGCCGGGCGGCCCGCAGTCGCGGGGCGACGCCACCCTCCTCGTAGCGCGATGGTGACGCCTGGCGCTGAGTCCTGGCGGCCGCGAGATCCTGGGAGGTTGCATGCCGCACGCGACACACGAGGTGCTCAATCAGCCGCCGCCGCTGGCCGGATACGACGTCGCCGCCGATCCGGCCCTGCTCGACGGGCTCGACCGTGAGGGAGGCGGCTGGGCCGCTCGTGACCTGCATGAACTCGGCAAGCTGGCCGGCAGCGCCGAGACCGCCACACTCGCGCGGCTAGCCAACGAGAACGTACCCGTCCTTCGTACCCATGACCGGTTCGGCAACAGGATCGACGAGGTCGAGTTCCACCCGGCCTGGCATCAGTTGCTGGACACGGCAGTGCGGCACGGCCTGCACGCCGCGCCATGGCTGGACACGCGGCCTGGGGCTCACGTGGCACGCGCCGCGAAATTCTACGTCTGGGCGCAGGCTGAAGCCGGGCACGGCTGTCCCATCTCGATGACGTACGCCGCGGTGCCCGCGCTTCGGCACGCCGCAGACCTGGACGCCAGGTTCACTCCACTGCTCGCCGCGCCGGTCTACCAGCCCGGCCTGGCGCCGCCCGACAGCAAGTCCGGGCTGCTCGCCGGGATGGCCATGACGGAGAAGCAGGGCGGATCGGACGTACGAGCCAACACGACCGTCGCACGGCCGACGCCGTCCTCTGGTGGTACCTGTTACGTGCTCACCGGCCACAAATGGTTCAACTCGGCGCCGATGTGTGATCTGTTCCTCGTCCTCGCGCAAGCCCGGCCGGCCGCGGGCAGCGCGGGTGAGGGCCTCACGTGCTTCCTGCTGCCACGGGTGCTACCTGACGGCGCCCGTAACGGCTTGCGCATACAGCGACTCAAGGACAAGCTCGGCAATCGCTCGAACGCGTCCGCCGAGGTTGAGTACGACGGCGCTTTGGCCTGGCGGGTCGGAGAGCCAGGTCGCGGAATCCGCACGATCATCGATATGGTCAGCGCCACCAGGCTCGACTGCGTCACCGGCAGCGCAGCCGCGATGCGCCAGTGTGCCCGCACCGCCGTGCATCACGCCGCGCACCGGCACGCGTTCGGGAAAATGCTTGCCGATCAGCCGCTGATGGGCAACGTGCTCGCCGACCTGGTCATCGAGGCGGAAGCGGCGGCGGTGCTCGCCATGCGGCTGGCGGGTGCGGCCGATCGCGCCGCCAGGGGCGACCGCGGCGAGGCCGCGCTGCTCAGGATCGCCCTGCCGGCCGCCAAGTACTGGGTCTGCAAACGGGCCACGGTACATGCGGGCGAGGCGTTGGAATGCCTGGGCGGAAACGGTTACGTGGAAGATTCAGGCATGCCGAGGCTCTACCGCGAGGCGCCGCTCAACTCGATCTGGGAAGGCTCAGGCAACATCAGCGCTCTCGATCTGCTCCGTGCTCTCGCCTCCGGGCCAGGCCCAGCCGAGGCACTGCAGGCCGAACTCGCCGCGGCCACTGGCGCCGACGCCCGGCTGGACAACGCCGCGGCGAAGCTCACCGCGGAATTGACGGCGCTGGTCGACAAGCCCCTTGACGCGGCGCCGCAGGCGCGCCGCCTGGCCGAACTCTGCGCGCTGGCGCTAGAGGGCGCACTTTTGGTCCGGTACGGGCCGCCCACAGTCGCAGACGCGTTCTGCGCGTCCCGGCTCGGTGGCGATTGGGGACACGCGCTCGGTACGCTACCAGCTCGTGTTGATGCATCCGCAATCGTCGACCGCGCATATGTCTTGCTTGACGAGCAAGAATCACTCCCCGATCAGGGCTAATGTTGTCGTCCTGCCGCGTGGGCTGTGGATGACCTCTGGCTGCAACGCTGGGATGCTAGAGGGCAGGAATACGAAGGAGACGGATGCGCATCTGGCCAGGCACCGCGTATCCGCTTGGCGCAACCTGGGACGGATCAGGCACGAATTTCGCCCTGTTCTCAGAGGCAGCGGACCGGGTTGAGCTGTGCTTGTTCGATTCCGACGGTGGAACCTCGCGGGGCGCCGCGCAGGGCCGTCCCCCCGGGCAGGAACGTGAGGCCCGGATCGAGCTCACCGAGGTTGATGGGTTCGTCTGGCATGGCTACCTGCCTGGGGTCGGGCCCGGCACGACGTACGGGTACCGCGTACACGGTCCCTATGACCCGAGCCGCGGGCACCGGTGCAACCCCGCCAAGCTCCTGCTCGACCCGTACGCGAAAGCGGTGCAGGGCCAAGTCAGCTGGCACGAGTCGCTGTTCTCTTATCACTTCGCCGATCCGTCCAGGCTGAGCACAGAGGACAGCGCCTCGCACATGCCGAAGAACGTTGTGATCAATCCGTTCTTCGACTGGGGCCACGACAGGCCGCCGCGCACGTCTTACCACGAAACGGTGATCTACGAGGCGCATGTGCGCGGCCTGACGCTGCGCCACCCCGCGGTGCCGCCTGAGCAGCGCGGCACCTACGGCGGGCTGGCGCACCCGGCGATGATCGATCACCTGCAGCGTCTCGGCGTCACCGCAGTGGAGCTCATGCCGGTGCATCAGTTCGTGCCAGAGCACGCCCTCGTGGCGCACGGTCTCAGTGACTACTGGGGTTACAACACCATCAGCTTCTTCGCGCCGCACAACGGCTACTCTTCCGGTGGCGAACTCGGCGAGCAGGTGCTCGAATTCAAGGCGATGGTGAAGGGCCTGCACCGGGCTGGGATCGAGGTAATCCTTGATGTGGTCTACAACCACACGGCCGAGGCCAACCATATGGGCCCGACCCTGTCCTTCCGCGGTATCGACAACGCCGCCTACTACCGGCTGAGGGACGACGACAAGCGCTACTACCTTGACTACACGGGCTGCGGGAACAGCCTGAACGCGCGCCATCCGCACGCGCTGCAGCTTGTCATGGACTCGCTGCGGTACTGGATCCTCGACATGCACGTGGACGGCTTCAGGTTCGACCTCGCCGCCGCCCTCGCCCGCGAACTGCACGACGTGGACCGCCTGTCCGCCTTCTTCGATCTCGTCCAGCAGGACCCAGTGGTGTCACAGGTCAAGCTGATCGCAGAACCATGGGACGTCGGCGAAGGCGGATACCAGGTCGGCAACTTCCCCGCATTGTGGACCGAGTGGAACGGCCAATACCGCGACACCGTACGCGACTTCTGGCGCGGCCAGCCCGGCACCCTGCCGGGCTTCGCGTCCCGGCTGAGCGGGTCGAGCGACCTCTACGAGGTCAGCGGCAGGCGCCCGGTGGCATCCGTGAACTTCGTCACCTGCCACGACGGGTTTACTCTCGAAGACCTGGTGAGCTACAACGGCAAGCACAATGAGGCCAACTGCGAAGGTGGCGCCGACGGTAGTGATGACAACCGGTCGTGGAACTGCGGTGCGGAGGGCCCGACGAGCGATCCGGCTGTCAGCGGGCTCAGGGCGAGGCAGAAGCGGAACCTCCTGGCCACGCTGTTCCTCGCACAGGGTGTCCCGATGCTGCTCGCGGGCGACGAGATTGGCCGTACCCAGCACGGAAACAACAACGGCTATTGCCAGGACAACGAGATTTCCTGGGTTAACTGGGAAGAAGCGGACCCCGATCTGCTCGAGTTCGTGCAGGCGCTAGCCCGGCTTCGGCGTGACCACCCGATATTCAGGCGACGGCGTTTCTTCCTCGGTCGGCCGTCCTCCGGTGACGGGCTCGGGGACATCGCGTGGCTTACACCGTCCGGCAGGTATATGACCCAACGCGACTGGGGCGCGCACTACGGCAAGGCAATAACGGTATTCCTGAACGGTGACGCCATCTCCGAGCCCGACCCCCGCGGGCAGCGGGTGACCGACGATTCCTTCCTGCTGTTGTTCAACGCACACTCCGACCCGGTAGTGTTCACCCTCCCCGCGGAGCAGTTCGGCAGTTCGTGGCGGGTGGTGTTCGACACGGCCGTGGGCTGCATGGCGACCGAGAGCCCCGTGCTTCGCGCGTCCACGCGGGTCACGGTGGCCGGGCGCGCCGCCCAGGTCATGCGCCGCGCGGAGCACGCGGGGGAAGGGCCCGCACGGCCGCAGCACCGTTGATCTGATTGACTCTGATCGTGCGACAGATCTATCCGGGGGGCACAGCCGCGGGCAGTGATTCCACGGATTCAACTGATTCAACCGATTCCACTGATTCCACGGACTTCACTGGTCCCACGGATGGCGCGGACGGGACCGTCGACCTCGCCGCGGCGTATGCATATCCGTCCGGATGGGACCAAGGACGTGTGGGCAAACCCGCGGCGTGGGTGCGCGCCAACATGGTGGCAAGCAGCGACGGCGCCGCGACGGTGCAGGGCGCCTCTGGCGCGCTGTCCAGCGATGGTGACCGCAGGCTCTTTGTTGTCCTGCGCGGCCTCGCCGACGTGGTCCTGGTTGGTGCGCACACGGTCCGGGTCGAGCGATACGGCCCCCCGCGGCCACGTGACGAGTGGGCCACGCTGCGGGCCGGCCGCCAGCCCGCGCCGCCGATCGCCATCGTCACAGGCACCCTCGATCTGGACCTGTCGAGCCCGCTGTTCACCGAAGCGCCCGCGTACGCCCGCACGATCGTGCTCACGGTGGAAAGCGCGCCACAGGAGAGGCGAGCGCAGGCGGCCAAGTGGGCCGACGTCGTGATCGCCGGTTCACGACATGTTGACCTCACGCTCGCGATCAAGGCACTGGCCGACCGCGGCCTGCACCGCGTCCTCACCGAGGGCGGGCCGCGCTTGCTTGGCCAGCTTGTGGCGGCGGATCTGCTCGACGAGTTGTGCCTTACGGTAAGCCCGCTGCTGGCCGGCGGCGACTCCCCAGGGATCACGGTCGGCGCCGATCTTGCATCGCCCCGGCGCCTGCGCCTCGGGCACGTGCTCGAAGCCGAAGGCAGCCTGTTCTGCCGTTACGTGAACGTGACACCATGACGGATCTGAGCAGGGGGTCCGGGCAGCCGGGGGGCAGATGGAGCCACCGCCGGCCCAGGGTGTGTCCCGCGGATCTTGGTGGATTCCGGACGGTGATCCACGCGGCGACCGGCAAGGCCCTGCCGCGCCGCCACGAGACTACGCCCTAACACCACAGGCGCAGACACGCCGGGGAGGTAACCAATGCCGCTGCACCGCAAGGCAGAATCCGCGATAGGCGCTGACGAACTCGATCTCAACCCGCTGTATTTCCAGCTCGCGCGTGAGGGGGTGCCCAAGTACCGTATACCGCCCGTGGGCATGCTCCCGGACACCGCGCTGCAGGTCGTACGGGACGAGCTCATCCTGGACGGTAATTCACGGCTGAACCTGGCCACGTTCGTCACAACCTGGATGGAGCCGCAGGCCAGAGAGCTCATGGCGGAGACCTTCGACAAGAACATGATCGACAAGGACGAGTACCCGCAGACCTCAGAGCTCGAGCGGCGATGCGTCAGCATCCTGGCCGAACTCTGGCACGCGCCCGCGGGCAGCGGCGCGCCCGGTTGCTCCACCACAGGATCGAGCGAGGCATGCATGCTCGGCGGGATGGCGCTGCTGTGGCGGTGGCGGGCACGGCGTGGCGCGGCGGCGGCCGCGGCGAAACCGAACCTGGTCATGGGCACCAATGTGCAGGTCTGCTGGGAAAAGTTCTGCCGGTACTGGCAGGTAGAACCACGGATGGTCCCGATGGAGCGCGATCGGCTGCACCTTCGCGGTCCGCAGGCGGCCGCGATGTGCGATGAGAACACCATCGGCGTGGTGGCCGTCATGGGATCGACCATGGATGGAAGCTACGAGCCCGTCGCCGAGATCAGCGACGCCCTGGACCGGTTGCAGGCCGAGCGCGGCATCGACGTCCCCGTGCACGTGGACGGCGCATCGGGCGGTTTCGTCGCGCCGTTCCTACACCCCGAGGTGCCGTGGGATTTCAGGGTGTCGCGAGTCCAGTCGATCAACGCGTCCGGCCACAAGTACGGGCTCGTCTATCCGGGCGTGGGCTGGATCGTCTGGCGGGAAGCCGGCGCGCTGCCGGAGGACCTGGTATTCCACGTCAACTACCTGGGCGGCAAGATGCCGACATTCGCGCTCAACTTCTCTCGGCCGGGCTCCAACGTGGCCGCCCAGTATTACAACTTCGTGCGGCTTGGTTTCGATGGCTACAAGCGCATCCAGCAGTCTTGCCATGACATCGCGCGGCACATGTCGGCCCAGATCGCCGAGATGGGCCCGTTCGAGCTGCTCACCGACGGCAGCGACCTGCCCGTGTTCTCGTTCAAGCTGCGTGACGACGTCACCAGCTACAGCGTCTTCGACCTGTCCGAGCGGTTGCGGGAGCGCGGCTGGCTGGTTCCCGCCTACACCTTCCCCGCGAACCTGGAGAAGATGGCGGTCATCAGGCTTGTCGTGCGCAACGGCTTCAGCAGAGACCTCGCTGACCTCCTGCTCGACGACATCAGGCGGCATGTGGACGCGCTGGCGCACAGTCCCTACCCGCACGTGCCACTGGCCCCGGCCAAGGCGCGGCAGTCGTTTGCGCACTGAGACGCGAGTCGGCCTGAGCACAGCGCAACCGCTCAAGGCGCGGCTCGCGCACTAACCATCGGACCGGTAATGGGCCCGCGAGTAGTGCGAGCGTCACGGGCAGCGCAGGCCTCGCGGGGGCCACGGGCAGCGCGGGTCTCGCGGGAGTGG
>Ga0335078_10002069_pt1 | contig 30383 bp, 22 predicted proteins | sample Lox_Sample_32_FD_206711 | JGI IMG/M metagenome (GOLD analysis project Ga0335078, IMG submission 206711) | Soil microbial communities from Loxahatchee National Wildlife Refuge, Florida, United States - Lox_Sample_3.2 | ecosystem: Environmental > Terrestrial > Soil > Wetlands | place: USA... | reverse complement strand
ATTCCGCCTTTGACCATCCCTTCGAACATGAGCGGCTTGAGGTTCGCGCGCGCGGCGTAGATCGCCGCCGTGTGGCCGGCGGGACCCGAGCCGATGATGATGACGTTGCGAGTGCTCATCTAGAACCTGTACGAGGCACCGAAGTTGATGACGTCGACGGAGTTCGTGATGGTGCCGAGGTTGACGTAGAAGTTGCTGCGGTTCGACGGCGTGCCGTCGCTGCAAATGCCTTGTGCGTTCGGCGTGCCGCTGATGCAAGCCGTGCCTGCCAAAGCTCGGATGCCGTCACCGCCCGATCCGTTGTTGTTCAAGTCCGTCACGAACATGTGCATGTAGCCGAGGCTGAGCTCGATCGCGCCGCCTTGCGTCGCCGGGACGTCGTGCTTGAGCGGGATGCGGAGGGTCGCGCCGAGCGAGAGACCGACGCGCGCGCCGGACATGAAATCGGTCGCCATGTAGAGCTGCTGGCCGTTGACGGTCTTGGCGGCTTCGCTCTCGAAGAACGCGCCGGCGCGGATCGCGAGCTTGTTCGGGATCGCGTTGTAGTCGCCGCCGAGACGCGCGCCGAGCACGTCGTTGTACATGTGCGGGATGCTCGCGTACGGCGGCACGGTGCCGGGCGTTCCGTTGACGGGGATGGTGCCCGTGCCGTTCGATCCGGGGAACGTGATGTTGAGGTAGTCGATCGCGCTGTCGTTCGCCCACGTGAGGTCGAGCTCGGCGTCCCACACGTCTTGCGCCATCGGATCGCGATGGTGCACGAGCTCGGCGGCGTCGATCCCGTGGCGCGGCGCGTGGAAGCGGAAGCCGAGCTTCGCCTCCATCGGGATGTTGAGCTTCACGTGGCCGAGGCCGGGCGCGCAGGTCCCCGCGGGTTGACCGCTGCCGCAATCGGAGAGAGCGCTGTTGCCCGTGACGACGCTCGATCCGAGGTTGTAGTAGTTCGCGTACGTCTTCACGTCCGCGCTCGCGTCGATCGGCGCGCTCCATTTGTACCAAGCGGATACGTCGAAGAAGCGCGTCGCGCTCCAGAGCGCGCCGAGCGTGAACCCGGGGACGAACACCGTGGCGGTGGAGAGCGTCGCCTTGATGTCGTTCGAGCGCGGATCTTCGCCGGTGTTGTTCACGGCCATCGAGCCGTTCGAAAACTGCGCGTTCGCGATGCCCGCGATGAAGCTCGCGCCGAAGCGGAGGTTGTCGACGGGCTCGACACCGACGCCGAGCGTCGGCTCGAGGTAGAACGCGTTCGTGTACGTCGCGAGGTAGCGCTCGGGCGCGGGGTAGAGCGAGCCGGTGCTCGTCGTGACGAACTCGGGCCACGCTTGCGCGGCGGCGCCGCTCGGCGCGGTGAGCAAGAATCCGATCCCGATGCGCGGCGTCGCGCGCCACGTGAAGCCGAGCGACGGAACGGGGAACGTCCCGACGTCGTCGCAGACTTTCGGGTAGTAGCCGTTCGCGTCGACGAGCGTCGTGTCGAGCGTCGTGTCGTTCGGATCGCGCATGCGGTGAAAGCACGTCTGCGCGAACGGCAGGTTCACTTGCAGCGTGAGGCGCGTCGGTTGTCCGGCGAGGCCCGCGGGGTTGTACATCGTGGCGAGCGGATCGGACGCGCGCGCGACCCACGCCCCGCCGCGCCCCATCTGCTCGGACCCGTTGTCCGGAAATTCGGTGACGTTGCTCGCGCGCGCGCTCGTCGAGACGAAGAACGCGGCGGCGAGAATGGTAAGTGCGTGCTTACGCATCAGTCCTTGATCGGCGTCGCCTTGAGCGAGGCGCGGCCGTCCTTCACGTAGACGGTGAACTTCACGCGTTTGCAGTTGTGCCGCTGAACGAGCGCGTCGCGGTTCTTGCGGAGGGTCTGGCGGAACTTGTCGAACGTGAGGCCCTCCACCGGCTCGCTGCATTGCTTCTTCGTCTTCACGAAATCTTCGTAGACGTTCGGCCACTCGAGCTCGTCGGGGTTCTGCGCGTCGCCGATCGCGCGCGCGAGGACTTCTTGCGGGACCGCGGCGACGGTCGTCTGCTCTTCTTCGTCCGCTCTTTGGAGGAGCGGCGTCGAGACGGGCGCGGGGGCGGCGATGGGCGCGGGCATCGCGATCGCCGCGCTCGGACCGTCCGGCGCGCGCAGCGGCATGACGGCGGTCGGCGACGTCTCGGGTTGTTGGAGCGCGCGGATGTTCGGCGAGGAGATCGGGCCGGGTTTTGCGGCGGGGACCGGCGGTTTGTTTTGGATGCTCGGCTGCGACGTCGGCGCGGGCGGGATGGGACGCGAACCGGGCGGCGGCGGCATCGGGTTCGGCTTCGGCGCGGACGACGGCTCGCTCATCGGAAACGAGAACGCGCTCATCGCGCCCGCTTCGGCGTGACCGACGATCGCTTCGAGATCGGCGGCTTTGCGCGGCGCGCCTCCGCCCTTCTCCGCGACGCGCTCGATCCCCGCGTTCACGTCGCCTCCGATGTCGCGCAGCGCGCCGCTCAGTTGCGGCAGCTGCAGCAAATCGATCTCGCCCTTCTTCAGCTTCTGCGCTTGCGCGCGCATCTTTCGGACGGGCAGGTCGTGCTCGACGAACGTGAGGAGCAGTCCGAACACGAGGCCCGCGACGACGATGCCGATGATCATCGGCCAGCTCACGTTCTTCTTGTCCGCGTCGTCCGCGCCCGAGAGGAACGTCGTCGCGCCTTGGATCGTCACGCGCGGACGCACGACCGCGTAGCCGCCGCCGAGCTCCCACGCGTCGCCGTCGAGCTTCGCGAAGACCGCGCCCGCGCCGTTCGACAAATCGCGAATCTCGGTGTGGCCTTTCTGCGCGAAGGTCGGATCCGCATCGAGCTTCGGGAGCTCGGTTGCGATCGCGTCGAACTGCGTCTCGTCGAAGCCTTGCATCCCGGCGCCGGCGATCTTCTGACCGAGCGCGAAGAAGACGACGTTCGTCTGCGTGTCCTTCGAGAGATCCTGCGCGTACTTGCGATCGAGCGCGCGGATTCCGACGATCGCGCCGACGGGGGGCTGCGCGCTGTCGTACTCGACCGGCCGCGCCGCGACGCGATAGAGCTGACCGCCCCAGACCCACGTGTCGTCGCGGAGCCAGCCGTGGAGCGCGTCGTTCACCGACGAGTATCCGCCGAGCTCGAAGTCGTCGAACTTGTCGGCCGCGGGGTAACCGTTTTCGGCGACGACGCGCCCGTCGCGATCGACGGCGAACGTCGCGTCGGGTCGATACTGCGCGGGGATTTTGTCGTTGAGGTTCGCGAGCGCCTTGCGCGCGTCGTCGCGGCTCTTCTGCGGGATTTTGTCTTTGTCGATCGCGCCGACCAAGCTGTCTTGGATCGATTTGTCGAGCGCGAGGACCATCAGCGCGTCGAGGCGACGACGCGAGTCGATTTGGATCGCCCAGCGGACGACGACGCTGTCGTTCGCGAGCGTCTCGTTCGTGCCCTTCACGCTCGCGCGGTTGTATTGACCGACGGCGAGCATCAGCGAGTAGACGGCGAAGCCCGCGACGACCGCGAGGATCGCGTACCAAAAACGCGAGAGGAGCATCATGTGCGGCCTCTCACTTCGCCTCTTCGAGCGTCAGCGGCTCTTTGAGATCGAGCGCGCCGTTCTTCACGACGGCCTGCACGGGTTTGCCGACTTGTTTGCCGTTCGCGTACGCCTTCAAGAAATAATCGCCCGGCGCCAAATCGCGGAACGTGAAGCTGCTGTTGTGGCCCGGGTACACGACGTCGACGATGCCCGTGTCGACCACGGCGAAGAATCGCAAAGTCGGCGCGAGCTTGTCGCGGAACTCGAAGCGACCTGGACCCGACGGCGCGGTCCAATCGCGCGACCCTCCCGACGTCATCTCGGACTCCTTGAGATCGTTTCCGACGCCGTACAAACGATGCGGAAAAGGATCGTGGTTCACGAAGAGGAGCTTCGTGCCGGGCGCGACGGCGATCGTCGTCGGCACCGTGTGACCGCCGGTCACCGTGATTTGAATCGGCTCGTGCGGCTGCGCAGTGCCCGTCGTGACCGCCGCGATGCAGATGTCGCGCGACGGGTTCGCCGTCAGCGCGCGAAACTCGGGCTTCACGGTCGGCGACGGCTCGCGCCACGTGTAGCGGTGAAGCTCGGTCTTCGCCATGTCGGCGTAAACCTCGGGAATGAGCTTGTCGGCGCCGACGATTTTTCCGTGGACCTGACCGGCGAGGGCCGAGCTCGCGACGCCGGTCACGAGCATCGCGACGAGCCAAAGTCGATTGTTCATGAGTGCGGGGGAATCCCGCGTGAAGGTATCTCGGCCGCGCGAGACATGTAAATCCGTTATTGGCAGACCTTGAACGCGATCCCCTCGACGTTCGGGTACTGTCCGCCGACCGCCGTGCACGTCGAGCCCGTCGGACACACACCATCAGCGGAGCAATCTCGGCTGCACTTGCTCGTCGCAGAGCAGTACCCGAAGGCGCAGTCGCCGTCGGTGGAGCAACTCGACCCGACCTCGCCGCTCCCGTGCGAAGGCGTGCAGAGATCGACGCGCGTGTTCGAGATGTCGCCGATGCCGGTGCATGCGTAACCGAACGCGCAGGCCCCCGCGTAACGACACGTGTCGACGCAGATGTCGTCGGTCGCGCCGTCGACCGATTGCGACACGGGGCACGTGTACGTCGGCGGCGACGGGATGGTCCCCGTGTCGAAGTCGACGTGCTGCGCGTCGTTGCAGAGGTTCACTTGTTGGTTCTGCGCGTTGCACGCCCAGCTCACGGTCTGACCTTGGCCGAGCGGGCCGTAAACGTCGCTCGGTCGCTCGCAGTACGTGCTGCACGTCCACGGCGAGAGAACGGACGCGCGCTGCGGACAGTCCGACGCGCTCGAGCACGGGAGCGTGCAGCTCGAGACGAGGAGGCTCGTGTCGCAATCGAGCGTGCAGTTGTTCGTCTGACCGCAGTACTCCTCGGCGCGCACGCAGAGCTTTCCGTTTTGTCCGACGGTCGCGCAGCCGAACCCGTTCGGGCAATCCGATCCCGAAGTGCACGTCGTCGTGCAGTAGCTTCCCGGCGTGAGGCAGCCGTAGTTGCAGTCGGTGGATTGCGTGCACGTGCGGCCGACGTCGGCATCCGCGCAGTACGTGTCGTTTCCGATCGTGAGACAGCGCGCGCCCGCGCGACACTGCGCGTTCTGGGTGCACGTCGGCGTGCAGCGCGTCGGCCCGCCTCGGTAGAGCGCGCGGCACAAGAGGCCGCTCGTGCAGTCCGAATCGCTCGAGCACAGATCGAGCTCGATCTTCGTGCCCGTCGTGACGACGTCTTGCGTGCTCGTGTCGTTGACGAACGTGTCTTGCGCGCTCGTGTCGGTCGGGTTCGTCGCGTCCTGCGGCGGCGAGCCGTCGGGGTTGGTGACGCCGCCGTCGCTCGAGACGCACTGACCGTTCACGTTGCAGATCTCGCCCGGGTCGCAGTCGCGCGTCGCGTCGACGCAGTTCTTCACGCACTGCCCCTTCGTCGGGCTGCAATACGATCCGACCGGGCATTGGCTGTTGAGCGAGCACGGGACGGGCGACGCGCAGTCGAGTGCCGCGAAGATCACGACGACGAACGCGATGAAAAAGAAGGCAAGCGGTCGGTGCGACCCCACGCGATCAGTCTATCGCGTCGTCAGCCGTGCGTACGGCGAAACACGACCGTGCGGCGTTTGTCGATCGGGACGACGCTCCCGCGCGGGACGGACAACGTGACGCGCTCGCCGCCGCGCACGGGGATCACGCGCGGCTCGCCGTCGAGCGTCCACGACGCGCCGTCGGTGTACGGATGAACGAACGGCGGCGCGGGCCAAAGCCCCACCGCGACGATCGCGTCGTCGCCGCTGCGCCCGAGGATCTCCACGCTGTCCGATTTCTCCGTCACGCCTTCGATCACGCCGGGGAAAAATCCGCGCGCGGTGAGCTTGCGCGCGAACGCGACGAGCGCGAGCTCCGCGTCGAGGAGCTCTTGGGATGCGTCGCGCGACTCGCCGAGCGCGGACATCCAGTACGGAAGCGCGCCATACGCGACCGCGCACGGCGATGGATCCGCGTCGCTCTTCGGTGGCGGCGCGTGCCACGCGAGCGAGCGCGCTTCGACGCAGAGCGCTTCGGGCGCGCCGAGCGCGGGCGCGCAGCGAAAATCGAGATCGTTCGTCGTCAGCGGCGCGCCCACGAAGAGGAGCACGCGCGCGTCCTTCGCGCGCGCGGGATCGATCGTTTCGCACGCGGTCGCGACCGGATCGGGCACGACGCTCGCGCGCAGCGTGTCCATCGCGAGCGCGCCGCGCTCGTCGGCGCGCGTCCACGGCTCCACGTGGAGGTCCGCCGCGCGCGCGATCTCGCGAAGACCGAGCACGCCGCCGACGCGCGCGCTCGGCGCGCTGACCACCGCGATGCTCGAAGGGACGCCCGTGCGCTCGACGATGAACGTCGCTTCCTTCGCGGTGCACCAAGCGATCGGCCCCCGGACATGCTCGATCGGTTTCTCGATCGACGATCCGAGCATCCAGAGCGACAGGTCATTTCCGCTCGACGCGACGTAGCAACGCGCCGCCGGCGACTCGACGAACACCGCGGGCGAAGATGGCGGCGCGGTCGCGAACGTGGTGAAGCCGGCGGCGGCGAGCGCGGGGTGCGCCGCGAGCCACGCGCCGTCGGCGGCTTGCTTCGGGTATCGTTTGCCGCGCGCGAACGCCGCGACCATGTCGTCGTTGCACGCGCCGTCCATCGCGAGGACCGGGTGGACATCCTTGCCCTGGCGCGCGAACGCGAAGCCGATCGTGCCGCCGAACGCGCTGCCCGCGATGTGAAGAGCGCGAACGACACCGTTCGCGCGCGCCGTCACCGTTCCGCTCGAGCACGTGCACATCACGGCCTCGCTCTGCGCGTCCGCGCGCGCGGAAGGGGACTCGACGTACACTTGCGCGCCGTCGCTCGCGACGAACGCGTAGCAATCCCCCGCGATCGTCGACACCGAAACGCGATCTTGCGGAGCGGTCAGCGCGCTCGGAAGCTCGTCGAATCCGAGCGCCGTGTAGCGCGCGACGAGCGGCGCGATGGCCTGCTCGTGCGCTCGTCTCGCGGCGAGCGCGCGCCACGCGAAGAAACCGACCGCAGAAACGCACGCGAACGCAACGACCGCGAGCACGCGACGTTTCCACGCCGCACGTGCTTGTGCAGCGGCCTCCGCTTCGTGCTGCGCGCGCCGCTTCGCCGCGGCCTCCGCCGCGAGCCGCTCCGCGCGCACTTGTTCCGGATGCCGTCCGCCGAGCACCGAAAGCGCGCGCTCGACCTCCTCGAGGTCGCGCTCGTGCGAGTCGGCCATCTCCCCTCTCCCTCCTTCGCTCAGTCGTCGGTGATCGCGAGGCGCAGCGAGCGCGGTTGACCGTCGCGTTCGAAGTCGACGCGGAGCTCGCTCGCGACCGCGAGCGACAAGAACGCTTGCTGCGCTTGCTCGGGGTGCTCGACGGGGTAGCCGTTCACCGCGGTCACGACGTCGCCCGCCTTCAAATCGATGTTCGGCGGCCACCCGTTCGTCTGCACGATCCGAAATCCGACGAAGTGTCCGTCGCGGAAGACGGGATGCTCGACGTCGAGCGTGACCGACTGCAAGAAGGTCCCGAGCCCCGCGGACAGCACTTGGCGCACGTCGGACCGACGCACCGTGCCGTTCGGAGCAGGGAGCGCCGCGGCCGACGCGTTCGCCACCTCGGGCGTGACGGGCGTCTTCGCGGGCGGCGGCGCGGCTTCACCGCAACCGAACGCGACAACGATCGCAAAACAAAGGCTCGCGCGCATGAACGGAGCCTGCACGCGCGCGGCCGAGTGCGCAACTTTTCGGCAGTTCGCTAGCTCGTCGCGACGGCGTAGACCTTCGCCGCGACCTCGTCGATCGAGCCCGATCCGTCGACCACGACGACGCGATCGTTCGGGATGTGCCGCTGCAAATCCTTGTAGAATACACTCAACGCGCGGAGGAGCTCGTTCTGCTCGTAGAGCTGCGCTGCGTCGCCGCGCGCTTCGCGTCGACCCGCCGCGACCTCCGGCGAGACGTCGAGCACGATCGTGAGATCCGGCCGGCGCGCGTTCTTGTTGAGCGAGCGGATCCATTCGACCGTGCTCTCGCCGCCGCGTCCGCTCGAGACGCTCTGGTACGCGAGGCTCGACGCGTCGTAGCGATCCGAAATGACGACGCCGCCCGCCGCGACGAACGGCTCGATGTCGGACTCGACGTGATCCATGCGATCGGCGGCGAAGAGGAGGGCCATCGTCGACCAACCCGGCGCGCGCCCGCCCGCGCCCACGATGCGCCCGGCGAGGATCTGCCGAATGATCGTGCCGACGGGTCCGTCGCTCGGCTCGCGTGTCGTGCGCACGTGCTTGCCGTCTTTGCGGAGGCGCGCGGCGAGCACAGACGTCTGCGTCGTGGTCCCCGCGCCGTCGATCCCTTCGAGCACGATGAAGCGTCCCATGGCGCGGAGTTAACCGACATCGGCCCCACGCGCAACGGACGACGGATCGTCTTCGCCGAGCACGAAATTGTCGATGAGGCGCGTCTTGCCGATGCGGCACGCGATCGCGACGAGCGCGCGCGACTCGACCTTCGCGAGATCCGCGAGCGAGTCTGCGTCGACGACGCTGACGTAATCGATCGTGTCGGCGGATTTCTCGACTTCGACGCGCGCGATCTTCTCGAGCGCCTTCGCGTCGCGTTCGCCGCGCGAAAACGCGCGCGACGCCGCGCCGAGCGCGCGCGACAAACCGAGCGCGCGCGCGCGTTCGTCGGCGCTCAAGTACGCGTTGCGCGAGCTCATCGCGAGCCCGTCTTTTTCGCGCACGATCGCGGCCGGCGCGATCGTCACCGGCAAGAACAAATCCGACGCCATGCGCCGGATGATCGCGAGCTGTTGATAATCCTTTCGTCCGAACGCCGCGGTGCACGCGCCGACGAGCACGAAGAGCTTCGCGACGACGGTCGCGACGCCTTCGAAGTGACCCGGTCGAAACGGACCGCACAACGCGTCGCCGAGCGCACCGACGCGCACGCGCGTTTGTTCGCCCGCGACGTACATCGCGGAAGGCTCGGGCGCGAAGATCGCGTCGACGGCGCCCGCGCGCGCGAGCTTCTTCGCATCGCCGTCGAGGTCGCGCGGGTAGCGCGTGAAGTCCTCGTTCGGACCGAACTGCGTCGGGTTCACGAAGATCGACACGACGACGAAATCGGATTTTTCGCGCGCGAGGCGGACGAGCGAGAGGTGGCCGTCGTGGAGCGCGCCCATCGTCGGCACGAATCCGACGCGTTGGTTCGCGGCGCGCGCATCGTTGCACAATGCACGCAAATCTTCGGGCGTCCGAACGATCATCGCGCGCAATGGTAGCATCGCGCCATATGCGCACGCTGCGCGCGCTGATCGACCTGGAGGCGCCGATGCGCCCGGCGCCCGCGATCGAAATCGCGCTGCGCGTGCTTCAGCCGATCGTCGCGATGCACGCGAGCGGGGCGATCCACGGGGACCTGCGCGCCGAGCGCATCTTCGTCGATCGCGTTCGCGTGAGGATCCTCTCGCCGGAGCGCGCGGCGAGCGCGACGCACGCGACGAAAGAGGACGACGCGGCGAGCGTCGCGTCCATCCTCTACGAGCTTCTCACGCGCGCGCCCGCGGATCACGAAGGTCCCGCGTCGCAACACAACCCGATCGCGCTGCCTGCGCGGCTCGTCGAGGTGGTCGATCGCGCGCGGCGCGATCGCGCGCTCGACGCGGACGCGTTCGCGCACGAGCTTCGCGTGTGTCTCCTCGACGCGCTCGGCGCGGCGAAGAGGCTTCGTTTCTGATAGAACGACGCCATGCGCAGGCTCGGGGCGATCGCGTGCGTGGTGACGTTCGTCGCGAGCGCGCGCGTCGCGTCCGCGGACCCCTCGCCGTCCGAGCTTCAAGCCGCGCGCGATTTGTTCTCGAAGGCGGAGGCCGATGAGGACGCCGCGCGCTGGAGCGACGCGCTCGACAAATTGAAACGCGCGGCGAGCGTGAAATCGACGCCCGGCATTCGATTCCACATCGCGCTCTGCGAAGAGAAGCTCGGCATGCTCGTCGCGGCGCTCGGCGACTACGCGGCGGCGGATCAAGCCGCGCGCGACGCCAACAACAAAGACGTGATCGACGCGGTGGCCGAGCCCCTCAAGGCGCTCCGCATCCGCGTTCCGACGCTCACGATCGAAGTGCCCGCCGCGCAAGACGTCGAGGTCGAGCTCGACGGAAAACCGATCGCGCAAGGTCTCTTCGGTCTCGCGATCCCCGTCGAGCCCGGCGTGCATCGCGTCGCGGCGCGCGCGGCGGGCAAGCGTCCGTTCTCGACGCAAGTGCAGCTCCACGAGCGCGAAGCGGAGACGGCGACGGTGAAATGGATCGACGCGCCCGCGATCGCGACCACCGAGCCGCAACCGCGCGGGGATCTGCCGAACGAAAATCCGCCCGTCGCGTCGAGCGGCGGCGGCGTGAAGACGGGCGCGATCATCGCGTCCATCTCGGCGGCCGCGCTCCTCGGCTTCGGCATCGGCGCGTACGTCGCGGCGGACGGCGCGGAGTCGAACCTCCAGCAGCAGTGTCCGATGCTCGTCGATTGCAGCAGCTTGAAGACGACGGTGCGCGCGTGGGACACGACCGCGCTCGTCGGTTGGATCGCGTCCGCGGGCGTCGCGACGCTCGCGATCGTCTTGTGGGCGCAACCGTCGCATCGCGCGCCGAGCAACGCGAACGCCAACGCGCGCGTCGAGCTCGGTCCCGGCGCGCTCTTCTTCGTGGGGAGCTTCTGATGCGCGCGCGCGCGATCGTGATCGCGTCGTCCGCAGCGCTCGTCGCGTCGTTCGTCGCGTGCGTCGATCTCTTCCACTCGACCGACGTGCAATCGCTCTGCGACATCGACGCGCGCGCGCCGGGATGCGACGCGTCGACGACGCAAGACGGCGCGCCGCCGTCGGGTCTTTGCGCCGGCGACGCGGGCGTCGCACAAATCCAAGCCGAGCGCGCGTGCGCGTACCTCGCGGCGTGCGAGCACCCCATCGGACAAAACCTCACCGGCGCGTGCATGGCCAACGCGATCCTCGCTTACGACTGCGAGGCGAACCCGAACCGAAGACCGCAAGGCGCGTCGAAGGCGTTCTGGCAATGCATGCAGAATGCAACCGATTGCGCGAACGTCGCGCAGTGCGTGTTTCCCGACGGCGTGCCGAGCGGGTGTTTGTCGGCGGGCTTCCTCGGTTGCTCGCAGTCGTCGCAGAACGTCGACTCGCGCGTCGACTGCCCGATCAAAACGGACGCGGGTGCGCCCGGCGAGAACTGCGCAGCGGTCGGTCAAACGTGCGATTCGCTCGACCCGGACGCGTCCAACAATCAAGCGCTGTGCGTCGGCGTGCAGCGCCGCGCGTGCACCGGGAACGGTTGCGTGAACGTCGACGGCGGCGCGTACTTGAGCCTCTGCGACGACGCGGGGATCGATCGCGGATACGACTGCACGAGCGTCGGCGCGCAAGCGTGCGATCTCGCCGGACCGGCGTGCGTTCCCAACGACGCGACGGGCGGCGCGCCGCACACGAACGACGTCACGTGCTCACCAGGCAACGTGCTCGCGCAAGGCTCGCCCGCCGCGATGAAAGAGACCGTCGACTGCACGGCGCTCAGCGGCGCGGGCACGTGCGTTCCGATCGAGGGCGGCGCGCCGGGCACCATCCCCGCGGACGCGTGTCACGCGAGCGCGTGCACGACCGACGCGTGCAACGGCGCGGATCTCGCCGCGTGCGTGCGCGGCCGAGTCGTCACCATCGATTGCGTCGCGATGGGCCTGCAGCCGTGCTCGACGATTCAAACCGAGGAAGGCAACATCCCGGCGTGCACGCCGCCGTGACGCGCGCGCGATGCGATCAGCGGCTGAGCGCCGCTTCGAGCTGCGCTTTTGCGAGCGCGTCGGCCGCGCTGGCGCTCTCCACGTCGTCCTTGCGTGCGGCCGCGCGCGCGACGGGCGCGGGCTTCGAAATCGCGGGAGGCGCGCTCGCGCGCGCCTCGACGGGCTCGCTGCGATGCACGACGGGCGCGACGTAGGCGACGTGTTGAACGGGCGCGGGCGCGACGTGCTCGATCTTCTCGACGACGACCTTCACCGGCTCTTTCGTCTCCACCTTCGGCGTTGCGTCCACGTTGCACGACGGCGCCGCGGGTTTTTGCGATGCTTGCGCCTGCACGGCGGCGCCCGGCGCAATCGCGACGGGCGCTTGCGGCGCGACTTGCGTTTGCGCGAGTTGCGCGGCTTGCGGTTGCGCGGCCGCGACGCGCGTGACGTCGGCCGTCGCGTGCTGTGGCGCGGAAGGATCGACGAGCGACGCCGCCGCGGCGAGCCCTTCACCGCGCGCGACGAACGCGCCGATGATCCCGGCGAACGCACCGGCCACGACGAGCCCCGCGGCCCACCCCATCGTCGGCCTGCGCAGCTTGCTCAAATCGTTCACGCTCGAAATCGACATGCTCATGTCGGGCGGCGGATGGCTCGACGACGACGTCCCTGCGTCGACCGCGCGCACCGAGCGCGGCGCGTCCGCGAGAACGCGCGACGACGGCGGCGGCGGAACTTCGTGACGCGCCGATTGCATCGCGAGCAGCGGGCGCGACTGCGACGTCGGATGCAACATCGTGACGTCTTCTTGGTCGTAGCGCGGGACGTCGCGGTAGTTGTCGATGACGGGCGGCGGCGCGCTTCGCGGGAAGCGCGGGAGCGGAGCAGAGCGCGCGCTCGGCGGCGGCACAGAGCTCGGACGCTTGTCCATGCGGATGATCGTCATCTCGTCGTCGTCGTTGTGGCGCGCGAAGGAGAGCGACGGCCGCGCGACGTACGACGGACGCGAGCTCGGCGGGCGAACCTGCGGAAGCTCGATCGCCTCGAGCTCGTCGGTCCCGATCTCGATGCTGTCGTTGACCCGCGATCGTTTGTGAAAGGGCAGCACGTCGACCTCCTGTCTCCGGAGATGACCGTGCACGACTCGGTCCATCGCTATGCAGCCCGAGCTCCTTGGCCAACAGAAAGACATCATGCGACAAATCGTGATGTAGGGAAACGTCGTTCAAGCGTTTGCTTGAGATGGAGCCCGTCGACTTGGGGGTCGGACGATCCACGCTCGTCGGAGAACAAACGCTCGCCTCCACCCGTACAAATAGAGACACTACGGAACGCCGCCTACGCGGTGACAAGAGCATGCAATCGAGCTTCGAGCCCTCATTCGATCGTTGGGCGTCGCGCGTGCGGCGTCGGTTGGCCCTTCGCCATGTGCTGACGGGCGCCGCGCTCGGCGCGCTCTTGGCGCTCGTGCCCGCGGCGCTCGCGTGGAAGCTTCGTCACGGGCAGTGGCGTCCGTACGCGGCGCTCACCGTCGCGGGCGGCGCGATCGTCGGCGCGGGCATCGCGCGGAAAAGGCGATGGGACGACGAAGCCGTCGCGCTCTACCTCGACGGCGAGCTGCACGCCGAGGAAGCGATCTCGACTGCCGTCGAGATCGAGAGCGCGCCACCGGATTCGGAAGGCGAACCGGCGATGCGCGCGGTCGTGCTTCAGAACGCGAAGGCGGCGCTCGATCAAGGCGATCGCAAGCACGCGCGGCCGACGTTCTTGCGTCCGGTGCACCTGCTCTTGCCGCTTGGGCTCGCGGGCGTCGCGTTCATCTCGCGCGCGCCGCTTCCGCCCGCGCCGATCGTCGCGTTGGATCCGGGCGCCGCGAAGATTCAGCTCGCGGAAGTCGAAGGGCTCGAGAAGGTGATCAAGCTCGCGCAGCTCGATCCACGCGACGAAGCGCAGCGCGAACGGCTCGAGAAGATCGCGCACGACGCGGAGAAGCTGAAAGAAGACTTGAACAAAGGCATCGAGAAACGCGAAGCGCAGGATCGCATCGCGAAGCTCAAGGAGCAGATCGCGGCGGAGCGTCTGACGCTCGGCGACGGCGAGAAGCGCCAAGGGCTCGAGAGCGCGGTGTCGAAGCTCGAGGAGAACGATCAGACGAAGCGGGCGGCGGAGGCGCTCGGCGATCACGATCTCGAGACGATGGACTCCGAGATGGAGAAGCTCGCCAACTCGCGCGAAAAATCCGATCGCGAGCAGGCGAAGAAATCGGTGCAAGACGCCGCCGACGCGGCGCGGAGAAACGGCGGCAAGGACGTCGCGAAGGCGCTCGACGACGAGAAGAAGGCGATGGAGAAGCGCGAGAAGCGCGCGTCGGCGCTGCGCGATCTCGCCGACGCGATGAAGCAGGAGGGGATCAAGAACGACGACGTCGACAACAAATCCGAAGCGCTCGATCGAAAGGGCACGGACGACGCGGCGAAGAAGCTCGGCGACGCGATGGACAAGGCGATGAGCAAGCTCACGCCCGAGGAGAAGAAGCGGCTCGCCGATCGGTTGCGCGATCAGGCGAAGAAGGGAGCGGGTCAGAGCGATCCGCAAGACCTGAAGGACATGGCCGATCAGCTCTCGACGCCGGAGGGTGAAAAGAAGCTCGAGGATCAGCTCAAGGACATGGCGAAGGAAGACGACACGACCGACGAAGCGAAGCGTCAGAAGGGTCTCGACGACGCAGAGAACGGCGCGAACGGCGCGGAGAAAGACGTCGGCAAGCAAAAGGGCCAGCAGGGCGAGGGGCAACAGGGGCAGGAGCAAGGGCAACAGGGGCAGGGACAAGGACAGCAGGGGCAGGGACAAGGACAACAAGGGCAACAGGGGCAAGGGCAACAAGGGCAAGGGCAGCAAGGGCAAGGGCAGCAGGGGCAAGGGCAGCAGGGGCAAGGGCAAGGGCAACAGGGGCAAGGGCAAGGGCTTGGGCTCGGGCAGCAGCAAGGTGGCACCGCGAACGGCGGCGGAGGCGACGCGGACAAGAGCAACCAAGCCGGCGGATCCAACGGACACGACACGGGCACGGGCGATCACAAAGGATCGACGAGCACCGTCAACGGCGACACGCTCAAGTCGCGCGCGCACGGGCAGATCAACAAAGCGCAAGGCATGCCCGGATCGATCACGACCACGGCGCAAGGACGCGCGGGTGGAACGGCGAACGTGCGTGGTACGGGAGATTTGAAGGTCGTCGGACCGGGTGAGGTCGACGGCGTCGAGCGCAGCGACGTGCCGCAGGAATATCGCGACCAGGTTCGTCAGTATTTCCAGCCGTGAACTTCGGCTGAGAACGAGAAGAAAAGAACATGAGTCAGAGTCAGGAAGCCGTGTTGAGCCAAGCTGCGAGCGCCGTGGCGGCGCTTCGCGACGCGATCGGGCACGTCATCGTCGGACAAGGTGCGGTCGTCGATCAGGTGATGTGGGGGCTCGCGTCGGGCGGGCACGTGCTGCTCGAAGGCGCGCCGGGGCTCGGCAAGACGCTCCTCGTGCGCACGCTCGCGCAATGCTTGGATCTGAAGTTTTCGCGCATTCAGTTCACGCCAGACTTGATGCCGAGCGACGTGATCGGAACGAACGTGCTCGTGATGGATCCCGCGCAGCGCCAAGGCGGGTCGATGTTCGCGGTGCAGAAAGGCCCAATTTTCGGGCAGATCGTGCTCGCCGACGAAATCAACCGCGCGACGCCGAAGACGCAGAGCGCGCTGCTCGAAGCGATGGCGGAGCACTCGGTGACCATCGCGGGAACGCGTCACGTGCTCGAGGAGCCGTTCTTCGTGCTCGCGACCGAGAACCCGATCGAGATGGAGGGAACGTATCCGCTCCCGGAGGCGCAGCTCGATCGATTCCTGCTCAAGGTGGTCGTCCCGCAGCCGAACGAAGACGAGTTGTGCGAGGTGCTCACGCGAACGACGGGTCGCGATCAAGGCGCACCACCGCGCGTGATGGCGCGCGACGCGGTGATGCAGCTCCGCGCGCTCTGTCGCGACATCGCGATCGCGGAGCCCGTCGTGCGTTATGCAGCACGGCTCGTGCGCGCGAGCGATCCGACCGCGAAGGATGCGCCCGATCTCGTGAAGCGCGGCGTGCGCTTCGGAGCGGCGGTGCGCGGCGCGCAGTCGCTCGTGCTCGCGGCGAAGGCGGTCGCGCTGTGTGAAGGGCGCGCGAACGTGTCGTTCAACGACATTCAAAAGGTCGCGAAGCCTGCGCTGCGTCATCGCATCATTCGATCGTTCGAAGGCGAGGCCGACGGCGTGACGACGGACGCCGTGGTCGACGCGCTGCTCGCGGCGGTGCCGACGCGTCCGGCGCAAGTGAGCGCGGAGCAAAAGGCGCAAGCATGAAGCTTTCATCGATCGCGCTCTTCGGCGCGACCACGTTGATCGCGGCGAGCGTGCGCGCGACGGAGCCGACGCTCGCGACCGCTGCCGCGAGCGCGTCGGCCGCGTCGAGCGCGGGGAGCGCGGCGCCGAAGCCCGGCGCGCCGCCGCTCGGCGTGCGCATCGTTCCGATTTTCGGAACGGAGGCCGCGGTCGGTTACGGATGGGAGGATTTCGTCGTCACGATCGACAACCCGACGCTCACGCAACAAAAGGGAACCCTCGAGCTTCGATCGCACATGTCGACGTACGTCGATCGCGACAGCTTCGGTGCGAAGGCGCCGTTCGTCGTGACGGCCGGTCACTCGGTGACGGTGCGCTTGCCGATGCGCGCGCGAAACGATCAAGTGCCGACGCTCACGCTTCGCGTGCTCGACGATCACAACGGCGAGATCATGACGCTGCCCGTCACGGCGAACATGAGCGTGCAGCCGACGCTCGTCGACGTCGACAACCCCGCGCGCCTCGCGATCCCGCTCCGCAATTGGCCCGCCACGGTCGCGTACTCGCCGACGCCTTCTTACAGTTACTACGCGTACACGCCGCCGACGACGGCCGCGATGAACATCGCGGTCGCCGCGCCGCAGTTCGATCGCGCGACGGGCGATCCGATCTTGCCGACGCGCGCCGCGGCGTACTCCGGCATCACCGCGGTGCTCGTGCACTCGGATTTGCTCGCGCGCCTCGAGCCCGAGTCGAAGGACGCGCTGATCGATTGGGTCGCGGGCGGCGGGACGATCGCGATCGTCGTCGCGCGTCCCGAGGATCTGCACGGCGCGGAGATCACGAAGCTCTGCGGCGCGGGCGTCGCGTTCGCGCCGCACAATCCCGCGCTCGACTCGATCATCGCGTCGCCGAAGCCGGCGTCGGCGGGCGGCGGCGTGCTCCCGATCCCGACCGGCACGTACGGCGGGATTCGATTCGAAGAAGGCGAGCAGGAGGGTCCATCGCCGTACCGAATGATCCGCACGAGCGCGCCGCTGCCGAAGCCGGGAGGACCCAATCCACAGGTCGCGCCGAAGCTCGTCGGGTTCAGCGGAGGAAATCTCGCGCAGAGCAACTTCGGGTCGAGCGCAAACTACGGGCGCGGCGTCGTACATCTGCTCGCCTTCGATCCCTCCGAGTCACCCGAGGTCGACGACGTTTGGGTGCAGAGCCGAATCGTCGACATGGTGAACCGCGCGTGGGATCGGCGCGCGGCGATCGCGTTTCCCGCGGGCATGAACGCGCGCAACGCGACGTACTCGTACTACGGCGCAGGTCCCGGTCGAACCGACGGCGTGCGACGTGCGCTCGACCCGAACGAGAACTTCCGGCCCGCGCTCGGGTTCGCCGCGCTCTTGCTCATCGTCTATTCGATCCTCGTCGGGCCGGTGAATTTTCTCCGCGCGAAAAGTCGCGGTAAGCCGCTGCGCCCGCTCTTGGTCGCGCCGATGATCTCCGCCGCGGCGTTCGGCGCGATCGTGCTCGTCGGGTTCGGCGTGAAAGGATTTCGCGGGAGGTCCCGGCATCTCGCGTTCGCCGAGACGGGCTCGGGGCAGACGCGCGCGGCGATCACGCGCTTTCGCGGCTTCTACACGAGCGAGACGCACGCGCTCTCGATCACGGCGTCCGATCGCACGAGCGTGCTCGACGTGCTCTCGTCGGATTCGATCATGGACGACAAGGCGATGGTGCGCGTCGATCGCGACGGGTTCTCGCTCGACAACATCACGTCGCTCCCGTGGCAGACGCTCGTCGTGCGCGAGAACGGGTTCCTCGATCTCAAAGGCGGCGTGACGCTCACTCCGACCGGCACCGGGCCCACCGCGACCGCCGACGTGCAGAACGACACGGGCTCGACGCTGCGCGGCGTGCTCGTCTACGTGCCCGGCGACGGCGTGCGTTGGTTTCAGGCGATCAAGAGCGGCGAGAAGGTCACCGCGTCCGCGGGCAAGCTCGTCGAGAGCGCGAGCGCGCGGCGCACCGTGGCCGCGGGCTCGCTCATGATTCACGCGTTCGATCCGACGACGATCTCCACGATGCTCACGGGCGTCGACGCCGACGATCTCACGAAGACGTGGTCGCCGATCACGACCGTCGCCGGTGACGGGATCGATTGGTGGCCCGACGACATGGTCGTCTTGATGGCGGACGTCGAGGGCGGCGAGCGCGTGAAGAACGACAACGGGCTCAGCGTCGAGAGCGATCGGATGCTCTTGCGCGTCGTGACCAAGGTGACGCCATGACGATGGATCAAGCGCCCATTTCGCAAGCGCCGCCGTCGAGCGCGTGGATCGAGCAAACGACCGTCCCCGCGATCCGCGTCCGGCACTTGTGGCATCGATTCGGCAAGCTCGACGTGCTGCGCGACGTGAGCTTCGACGTCGCGCACGGAGAAATCTTCGGCTTCATCGGTCCGAACGGCGCGGGCAAGACCACGACGATCCGCATCATGGCGACGCTCCTCGAGCCGATCTCGGGTCGCGTCGAGGTCGACGGGTTCGACGTGTCGGTGGATCCGGAGGCCGTGCGAAAGATCATCGGATACATGCCGGACCACGCGGGTGTGTACGAGCGCGTGACGGTGCGCGAGTACCTCGAGTTCTTCGCCGACGCGTACAAGGTCGCGCCCGACGCGAACTACTCCGTCGTCGACGCGGTGATGGAGCTCACCGATCTCACGAAGCTCGAGTCGAAGCTCGTCGCGACGATGTCCAAAGGCATGAAGCAGCGGCTCCAGCTCGCGCGCACGTTGCTCCACGATCCGAAGGTCTTGATCCTCGACGAGCCCGCGAGCGATCTCGATCCGCGCGCGCGCATCGAGATTCGCGATTTGCTCGTCGAGCTTCGGTCGATGGGCAAGACGATTTTTCTCTCGAGCCACATCCTCACGGAGCTCGCCGACGTGTGCACGTCGGTCGCGATTTTGGAGCGCGGGAGGCTCGTCGTCGCGGGTCCGATTTCGGACATCGCGCGAAGGCTCGAAGAGGCCGCCGCGCGGCAGCTCCCCGTGCAACCGCAGCCGCAACAACAACCCGCGCCGCAACAAGCTCCGCAAGCGCAGGCTTCGTACGGCGCGCCCGCCGGCGCGACGATGGTCGCTGCGGGCGTGCAAACCGCGGTGCTCCCGCCGCAGCCGCAGCCGGGATACCGCACCGACGTGATCGAGCCCGCGCCGCAGACGATCAGCGTGCCGCGCCGGCGCCTCAAGCTCCGCGCGTTTAGCCCGCTCGATCAAGTGCAAGGCGCGCTCACCGGCGTGCCGAACGTCTACCAAGTCACGCTCGTCACGCAGGGGTTGTTCCTCGTGACGTACGTCGGAGACGATCAGACGATCGCGGCGATGGTGTCGGCGCTCGTCGCGAAACAAATCGCGGTCGTCGGCGTCGAGCCCGAGCGCAGCGAGCTCGAACGCATCTTCATGGAAGTGACGAAAGGCGAAGTGCAATGAGCGCCCAAGCGTCCCCGCCGATCTCGATGCCGAAGCGTCCCTCGCGCCTCGCGCGCATGCTCCGCGAGCCGAACGCGATTTGGATGCGCGAGATGCGCCAGTCCGCGCGCCTCGGCCGCACGCCGTGGATCCTCTTCGCGCTCTCGCTGACGATCTCGTTGCTCATGTGCTCGATCGGCGGGATCGCCGCGACCGACAACACGAGCCCCGCGTCGCTCGGCGGCGCGCTCTTCCAAACGTTCTTCTCGATCGCGGCGTTCGTCGTGATGATCGTCGGGCCCACCGTGGCGGCCAACTCGATCGCGTCGGAGCGCGAGGGTCGCACGTGGGAAGCGGTGCTCCTCACGGGCCTCTCGCCGAAGGACATCGCGCGCGGGAAATTCGTCGCGGCGTACACGACGATCGCGATGTACATCGTCGTCCTCGCGCCGGTCGGGGCCCTTCCCTTCTTGTTCGGCGGCGTCACGCCCGTCGAGGTCGTCGTCGCGTTCGCGTTCCTCTTCGTGTTCGCGGCGCTCGCGGTCGCGTTCGGCCTCGCGGTGAGCTCGCTCATGTCGAGCCTGCGCGGCGCGATCGTGCTCACGCTCATCCTCGCGATTTGCCTCGGGCCGATTTTGTATTTCGCGTTCGGCTACCTCGCGTCGCTCGCGATTCACAAAGTGTGGAGCGACGTGCCCGAAGGATTTCCCGTGTGGCTGCCGCTCGCGTACACGCGCGCGCCGTTCGGGCTCGAGTACTTGCTCTTGCTCATCGCGGTTCCGCTGCTCTTGATCCTCGTGCCCGCGTGGTTTCTCTACGCGGTGACGGTCGCGAACCTCACGGGCGAGACGGACGATCGTTCGACGGGCCTCAAGCTGTGGTTCCTCGCGTCGACGCCGCTCGTCGCGCTCGCGAGCGCGCTCCCCGGCGCCGTCGCGATCGAAGACGGCGAGCGCATGAAGTGGTCGGTGACGGGTGAGACGTTCTTCGCGATGTACGCCGGATTCTGCGCGCTGCTCTTCGCGTTCGATCCGGCGGGTCCATCGCGTCGCGTGCTCGTCCACTGGCGGCGCATGCGCGCGGGCGTGATGCGCCGCTTCTTCGGGCCCGGTTTGCCGAAGACGTCGTCGCTCGTCGTCTTGATGTGCTTTCTCGGGCTGCTCGCGATCCCCGCGATCGACATGGCGATGCTCTACGTGCAGCCCGCCGCGCCGCCGACGTCGTCGGCGTCGTGGACGTACTACACGCCGTACGTCGTGACGCGCAGCGATCGGCTCTCGCAGATTTTCGTCTTCGGCGCGTACTGCGCGCCGTACTTCGTGTTCACCGCGGGCATCGTCGCGTACTTCCGATCGCGAGGTCAGACGCCGTGGATGTCGCGCTTGATCGCGGGCGGCATTTTGTTCCTCGCGTCGGCAGGTCCCTGGGTGATCGCGGCGATCGGCGGCGTCGTCACGAGCACGCACGACGACACGTGGCTCGTCGTCGCCGCGCCGAGCCCGTTCTTCGCGTACGCGATGGTCGGTCAACTCGAGCGCAAGGCGACCGGCGACGACGCGCCCATCGTTCAAGCGGGCCTCGCGGCCGCGATGATGTGGGGATTGCTCGGTTTGATTTTCCTCGTGCTCGCGGGCCGGCGATGCGCGCGCGCGGTGCGCGAGCAAAACGCGATGCACGAACAGACCGAAGCCGCGCTGCGCGCGGAGGACGACGCCGCGCGCGCCGCGGCGCTCGAAGCGGACGCGAACGCGGCGCCCGCGAGCGGCACAGAGGCGCAAGCGTGAACGAAGCGAGCTTGATGGACGCGGCGTTCGTGCGCGAGCTCGAAGCGCTCCGCAGACGCCTTCGCGTGCGCGCGCGATCGGGCGGCGGCGGCGATCACACGGCGAAGCGCCGCGGGTCGAGCGCGGAGTTTCTCGAGCATCGACCCTACGCGCCGGGCGACGATCTTCGCCGCATCGATTGGCTCGCGTACGCGCGCACCGGCGAGCCGATGTTCAAGCTGTTCCGCGCGGAGGAGGACGTCGTCGTGCGCCTCGTGGTCGACGCGAGCGCGTCGCTCGACGACTCCGAGATCGCGCACGGCCCGACCAAGCTCGAGATCGCGCGGCGCATCGCGGCGGCGATCGGGTACATGGCGCTCGCGGACTCGGAGCGCACGCAGGTGCTGGGCGCGAGCGACGGGCTCACGTTCGTCTCCGAGCCGACGCGCGGACGAAACGCGCTGCCGAGACTCCTTCGCGAATTGGATCGCGTGACCGTGTCGGACAAGACGGATCTGTCGCGCGCGATCGAGCAGACCGTCGTGCGCTCTCCGCGACCGGGAATGCTCGTCGTGATCAGCGACTTCATGGATTCGGGTCCGTTCGACGCGGCGATCACGCGCGCCGCGGGCGCCGGGCACGACGTCGCGCTCGTTCAGGTGCTCTCGCGCGAAGAAGTCGAGCCGCGCTGGGACGGCGACTACGCGCTCGTCGATGCGGAGTCGGGCGCGTCGGTCGAAGTCACGATGGACGCGAGCGCCCTCGAGGCGTACCTCGCGCGGCTCAATCAGCTCGTGCTCGCGCTCCGCGCGCTCGCGAAGAAAGTCCGCGGGACGTACGTGCGCGTCGTCACCGACGAGCCGCTCTTGCCGGCCGTGCGCCGCTTCGTCGGGCGCGTCGTGGACTAGGCATGCACGTCGAGTTCCTGAATCCGAAAGGCCTCTGGCTCCTCACGGCGATCGTTCCGCTCGTCGTGCTCTACATTTTGAAGATCAAGCGCGAGCGGATGAAGATCCCCTCGACGTGGCTCTGGACGGAGGCGCGGCGCGATTTGCTCGCGAAGCATCCGTTCAAGCGGCTCGTGCCGGAGCTCCCGCTGTTTCTCCAGCTCCTCGCGCTGATCGGGCTTTCGCTCGCGCTCGCGCGGCCCGCGCTGCGCGGCGGGAGGCTCACCGGCGATCACGTCGCGATCGTGATCGACACGAGCGCGTCGATGGGGACGAGCGCGAAAGGAACCGACGGCAAGAAGACGACGCGCATGGCGCTCGCGATCGAGGCCGCGAAGAACGCGATCGACAACATGGAGCCGGGCGCCGACGCGATCATCATCGAAGGCGCGCGCGACGCGAAGGTGATCTCTCCGCTCGATCGCGACGCGCGCCGCCTCAAGGCGTCGCTCGCGCAGGTCGGCGTGCGCGAGATCGAAGGCGATTTGTCCGCGGCGGTCGGGCTCGCGGCGGATCGCTTGCGCTCGCTCGGCGGAAAACGCCGCGTGCTCGTCATCACGGACGGCGCGCTCGCGAGCGACTCGCCGCTCGCGGCGTCCGGAATGGATCTGCAAGTGGTCACGGTCGGCGAGCCCGTCGACAACCTCGGCATCATCCGCATCGACGTGCGCGCCGGCGTCGATCCGGTGACCAAGCACGATCAAGTGCAAGCGTTCGCGATGCTCAAGAACTACGGGGCGAGCGCGCGCGAGGCGTACGTCACCGCGACCATCGAGGGCAAGAAGGATCCCGCCGCGTCGCGCAAGCTTCTCGTCGCGCCGAGCGAGAAAGCGGCCGTCGTGCTCGCGTTCGAGCCCGGTCCGCTCGAATACGGAAAAGGTCTCACGATCCAAGTGTCGCCAGGCGACGCGCTTCCGATCGACGACGTCGCGTACGGGCGCGTCCCGCAGTCGCGCAAGATGCCCGTCGCGCACGCGACGACCGAATACTCGTGGATCGCGCGCGCGCTCGATGCCGATCCCGATCTCGACGTGCAGAAGCTCACGCCGGCGCAAATCGGAACGGTGAACGTCGAGCCGGACTCGCTCGTGATCGTCGAAGGCGCGTGCCCGGACAATCCGCCGGGGCTCGACGTGCTCGTCGTGAATCCGCCCGAAGGCGACTGCATGGGCGTGTCGGTGGGCGCGAAGGTCGACGATCCGCAGATCACGTCGTGGGAGCAAGGCGACGCGCGCTTGCGCTTCCTCACGTTCGACGGCGTGCACGTCGCGAAGGCGAACCCGCTGAAGTCGCCGGGGCAAGCGGCGCTCGTTCGCGCGGGGCAAATCTCGCTCATGGCCGACGCGTCGACGCCGGGTCGCACGATCACGATCGTCGGCTTCGACGTCGGCGACAGCGATTGGCCGCTCAAAGCGTCGTTCGTTTTGTTCATCCGCAACGTCGTCGAGATGGCGCGCACCCACCGCAGCCTCGGCACGGCAGGTCCCGCGCGAACCGGCGACGCGCTGCGCGTCGCAGTGCCGAAGGACGTGACGAAGGTGATCATCGAGGGCCCGGGAATTCCCGAGCACGAAGTCGTCGCGAAGGGCGGCTTCGCGATCATCCCGCCCGTCGAGCGCGCAGGCATCTACCGCGCGCGATGGACCGAGCCGCACTACGGCAGCGCGATGATCGTCGCGAACCTGACGAGCGAAAAAGAGAGCAACGTGATCGGCAAGCCGGTGCTCGTCGACCAAAACGGCGGCACGGTGGCGACGACGACGCGCGTCGCCGACGCGCACCACGAGTGGGGACTCTGGCTCGCGCTGCTCGCCGCCGCGCTCATCGCGTTCGACGTCTACTGGATGACGCGCAAGCGCCGCGAGGTCTCGCTCGAGTCGATCGCTGCGCAAGCGAAACAAGGGGGACCTGCCGCGTGAAGTGGGATCAAGCGGCGATGACGGCGTACGTCGCGCGGTTCTGGATGCTCGGAGCCGCGGTGATGTTCGTCGCGCTCACGGCGCGCCTCGTGCGCTCGATGCGCGCGCGCAAGGCGCCCGTCACGGGCGCGATCGTCTTGTGCCTCGCGGCGCTCGTCCCGCTCGTCTACCAAGGTCTCGTTCAAGCGCAGCTCCTCCGCGAGTCGTACGTTCGATTCGGTCACGCGATGGGCGTCGTGGGCGTCGCGGCGGTCGCGCTGTTTCTCGCGTGGCGCCTCTCGCTCCTGCCCGCGCGCATGACGAAGGCGCGCCGCGCGCTCGTCGTGCTCTTCGCGTCGCTCGCGGGCTTCGCGGCGGCGCTCGCCGCGACGGAGCCCGAGCTCGGGCGCCCGCTCGATCGCATGACGGTGATCATGATGATCGATCGATCGCGCTCGATCGATCTTGTGCCCGGCGCGGACGCGCGCGTCGCCGCCGAGCTCCGGCTCGCGGAGAAAGGCATGCGCGACGACGATCGCATCGGCACCGTCGCGTTCGCGTCCGAAGCGCTCGTCGAAGATCCGCCGCGACCGAAAAGCGATCTCCCGCCGCCTCAACGCATCGAGCTCGGTCGCGACGGGACGAACCTCGAGTCCGCCGTGCGCCGCGCGCTCGCGGAGCTCCCCGCAGACACCGCGTCGCGTTTGGTCTTGATCAGCGACGGCGTGCAGACACGCGGCGACGTGCTCTCCGCCGCGGCCGTCGCGGTCGCGGCCGACGTGCCCGTCGACGTCGTGCCGCTCGATCAAAAGAGCGTGCCCGACGTTCGCGTCGTGTCGGTGCGCGCGCCGACGCACGCCGACGAAGGCGAAGCGGTCGATCTGCGCGTCGTCACGGCGTCGACGCAAGAAGCGGATCTCGACGTGCGCGTGAAGCGCGACGGCGCGATCATCAACACGGGACGCGTGCACGTCGCTGCGGGTGAAGACGTGCTTCGCTTGCGCGAGAAAGCGAGCGAGCCTGGCCTCCACCGCTACGACGTCGAGGTCACGGCGGTCGATCCGAGCAAAGACGACTCGGCGGAGGACAACGCGGGATCGACGTTCGTGCGCGTGCGGGGACCTGCGCTCGCGCTCATCCTCGAAGGCGACGCCGGAAAAGGCGCGCTCATGGCGGGCGCGCTCGAGGCCAACGGGTTTCGGACGCAAGAGCGCGGCGCGACCGGCGTGCCCGCGGACATCGGCGCGCTCGCGGGTTACGACCTCGTCGTCCTCAGCGACATCAAAGCGTCCGATCTCTCGACGACCCAAATCGACGCCATCGCGAGCTACACGCGCGATCTCGGCGGCGGGCTCATGCTGATGGGCGGCGATCGATCGATGGGCCCCGGCGGCTACGCGCGCACGCCGATCGAAGAAGTGTCGCCCGTCGCGTTCGATCTCAAAGAAGAGAAGCGGCGCGCGTCGCTCGCGGAGGTCATCGCGATCGATTACTCGGGATCGATGGGCATGATGGTCTCGGGTCAGACGAAGCTCGCGCTCGCGAACGAAGCCGCCGCGCGCTCCGCGTCGCTGCTCGGTCCGGGCGATCGACTCGGCGTCGAGCACGTCGACACGGTGGTCGCGTGGACCATCCCGCTCGGCCCCGTGACCGACGTGAACGCGATCGGCGGAAAGATCCGCGGCGTCGGCGTCGGCGGCGGCGGCATCTACACGGACATCGCGCTGCAAGCGGGATACGCGGCGCTCGAACGAGAGACCGTGAACCTGAAGCACCTGCTCCTCTTCGCCGACGGAGACGACGCCGAGCAAATCGCGGGGTGCCGCACGCTCGTCACGAACGCGGCGTCGAAGGGGATCACGACGAGCGTCATCTCGCTCGGTCACGGAAAAGACTCCGCGGAGCTCGAGGTGCTCAGCAAGCTCGGCGGCGGACGCTTTTATCTGATCGACGACGCGACGAAGCTCCCCGCGGTGTTCACGCAAGAGACGATCTTGGCGGCGCGCTCGTCGATCAAAGAAGAGCCGTTCAAGGTGAGCGTGGGCGCGCCGACGCCCGCGACGCGCAACGTCGACTTCAAGGACGCGCCGCAGCTTCGCGGGTACGTCGTCGCGGTTCCCAAATCGCGCGCGACCGTGTCGCTCGGCGGACCCGACAACGATCCGATCCTCGCGACGTGGTCTGTCGGCATCGGACGCTCCGCCGCGTTCACGAGCGACTTCAAGGATCGATGGGGCGCGCCGTGGACGAAGTGGCCGGGCGGCGTGAAGATGATGGGCCAGCTCGGACGCGACACCGCGCGCAAGGCGGACGATCCGCGCGTTCGACTCGAGAGCGACGCGACGGGCGGCGAGCTCCACGTGCGCGCCGACGTCGTCGGCGACGACGGACGCGCGCAGACGTTCCGCAGGCTCACGGTCCACGTCGCAGGTCCCGACGGATTTTCGCGCGACGTCTCGCTCGAGGCGACCGGCGCGGGTCGCTACGGCGCGTCGATTCCCCTCTCGCGTCCGGGCACGTACGTCGCGACGGCGAAAGACGAGAGCTCCGGTGAAGCCGTCGGCACGACCGGCGCGGTGCTCAGCGCAGGCGAAGAGCTGAGGCCGACGGGGAGCGATCGCATCTTGCTTTCGCGCGTCGCGACGATGACCGGCGGAAAACTGCGCGACACGCTCGCGGGCCTCTACGACGATCGCGCCGCGCGCCGCTTCGCGTACACGCCGCTGCTCCCGCTGCTCTCGCTCGTCGCTGCGTGCGCGATGCTCCTCGGCGTCGCCGCGCGACGGCTCGGCGTGCCCGCGTTCGTCACCGCGATGTTCGGGCGGCGCGCGGCGCGCCGTCGGAGCGAAGCCGATCAGCGCGCGGCGCTCGCGTTCGCGGAGGCACGGGCGAAGCAACGCGCCGAGCACGCCGCGACGACGAACGAGGCGCTCCTCGCGAAGAAGCGCACCGCGCAGCACACGCGGAGACCCTCCGCAGGAACGGGAATGCCCGCCGCGCCGAGCGCGGGTTCCGGAATTTTGGGGAGCGCGCCGCCGCCGCCGCCGCCGAACGCGCAGCGTCCGATCGCTGGTCCACCGCGCGCGCAGGGCGCGCCGCGCGGCGCCGCGACGCGCGGTCCACAAGTGAGCACCGCCGAGCGCCTCGCTCAAAAGCGCCGCGAGAAAAAGTAAGACCGGCTCTTAGCGCAGCACGAACGCGACGACTGCGCCGCCGACGACGAGCAGCGCGAGCACGCCGCCGATCACGGCGATGAGCACCCATGGAGTCTTGGTCGTCGGAACACCGGCCATCGCGTACTGCTGCGGCTGCGCGTATTGCTGTTGCGGCTGTTGCGCGCCCCACTGCTGCGACTGGGGTTGCTGCGGCGCGCCGAACGGATCGCGCACCGCGAACGGATCGCCCGCCGACGCGAGCTTCGGAGCGGGCGTCATCACGCGCGACTTCGCCTCTTCCACTTGCTTCGCGAGCTCCGCTTGCGGCGTCTTCGCCCACTGCTTGTGATCGCCCACGAGCCCGTACGCCGCGCCGACCGCGTCCGCGAGCGCGCCGACGCTCTTCGTGCGGATGTTCGGATTCTTGGCGAGCGCTTCCTCCATGACCTCGTCCATCTTCGGCGGAAGATGAAACTTCGCCTTCGACGCGTAGAGGCTCGGAGGGTCCGGATCCTTCGTGAGGATCGCGAGCAAGATCGACGGCCCGTTGCTTCCCGGAAACGGGACCGCGCCGCACATGCACTCGTACGCGATCGCGGCGAGCGCGAAGACGTCGGCGCGCGCGTCGAGCGTGTCGAGACCCTGCGCTTGCTCGGGCGCCATGTAGTAGGGCGAGCCGATCGTCGTCCCGAGCACGGTGAGCTTCTTCGCGTCTTTGTTTTTGTCTTTGACGGATCCGAAGTCGAGGATCTTGACGATGTCGCCGTCGCGCGTGCCGCAAAGGAACAAATTGTCCGGCTTCAAGTCGCGGTGGACGAACTGGCGCGCGTGCGCCTCGTCGAGCCCGAGCGCGGTCTGCGAGAGCATGCGCACGATGCGCTCGGGCGGAAGAAACTTCTCGCGCTTGAGCACCACGCGCAGCTCCTCGCCGTCGAGAAACTCCATCACGAGGAGCCACACCTTCGCGGCCTCGTCGCGCTGGAAGTCGGTCACGTTGACGATGTGATCGTGCGGCAGCGCACTCGAGATTTCGTACTCGCGCTTGAATCGCTCGAGCGACACTTCGTCCTTCGAGACGTCGTCGTGGAGGACCTTCACCGCGATGCGCGCGTCGTTCTGGCGATCGATGCCTTCGTAGACGCGGCCCATCCCGCCGTCGGCGACGACGCGGCGGATTTCGTAGCGGTTGCAGAGTCGCTTGCCGATGCGCGGGTCTTCGTCCGTCATCGGAGGCGGCGCCATGCTCGCCGCGACCAACGCCGTTCCGTCCGCGGGGCAGAACCCCGCGTCGTTCGGATACACGCGCTGGCACGTCGGGCAGCTTTTCACGCGCTACGTCTCCTGGTCTTCGCGACGCGGGCCCTCCCGGACGCACATCGTCAAGGCTTCGATGTCGCCTCCGTCGAGGCGGCGACTTGCGGAACATAATAGATGATGCGGTGGCACGAGGGACATTGTTCGAGCATCGGCTCGCGGCGCAGCCGGTGAAAGAGCTGCGGTGGGAGCGTCATGTTGCACGCCTTGCACGTCCCGTTGGTCGTCTGAGCGATTCCAGTGCCGCGTTTCGTGCGGATCATTTCGTAGCGGCGGTAGAGCTGCGGCGGGAGCTTCTTCACGGCTTCGTCGCGCGCTCCGTTGCGCTCCGCACGGCGTGATTCGATGTCCGCGAGCTTCGATTGCACGCCACCCTCGGTCGCGCCGAGCTCGCCGGAAACCTTCTTCGCTTCCTCGTCGGCCGCGTCGATTTGCTGACGCGACGCCTCCGCGTCCGTCGTGAGGCGTCCGATTTCGTCCTCGCGATCGCGAACGAGCTTGCGGAGCTCCTCGAGCTCGCGTTGCGCGGCGTTGGCTTCGCGCTCGTTGCGCGCGCGGTTCATCTTCTCGCGCGAGTGTTCGAGCTGCTGCATCATCGTGCGCACCTCGATGAGGTACTCGCCGCGCAGCTTCTCGATCGCCGCGAGCTGAGCGCGATCGCCTTTCAGTTTTTCTTCGAGGCCTGCGAGTTTCTTGCGTTGTGCGTCGAGCGCGCCGCGCTCTTGCTGCAGGTCGTCTCCGAGCGTCTTCAACTCGGCGTCGACGGCAGCGAGCTCTTCGAGTGCGCGAATCTGATCCGGTACGCTTGCGGTCAATGAACTTTCTCCGAGATCCCCACGAATACGCGAAAGCGGGCCTTGCGAACGACAAGCTTGGTCGCTCGCTGAGACGAATGTGGGCCCACCTGGGTTCGAACCAGGAACGGCCCGGTTATGAGCCGGGGGCTCTGACCGATTGAGCTATGGGCCCTCAGCAGGCCACGAAACTTAGCGTAAGCGAGCGTCCAAAGCAACGGACATGCCGCGCTCATGGTCCACATCGGAAGACGTCGAGGTCCGTCGCGCGATCTTTGACGAGAAGAATTTCTCCCGTCGTGAGGGCTGCAAGCGGCCTTTCGCCGGAGAACGCTTCCGCGGCGACGCCCGCGTCGCTCGCGGTTCGCCCGACCTCGGACGCGTCGTTGAACAAGAGCAGATTGCGCGACGGAAGATACAGCGGGAGCCCACGACCGACGTGATTCGACAAGACGATCGGCGGCGCGGGATCCGGACCTTGCACGTGCACGAAGAGCGCGCTTCCGCCCTGCCCCGCGTGGAGCTCGATCGCGTCGCGCGCGAGGACGTTCATCGCGGGGAGCGCGCTCGTCGCGTCGGCGAGCACGTCGAACGCGCTCACGCGTCCCGTGTCCGGCGTGACGTGACGGAGCGGCGAAGTGGGCGCGAGGGTCACCGCATCGAGCCCGAGCATCTCGATCCACGCGCGATCGAGATCTTCTCCCGGACCCTCCGGCTCGGGCGACGCGTCGCGCGCGGTCGGCGCGAGCGGACGGTGCGCGATCCAAAACGCGACGAGCGTCGGACCGAACGCGACGAGA
>Ga0335078_10002068_pt1 | contig 30402 bp, 24 predicted proteins | sample Lox_Sample_32_FD_206711 | JGI IMG/M metagenome (GOLD analysis project Ga0335078, IMG submission 206711) | Soil microbial communities from Loxahatchee National Wildlife Refuge, Florida, United States - Lox_Sample_3.2 | ecosystem: Environmental > Terrestrial > Soil > Wetlands | place: USA... | reverse complement strand
CCATCGCCACCCTCCGTCCCCAGCGCCAAAGTCGCGCGCGGGCAAATAACCACGGTGAGTGCGGGCTGTCGATCCCCCCTGCCAAGCTATGGGATTTATGGGTCTTTCAAACCGTTCGCCGCTCTAGGGAATGGCCCAAAAACTCAGACCGAGCTGTTCGCAGGCCCTCATGACCTTCCCCTGGCAGGCATCCTTGAACAGCCGCGCGGCGAGCGAGGCGCTCTTGGCGACGCCTGCGCCCGCGACGTACTGCAGCGCGAGAGAGTAGCACGCATGCGGTAGCCCCTCGTTACAGGCTTTCTCAAAGAGAAAGGCCGCGCGGCGCTCGTCCTTCACGATGCCCACGCCGTCGCGGCAGTGAAACCCGAGAAACTCGCACGCCTCCGCATCATCTCCGTCGCACGCCATTCTGAAGAGCAGCGCGGCGCGATGCTCATCTTTCGCGACGCCCACGCCATCCTCGTACTGGAAGGCGAGGTACTCGCAGGCACTGGCGAGGCCTCCCGTGCAGGCCTTGCCGAACAGAGCCGCGGCGCGCTCTTCGTTTCGGGCCACGCGGTCGCCTTCGAGGTACTGAAAGGCGAGCAGCACGCAGGTCCTGAGGTCTCCACCGCCACAGGCTCTGGTGGGCGCGTCCCTCTCGGGTCCATTGCCGTTCACGGGCTTGGGCCCGACGTGCCCGGCGCTCTCCACACCGCCGTCGCCGGCGGCACCTCTTCCATCGGAAGGCTTCGTGAGTTCGACCCTTGGATCGGCTTCGCTTGCCGATGAGGCGGTTGGGGCGTGTTCGGAGTTGGTCGCCGCGCCGGCGAGGACCTGCAGCCCGTTAGCCCAGTGGCCATCCTTCGACCCCAGCGGCGCCGTCCTCTGTCCATCGTCGGCAACCGGCGAGTCAGCAGGGGCGGCGTCGGCCGCCGGAGCCGGTGACTCGCTTTGTGCGGAAGCGACCGCGCTCACACCTAAGAGGCAAGCGATCCCCGCAAGGGTCGAGGGGAGGCGGTGGGTGCTCTTACTGTCGAACATCGGAAGCTCTGAGATGTTACCCCCGAACCATTCAATCCCTTTCGTCAGCTTCGACGTCTGTTGGAGGTCCATCACGCCTGCGAAACCCGCCAGTAACCCCTTCGAACTTGCATCGGGCGTCTTCGTTCAGGCCCCTGGAGCAAGGCCTGAGCGAAGGGCGCCGGACCAAGCTCAGGGAGATTGAGAAGTGGTTTGGGGTAACGCCTGCAGCGGCGCGGCCAGGCTGATCTCGATGCGGCGGTTATCCGCGCGCCCGTCGGCGGTGTCGTTGGGTGCGATGGGCTGGTACTCTCCGTATCCCGCAGCGCCGAGCAGCCTTGGGTCGATTCCACGCTCCTGGAGGAAGCGGACCACGGCGATGGCTCGCGCCGCGGACAGCTCCCAGTTGGATGGAAAGCGCTCCGAGTGGATGGGCACGTTATCGGTGTGCCCCTCGACTCGAATCATGCGGTCCTTCACCGAGCCAAAGGCGTCGGCGACCTTGGCCAGGGTCGCCTTGCCGTTCGCGCTGATGGTCGCTGATCCCGAGGGGAAGAGGACCTTCTCGCCCATCCGAACGGTCACCTTGCCCTGGAGTTCGGAGATCTTCACCTGACCAGCCTTGATCTCCTGGTCCAGTGAAGCCGACAGCTCCTCGTATTCCTTGCTCTTGGCCTGAAGGGTGGTCTTCTCTTCTTGCAACTGCTCAGCAAGTTGACGTTGGCGCTCGGCCTCGGCGCTGGCGTTGGCCTTCTCCGCCTCGAGAAGCTCCCGAGTCTTGGCGAGCTGGGCCACGAGTTCGCGCTGGTGAGCTGCGTCGGCGCTGGCCGCGGAGGCTGCCTGCTCGAGTTGGGTCAACCGCTCAGAAAGCTCTCCGGCTCGCCTTTCGCTGGCTTCCGCTCGTTCAGCCGCCTGACGGCCTTGGTCTTCGCACTCTTCGGCCCGCGCTCGCTGGGCATCGGCAGCTTTCATGTTCCTGTCGGCCTCCGAGACGGCGGCCTCGTACTTCTGCTTCGGCACGCCGCAGGCGGTGCCCACGATCGTGGCTGCCAGCGACACTGCGACGAGATTCCCCTTCATTGCACACTCTCCCGCGAGGTGAAGGCGCCGAGCGGCTCAGGCCACTCCCGGGACCCCATCGGCACGGGAGCATCGCAGGTGGAGGTCTCGTTCCGGGAACCACCGCCCCCAGGATTTGGAGTGGAAGCGAGCGTCGGTCGGCTGTATAATCATTGGACCTCAAACTAACATGCTTTGACCGTTGAAGCAAGCGCTTGTTCCGCGGTATCGTCCATGGAAGTAGCGCGTGCGCCAAAGTGAGCCCGACACACGTCGCCTTCAGCGTGAGCCGTGACAAGGACGTCGCACAGGTCATGTCGAGGTGTGACTGCCAGACCCGGTGGGGACGCCCGCGGGCACCTCGAGTTCGCGTGTCAGCTCCTGCCGGTCGAGGACCTCAGCTCGGCTGAGGCGCGCGACGTGATGGTGCCCTCTATCTCCCTCGAGCCCAAAAGCGACCTCGCTGGCTTGTGCCGTGCGCTTGCGAGGAGTGAACCTGTGCAGCTCCCGGTTCTGAAGAATGTCGCATTCGCAGGCCATGTAGGGAAAGGTGCCTCACAGAGCTGGCGCGGAAGGGCACCTGGCCGGTCCGTGTCGACCTTCGCTCGCGCGCTCTGTATATCGGGTAGGAGAGCATGAAAAACTCTGGACCAGCGACGAACAAGGTGACATCCCCTCCTCCTGGTGCGCCGGAAGAATCCCTGGGAAATGTGCTCGACTTCATGCGCCTCATGTGGGCGGTGAACCACGGTCTGACCCAGATCTCGAAGCGCATGGAGCGGACGCTGGGCGTGACCGGGCCTCAGAGACTTGTCGTGCGGATCGTGGGTCAGCGGCCCGGGATATCCGCGGGCGCGCTGGCGGACATACTCCACGTTCATCCGAGCACGCTCACCGGGATACTCCACCGGCTCACGACTCGGGGCGCGGTGGCGCGCGCCACGGACCCGGAAGATACCCGACGCGCTCTGTTCCGTCTCACGAAGAAGGGAACCAAGCTTGACGCGCTTCAGTCGGGGACGGTCGAAGCGAAAGTTCGAGCCGCACTCGCGTCGCTGCCGGAGGAGGACGTGGCTGCAGCGGGAAGGGTTCTGCGAAGCCTTGCCACCGCACTCGCACAAGTGCGCGCGAAGTAGGGTGGCAGGGATTCGCTGAACGCCATTCCAGAGCGTCTGCTGCCGCCCTCGGTCAGGATCAGCTGCTCGCGCGACCCCCTCCGGGCCGCGCGGGCACGGGACCCGCTACTGTTGGGCTTTGATATCCACTCTTCGGTTCTGGGACCAGCAAGCTTCGTTGTGTTCCGTGCAGGTCGGCCGCTCCCTTCCGTTGCTCGTGGCGGAGATCGAACTTGGCCGCGCGGGAAGGCTCATGAGGTACTTCTTCACCGCCTCCGCGCGTCGCTGGCCGAGGTGCACGTTGTACTCGGCAGTCCCGCGCTCGTCGCAGTTTCCCTCGACCGTGAGCGAACCGGGCGACGTCGCGAGGCACCGCGATACTCGGCCCAGAACCTGACGCGCCTCTGCGCTGAGGTTAGCCCGGTCGTAGGTGAAGTGGACCACCCCCGCTTCGGACAGGCACTCCGAGAGCGTGCGGGAGGGCCGAGGCGCAGGTGCGGCCGCGACGCAGCGACCGGACTCGCACGTCCGACCCTGGCCGCAGTCCTCGTTCGATTGGCATTCCGGCTTCGGGGCTGAGACCACGCAACGGCCGTCCTGGCAGGTCTTTCCTTCGCCGCAGTCCGCAGGGGACTCACATTCGAGGCGGGGAACACAAGCGTTGGCGCGGCAGCGGAACCCGGCCTGGCAGTCGGTGTCGATGGCGCATTCCTGGCAACGACCCTCGACGCAGATCTTCCCATAGCCAGCCTGGTTGGCACAGTCTGCATCGAGGCGGCATTCACCGTTTTTCGGATGCTTTGCGCAGGCTGCGGTGGCCAGGATGGCCAAAGCGATCGTTAGACATCTGCCACGGCTCATGAGGTTAGCCTCCTGGTGCTTCATAGCTCAAGTGATGATCGACGAGGAAAACAGGCACAGTCCACGAAGATCTAGTTGCACCTGCAACGATACACGGATAGGCTCATCATGGCAAGCGTAGGCCGTTGTGGTTCTTCAATCTTGAAGGACGCCACGTGGTCGGGTCTCTGGGCCCGTTCAGGCAAGGTGCAAGACATGGTCCCAGACTCCGATCTCGGGCACGTCCTCTCGTTCATGCAGGTGCTGTGGGAGCTGGAGCAGGGCCTGAATCGAAGGTCGAAGGCCATGCTTCGCCGGTACGGGATCAGCGGCCCCCAACGCCTCGTAGTACGCGTAGTAGGTCGGCTGGGCCCGGTCACCCCGGCTAGCCTCGCGCGCGTTCTTCGTGTTCATCCTGCGTCGGTGACGAGATTGGCTCGCACGCTCGAGGGCAAGGGCATGGTGCGGCGAAGGTCAGATCCCGCCGACAGACGGCAGATTCTTCTCGAGCTTGGACCGGAGGGAATCCGGATGAATCGCTTGAAGCAGGGCACCGTCGAGCACGCCATCGACGCGGCGCTTCGCCAGTCGCGTGCTTCGGAGGTGGAGGTGGCCACCCGGGTGCTACGAAGAGCGGTGCGGCGGCTCGTCCCTGATCGCGTCCGGGCGATGAAGGGCAAGAGTGCTTGAAGTACCGACGTCCCTAAGGTCTCACCCGAGCACCGCGCCGAAGTCCGTCGAACGGCTCGGTCGCACCGTGTGGCGCTGTTGAGCTTTCAGGTCTTACAGCCCGTCAAGGATGATTTCCTCGACGCTGGAGATGTGAGATCGCATGGCGGCCTCGGCGGCCACCGGGTCCTTGCGGCGGATCGCCCTCAGGATCCGACGATGGCCATTGAGTGACCGCTCGGCCCTGCCCCTCACCTGAAGAGCCTCGACCCGAGTCTCGGCTAACAGGCCCATGAGGATGTCGAGGACGCTCAGCACGACGGGATTACCCCCCGCCTGAGCGATTCCCCGGTGAAAGTCGGTGTCCTCGCTCACGGCGACTTCACCGCGACCCACTTTCAGGCGCTGTCGGTCGAGAACTCCCGCAAGCTGCGCGATGTCATCGGCCGTGGCGTTCCTGGCCGCGCGAGCGGCGAGAGAAGGCTCGAGCATGGTCCGCAGGTCCATGATGTCCTCGACCATCGCTCGTTGCCGCCTGAGCATGCTCGCCATCGGCGCCACCAGAGAGCGTGGCGACAGGTCCTGCACGATGGTCCCACCTCCCTGCCGGACCTTGACCGTTCCCATGATCTCAAGCACGCGGATGGCATCGCGGATCGAGCTGCGCCCCACCTGGAACCGCTGGCTGAGTTCGCGCTCGGGGGGCAGCTTGTCGCCGGGTTTGAGGTCCCCGTCGCGAATGAGTCTATGAATCTGGGAAACAATACCCTCGTAAATGCGCGGGGTGTTTATGATGGTGAACCCAACAGTGCCGTGGGACCTCAATTCACCTGCGCCCGCTCGGGATGACGACGCCATCCAAGGCCCCGGGGGTAGCGGCTCGACTCTTCTTTCACCCTGGGGACCTGGCCGGGGGCGTGATCGGACCTGATCGGCCCGACGAGGCTCGGGGACATCGAAGGCGCCTTCTCGGCTCAGGCGTGGATCTGCGTTTCCCGATGGAGCGTTCCGACGAGGTTTCCTCCATTCGGAATCATGAGCTCGCGCCATGGATGAGTTGCGCATCAAGGCCCCCGGATCAAGGTAGCGAAACGGTTTCCTCCGATGTGCGCCATGACCGCGAAGCCAACCACGAAGCTGCTCGGCAAGGGGTAATTACTTGCGGAGGGCGCTGGGCCACCTCGTGAAGCCCACCCTGAACTCGCGACCGGGCCGCCGGCACCACCCGCCCCGTAGAGAGGGTGGCGCCGGTGACTCGATCGTGGATCAGGACTTCGCTATCCCTCCTGCCGCGGACCCGGAACCGGGATCTTGACCGGCACGCCCGGAGCCTTGACCTTGGCGTCGATGAAGGCCTGCATCTTGGCGATGTGCTCCTCGCTGAGGTGCGCGAAGCGCTTCTGGTGCTTCATGTATTCCTTGACCGGTTTGAACTCCTTAGGACGGTACTGGTACTTGTATTCGCCGTCCTCCCACTCGTAGATGCTCCACATGCCGGTCTGCACCGCGAGCCGGGCCATCTCGATGGTCTTCGACTCGTCGAACTTCCAGCCCTTGGGGCAGGGGGCGTGGATGTGCATGAATGTCGGGCCCTTCACGTTGAGGGCCTTGCGGACCTTGTTCATGAGGTCCACCGGGTAAGCCACCGAGGCGGTGGCCACGTATTTCACGGCCGGGTGGCCGCCGATGACGAGCTGGGGAGGATCCTTGGGGAAGAGCTTCTTGCCCTCCGGAATGACCTTGCCGGGCGGCGTGAAGGTGGTGTTGCCGCCGTACGGTGTGGTGGGCGAGGTCTGGATGCCGGTGTTGGCATAGGACTCGTTGTCATAGCAGATGAACAGCGCGTCGTGGCCACGGTACATCATGGCCGACATGGCCTGCAGGCCGATGTCCGTCGAGCCTCCGTCTCCTGCCATCACGATCACGTTGGGGAGCTCGCCCTGGTACTTGCCCTTGCGGATGAGGGCCTGGTAGGCGGCCTCGATGCCCGAGGCCACCGCCCCGCCGTTGGTGATCTGCGCGTGGACCCAGGGGACCTGGTAGGGAGTGCACAGGTAGCTCGCGTTCGCTACGTACATGCAGCCGGTCGGCCCGATGAGGATGGTGTTCGGCCCCGCGGCCTTGGTCACGAGCCGGTACTGCAGCGCGGGGCCGCAGCCAGCGCAAGTGCGATGCCCGGGCACGTACTGCTCCTCCTTGGGCATCTGCCGGAGCTTCTTGAAGGTCGGGAGCGTCTGCGTCTTCACTTGAACCGCCATGGTCATGGCTCCTTTCGGTGTGTTCGCCTCGCGGCGGTCCCTTTCACGCCTCGGCCTGCTCGAATCCCGCCCAGTAGACGTTCTTCATCACCTTGCCCGCCCGCATTGCCTTCGAGAGCACCTCGGCCATCCAGTAGAACTCGTGGAGCGGGATGACATCGCCGCCCAGGCCCGCCATGAAGGAGGTGGTGAGCGGCCGCTTCGAGCAGTCGTAGAGGGACGCTCGAACCTCGGCGAGGAGGTTGCCGCCGCCCATCGAGCCGCCGTACGATGTGCTGGTCTCGATGACACCGACCCCCTTGAACTTCGAGAGCAGCTCAGCGACTTCCTGCGTCGGGAAGGGTCGTACGAAGCGGAGCTTGACGAGGCCCACCTTCACTCCCTTCTGGCGCAGGTGCCTCACCGCGTGCCGCGCGGTGGCCGCGTGGCCGCCCTGCATGAAGAAGACCATGTCCGCGTCCTCGGTCATAAACTGGTCGAGGAACGGGTCGTAGTTGCGTCCGAAGATCCGGTTGAAGCTGTCCACCACCTCCCGGATGACCTGGGGTACGCCCAGGAACGCCTCCGCCCGCTGCAGGTCCATGATCGCACCCTGGTCCGGTCGGATCTGGGGCCCATGCGACACCGGCTTCCTAGGGTCGAGCACGTGGGTGCCCGGCTTGTAGGGCGGTAGGAACTCGTCCACTTGGGCCTGGTCGGGGAGCTGCACCTTGCCCGGGATGTGCGAGACGAAGTAGCCGTCCTGGCACACGAACTGCGGGAGCATGACCCGCGGGTCCTCGCCGATGCGGTAGTTGATGAGGTGGTTGTCAAAGGCCTCCTGCGGGTTCTCCGACCAGCCCATGAGCCAGCCCTGGTCGCGGGCCGACATGGCATCGGTGTGCTCCGAGCCGAAGTCGCCGGGCGGGTCCAAAGCGCGGTCGGCGATCATCATCTGCACAGGGAGTCGTCCCCCGGAGATGGGCGAGTAGGTCTCGAAGGCGTAGGTGACGCCCACCCCCGAGCTGCCGGTGAAGGTGCGTGCACCGGCGGCCGAGGCCCCGTAGACCACCGATAACTGGGCGTGCTCGCCCTCACCGTGAACAAACTCGGCGTCGAGCTCGCCGTTCGCCACCATCTTCGAGAGCTCCATCATGGTGGCCGTGTAGGGGCGAATGGGGAAGGAGCAGATCACGTCCACCTTCGCCATCTTCACGGCGTGGGCTGCCGCTGCACAACCGCTCAAGGTCATCTCTTTGGCCATGGTTGCGTCTCCCTAGAATGGCTTCTCCAGCCGGACGACGCCGTCCGGGAAGTCCAGCTCGTAGGCCTTGGAGAGGGCGTCGTGCGAGCACTCGTTCACGCAGATGAGGCAGCCCTTGCAATACTTCGCGTTCCAGACCACCGCGTCGTTCGCCTCGTTGAACTGCCAGCAGGCGTCAGGGCAGAACACCACGCAGTTCCCACACAGGTTGCACTTCTCGTCGTCGATCACCGGCCGGTACTCGCGCCAGTTGCCCGTGATCATCATGGGCTGCTCGCCCACCGGCGCGGGTGTGACGCAGCCGAACGGTACCTCGCGTCCCTTCGGAATGTTGAACATGTCTTCTCTCTCCTTGGTGAACGAGCCCTAGTTCAGAGTCTGGATCACCGCCGAGTCGTGCCCGCGACGGAGGGCGTCCTTGTTGCTCACCACACCGGCCAGCATCTCCAGCTTCACGAGCTGGGTGGCCTTGGCGAAGGCGCCCAGGATGGGGGCCGCGATGCCCGCGCCGAGACCCACCGCATCCACGCCTCCCTCGGTCCCGGAGAAGTCCACGGTTGCGCTGCCGGCGATCCGGGTTGCGTCGACGCAGACCACCGCCTTGAGCAGCTCCCTGTTGGGCACGAACTTGAGGATCTCATCTGGTGAGCGGTCCGTGTTCACCAGCAGGACGCCCCCCTTCTGCATGCCCTGAAGGACGTTCATGCCCTTCACGATGGTAGCATCGACCAGGACCACCACCTCGGGACTCTCGTTCTCGTAGTCGTAGCGCATCTCGATTTCCTCGTCGCTGATGCGCGCGTACTTGCGGAGCGGGACGTTCACGCGGTCCGGTAGGTCGACGTAGTTGTCGAAGGCCTGGGTGAACTTTCCGTCCTGGTCGGCCGCAGCGGCAATGCCGTTCGCGACGTCGCGTCCTTCCTTGTCCTTCACCACTCCGCGCGTCCAGATCGTGATCTCGTGTACGTGAGCCACAGGTCTCTCCTTCCCGAGTGCATGAGAGCGCGGCATACGGTGTGCTAATTTGAGCTGCGTCGCGCCAGTGAACGGCCACACCATACGCTGGGACGCTCATCCCCGGTGTTGACATAGATCATCTGCGCAGACGATTCAGGTAATCTAGTGTGATATCAAAGTAGTTGGAATCGCCTGGCGGGAACGTTTTCACCCTGGCGCGAGAAGACTCCCCCATTCGGATCTGTGGAATATCGTCGCGGCCTGCGCCGTGAGAGTATGGTTTGACGTCAAAGTAGTATGATGCTTGCCGCAGTGGATGCGCGAGTCTCACAGCCGAGGCCCCACAGCGAACCCGAGCACGGCTTGCCGGGAGATCGAGTTCACGTGGAGGTCACTCTTCTCCCGGGTGAGGTAAGCTCCGTCAAGCGTGCGATCGCATGGATCTATCTGTGGGGTCCAGCTGCCGCGGGTCAGCATGCGTCCTTCTGGGACGAGTGCCGGGGCGGGTACCGAAATCTGGTGAGGCTCGCGGAGGGGGCTCTCCCGTCGGCTACGCCCGGAGTCGAGGCCGAGCTCTGGCCGGCAGAGCCGGCGCTCTTCGAGAGCTCGCGCGGAGTCGACGAGGTCAGGCTCCGCATCCGCGTGACGGCCGACACGCCTGCCGCACTGGCAGGGTGGCTCCGAGCTCTCTATGGGATGCTGCGGCTACAAGGCGTCCCAGGCCGTATGCCGCTCCCTGAGAGCCCTGCCGTGAGCTAGGCCGACGACGACGGAGCCACTCACCGAGCGGAGGCCAGTCGACGACGACGCCCGGAGGCTTGTGGCTGGCGTTTGGCAGAAGCGCGGGTCAACGCCAAAGCCGAGCCATGACCGCGGTCCGTTGGACGCAGGCGCATATTCTGGAGCCGCTCAGAAATCTTCACCAGCAGGGCAGCGCAGGTCGCCACGTCCTTCGGGTCGGTGTCTGCGATGGCACCGCGTACACTACTCTCGATCGTGCCCACGCGGAGTTCGTCGGCGAGGGCCCCGGCCTGCATGAGGGCGATATGGAAGCTGCGCCCGTCGGCGGGATTCGGGATGCGTCGGACGATGCGGCGAGCCTCGAGGCGCTTCAGGAGCGGGGTGACCGTGCTGCGATCAACGCTGAGGATGCGCGCTACCTCGCTGGGCGTGATGCCAGGCCGTTGCCCCACGACCCGGATGAAGAGGCGTTCGGGGCCGGTGATCCCGTAGGTCCTCTTCATCCGGCGCGACGCGCTCTCCAAGGCATGGTTCAGCCGCCAGAGCGCTCGGAGGAACCGGAGGGCAGCCGTCATGTCGTCGTCGGGCGCGGGCGAAACCCTCACATCCGTGCCAGGACGGTCGCTTCGCGAATATGAACCCCGTGCCTGCCTCCGCATCGATGCGCTCTCCCGAAGGCCGGCCGAGCCGACCCCAGAACCTGGACGAAATTACCACAGGGCGGAGACCTCCGGCCACCCGCCGACCGCAGGTCATGCTGAGCATACGCGCAGCCGGGGTGAGTCTCCTGCCTGGCGCGCGGGAGGAGAGGAGTTGGCGATGCGCGTCCTCTATGCCGTCACGGCGCCCGTGGTCTCGGCTGGCTTTGCGATGGCTTCCAGGCCAACCTCGGACAGTTCGAGGTGCTTGGTCTCTGGGCTGAAGAGCAAACTCACGAAGGTGATCGCGGCTCCGATCGTCAGCACGGAGGACGCGGACAACCACAGTTCACTCGAACCCTCGACGGCCGCGATGAAGGGGACGATGTGGAAGAGCGCTACCAGGGGAGTGATCCCCGCGCCTCCGACGAGCGCGCCCGCCGAGTATCCAAAGCCGACGCCGACCGAGCGCGACTTCGTAGGGAACCGCTCGCACAGGTAAGCGGGAACGACCCCCCAGGCAAGCTTGAGACCGCCAGCAAGTACTGCACCGACCATGGCGAGTCCGAAGCTTCTACTGTACGCGGCATTGATGAGGATATGGTACAGGGGGATACCTAGAATGACGACGGCCACACAATACCACTGGGTCAACCTCTTCCGTCCGAGTCTATCGGAGAGCCAACCATACACGTTGTATCCAATGGAGGCACAGAACAGGGCAACTCCGTAAATCAGCGTGTAGTCGGTGAGGCCGAACTTGTTCTTCCCCTGAAGGATCTTGGGAATGAACGCATAGATCGCATAATCGGTGAGAAAGAGGCCAGTCATGAAGAAGAACACCTGCAGGAACACCCAGAATGTCGGCGGCCTAAAGAGGCTGACAAATGGCAGCTTCTCAATCTTGCCAAGCTTCTTTGCTCTTTCGAATTCTGGTGACTCGACCAGTGCTTTTCGAATGTAGAGTGCGACCAGGACGGGAATGGTCCCCGTGGCGAAGATCACGCGCCACCCGTAGTTTTGCATGGCCGTCTCGCCGAGGGCTATGGAGAAGCCCATGATGACGAACGATGCGAGCGCATAGCCCAAGGGGAACCCCGACTGGATGAACCCGCCAATACCACCGCGCCTTGGCTGGGGCGCGTGCTCGATGGCAAAGGCATGACCCACAGCGTACTCGCCGCCAAAGAATACGCCCATGAGGAATCGGAGGATGCCGAAGACAAGATAGGCTACGCCCATGCCTACTTGCTCTCTCGTTGGAATGAAAGCCGAGAGCAGGGACATCACTCCCACGCCGCCGATCGTCAGTATCAGGAGGAACCGCCTGCCGATCTTGTCAGCATAGTGACCGAAGATGGCTGCACCAACCGGCCGGGCGGCCATGGTGATCGAGTAGAAGAGCACCACAGACAAGTACTGCCAGGCTGCCGAGGATGTCGGGGTGGCAAAGACCTTAGTCAGCAGTGGCGCCATCACGATGACGAGCGCCATGTCGTACGCATCCAAGCCAAAACCCAGGAACTGGGAAACCATTGCGCGCTTGGCATCCTTGCTCACGACGGCTTCAGCCATGATTATCACCTCGCGATACGCCGGGTGGCATCAGACGTGGAGATGCGATTGTACGGTCATTCCTCGGCAGCGGGCCTTGCTGTTATCCAGCGGGCTGCGGCTAGTCCATTGGTGGCTCCGGTTCAAGGGGACGAGTGGAGCACGCGATGCCGGCTGACCAGCTGGCCGAGTTCGAGAACTCGGAAGCGCGTCAGCCGGCAGCGCAGCGGTTCGATGTTGGAAGCCTGAGGCGGGAACTCGGGATCGACTGATGGCACCCCCTTTGGGGAGGGGCCGCACTGTAAATACGCGAATTTGACGTTATAGACAACAGAACGTATTTACAATACGCATGGGATCGGACCGCCAGCTCGTCGAACTATTCCACCTCCACTTCGTCCGACTCCTCTCCGCCCACGGGCGTATTCGGGCGATGGGCGCGTCGCCGTTGGCTGCGTTCGGCAGGGCCACCGTGAGCAGGCGGCCCTCAAGCCCTTGGTGGTTCCGCTCCGAATGGTAGTGCTCGACGTACTTGGCGACGGCCACGCGAAGGTGTCCTTCACCGAGCAGCACCAGCTTACTCAAGCCACTCGGACTTGATCGACAACACGAATCGCTCTGCGAACGCATTCAGGTTCGGGCTTGGAGCTGGGAGCCTCAGGCATTCCACTCCCGCCCCCAGCAGGAGCGCCCGGAACTCCTCACTGAAAACCGGGTCCTGATCATGAATGAGGTACCTCTTGCCGGGCTTCCTCGCGAGAATACGCTCGAGGTAGCTCCATTGAACACTTGACGTTCAAGCAGTCAGAAGCTAAACTGCATCAATGATCACCGCGTACCGTGACGACGCTACGCGGGACGTGCACGTCGGCGTGGACTCGAGGGCGGCCCATCGCTTCAGTAGGGCGGTACGCGCTATCGCCCGACGGAAGCTCGACCTGATCGGCGCTGTTGCAGACATTCGCGACCTCGCCGTTCCGCCCGGGAACCGGCTCGAGAAGCTGAAGGGCGACCTGGTCGGCTTCTACGGCATCCGCGTGAACGACCAGTTCCGGATTACCTTCCGGTTCGAAGCGGGGAACGCGTCGGACGTGCAGATCACCGACTATCACTGAGGAGGATTCTATGCTGACGAAGAGCACCATGAAGCGTCGACCGACGCCGCCCGGCGAGATGCTGCTCGAGGAGTTCCTCAAGCCGGCCGGGATCAGTCAGGTTGCGCTCGCCGAGAAGATGGGTGTCCCCATCCAGCGCGTGAACGGGATCATCGCAGGCCGACGTGCCGTGACAGCAGAGACGGCCATCTTGCTGTCGCGCGCCCTCGGCACGACTCCCGACGTGTGGCTGAATCTGCAGGTCGCCATTGACCTCTGGGACGCAGAGCAGCGTATTCGCGAGCGCCCCCGTGCACGTCGCGGCGTGACTGGTACCCAGCGTCGGCGTGCGCGGTCAGTTCACGCAGCACGCGTGGCGCGATCCCGATCGGTTTGAGCGCGTGCAGACACAGTCCGTTACTAAGCGGCGTGACCCCCGCTGGTTTACGGGCCTCATCCGTGCGGAGTTACCTTGTTCTGCTCTGGGTGACGGCTTCGATGTCCTTGGCTCGGATGTACCGCACGTTCGCGAAGACCTTGAACGGCACAAGACCCCGCTCGAGCATGCGGTACGCCTGTGAGCGACCCACCGCTGCCGCCCGCATCCGGTCCTTCACGGTACGCCAGTCTTCTTCGGCTGTGGGTCGCCAATAGTCGATCTTGTCCGCCGAAGGAAGAAAGACCGACGTCAGTGTTGAGAGAGAGCCGGGTCGGAGGCGGGGCGGGGAAGGAAATGCGCGGCGCGAGGTGCAGCGAAGACTGCGGCCCCGTCGTCAGTTCCGAGTGAGGGCTCGCTCGGCGCAAGTTGTCGCGCGTCGTGCCGCGCCGAGACTGGCCTACGCTGCCGCTTGCCAGGTGTACCGATGGTGCAGGCCGCCAACGCGTGGTCGGGCACACACACTCGCCGCCTGGCCGGGGCAGGGCTCCACCGTGCGGGCATGCGGACTATCCTTTGCAAGCCCGAGATGAGTACGATCCTGCAGGTAGTATTCGATGTATCCGGGCTTGTCCTCCCTCGTCGATTGGGCCGCTCGTTCCCCGCTGCGTCGTCTTCGGGCCATGGAATCGGTGGAGAGGGGCGGCGGCGAACACAAGGATCACATATGTCGAATCCGGCATAAGTCAAGGCGGAGCCTCGCCGAGGCCGGTCGCGGCATCTTGCAGCCATTCTGCAGTCACGGCTGACAGCTTCCGTAGGCTCCGTGCGACCGGTACCAGGAAGATGTCGTGGCTACTCTCCATCCCTGTTGACGTCAGCTCAGGCGGCGAGTTGGTAGTCGTAATGGAGGCCTCCGAGCCCGGGAAAGCTCGTCCTTACCGAGACGTTCGACGTGGCCGGCCGCTTTCGGTGCGCGTGCGCTCGATGCCCGGCGCCATTGCCAAGCTGACCCACCTGTCCTCACATGGGGCCCTCGGGCGCCAAGCCCCGTCCTCTCCCGCTCCACTGGCGCAGCGCGACCCGTTGTCACTCCCGCGGCGCCCCGCAGGACCGGCTGTCGTCCAGACGGGGTAAGGTCTCCCGATGGAGGAAACGCGGGGCTTCATCGTGGCAGCCTGGGAGGAGGGGCGCGAGGCGGGTGCAACGGGGGCTCGTAGCGGGGACGCGGCCGGACGCATCTTCCTCACCGGGCGGCTCGAGGACCGTCGCAGCTTCGCCGCGGTGGTGAAGGGACCGAGGCCTGCGCTGTACGTCGCCCAGGCGGACGGGCCCGCCGCGCTCGGGTGCGTGGCAGGGGCCTCCTTAGATCCTGAGCCCTGGTCGAATCTCGCGGGGGCCGCGCTGGCGCGACTGGAGGTGGCGCACGGCGCGCTCGACGGCGCGGAGCGGGCGCTCGAGGCCTCGCACCTCCCGGTGCTGGTGCGCGAGAGGTCCCAGGCGAACCAGGCGCTCCTCGCGCTCGGCCTGCACGGGCCGGTGGCCCTTCGCGGGGACGCGGCTCCGGGGAGGCGGGTCGACGTGGTGTTCGTCGAGCCCGCTCTCGTGCCCTGCCGGACCTCGACCGCGCTGGCCTGGCTGGCGCTCGACATCGAGACCGACCGCGCGGGTACGGTGGTTGCGGTATCGCTCGCGGGGGCCGGCCGGGCGGGGGAAGTGCTGTTCGTCGGCCCGCAGCTGGGCGTTCTCGGGGTTACCTCGTTCCAGACGGAGGCGGGGCTGTTATCCGCGTTGGCGCGGCGCATCCGGGCGCGCGATCCGGACGTGATCACCGGGTGGAACGTCATCGACTTCGACCTGCGCATGCTCGCCAGGCGGTTCGCGGCCTGCGGCGTCCCGTTCGACGTGGGGCGAACCGCCGAGGAGGCGTTGCTCATCGAGCGTGAGGGGCGCCGGACCACGTTCCAAGTCTCGGGGCGCGCGGTGCTCGACACCATGCGCTTGGTGCGCGCCTCGGGCGAGCGCTTCGACGACCTCTCTCTCGAGGCCGTGGCGCGCGCGGTGCTCGGCGAGGGCAAGTCGGTGTCCGCGCGGGGCCTCTCGAAGCTGGAGGAGCTCGACCGGCTCCGCCGCGACGAGCCGGTGGCGTTCTGCGCCTATTGCCTGCGGGACTCGGAGCTCGTGCTGCGCATTCTCGCCAAGACCGGGCTCGACGTGCTGACCGCGAAGCGCTCGGCGCTGACCGGGGTCTCGCTCGAGCTCGCGTGGACGAGTATCCCCGCCTTCGAGCGCATCTACGCGGCCGAGCTGCGCTCGCGCCGGGTCCTGCCGCCGCCCCGCGCTGAGCGCCGTGTGTCGGGGGCGGCCGGCGGGACAGTTCTCGAGGCGCTGCCCGGCTTCTTCCCCAACGTGCTTGTGTTCGACTTCCGCAGTCTGTACCCGTCCATAATTCGAACCTTCAACGTCGACCCGCTGGCGCACGCGCGGGCCGACCAACGGGCGCCGCGGGCCGATGACCTGGTGGCCCCGAATGGAGCGCGCTTCGAGCGGACCGCGGGGATCCTACCAACGATCATCACGAGGTACGCGGAGGAGCGGGAGGCGGCCCTCGTCGCGGGAGACAAGACGGCGGCCTACGTCTACAAGATCCTTCAGAACTCCTTCTACGGGGTGCTCGGCGCGGACGGCTGCCGGTACGCGCGCACCGAGCTCGCCGGCGCCATCACCTCGTTCGGCAAGGTCTTCCTCACTGCGGCGCGCGACTTCTTCGAGGCGCGGGGCCTGCGGACGCTCTACGGCGACACCGACTCCGTCTTCGTGCTCTCGGGGCGGGACGATGGGGCAGGGTTCGAGGACCTCACGGCCTTCGGCGCCCGGGAGGCGGACGCGCTGAACGCAGCCATCGCTGAGCGGATCCGGCGCGAGTACGCCGTCCCGTCCCACCTGCGGATCCGCTGCGAGAAGGCCTACAGGCGCTTCTTCATCCCGCGGCTGAAGCACGACACGACCGGCGAGGGGCACGGCCGCGCCAAGGGCTATGCGGGTCTGCGGCTCGGCGCCCACGGCGCGTCGGAGGTTGAGGTGAAGGGCATGGAGGCGGCGCGTAGCGACTTCACACCGCTGGCGCGCCGGCTCCAGGTCGAGCTCTTGGCTCTGGCGTTCGCGGACGCGGGCGAGGCGGAGGCGCGGGACTTCTGCCGGGACATGGTGGCGCGCCTCCACCGCGGTGAGCTCGACGCGGAGCTGGTGTACCGCAAGTCGCTCCGGCGACCGGCCGAAGACTACGGCTCGGAGACGCCGCCGGTGCGCGCGGCGCGGCTCCTGGGCTGGAAGGGTGAGCACGGCCGCGTCTCCTACGTCATGACCCGCGCCGGCGCGGAGCCGATCCAGGTGCTCTCGGGCGCGCCGCTCGACTACCAGCACTACCTCGAGCGACAGCTCCTGCCGATCGCGCGCTCAGTCGCCGATGTTCTGGGCTGGGACGCCCGACCTTGGTTCGGCGGGGTGTCCCAGCTCGGGTTGTCGTTCTAGATGTCGAGCTGATGCGACCTCCTCCGCCGGCTTGAGCCACAGGAGCTGCTGAGCCCAGGCATCCATAGCCGGAGCTGGCACTCCAGGTGCGAACAGATTCGGCGTGGTCCGCGTCCTCCGCCAGATCCAACGTATGGACCAAGAGCGGCCGTGGGGTGAGTCGTCCTTTCGCCGCTGTATGTACGTTCGCGCAGTTAGAGAGGAACTCGGTCTTCAAAGACCTGGCAGCCGAGCTCGTCGGCGACCTAGATTTGCGGAGCCCGGAGGACCAAGCGCTCGCGGTCGTGTCCGTAGCTTTCAAGACCTCTTCTGTGCGGAAAACCCTTGCGCTGCAGCGGCTCGACGGACAGACCCGGACGGGGATCCCGACGCCCGGGCGGGCTCGCCGCTTGGATCTCCGATCCGATCCGCTGACCTTGGGACCCCTAACTCCCCTCTGGAATCGCTACGGTTTTCGATCGCACGAAGGGACCCCTAACTCCTCGCGAAGGGTCAGAAAAGTAGCCTGATCATGAAAGGATGGCTCTGGTTCGGTGACGCGCCGGCCTTGGGATCGCCTTATCCAGTGCGACTGCCGTCATCATCTCATCGTCGATCGCCGGAACATCACCGGCATGCGCTGGTGCTTCCGCGGAGCGGATGCCATCCCCCTCCTGTCCGCGCTCTCGTCGCTCAAGCGGTGAGTTCGACGGCTACTGGCGATTTCATCTCCAAGCCGAGCATGAGAGGCATCATGCCTCGCGCTATTCGGGGAAGCCCGCACTCCGGGTGACCGCTGGTGGAGCGTCGACGTAGGGAACCGCATCCAATCCCTATAGCCGGCAGACGCAGCGATTCGGGGAAGAACCGTGCTGCTCTATTGCCATTTGCACCGAACCTTCGCTCCACAGCGGGTCAGGACTCACGTTTGACGTGGATCACGTCACGAGTAGCTTCGATTACTGGTGCTCGATTTCGCTGGGAAGCGCAATGCTGCACCAGCCCCCAAGCGCTAGCTCCGCGCTTTGGGCGCCCTCCTGAACTTCTCGACACGAGAACGCCTCCAGGGTCCCCGAAGTCCCTGGATTGACGAACGATGTCCGTGCGAGCTGTCGACACATCAGCCGGCACTTTGGCGACTTGCCCGAAAGATACCCTCAGGATTCGTTGACAAGTAGCCGCGAGATGTGCTCCCCTTCGTGTAGCCTGAAACGTTTCATTTTTCCGCTTCCGGAAGACACGGAGGACGGTACGAAACGCCGGCCAACGATTGTCGATGTCGCTCGCAAAGCGGGCGTATCTCTTGGCACCGCCTCCAAGGCAGCAAACAACCAGGAAGGCGTTTCGCCGAAGTCTAGGGCCAAGGTCGCTGAAGCCATTAGGGAGTTGAACTACTCCCCTTTGTTTGCCGCACGGCAACTAAAAAGCGGTCTTTCACGCACGGTGTCCTTACACTTGGTCATACCCTCCGATGGCGTGATCCACCCTTCTACCTGGACTTTCTTCCTCCCCATTATTCAGGGTTTCGTCAGCCGAGCGAAGGAGGAGGGATACAGACCTCAACTCGAACTTACCAGCGCCGCTGAACTGTCAGACTTCGCCTCACTTCAGTCCTTCGTGGTTGGCCACCAGCTCACGGGCTCCGCCTTCATCGTTCTGCAGTCCGGCGACTACTCCAGTATCGCGAAGTTGGCGCATATGGGACGCCGTGTAGTAACCCTATACTCAAAGGCTCATGAGGCTGTCCCGTCCATCTGCACAAACAACACGCATGAGTCGCAGCGCGTTGTCCAGTGGTTGCGTCGGATCGGGCATCAGCGCGTTGCCTTCGTAGATGGCCTTGCATGGCATACTAGCTCAATTGAACGCAGGGCTGGATATGAGGCAGGCGTGGCTGGTACCGGCTATAAGCACATCTTTCGCGGCGATTGGACTACCCAGAGCGGGGTCGCAGCGCTAGACCACTTCGTGTCGTTGGCCGAACCGCCGAGCGCGATCTTTTGTGCCAACGACGACATGGCCGTTGGCGTCATCGAGGCCTCCCGGCGTCTCGGGGTCAGGATTCCCGAAGACCTCTCGCTCGTTGGATTCGATGACAATTATCTGTGCCAGCTAGCGCAGCCGAAGTTGAGTTCGGTCCGCATGCCCTTGTTTAAGATGGGAGACGAAGCAGCGCTGCTGATGATTCGCGGCACCACTTGCGACGGCCGAGGCACCGCAGAACATCGAGTATTCCCGAGCAGAATAGTCGTGCGTCGCTCTGCTATCTCGCATCCCTACGAGAAGACTGGCAAAGCACGTGCCGCCCGAGGAGCCATGCGCCATGAGTGATACCACCATTACCAAGAACTTTCCGGCTCCGGCACCGCCCCCTTGCTTGGAGTAGGAATAGCGTGGGCTAAAGTTACGAAACTCGCAAAGGCAGGTATCGGGTATTCCGAAATGTTGACTCGACTGTTCGTCCCAACAAGTTCTTCTGCGTTATTGGTCCATCCGGCTCCGGGAAGACTACCCTTCTGAACATACTCATGAAGCGGCGCTTCGCATGCCCGGGGTCATCTAGCGATCGCGATCCGCGAGAGGTTCGACCCGGCCCTGTTCACGGCCGCGTGATGTCCCCAAGCCCGAGACCCGACCGCACCCGAACCCGGGCAATCTCGGTCTGTTTAAGGCGTGATTGGAGTGGTTGGAGCGCGTCGCGCTCGATCTGATGCTGGAGCAAGTGCGGCGGGTATGGACGTTTGACCGACTTCGATGGCCGGGCGCATGACTTGAAAAGGAGCGATGCAGCGTGAGTTCTCGATTACCGGAGGCCATTCATCAGGCTGCCCACTGCCGACGGTAGGTTACTCCGTGGCTCCAGGCGACCGATCAAAGGGGATGACGGTTTCTTATGGACGGGAACATTCTCGAGACTCGGAAGGTCGTCAAGAGATTTGGCGGTGTCAACGCACTGCAGGAGATCGACCTCGCAGTGCGCACGGGCACTGTGCACATAATCGCGGGCGAGAACGGCGCAGGAAAGTCGACCCTCATCAAGATCATTTCCGGGATACATAGCCCAGATTCCGGTGAAGTCTCTTTCGATGGCTCCCGGGTAGAAAAATTCACGCCAACGGACGCGTCGCGCCTCGGCGTGGCCACGATATTCCAAGAATCCGCCATCTACCCGAACCTGTCCGTCCTTGAGAATGTCTTCCTGCGAAACAAGATGAGGCACAAGGGGGTGGGCCTGCTCGACTGGACAGGGATGTCCCGGCGGGCAGAGGCGCTGTTCGCCGAGTTGGGGGAGAGAATCAACGTTCGGCGGGTCATGTCCGGCATGTCTGCGGGAGTGTGTAAGATCGTCGAAATCGCCCGCGCGCTCATGCAGAATGCGAAGCTCATCATCATGGACGAGCCGACATCCTCTCTCTCGGAGAAGGAAGTACGGAGTCTCTTCCGACAAATCGAGATCCTGAAATCGAAAGGCATCACGATCCTCTACATCACTCACAAGCTCGAGGAGATCTTCGAAATTGGTGACAACGTCACGGTGCTCCGCGACGGGAAAGTCGTGGGCACGAGGGCAGTGGCGGACATCGACAAAGGCCAGCTCATCGAGATGATGATCGGCCGCAAGCTGGAGATCTTCTTTCCAGCGATCGAGGTGCGTCAGGGGCGTCCGGTGTTGCAGCTCGAAGGCCTGACGAGCGGCAAGGGGCGCTTTAAGGACGTGAGTTTCACCCTCTACGACGGGGAGATTCTCGGTCTTTACGGCCTCGTGGGGGCAGGCCGCACGGAGCTGGCGGAGGCGATCTTCGGTGTCGACCGTGAGTACGAGGGAACCCTCCGGTTCAATGGCCAGGTCATCCAACCCGAATCACCACAGGGCGCGATGGACCTCGGCATCGCCTATCTTCCCGAAAACCGGCAGCTCGAAGGCCTCGTCCTGAAGATGGACATTGCGAACAATATCACTCTGGCGATCCTTAAAGAGATCACTCGTAGAGGGTTCGTGCGCAAGAAGCTGGAGCTCCAGCGTGCTGCAAGCTCCATCGAGAGTATGCGGATAGTTTGCACGGGGTCGGAACAGACCGTGGAGAACCTCTCCGGAGGAAACCAGCAGAAGGTCCTCGTGGGGAAATGGCTCAACCTGCGGCCCAAGGTTTTGATCCTCGATGAACCGACGCACGGGATTGATGTCGCCACCAAGGCGGAAGTCTATCACCTGATGAGGACCCTCGTGGAGCAGGGCACCCCGATTCTCCTCATCTCCTCGGAGTTGCCCGAAATCATCGGGATGAGCTCCCGCATCCTCGTCATGGGAGCGGGGGCGATCCGGGGCGAGTTCCGGCGCAACGAGTGGACCCGGGAGAAGATCATCGAAGCTGCCCTCGCGGGCTGAGGACGCGCGAGTGGCCGAGGAGCAGAGGGGGAGTCAAAATGGCAACCGCACTGTCACTGCCCAAGAGAATCCTCGTGAGGGTCGTGCTGTTCCGACAGCTCGGGCTGCTCCTGGCGACCCTTGGGCTGTCGGTCGTTATGGCACTCCTCGTACCCGTCTTCTTTACTTGGGGCAACATCAGGGACATCCTTCTCAATATCTGCATCATCGGCCTCGTCTCCGTCGGGATGACGATGGTTATCCTGGTGGCAGAGATCGACCTCTCGGTCGGTTCGCTGCTCGCCGTTGGGGCGACGATCGCGGCCCTGTACATCGCAGCGGGAGGTTCGACCCTGGTATCGATCGTCATCGGCGTCGCCGTCGGTGCGCTCATGGGCTTCATCAACGGCATGTTTATCTATGTCACCCGAACGCCATCGATCATCATCACCCTCGGGACGATGTCCATCCTCCGCGGGCTGAACATCCAGATCATGCACGGGGACTGGATCGTGGGGCTGCCAAAGAGGTTCTGGCTCCTGGGAAACCTGCGGGTGCTCGGGGTACCGCTGCCGGTTTGGATCACGATCGTCGTGGCGGTGGTCTTCATCTTTATCCTGAGAAACACGAATTTCGGGCGCGACATCTACGCAATCGGGGGCAATCTCAACGCGGCGAAGCTTTCCGGCATCAAAGTGAACAAGGTCAAAGTCATCGTCTTCACCCTCTCGGGGGCACTCGTCGGCCTCGCCTCGGTGCTCTTCGCCGCACGCTTCGGCTGGGTCGTGAGCAACAGCGGGCAGGGGTTCGAGTTCTCTGTCATCGGAGCCGTCGTCGTCGGGGGAACGAGCATTTTCGGCGGCGTCGGAGGAATTGGGAGTTCTCTACTCGGAGCGCTCCTCATGGGCATCCTTCCCAACTCGCTCGTCCTGCTGAAGGTCCCCCCGACGTGGGAGAAGACGATCCTCGGGCTGCTCATCCTCTATGCGGTCATCTCGGACCGGCTCATCAAGAACAGGACGGAGCGCGGGCTAGCGGAATAGGGGCGGAGACTCGCAGGTCAGCCGCGACGGACCGAGGCCTCGCGGCAAGCCTGGAAGAGCGAAGGAGGGAATCATGTCCGAGATAGGGGAAGCGCTCATCCGCACGCGCGAGCGATTGAATTCGCAGGCAGGCCAAGAGAGCGGGCTGCCAAGACTCCTCAGATCGAATGAATTCATTCTCCTCGTCGTGCTCGTCCTTGAGCTCGGGGTTATGGCGCTCCTGTCGAACAAATTCCTCACGACCTACAACCTGCTGAACATGACCCGCAATTTCATCGAGCGCGGCCTCATCGCGCTCTCGATGACCCTCGTCATCATCACGGCGGGTGTCGACCTCTCGGTGGGCTCTCTCACGGGCCTTTGCGCCATGGCGATCGGAGTTTGCTGGGGCCAGCTCGGCATGAGCATCTGGGTCGCCTGCCTCGTCGCCATCGCCATCGGCATCTGCGCGGGTCTCCTCAACGGCACAATTATCGCCCGCCTCAACATACCGCCCATCATCGTCACGCTGGCGACGCTCTCGATGTTCCGTGGGCTCGCCTACAGTATCAGCAGCGCGAAGACATTCAGCGGCTTTCCCGACGCCTTCCTTCTCATCGGCCAATCGAACATCGGGCGGACCCCCATTCCCTTCCAGCTCGTCGTGTTCGTCCTCTTCTGTGGGGTCTTCCTCGTGGCGCTGCGGTACACCTCCTTCGGCCGGAAGATCTACATCCTCGGCTCGAATGAGCGCTGCGCCCTCTTCTCGGGGATCAACCTGAGAACGATCAAGACGCTCGTCTATGTTTTTAGCGGCCTCATGTGCGGGCTCTCCGCCGTCATCATGGTGTCCCGCGTCTCGGCCACCCGCGCCGACCTGGCGACCGGCCTCGAGCTCGACGTCATCACCGCGGTTCTCATCGGCGGCACGAACATCAACGGCGGGGAGGGCATGATCCTCGGCACCATCCTCGGATTGTTCGTCATCGTGATTCTCACCAACGGCCTCTCCCTGGCGGGCTTCTCGGCCATTGCACAGACGATCGCCATCGGCGTCATCCTGATCCTTTCGGTCTATGTTCGCACCCGGCTCAAGGCCACCAGGTAGGAAGAGGTGTAGAACTTGGAAAGGGGGTGAGGGGTTTCTCGAGCGCTGGCAGGGATGGGGAAGACGTTGTGGATCGCAAATGACGAGGAGAGAGTAAATGAAAAGAACAGCGATCATGGTCTTCGCGGGACTGCTCTTCGCAACGGGAAGCATCTTCGCGAAAGGCGCCTACGCGGCCTCCAACAAGCAGGAGCTGACAATCATCTGGATGCCGAAGTTCCTCGGGCTCGAGTATTTCAATACCTGCAGGAAGGGAGCCGAGGAGGCGGGGAAGGAGCTTGGCATTGCGATCAAGGAAGACGCGCCGCTGACGGGCGATGCGACGAAGCAGGTCGAAATGATTGACAACTACATCACCCAGAAGGTGGATATCCTCGCGATCTCCGCGAATGACCCCAAGGCGATCGCCCCCATCACCAAGAAGGCGATCGCGGCGGGGATCACCACCCTTACGTGGGATGCTGATGTCGATTCGAACATGTCGGGTAGGCGTCTCTTCGTCAACCAGACGTCCTACGAGCTTTATGGACGCGGTATGGTGACGTCGGCGGCGAAGTACGCAGGCGAGGACGCTCGGGTCGGGATCCTCACGACTTTCTTCACCGCTCCGAACCAGAGCAAGTGGGTGGAATGGATCAAGAAGGAGATGGCGGAGAACCACCCAAAGATGAAGCTGCTCGACATCCGCGAGGGTGAGGAGGATCAGAACATCGGGTTCCGCGTCACGCAAGACATGATCAAGTCAAACCCCGACATGAACTGCATCATCGCCATCTCCTCGGCGATCTCTCCGGGAGCAGCCGAAGCGATTGCCCAGATGGGAGTCAAGGACCGCGTGAATCTTATCGCCTCTTCGACCCCGAACGCGGTGAAGAAGTACATCAAGTCGGGTGACATGAAGGCCGCACTCCTGTGGAACACGAAGGACCTCGGCTACCTCACCGTGTATGCCGCGAAGGCGCTTTACGACCACAACATCACCGGCAAGGAGGGGGAGAAGTTCAAGGTCGGCCGCATGGGCGAATACACGATCGGCAAGAACGGCGAAATCGTTCTCGGACCGCCGTTCGTGTTCAATGCGGAGAACATCGACCAGTTCAACTTCTAGTTCGAGGGCTTCATCCCGTGAGCAATGGCGGCGCGACTCCACGAGACTCTGCCATTTCCGGCTAGATGCGGTTCGCCGAGTCCTGGAGTGCGCCGCCATTCTGCTGGCGCTCGAAGCGGCGCGGTGTGTAACGCCTGGTGACCGAGTTCCATGAGGAGGCGCGCATAGATTGGAGAGGCCCGGCGGCAGAGCGCATTTTCGGCGGCCCAAGGGTCTTGGGGCCCTTCACCAGAGCCTCCGGCTCTGCCGGCGCGGTGGCTGTTCGCGATGGCCTGGCAACAGAGCGCTTAGGCAGCACGGCCCTCTGTCTTCTTATCAGGGTGAATGATTGCTGGAGGCCGAGATGATGAAAACGAACGCGGATCTCCGGAAGGCTCCCAGCAGGAGCCAGAGACGAGAAGAATACAGGAATCGGATCAGGGCGGTTAAGCCGAGGATCTGCGACGAGCGAGCCACGCTGGTCACCGAAAGCTTCAAGCGGCACGAGTTCGAAGAGCCCGCGCTGAAGAGGGCGTACGCCCTTCGCGATGTGCTATCCCAGATGTCGATCTACATCCTCGACGAGGAACTCATCGTGGGCAACCAGGCGAGCGCCCCGCTCGCGGCCGCCGTGTTCCCCGAGTACTCGATCAGCTGGCTCGAGGAGGAGCTGGATTCGCTGCCTAAGCGGCCCAGCGACAGGTTTGAGGTGGAGCCCGCAACGCGCCAGCAGCTCTCGACTGTCTTCGACTATTGGAAGGGGAAGACCCACTACGAGCGCGTGTATGCGGCTCTCCCCGGGATCGTCAAGGAAGCCGAGGAGGTCAAGGCGATCTGGTCGGAGCACCTGCGCAACGACGGCGATGGGCACCTCATCGTCGACTACGAGAAGGTCATCCGCTGCGGGCTGAAGGCCCTCGAGGCAGAAGCGAGGGCCGGCCTCGCGTGCCTCGACCTACTGGAGCTCGAAGAGGTCTCGAAGAAGGCCTTCCTCGAGGCAGTGCCGATCGTTTGCGAGGCGGCGCGCACCTTCAGCGCCCGCTTCGCGAAGCTTGCCGCCGACATGGCGCGTTCTACCCATGACGACAGTAGGCGAGGGGAGCTCCTCGAGATCGCGCGCACCTGCGAGCGCGTCCCGTACGAGCCGGCCCGCAGCTTCCGGGAAGCCCTCCAGTCGATCTGGTTCATCCACGTCATCCTCCAGATCGAAAGCAACGGGCATTCGGTCTCCCTCGGCCGCTTCGACCATTACCTGCTGCCCTTCTACGTGAAGGACAAGGCAGAGGGCAGGTTGACTGAGGAGGACGCGCTCGAACTCATCGAGAACTTCTGGCTGAAGCTGAACACGGTGAACAAGGTCCGCCCCTGGCGCGACACGCAGTTCATCACTGGCTACCCGATGTTCCAGAACCTCACGGTAGGTGGACAAACGGTGGAGGGCCGCGATGCGACGAACGAGCTGACGTATCTCTGCCTCGCCGCTACCCGCGAGGTGGGGCTGACCCAGCCTTCTCTCGCGGCGCGCTATCATCTCGGCAGTCCCGAGGAATACCTGAGGCAGTGCGTCCGCACGATCAAGCTCGGCTACGGCATGCCAGCGATGTTCAACGACGAGGTCATCATCCCCGCGCTCCTCAACCGTGCCGTTGCCAAGGAGGATGCCTACAACTACGCGATGGTCGGCTGCGTGGAGGTGGCCGTGCCGGGCAAGTGGGGATACCGCTGCAACGGCATGAGCTACTTCAGCATGCTCAAGGTTTTCGAGCTGGCGCTGAACGATGGCACGGACCCGAAGACCGGCAAGCAGCTCTGCAAGGGGAACGGGAGCCTCGAAGAGTTCCGATCCTTCGAGGAAATCATGGAGGCATTCCAGAAGCAGCTGCGGTTCTATACGCGCCTCTATATCACGCACGACACCATCGCCGACTTCATGACCGAGAAGTATCTCCCGGAGCCGTTCAGCTCCGCGCTGGTCTCGGACTGCATCGCGCGCGGGAAGATGCTGAAGGAGGGGGGCGCCGTCTACGACTCGGTGAGCGCCCAATCCATCGGGCTTGCCAATGTCACGAACTCTCTCGCCGCGATACGCACGCTCGTCTTCCGCGACCACAGGTTCACGCTTGCCGAGCTGAAGCACGCACTCGACTGCAATTTCGAGGATGAAGCAGGCGAAAAGATCAGGAACTCGATCCTTGCCGATGCGCCCAAGTACGGCAATGACATCGACGAGGTCGATCTCATCGGCGCGAAGCTCTTCGGCGACTACATCAAGCATCTCGGGAACTTCAAGAACACCCGCTACGGCCGAGGGCCCGTCGCCGCGGGGTGGATGGTCTCCACGAGCACCGTGTCCGCTAACATCCCCTTCGGAAGGTTCGTGGGTCCCACCCCTGACGGTCGCCGGGATGGTCAACCTCTCGCCGACGGTTGCTCGCCAGCGCAGGGCACCGACCGGTCGGGCCCGACGGCGGCGATGAACTCCGTCGCGAAGCTGCCGAACATCCTGGCATCGGGCGGCCAGCTCTTCAACATGAAGCTCAACCCCGAGGTCTTGCTGAGCGAGAAGGGAATCTTTGCCCTCAGCAGCCTACTCCGCGTCTTCTCGGCGAAGAAGGGCTGGCACGTGCAGTTCAACGTCGTCGACGCCGAGACACTCCGTCGGGCGCAGAAGGACCCCGAGCGGTATAGCAATCTCGTGATCAGGGTGGCAGGGTATAGCGCCTATTTCGTCGATCTCGACAGGGATCTGCAAAACGACATCATCTCGCGGACCGAGCATTCCTCCCTGCAGCCGCAGTCCTAGTGCACCGTCTCATGCATGACGACAATTCTCACCACGGGCAGACCGGGCCGCATATGACCGGGATCATCGTCAAGATCGAGCGGTTTGCACTCCACGACGGACCGGGCATCAGAACAGTAGTCTTCATGAAGGGCTGCCCCCTTCGCTGCGCATGGTGCAGCAACCCCGAGTGCCAGCTCCCGCATGAAGAGACCTTTCGCAAGCCAAACTTGGAGGCCGTCGGCAGACGCGTTCGCGTGGACGAGGTCATGGATGTCGTGCGCAGGGACTATCCATACTACAACGCTTCGGGCGGCGGGATTACATTGACCGGTGGCGAGCCGCTCTTTCAGCCGGCGTTCGCGCAGGCGATCCTTCAGGCCTGCAAAACGGAGAATATCCACACCGCAATCGAGACATCCGGGTGTGCTCTATGGGCTGACTGGGAAAGAGTTCTCCCGGCCCTCGACGTGGTCTATTTCGATTTGAAGCATCCCGACTCAGGGGTGCATGAGAGGCTCACTGGAGCCGAGAACCACTCGATCATCGAAAATCTGCGCAGAGTCGCCGCGAGCGGGGTAGGGGTCACGATCAGGATCCCGCTCGTCCCCGGCCTCAACGAATCTCCCGGGGCCCTCGAAGGCTTTGCTGCGATCATGCAGTCACTGAAGCTGCGGACCGTCCAATTACTGCCCTATCATGAGATGGGCGCCAACAAGTACGGCTGGCTGGGGCGAGCCTATCAGCTGCCGGATCTGAAGATGCACACGGATGAACAGCTCGCCGACATCCTCGTCTTCTTCACGAGCAGGGGCTTTGCCGCTCAGATAGGAGGGTAGGCTTGGCTCGCCCTGCACATCCTTCGGGAGCTTTCCGACTTCATTCACGATCTTTCGGGAACTGGACCGGCATCATTATGCTCTGCGGAGGCTACGATGATTACGGCGACCGACATGCGCGCAGCCGTCCTGCACGCCCCTCGTGACCTGCGCTACGAGGAAGTGCCCGTACCATCCACGCGCCCAGAGGAGGTGCTGGTCCGGATCACCACCAACGGACTGTGCGGCTCTGACATCCACTTCTTCAAGGAGGGGAAGCTCGGGCCCTTCGTCGTCGATCGGCCCTACATACCGGGCCACGAGGCCTGCGGCGTAATTGTGCGGGAGGCGAACACCGGCGGTCCACGCCAGGGTACGCGCGTGGCGTTCGAGCCCGGCATTCCGTGCCGGCGCTGCGCCCTGTGTAAGTCCGGCCGTTACAATTTGTGCCGGGACGTAGTCTTCATGTCCGCACCCCCGATTAGCGGGACCTTCGCCGAGTATGCGGCGGTGGCGGCCGACTTCGCGCATCCCCTCCCCGATAACGTGGACGAGGAGTCGGCCGCATTCGTCGAGCCGCTGGCCGTGGGCGTCCAGGCGTGTACGCGCGCCGGACTCCAGGCGGCGGCCACTGTGGCGATCATCGGCGCTGGTCCGATTGGCCTCGTCACCATGCTGGTGGCGCGCGCGTTTGGGGCCGCTCGAGCTATCCTGGTGGACACTGTGCCGTCACGGCTTGCGTTGGGCGGCCGCCTCGGGGCCGCGGTGACCATCAACGCATTAGAGAGGGAGCCGCAGGCCAGGGTGGCCGAGGTGACTAGCGGGCTGGGCGTGGACTACGTCTTCGACGCCAGCGGCTCCTCGGTGGCCTGCGCCTCGGCGCCCGGGCTCGCGGCCCGCGGCGGCTCGGTCACCATCATCGGCTGGCCAGACAAGGCGGCGTTCCCGTATCCGGTGGAATTGGACATCGAGAAAGAGCTCGACGTCCACGGGGTCAACCGGTACTGCAACGCATTCCCACGAGCGATCGCCCTGCTGGCCCGCGGCGTCATCGACATGCACCCGCTGGTGTCGCACCGCTACTCGCTGGAGCACGTCGTGGAGGCGTTCTCGTTCCCAGCGGACCATCCCGCCGAAACGATCAAGGTCATGATCAAGGCGGAGCGCTGATCGGAGGCGGGCATGTCCAGTTCGTTGGCAGGCAAAGTCGTCATCATTACCGGCGCCAGCTCGGGCATCGGCGCAGCGGCGGCGCGGGAGCTGGGCCGGCTCGGCTGCAAGCTGGCGCTCGGGGCCCGCTCGGTCGAGCGGCTGCGTGCCCTCGAGCAGGAGCTCGCCCCGGCGGCGGTGGCGGTCCCTGGCGACGTTAGTTCTGAACAGGACGTGAGTCGGCTGGTGGCCACTGCGCGGGAGCGGTTCGGGCGCATCGATGTGCTCTTCGCGAACGCCGGGGTGTACGTGCCCGGCCAGCTGGCGGAGACGCCGCTGGACGCAATCACCAGAGCGGTGGAGATCAACGTGAACGGTGTGCTGCGCTGCGTGCACGCCGTCCTGCCGCACATGCGCGCCCAGCGCGGCGGCGACATCGTGGTCACGAGCTCGATCTCCGGTCACATCGACATCCACTGGGAACCGGTGTACAGCGCCACCAAGCATGCGGTGCAGACACTCGTGCATACGCTCCGGCGCCAGGTGGCCGCCGACGGCATCCGTGTCGGTGCCGTCGCCCCGGGCATGGTGGCCAACGAGCTGTGGGGAATCACCACCCGCGACGCAGTAGAGAAGCACGTGGCGGCCCGCACGGCGTTGCGCAACGAGGACGTCGTCGACGCAGTGGTGTTCATGCTCTCCCGACCATCGCACGTGACTATCCGCGATCTGGTGCTGCTCCCGCAGAGCCAGGACCTCTGAATCGGGTCGGGCGGTACGAAGGCGCGCCCGTGTCGAGCGAGACGATCTTCATCGAGATGAACATCGTCGCGGCACAGAGCGCCCAAACGATGAAGGCTTGAATCAGCACTAGGCTGAAGTTCTGTGCGCCAGAGTTCCATTTGGCGCGGTCAGCTAGATGAGCTTCCAAGAGAGCCGCCGGCGGTCCGGATCGCCCGGCAGGGTCAACCCCATCCGGCTGAGCTCAGCCAGGACAATCTCGAACGCCTGCCG
>Ga0335078_10002067_pt1 | contig 30404 bp, 27 predicted proteins | sample Lox_Sample_32_FD_206711 | JGI IMG/M metagenome (GOLD analysis project Ga0335078, IMG submission 206711) | Soil microbial communities from Loxahatchee National Wildlife Refuge, Florida, United States - Lox_Sample_3.2 | ecosystem: Environmental > Terrestrial > Soil > Wetlands | place: USA... | reverse complement strand
TGCTACGGAGATCCGGAATACACGTTTTCCGATGTCGAGAAGGCGATCCAGCGAGAAATCGTCAATCGGAACTACCTTGCACGGTATGAACTGCGCCTGGCGGAAGAGCAACAGGCAACCGATCTTGCGCTGCTCAGGCAATTGGAAAGCAAGTACAGGACGCCGGTAGAAGAGCGGGGCCAGGAACCTCAAACTACTGCTCCGCTAGTGGATCTGGCTCCTGTCCTGCCTGTTCAGGGCTCGTTGTTCTGAAGCCGTCTATAGCTCCAGCTGGACGCCTTACGCTTCATTTGACCGGATTTCTTTCTGCGGGTACAAACCTTTCAATGATGCGGAGGAAAGGACATTTCAAGTTTCCCCGCCAGTGCAGGAGGCGAGTGATGGACACCCTAGAACCAAAGATCCAAGGCTTCAGTGGAGACGGTTCAAAATCACCCACCCCGGCCGGCGTCGATGATCGAACCGAAATTGCAGAGGGAACGCCAGGTGCTGGGTCTAACCCTTTGGGTCCGCCGGCGGCGAATCGCCACCGGTTGCAGGATGAGCGTTCGGCCATCACACATCACTTCGCCTTCGGAGGACATGAGGGCTATCTGACGGTCGGGTTTTACCCGAATGGTCAGCCGGGCGAGATATTCATCCGCATGGCGAAGGCCGGATCAACCATCGCCGGTCTGATGGAGTGTTTCGGCACCGTGGTTTCGGTCAGCTTGCAGCACGGAGTGCCATTGAAAGTGCTATGCGACAAGCTCTCGCATACACGGTTTGAGCCTTCTGGCTGGACCGGCAACGCGGAGATCGGATATGCAAAGTCCGTCATGGATTACATCTTCCGCTGGCTGGAACTACGGTTTCTGTCCGGGAACCAACTCCCGCTATTCGGCCAAGGCAATGGCGAGATTGGCGATGGTGGTGCACCGTCGCCCCGACCGGTCGACGGTCCGCCGTGTGTGGCCTGCGGCGGCCTGATGAAGCCCAGCGGAACCTGCTATACGTGCGTCAATTGCGGTCAAACCAGCGGATGCTCGTGAAAGGCCCGGTTGCAACCGATCTCGTTGAGATTAGTGCTGAGAGTCGGGTGAGGTGGCGATGCTGGATACGCGCCTCGGTCTCTTAACCCAGGATCATGCCCAGGCAGATCGGCGAACAATGCACGACTTCGCGCCAGCTATCAGTTCTGGATAAGCAAATAGTGACCGCCGAAGGGCAACAAACGGAAGATTATGTAAGCTGTCCGCCGCTCCGCCGACTGACCTCATCATCTAAAACTGCGCGCGGCCACCTCAACAAGCTCCAGCGGATAAGGAAAATATTTTCGATCAGTCGAGTGACAAAACATAAGAAAGCCTGCAATTCCGTTCTGCTGCCCTCATTGCTATCAGGCCATCAATGGCTGCCTTGCCAACATAAACAGCACCCGCCCCTACGGCGGGTAGAATCGCCGCCCACGAAAGGGCTGTGAAGACGGTGATCAAAGACGATCCACCGATCACCCCTAAGACCCCTTTGCCCAAAGCACCGAACATGTCGTCGTCGATTTTCTGGAGACTGTTTTGGAAGTCGCGTGCCGCCGGTCGGATTTCAGTCACGATGATTTTGTTGATCGCCGCCTCGTAGTCCCCGTCCGCTCCTATCTCTTCCGCCTTGGCATGAAGTGAGCTCATGTGTTCCAGAAAAGCGTCACGTGCTCCCGCCGATGCTTTCCGGTATCCGACGGCGTCTCTCATCGTCATTTTCTTAAGTCGCTCCAGAGGCATAAGCTCATCGAAAATCGCAAAAGTGAGGTCTGCTAGAGGCATCTTCGGAGAAACTGACGCACCCCCTGAAGTGGCACGCGCGTACTTTCTCCCGAGGAGGTCGCCGTAAGGCTTAGCATCCGCCAATGGCTGCAGATCGTTGGCAACCCCTACGCGCAAAGCGAAATTCAGTTTAGTGGAACAGGTTACCGCCTCGGCGACGAGGTTCTTGGCGCGTGAAACGGGCGTCGAGAAGTCGAAATGCCGAACTTTGGGATCTTCGAATAATGCCATCGGACTTTCATAGCCGTCGAAGATCGTCGAAAGGTCGATCCCAACCGCCGATCGGGCGACATCGTCATGATTACCCACTGCGCCATAGTTGCCGCGAGCAATCTGGATTCTCCTGAAGGTCTCAGATGTCTCTAAGCCCTTTTGGAAACGGCGCAGGAATTCATGGTCATTAACGTCAGCTGCGACCTCCGCATACCACTCCGGTGGGAGGTGGCCGCTGGGAGCGGGATGGACATAGAAAGGGACTCCTTCATCCCTGAACGATTGTTCGACTTGGCGCAAAGGAGAGTTGGATCCGATTAAGCCGAAGCTCCCCATTCCTTCGCCGAACTGGAAGGATGGACGGTCCATCATGTGGATTTCATCGAACAAAAGAATCGCGCGCATCAGTGTGGCTAGATCAGCCACAAAATCCGGGTAGTAAAAGGCATTGATTCTGTCCCGCATGGATCACTCCCACATCATGTTTAACGAAACCGATTGCTGAAGCCCATGCGGTTTGGGAACTCGCCTCACGAACTTGGGGCGATCGCAAACTGTTTCGCGCACACGAAACAAGTTCCATTGAGAATCATTGACTGCAAACGTCTACTCATTCGAGCTCGGTATGGGAATTAGTGCCTCCTGCCGGAATCGCGCCGGGATATTCTCCGGTTGCTGAGTACTGTCTTCGCCCCCTTCCGGCGGAAGGGATTGGCGCGTCGCTGATGCACGGGAACGAAATAGCGCACCTTACCGTCGACCACGGTTCTCTTCACAATCAGAGCGCTATTGCTACACTTGTGACACTGGACCGTGCCGGTCGGCTCGTCTGCGCCTTCCACCGCTTGACCGCCTCCCTCACAGCGAACCATCTTCGGCTTCGTCAATGGATAGCCCCCCTTGATTTACTGTGGTCAACTGCGACCTCAATCGGCTAAGGTTTGGCATTTTTGAAATGCGCAATGAGCGCCGCAATATGTGGGTAGTATTGGCGAATTCGCTCGCCTAAACCGCCAACGGCATTGGCCAGAGCGGCCCACTTCTGGAACTTGTCAACTATGTTTGTGCCGTGAGTCTGAGCATTGCGCACTTCACTCGCTGCGGATTGCAATTCAGAGTGGCCTTCAGACAGTCGGTCTACATCATCAAGTATCTGTGCTGTGATTGTAACGTTGTTGGTTGTCTGCACTACCGATGAGTTGATATACGCATTGCCAACAGGCGCATTGAAAATGTTGTATGAAGTTCCTTCAGCGGCGCGTTTTGATTGCCTTGTCTTCACCTTCAACTCCCGAAGTCTGTTTGTCCCTTCTCTGACAAGCTGCGCTGCGAGTCGTTGGCGTTCTCTTGCATACGATCCTTGAACAGCTTGAACTTGTTGCCCTCTTATTGCAGGCGGAAATTGCAATTGATTTGGGCCAGCTGTGAGGCTCCAAAGCTCTTTAATCATGTCTGTTTCAAAGGCCGTATCAATCGAGAAGCCCCAAATAGCCACGGCTTCAATGTACCTCTCAATCGTCCTGCTTAGACGAAACTCCATTGCATACAGCGCCGCATCTTTGTAGGCAATAGGAGTCGCAGCAGCATTGTGTGTTGCCCGCGCCTTAAATAGAAGCTCGCGCTTATGCTGCTCGGTTTCATCTACTGTCTTCTCATAGACTTCAACCATGAGTGAGTGCAGATGTTTTTTAAATTCTGGATCGAGTGGCATTGCCTTAATTCTTCAGGGGTGTTGAAATTGCCAGGTTTGGCGCAGTCGACCCACAAGGCCGTCAGGTGCATGGAACATAGAGCACAGCATCGATGATTCGTCAATTATATTCGCTTTTTCTCTCGAATCCACAATCGATGATTGGTCCATTTAGGTCAATTCACCGGCCCAGGAGTTGACCACCAATCCGGTGCTCAGCTAGCTTGCCTAGCACGAGAACTTTTAAGTACGTAGCAGAAAATGGGCTCGGACCGATTCTGCAATTGGTGTGCGTCAGCGAACCGAAAGCGGGGCTGCGCCTCAACTGCCCCCACACTCCCATTCCACATTCAACCCAAATCCACCCAGGAGATGTTGATTTATGAGCAGCCTAAAAGTGGACGTCCTGCATCGCGAGTTCTTCTACAACGGAACCCGCATCCCCGATCCCGCGCCCAACTTGACCGTCGAGCAAGTGAGAGAATTGCTGACGCCGTCCTATCCCGAGATTGCCACGGCGACACTGGCTGGTCCTGAGGACACCGGAGGCGCCCTTCGCTACACGTTCAGCCGGGCCATCGGGAGCAAGGGCTGATCCTGAGACTCCAAGCAGTTCCTCATTGCGATTTTCTCCCGCGCCTATATTTGGCGCCTGCCGTGCACGGGACTTGGTCGCTACCCGGATCATCGAAACAAGGCGGCACACCATGAAGAACAGGAAAGCCGATCAGACCCACCTTCTCGCTGAACTCCGTCGGCTTGAAAGCAAGCCGCCCAAGAGAGCCGACCGGCTCATCGCGAGGCATTTGAAATGCGAAGAGTTACAAAGCCTGGCGCACGCCGTCGCGGAAGCGGCCAGGAGATCGTCGTCCGGCACGATGCCGGTTCTCGAAGCCCCGAGCGAACTGCTGCCTCCGCTGATATAGCACAGCTGGGACAGGGTTGCGGCGAAACCCTTCCGTCCCTTCGCCGCGTCCGCACAAGCTATCGCCTGGAGACAAACGGCGAGCGCCTTTACCGCCTGTGCCTGGCGCTGGTGGAACGGAATCTCGCCGACGAGACACTCTGGCAAAACACCGGAAAGGTCGCCGTGGTCTTCGCGCGAGCCACCATTCAGAGGTTGATTGAGGAGTTCACAGGCGGAGCGCTTGAAGAAAAGATCGATTATTGCTTCGAGGTCAAGGACGACCTCGGGACAGGTTATTGGCGGGCCGGAGCTCTTGGCGAAGGGAAGCTGATGGCCGCCTTCGAGCTCCAGGCCTGCGGCTACCTCAAAATCGGGGCTGCGCTGGACGCGCTCGAAGAGCAGGAGCGATTCCTCGGATCGGCGTTTTACTTCCTACTGCGGGGCTCGCTCTATCGGTGGATACGGATCTACGACCACACTGACGCCGAGTGCTACAACGAACAGCTGCATGAGTGGATGGAGCAGGACGAGCCCGAGAGCCGGGATGCCTACGAGTTCCCGGCGGTCGATGAGGCGATCCCGGAACCGGTCCGGACCGCGAAGGACTGGACATATCCCAGCGCACGAAGACTGCTGCGAAGGCATCTTCATGGACCGCACTCTACATGGATTCAGAAGCTGCTGACGCTTCATCGACTGTCGCGGTTGAAGGGCCAGGTCATGCGCTTCGAGGGAGAATACGACGACCCGCCGGTGCCGAGCCTGTTGGTGGTCTTCCGTGAGAATGACGCGATTCAGGCATGCTTCGATCATGAGTCGGAACGCTATAACGAGACGACCAATGAGCCTTCTTGCGCGGTCTGCTTTCGGCCGGAGGTCGGCGAAGAGTTCGACGCCGCACTTCGCACGACGGCGATCTTTCTCAGGGTCAACATGGAGCTTGCCGGTCTGATTACCCTGCTCAACGACATGGAGGAGAAGGATGCAGGTCAACGTGAGCATCGGACAGAACCATCACTTCGCGCTGCGTGAGGCTCTCCTGATCTACCGTTCCACTGAACATCAGTACGGCCATTTCGGAGACACATTCATTAGTCACCATGAAGTGAACGGAGAGAATCGCGCCAAGCAGCCGACGCTGGGGCCGGCGAGACCGTTAACCATCGAGTTTGTTCACGCGCTGGTTCAGGCCCTGGGAGGCCGAGTCGCGGTCGAGTTTCTTCCCGAAAGCGTGATCGCGCGCACCGAGCGGCTGATTGCCTGGTGGACGCCGCCACAAAAGCGCCCGATGTTCTTCGGAACGACGCAGGGCGATATGACCGGAATGAATGGCGCGATCTTCCCGCAGCCCGCTCTCGTCTGGCTGGCGATGGATCATTCGCTCTCGATCCGGGCACTCAAGGAGAATCGCCGCCCCGCGGCCGATACCAAGCTTTGTGTGGCTCCCTACTGGAATGTGTACGACACGGGGAGCGTCTGCCTGGGATCGATGCAGGCTCCCGATGACTCCACTGTCGCCTCCATTCCCCAATGGGAACAGAGCTTCTATGAAAGCGAGTTTACGCATGGCAACGTCGGGAGACTTACGCGCCATCCTGGCGGTTTCGAGGGACTTTGGAAGGAACTCGCCGGCAAAGAGGACTTTCCCATCGACTCACTGATTGAGTTGCCGGAGACAGTGGAGGAGTTCTTGTCCGGAAAGAGGCGCGGCCATGATCACTGAACACACTCTCCCGAAACCATTGTGCCGAAGAGGTCAGCCTGTCCGCGTGCTGATCGTCGGCGCAGGAGGCAACGGCAGCGCAGTGCTGCTCGGCCTGCCCTATCTCCACCAGGCGATGAAAGTGTGGGGCCACGCCGGAGGACTCCACGTGATGCTGGTGGACGGGGATCAGGTTACTGAAACCAACTGTGTCCGCCAGCCGTTTGCCTCAGCCGATGTCGGACTCAATAAGGCCACCGTGTTGATCAACCGCGTCAATCTCTTCTGGGGTCTGAGATGGCAGGCGCACCCGGAGCACTTTCACAAGGATTCTCTGAGAAGCAATTCGGCAGGTCCCCACCTGATTATTGGCTGTGTCGATACGCGGGCGGCGCGGCAGGCCATCCTGTCCGCGGTCACCCGAGCGAATGACAGCACTGTCTACTGGCTCGACCTCGGTAACAACGCAAGCAGCGGTCAGTATGTGCTCGGCCAGCCGTTGAACGCCGCAAACCGCCGCAACGCGGCCCGGCTGAGAACAGTTGCAGAGCTCTATCCGGAGATTGTGGATACAGAAGCAGGCGAGGACCCACTGCCCAGTTGCAGTGCGGCGGAGGCGCTAGAGCGGCAAGAGCCGTTCATCAATCAGGTGTTGGCGACAAGCGCGCTCGCTATGCTTGCGAGGCTCTTTCGCTATGGCACGCTAACCCATCATGGAGCCTTTTACAATGCTTCGACCGGTCGGATGAGTGTTTTGGCCGTCGATCCCGATGTTTGGAAAAAGATTCAGAAGCGCACGCGCACAACTTCATCGGCCGCACGCAAGAAGCTGAGATAATGTCTCGCATCGAGGTGGACCATGAAGAAATCTTCCGTCGACCCGGAGCTGGCTCTCGAAGCCAAGATGATCGTTGCGCTCGCTTTCCGAAATGGTCCCATCGAGGATCTCCACGCGGGAAAGATCTGTCCGACCTGCAGTGCAGACAGCACTTATTCCCGCATGTCCGATGAGGAGATGAAAGGGATCATGAAAGCGGCCGTAAACACGGTCTACTCACTGTTGTGGAAGCGAGCAAACGACAGTGAGGCATATGCCAAGTCCCTTGTTCTGGGAGCGAGATACACCGAGCGCTGGGACGACCCCGAGCAGTAATCATCCAATCGACAATTTCATTCACACAGAAAGGTGAATCCATGTTCAAAGAACTGGGTCCGCTGCTTCGGCAGAGGACCGTCGTCATGATCCTGACGCGTTTGGACGATGACACTATCCGCGTCAACGTCATTCCCCGCAGGCTCAACGAAAGCGAAAACGACGCGCTCACCACTCCGCTTAGCGTGGCCGGCACGGCGGAAGAACTGGACGCGGAACTGCCTTCCGCGCTGATCCAGTTTGTCGGTGCCCATCTCGAATTGAGGAATACGCTCGAATCCGCCAAGGAGCAGATGGCGGCGGCCGCGAAGACCGCAAAGGCGGAGGCCAGGTCGAAAACGGCAGCGAGGACTGCGACGGCCAACACGGAGGCGGCAGCGGTTGAAACAAGGAAGCCCGCTGACCAAGCGCCCAGGCCCGCCGAACCGAAGAAACAAGAGACGCGCAATGCCAGCCTGTTTGATACGGGACCGGTGCCAGCGGCAGCTCCCTTGTCCGGGTCGGAAGCGGACGAGGATGAAGAGATCCTTGCCGAAATCGCCGAAGACGAGCCAGCGGATGAGGTTGACAACCTTGACGAGGCCGCGTAGGCACCAATCCTGCTCCCGCTAGCCAAGCGGGTCCGGGAACCAGGAATCAAGCCCGATTTGACCTATGTAAATGTATTTCCAGCCCTCTGTTCCGTTAATTGGGGTGAAGACCGAGCAGAACTCATTCACATAGAAGCGTCCGCCACCGGCTCCCTTGAATGCCGATAACAATCGGGCGATCTGCTCGGCAGCGCCCCTGCCTTTCTCAGCACTTAACCTCACGCGCTTCTCAACATCCGGGCGCGGAAAAGTACGGTAATAGATGTCATCGGCCGCTGCCGTGAGTACATAAGGAATTCCAGCATGCGGTCCAGTCCAAGTATCGCCAGGTCGAAGCGGCTTTCCATCAAGATTCTTCGGCTCTCCACTGATTGTCTTACCCTCAAACTTGAACCGAAGCGGCTGATCGTAGGTTCCGGCCAAGTAATACTGCGCATCATCCCCTACGGGCACAATGACCTGCTTGTATTCGTTAATGTAGAACGGTCCATTGGGTCCACGCCCGTACGTTCTCTTGACATCATTCACCATATCAGCGAGTTCAGGATGAGCCTTTGTGGTCATGTGCCAAAGCTCGCCATCCGCAGTGGAATACATCAGGCCGATACGCCCATCGGTATGACGAACGCTGTATTTGGCGTCCTTCGACACATTGCGGGGGCAGTTACCAGGGAACACGTCAAATGTTTGCATCTTCACTCCTCCTCGAACCAAAGTTTCGGGTTGATAGTACCAGCGAACATATTCATACCAAGGCTTCTACTCTGTTGGGGCCTGAGGAAACTCAAGCCCCACATCAAGAGCACAAATAAAGTGGAGCAATCCCGCATCCCGATAAATGGCATGCTGCGCTTCGTTGATGTCGATTCGACTGACCTTCTTTCCGGTCTTTTGCAACTCCTTGATCGCGGCGACTAAGCGCAGGGCATCAGCGCCTTTACCGGCGTCCCCAGCTTTGTCTCCACTTCGAGCGAATACCTCTCCGCCACGAACCTTCTTGCTGACAACGCCCCCAGATTTCTGTTTGAAATAGAGCTCACTATCGGTGACGGGAAGGTCCACAAATGGGTAAGCGTCGCCAGCCCGCGCGGTGGCTCCCCAGTTCACAGCCTCCTCGCTCGATACCGCTCTTCGGGTAGGGAGATTGAAGCGCAACGGTTTCGAAAGTCGAGTGACGAAGAGAGTTTCCCATTCTTCATCGGACGGCACCCTGACCAGCACGAAATGTCTCTTTGGTGTAACGCGGAACTTGCCGCCACTGGCTTTAATTCTCAGAAGCGCTTCAGCGATTTCTGCGGTGTCTACAGCAAACTGACCGCCCTCGTTGGTTATGTTGCGCCGGGAATCGCAGCTAAATTCCGCACCCTCGTACTGTCCTGGATATTTGCAGCCGGGTTCGAGCGAATCCGCAGCAATCTGTTCCTCCTTTGGCAGTGGCTTCCGAGGAGGACCATCTTGACTGCTAGGTTCCGTTTCGAGGTCCCAGAGATAGAACTTGTTGCTGTCAACACCCGTCGCTTCGTACCAATCGACCTTGCTGTAGATGTTTTCTTCGACTGAATCCGCTGCGTAAAGGACGTGAATGCACGATGTCTTCTCCTCACCGCTCGGTCCGCGATGACGACGCAGCATACGCCCTAGGCTTTGAATGCGTTGTCGAACGGATCCTGAAGATGCCACGATTATGCCGACATCCACGGCCGGCACATTGAATCCCTCGATCAGAGATCGAGCTGAAACGATAACTTGCGCAATTCCCTTGCGGAAGAGATCCAGTCCCGTTTCTCTATACGAAGAAGGCAATTCACTGTGCTCTGCAATGGCCTTGAACCCTTTTTGCCTGAGACAGGCGAATAAGTCCATCACGCCCGAAATGCTCTCGTGGAACAAGATGACGCGCGCGTCCGGATTGATCTTGAACTCCCGCTCGATTATTTGAATTACTGCATCGTGTCGCGCCTCCAGGTGGCTAAGCAGTTCGCGCCTCTTCGAAACGTCGGAAACGAACCGCATTGCAATCATCCCCACATCACCCTGGTTACGCGTTGCAACGTTGCGCGCCCACGAGAAGAAGTCACCTTCTGACCGAGGGTCGCGCTGTGCCTTGAGCCGTGACATCGCGTCAGTAATGGAGCGGGACAATCCGTCGTAGCGCTGCCGCTCGTTGGTTGTCATGCTCAAACCGTAGTGATTGATCGTGAACTTCGGAACTAAGCCCTCACGGAGTGCGTCGGCTAGATTGAATTCATAAATTATTGGGCCGAGCCTCTTGCCTAAAAGTGATTCATCGTATCCAGCGTCGTCGTCATCGTCGCGTTCAGGTGTCGCGGACAACCCAAGGGACCAGCGGCACTTCGTTTTCAATACCTTCGACATTTCACTCGCGCCAGCGTGATGGCACTCGTCCGCGACGAGCATTAGATGATCCTCAACGTTCGCCTCCGTTACTAGCTTTGGAAGACGTTCGCTTGCAGAGGCCAGAACACTAATCAAGATGCGTTTGTTGCCATCCAAACCCTGATCGTACCCACCCCCAAGACGTCCTATCGCTTCTTCCGGAAGATTACCGTGTTCGAGAATTGCTTCGTACCACTGGTGCATCAGCACGATCGTCGGCACTACGATGGCAAGGCGCAAGTCCTTGTCTTCGGTTTTTTGCAAAAGCTCAGCGATAAATAAGGCGAGCAGCGTTTTGCCAGCACCGGTCACCACCTTGACTGTCCCGCGGCCCTTCTTCTTACGCCAGTTGGCAATGCATTCTTGCTGCCAAGCAAGCGGCGCAACACCATTCGTGAGCTCCCAGACCTCAGGAAGCACAGAGGGCTCGTGAGGAGTGGGTTGTTGCGGGCCCTCTACTGATCGTTTGCGAACTGCCGTAGCCATCCACTCCATCAGCCGAAGCTGATGAAGAAGGAGTGCGTCCGCATTGCCCAGGAGGCTGTCCGATTCCACATTGAATTTGCGTGTGTTTTCCATCAAGTTCTATTCGCCCCCTTTCCCGGAGAGCGCGTCTGTGCGCTGAAGCAGATGGCGAAGCAGGTCTGCCAATTCTCGGAATGCTGCTAATTGGTTCGCGTCAAAGTTGGCGCGAACAGAAAGTTCCACATCCGGCGTAACCGTGATTCGTTGCCAGCCTTCCACTTTCGAGGTGGGCACGGACGGGGTGAATCCGCTGACCTCGCGTAAAAGGCAAACGAGCCGCTCTGTGCCGGTCAACTCCGCCGCGAATAGTTCCCATTCGATTGCTGTCGGGATCTCACTCTCTTCCTCTGTGCCGACTTCTTGAGAGTCTCCGCCTTCCGGCTGCATAGACTCATCGATGGCGCGTGTGGCCGCCACAATCGATCCGTTCGCTAAGCCATGAATTTGGAGGGGATTGAGTCCTTGAAGGACAACTCGAATCTCGCTGAGGCTAATATTCGGCCGAGCCCGCCGGAGAGACATGATGACCTGAAGTCTTGAGAGATGATCCTTTGAGTAGGTCGCTGCGCGGCCACGCGTCTGCGCACTGGGCAGGAGGCCACGTTCGATATAACTTCGAATAGTGCGCGCCTCAATTCCCGTCGCGTCCGCCAAGTCGTTCAGAGAGTAGGAATCTTCAGACATTCTGCCAATATATATGCGACATGGCGAAATGTCAAATTATTATGGCGTATTAAAGTGGACCCCGTATTCCGATCCGGAACCTCACAAAAATCCTGCCCGCTATCACTCCTGAGCGAAAGATCTTTGCCTTACATTTCCAACCAATCGAGGACACTCCATGAAACCATCAAAACTTTATGAGGCGCTTCATACGCTCATCGGCGAACGTGTGCCCATGCACATCTGGGGCGCTTGCGGCGTTGGGAAGTCACAGATCGTTTCCCAGGTCGCGAACGATCTAGACTACGACTTTCTTGACGTGCGGGCCGTGCAGCTTGACCCGGTCGATCTCCGGGGACTGCCGCGTATCGCCGAAGACCAGACCGAGTGGGTCCCACCCAAGTTTCTCCCCACCACAGGCAAAGGCATTCTTTTTCTTGATGAGCTGACATCTGCGCCGCAGATGACCCAGGCAGGTTGCTATCAGCTCGTGCTGGACAGAAAGCTCGGCGAGTATGAGCTGCCCGATGGATGGGTTGTCATCGCCGCTGGGAATCCTGCATCGGAGCGTGGCGTCCATTTCGCGATGCCACGACCGCTTCGCAACAGATTCGTTCATCTCGACCTAGAACCGGATCTCGACGACTGGTGCCGGTGGGCGATCAAGGCTCAGGTCCGCCCCGAGATCATCGCCTTCCTCCGCTTCAAGCCAGAACTTCTGCACACTGCCGACACGACCGCAGACGCCAACGCCTGGCCCACTCCGCGTTCCTGGGAGATGGCCTCACAGGTGCTTTGCGGTATCGCCCGTCGTCAGAAGACGCAGTTTCTCTCGGGGGCCAGCGAGTTTGAGGCGCAGCTCCTGGATGGAACTGTGGGGCCGGCAGCGGCTTCGGAACTTGTCGCTTTCATTCGGCTGTTTCGCCAGTTGCCTTCGATCGACGAAATCCTTCTGAACCCCGCGACGGCGCCGCTTCCCACGGAGCCTTCCTCGCAAATCGCAATCGCTACAGCTCTGGGTAGGGCCTTGAGCGACACCTCGGTAGGGAGAGGAATCACGTATCTCGACCGGATGCCAACTGAGATGCGGGTGATGGCCATGCGCGACGCGGCGGCGCGGGACACCGCCATAACCCACACTCCGGAATTCGTTCGTTTCGGAGTGGAATACCGGGAGGTCATTCAATGATTACCGAACGCGCAATGCTCGCCGCCGTCCACATCAGCATCTGGACGGCCGTCAAACACGACCGCAAGGTCAGCCGCGATGTCGCCGATCAACACGGGGCACACCAGGGCGCGGGCCGCTACAACAAGCAACTGTTGCGTGGCGCCGACAAACTCGATGAACTGCGCACGCTCGCAGGCCAGATACGGCAGCATTTCTACAAGATAACTCTGCCCTGGTCGGATGAAGGCTTCCGGCTCCTGCCATCCAACTTCTATTTCGATCTCATGGAGCGCATGCGCGAGTTCGAGGCCGGCTTCGAGCAGGGTGTGGAGGGCTTTCTCCGCGTTTATCCGCAATACATCGAGCAGGTCAGGCCAGAGTTAAACGGACTCTTCCGCGAGGAAGATTATCCCTCCGCGGAGAAGCTGCGGAAGAAGTTCGGCGTCAAGCTCGAAGTGTTGCCCATCCCGTCCGGCGCCGACTTCCGCGTCCAGATGTCGGCCGAGGAGCAGGCGCGGGTCTCGCGCGAAATCGATTCCAACGTTCGCGAATCGCTGATGCGCGGAACTGAAGACCTCTGGAGACGGCTACGCGAGGTAGTCGCTCACATGGTCGACCGGCTCAACGAGCCGGAGTCGCGCTTCCACGGCTCCTTGGTCACCAATGTTCTAGACCTGGTGGAGATCCTGCCCCGGCTCAACGTGAACGGCGACACAGACCTGAACCGCTTTTCGGATCAGGTGAAAGAACGGCTCTGCAACTACTCCGCTCAGGACCTGAAGAAGCATGACCTTCTGCGCGTCACGACGGCCGCCGATGCCGCAAACATCGTCGCCGAAATGGATGGCCTGTTGCGCAGCCGCGAGGCGGCAGAACCCGCTGACGGGCCAAGCGCCGACGACATCTTCAACCGCATGTCCGCGTACATGGAGGCGCCCGCGGCGGTATGAGACATGAGACGCCAACCTCGCTGCGTATTCAAAAGGCCCGTACCGCTCTCATCCTGGACCATCCATTCTTCGGCTCGCTCCTGTTCCGGTTGAAGGGGCGCGAGTGCCGGTCGATTCCGACGATGGCCACAGATGGAGTATCGCTCTTCTACAATCCTGAATTTGTTGAAACGCTGAACGCGGCGACACTGGCCGGAACTCTGGCGCACGAAGTCATGCACCCGGCCCTGCACCATCATGTGCGCCGCTCCGGCCGCGATCCCAAGCGGTGGAATGTAGCCTGCGACTTCGCCATCAATCCCTTGCTCGTTGACTCTGGACTCTCGCTGCCCGATGGTGTGCTCATCGACGACCGCTTCCGCGGGATGAGTGCGGAGCAGATCTACAACCTCCTTGAATCGGAGTTCGAACCAGAGCAAGACTCCGAAAAGGAGGGTGGAGACGACGAGTCCGGAGGAGAGGGATCGAAAGACGAGGCGTCCTCTGGCGGCGATTCAAAAGAACCTTCCGCTCCCCCTACCGAAGGTGGAATTGGCCAGGTCCTCGATGCGCCATCGCCGGACGAAGAAAACCCAACCATCGAAGAACAGGCGAGGGAGTGGGATGTGGCGGTCAACCAGGCCACGACGGTTGCCCGACAGGCGGGCAAGGTTCCAAGCGGCCTAATCCGGACCTTGGAAGGGGCGGCAGAGGCTTCGGTCGACTGGCGGGAGATGCTACGACGGCTCTGGTCGGATACGATCCCGGCCGACTATAGCTGGCTGCGCCCTAACCGTCGCCATGTCTGGGCAGGCCTTTACTTGCCAGGAGTGATGCGCGAGGGCGTTGGGGAGATCGCGATCGCCGTCGATTGCTCAGGCTCTGTGAATGCCCGCCAACTTAGGCTCTTCGAGGTCGAGGTGCGTTCGATTCTCGAAGGCCAGCGGCCGCAGCGTGTGCATGTCTTGTACTTTGACGCGACGGTGCACAAGGTCGAGACATACGAAGCCGGCCAACCGGTCCACCTTAATCCCATTGGTGGCGGGGGAACCGAATTTGGCCCATGCTTCGATTGGCTCGATGAGCGCGGGATTCAGCCGCAGACCCTCGTTTTTCTGACAGATCTGTATGGATCGTTCCCAGATTCCGCTCCCGCGTATCCCGTGATCTGGGCTTCGACAGGAAGCCAGAAGGCACCGTTCGGTGAAGTCATTCCTATGCAGGCTGCCTAGCCCCAAACGGGTTGATGGGTTGTGGAGCATCCGCACAAGCTAACGAGGATCTCAATCTCACGCCAATTATTCGATGGTCACCCCCATTTGACCTGGGGAAGGAGGTTCTCTGTGAATCAGTCATATCGCATTTTCGCGGACGGCTCCGCGATCGGAAATCCGGGACCGGGTGGATGGGGCGCGGTCTTGATGCAGGGGAAACGACGCTGGGAAATGTCCGGCGCCTTTCCTTCGACGACCATCTCGGAGATGGAGTTGGTCGCGGCAGTAAAGGCACTTCAGCAAGTTCCACACCGGGCGCGGGTCGAACTGCATTCGGACTCGGAGTACCTGATCTATGGAATGCGAGTCTTCGTCGTCCATTGGCAGCGCCAAGGCTGGCGAAATCGACGCGGAAACCAACTGCAGCACCGTGAGTTGTGGTCGGAGCTGATCGCGTTGAATGCCAAGCTTCACATCCGTTGGACATGGATCAAAGGGCACAACGGCAATCTGGAGCAGGTCCGCGCCGACACTTTGGCGTATCAGGCCGCTCGCACTCTCTGGGTGAGCCAGAAGGCCGCTGCTTGATGCCAGCCACGACCTCACATTGGCACAGAAGGAGAAACACTGATGGCTTCAATTGCTGAAGCAAGCTCGCTATTTGAAATTGATATGGAACTCGATGGACTGCTTGAGGAGATTCAGGAGCAGGTTGAGTCCGAAGGTGAGCCTTCGGAAGATTTGGTGGCTCGATTCCAACAGTTCTGCCAAGCACACGGCGAGAAGGTCGACCGGATCGGCCGCTTTGTGCGCATCATGGAAGCGCGAGAACAGTATTGTCGGAGCGAGGCTGCGCGGCTTACTGACCGAGCCCGGGCCGCAGCCGGCAAAGTGGAGCGAACCAAGAATATGGTTCTCTACTACCTGCTTAGCCGGGATATCAAGAAGATCGAAGGCTATCAATTCACATTGCGTGCGCAGAAGAACACCCAGGATTCCGTGCGAATTACTGACGAGGCCGCAGTGCCGAAGTGCTATTGCAGGATTGATGCCCGGATGGATGGAGTTCTTTGGGAGACGGTCCTCTCGCTACTCCCAGACGAGCTTGCGAGATCCTTGGAGTCGTCGATCCAGGAGACGCGACCGAATCCTGACGCGATCAAGGCGGCTGTGATGCGTAATGACCAAGTCCCGGGGGCGGAAGTGCGCCGCGGTTCCCACCTGAGAGTGGCCTGAAGGCAGCTTGGAGGTGCCGCATTTTCGCCACGGCTTGATGTACCTGAATGATTCGGGCGATCAATAACACCTGCTTTACACCCCCATTAAGCCGGATCTCCACGGCATCGTGTATGCCGCTTTTGGGCCGGATAAAGGCCCATGCCCGGGAGAGGTTCTTTCTCGGGCATGGACATTAGTTAACCGTTGCCGACTAGTCAGGGCTAATTTTCCGTCGATGAGCGAATTAGCAATTTGGCGCTCACCGGGATCTGCTGTTGCTACGAGAGCGATTGTTGGACTGGGGGCGCCGCATGCCAAATACGATGGGCAGACTCGGCGGCGGTAGATCAGTCTCGACAAGAGTTTACCGATCTTTTGGGGACAACAACATCAGTCAGCCGCAGTCCAGTACTCGCATTTGCAACCTCAGGTGAAAGGTCACCTGTGAGGTGACTGGGCTGGCAGGTCTGAGCCTACTAACGTAATCTTCCATTTAGCCGAAGGTCGAAGGCTTAGTAGCGCTCTGCGATGGTCAAGATCGAATCGACGAGCGTGGCAACCGGTCGCACGCAGGGGCCAGCAATGTGGACTCCGCATTCGAGTGACAGTTCTCTCGAAGCGCGGTTCATATTTGACGAGCCGATATAGGCTGCGTCGTTATCGCACAGGACAATCTTGGCATGGAACGTCTCGACTTTCGCATCGCGCGTGTTCGGATCGTGTTCGATGGCGTACCGGTAGACTTTAATGGCCTCGCGAGCGTGCTCAGCGCGTCTGGAGTCGAGCAGTTCCCTCAACGAGAAGTCGGTGCCGCGGACGATCAGTATGCGCTCCACTTCAGGGGGCGGCGCCGCAAAGAGCTCTTCTACCCAGTCCATGCCTACGTCGTCAAGAAACGGGCTGAGAATCACCAAACGCCATTGTGCATTCGATGCGAGAGCAATGAGGGAGTCACGGGTGTTGTGTAGTCGCGCCCATCCGAACTTCTGCTTAGGCAGCACCTCCATCAGCCGGGAGGGAGGCAGCGGCGGGCTCAGAACAATCTCAACGCTATTGCTATCACGGAATTCGAAAGTGGCATTGGCCGCTCCCCTCAGGAAAATGGATCCGTCGCGTGCATCTGACGGCGAAAGAACGCGCCTGAGAATGCCTGAAGAGCGTTCGAGGATCCGAAGCTCAACAAAAGAATCGATAAGCATTCGCGTTCGTTCCGTGGAGACCCCCTCGTCTCTCGCCAGATCCGAAATCATGTCGGCGCTTAGCTGAGGGCTTGGGGCCCGAGAGATCGCACTGAGCAATCGTGAGGCACCCAGGAGGTCGAAACGAAGAGACCTGAAAAAGAGGTCGTCGCTTATCGGCTTGTGCGGTTGTATTGGCACGCCTTTTACCTCCGTAGATAGCCGGCGAGTTCGTCTCTGCTGAGATCCCACCCAGGTGCAGGACCACCGTTCAACGCGGCCCGGCAAAGAAGGTTGTTGCCGGTAACGCAAGCGACCTCGGGAGCCATGATGCACGCTGGACAGGCCCCGCCGCGCTGATCGCACAGACTTCCTGCATCGCATCGAAGGCTTCTGTCGGAGAGCAGATCTTCGAGAATTGTGACGCCGTAGTTGCGCCACATAGCAGACAGATTGCCCAGGTCGGGAGTCATCCCACGCCGATAAACCAGGAAAGCCAAGTCGGCTGGGAAAATGTACTCACCTAAAGATCCATGCTCCAGGCCTGAGTACTCGACAAGCGCCTGCGTAAAATGATGCGTCATCGTGTGCAGAAGCAGGTAGATGTAGTTGGGTATAGACCGCCGTGTCTTCGGCCCGGAGGTCCCCTCCTTATAGCTCTCGACAAAGCGGCCGTAATCGACATACTCCAGCAAGTACGTCCCACCGATCTTGGCTGGAGCTTCCGCATCGGAAGGCCGAAGGCCGTTCCTCTCCAGCCACGTTCTGACGCGATCCTCATTGAGGCGGACGTAGATTCCTTCGTTCTTTTGTTCTAGCACGTAAATCGGACGTTTGTTCGCCTCTACGTGATCGAATGCCTTCAATCTCACCGGCATCTCTCGATCCTTAACCGTCGTAGATGGCGTTGAACTGACGCGGGAATAGCCAAAGCTGAACTCACATATATCGAGGCCGCGAATCAGTACCATTTCGTCAAAGCCGAGCCGATTGAGCGAATCGCGCACGCGGGTGGTGTAAGTCTGGCGGCCTGTAACATCGTCCTGCTCGATGTCCAGGATGTCGGGGTTGGTCACAGAGATCGCTGGTAGGCCGGGATCCGAACCTTCGCGATTGATGATTTCGGAACGGAGTGAGGCGTGCTCAAGCGCAAGACGGATTGGGTTATACCGACGTGCCCAGTTTTGACTTTCCTCCAGTTGCGAGAGGAGCCGCGGTGACTCTCTCCTCTGCACCGCCACAAATCCCTCCTGCTGGTATTTGCCTTGCAAGCTCGTGAGCTGGCCTTGAATGGTCACATGCCTTTCTGCCGGCAGGAATGACAGAATCTCGACGAGATCCTGATACGCCTTTGCCTCCGCTGTTCTTCCGTTGGCTGCAAGCTGGCGTAAGACTTCCTCGTGGGTGAGTTCTTCGCCTGGAAAATAATACTGTCTCATAAGAGTCTTTGCGAGATCTGCGCGCCTTCCAGCACCAAGCAGCAGGGCAACATCCGCGTTCTTGAACACAATGAAGGAATCACGCTGGACGTAGTAGACGGACGACGCCCGGTAAGAGACGGGCAACATATTCCATTCCTTTGGCAGATTTCCGAGACCGGCATCCATCCCCGGTTTCAGGAGAGCCAGACTTTCGCGGTCTGCCTGAACAACTTCTTTGCCGGAGAGACAGTTCATGCACTGAAACCGCCAGTCACTGAAGAATGGGGAGGAATTCGTCACCAGTTGGTATTCTTCGTTCCCGCAATTCGGACAGGCCGTGAGGGCGTCAATCCGGCCATTGGTATCCATGACCACTCGCCCTGGGCTTAGCCCTGCGTAGTTGCCCGACCAGTGAGCGAATACCACATCCATCTGTCGCCAGTTATGACGCCGCGACTCCTTGCAGTCGCGCCTACTCTCCACGCTCGACCATCGGCGATCCATATCAACCACGTCTTGGAACTCCACAAGTCGCTGGCACTCGGAACAGACGAAAACCAGCGGGTCGGGCATAAAACCAATGCGGTTAGGCTTATTCAGCGCGAAGCGGCCAGAATCGATCTTGGGTTCGTCTTTGTGATCCAGAAAGGCAGTATCGAGGCATTGTTGCGGTAGAACCTGCGGAGTGGGCCTGCAGGCCATAGCCCGATCATGCCAGTTCTGCACGAACTCTCCGAGTAATTCGAAGAGTTGGCGCTGCACGTCAGGCTTACTCGTCTCATAAGGAGTGTTCTTGGGAATCGCAACGCAGCAGCCCATGCCGCCCTCATACGTGAAGAGCGCTCCTGGCGCATACGAAGTCGCAATCTGTGTTCGTGAGCGATTCATTGCTAGTCCTTAGCCTCCTCCGGGTCAAGCTCTGCTACAGTTGTGTGTTGCCGCCGCACAATGCGAAGCGCCTTAGTGAGAATTCGGTCCTGTTCTTCCGAAGTGAGCCGCTTTCCACCTTGTCCATAACGCCGGGCAAGCTCGAAGTGGCCGGCCTCATCAATGTCACGCAGCGAGAGCATAGGCCGGGTGCCGACCATTGGCCCTTTCCAGTAATCGCTAAGAATCGTGGTGCTGTATTGGCCGCGGAACTGTTCGATCATATCTTTAGCGCGATTGCGAATTCGATCATCGTAGTAGGTCCATTGCGGTGCCGCGCCGATGGCGCCTATGCCTCTGCCTCGAACACCTAAGGCCTCTACTGCGAAGTCGGTGAAGTCTTTCACTGCATTGGGATAGTCTCGTCCTTCAATGAGCCGGCCAACATCCCCGATGTTCGTAAAGCGGGGGAAACGGAGCTTTCCAGCGGCATCGGCATCAACGAAAAGTTTCTGCTCGACCCATCCACAGAGCCAGGTCTGAAATAAGCTTGCCAAGACTCTGTCATGAGCGCTCGCGGCCCAGCGCGTGATCGCGGGAGCGGCGATCATTCTCTCAAGGAACCGGTGGAAGATGTCGTGGGTTTCAACAATGTAGCGGTCCCTTCGGGAGTGTGGCGTCGGAACCAGCAGACTAAAACCAACATGAGTACGTCCGACACGGGAGGAAGCCTGAATGAACTCCGCAATGTCATTCGGCATTCCTGCGAAAAACATAGCATTGAACTTATCGACGTCGACTCCGTGCGAAATTGCCGAGGTGGCTACGATGCTCCGCAACGTAGTAACCAAGTCGAGTATCCCCGTGCCATCCTCTTCCGGGGCAGCCTCAGCCTGGCGCATGATCTCCTGAATCTCCGCGACGTCGATACCTCCGGAAATCAACCGGCTGCGAAGGCGCTCTAGGTCGCGCCCATGCCGCAGATGAAACTTAGCTACTTCCTCGCCGAAGGCCTCGATTACCTGGTCGCCGCCCTTCCTGTTCGTGACATAGGTGAGCGAGATGCGCATCAGGTCCACGAGCGAGAGCAGGGTCTCGGGAGAGGAGGCGACCACTGCGTTCAACGCTGTGCGATGAAATCCGGACAGCGGTCCATTTTGCGTCAGCGAATTCAATAAATCGGTAATCGCCAGCAACCGTTTCTGATCGTCCTGTAGGTCCTCCCAGAGCTCGGTGATTGCAAGATGGTATGCGGACAACACGACCACGGTAGTGACGGTGTGATTCCGGCCGTTCGTCATGATCGATGTATAGACCCGCATCCATGGGGCCTCAATTTCAGGTGCCAAGGGGCTGCTTCCTCCCAATCCACGTCGAGCGGGATTGGCCGGCAGCGCAGGCTTGGAGTAGAACGATTCGTAAATTGAGGTCCCGGGGTAAGGAAACTGCATGAAGTTGCGCTGGTACAGAGCGGCAAACTGTTGCTGCGGTACGCTCACCGTCGCAGTCGCCGCGACTGTCTTGGGAAGCCTCGATAATTCGGGCTGATGAGGCAGACGAGCGACGCGATCACCGAGCAAGGAGCTGAGGCGACGGAATAGCTGTTCGAGCGTCGTTTCAAAGAGTCCTGCGAAGGTTCCGAGGCTCTCCTCCAACAAGTGTGCCTCGTCTTGAATGACGAGAGACGGGAAAGGGTCTTTGAATAGCTCTCTCCCGTTCGCATATGCTGGCGCAACCGTTTCACACTCGTGTTTGTCCGGACCGTCCTTCAGCATTTGGCGGGACGGCGAGACGAGACGGCCACTATCACGCTCGACCCACTTTGACAGTCCGAACATCCCGACGATCTTGGCGATGGTAGATGGGTGCTGTCCGATCAGGGCGAGCTTATCGATAACGCCGAGCAGCACCGCTGGGGCGTGTCGGTAAATATCCTGATCGATGATGAGAAACGGGAGCGGCTGAAATGACGTGCGCTCATTCCACAAACAAGTCTGGTTCTGACAGACAATGACGATCTCCTCCGCGGTGGGCATCTTAATACGCCGGAGAGCGGTCACGCCGCCACACAACGGGCATGACGGTATTTTGTTGAAGCTCTTATTGGCCTCCTGGTAGCTGGTCGTTAGGTCCGCGTCGGTCTCGTCGTTGAACCGGCGCACCGTAGGAATCCCACTCAATGCAGGATCGTCCGTGCGGTTGGGCGTATTGGTGCTTCCTACCCAGAAACCGATCTCGAAGGAGTGCCCGGAGAGGCGAGCGTCAAGGCGAACCAACTCCGCGTAGACGAGAAGGGACAGTAAGCGTTGTGCCTGCTGTAACGTCAGGAGACGCAGCGGATAACGTACGAGAGCTGTAACGCCAACGAGCTTGCCGCGCAGCCTGTCGAGAAACAGGTTGTAGACCAAGAGCCCAAAGAATGCCTCCGACTTGCCGCCTCCCGTTGGAAAGTAGAGCAGCGTTGCGGTCTCTTCGTCGAAGGCAGCGTCGAACCACTGCCCGTCCGCGTACTCCTTCATGCGCGAAGACAGGGTTGGCAGATGGGCGAGTACAAACGCCAGCTGGAATAGCCTCCACCTGCTGATGCCACGCATCGCGCCGGCCCTCTGGAATGTTTCGTTGAGAAGAATCCAGGCGCGGTATGGAATTGCATGGCGGCTGGCGTCGTCCTTTTGGAACGCCGTGAACGAGAAGCAAAGGATTTCGATTCCGAGCGAGATTCTGCGTATCTCAGATCTATATGCCTCGATATCCTTCTGGAAGCGCATTCTCTCTCGATCCGCATCGGCGTCAGAGTCAGTCCCGTCAGCCGGATCGACCTGCCCCTCTTGAACCCTCACCCAGTCTTCAAACGCCGCAATGAACGGGCGCAGGCGATTCGGATCAAAGCCGCTCGCGCTGAGAGTTGCGAAATCAGTTGGGAATCCCTCAATTTCGTTCGGGACAATTCGCGGCTGGATGTATCGCGGCATCCATTCCGTCGTGAGCGAGAGTAGATCACCCTGCACCTGCTCGCTGACTCCGCAGTTGACTCCAATTGCGGGATAGGAAAGGAACTGTCGGAATCGGTAAGAGGGTTCAACGCGATCCAGGCGTAGAGCTCTGTGAGCCGCGCTAGGTAAGGTAACACTCAGACCTACCTGATGCACCGCATGCTCGAAGCGATCTCTCTGGCGCTTCTTAGCATCTCGGCTGTTGTTTTCGAGCAAGATTCGGAGGTTCGACCGCGCGGTGTCTCGGAGATCGGGCGTGAGAGCTACGGTCAAACCGAGATCATCCAGTTGAGGTAAAAGGTCGGCAAGCTTTGGCGCGGAAGACCTTAGGGTGGTCAAGAAGGCGTTCCATGCGGCTTCTGATTTCACATTGCTCGGTCGAACCGTGCCAGGGCGGTAGGCGAGTCTCTGCCCCTCCTCGCTCTCCAGCCAGTTCTTCACAATGGAAGCGATCGCCTGACGCAACCGCTGTGACCACTCGCTCGCCAACCTTTCAATGTTCCCTGGCTCTTCCAGACGGAAGTCGAAGGGGGGCATTTCGATTCGCAGCCGCATCCATTTCTGCGGAATATCAACAGGCTGGGCAGAATCGTCTCGATCAAAGATCAGTTGCCCCTTCTGCGCCGATATTCCCGGACCGGCATCTGCAGTGTCTCCATCTTCACCTTCGATATGATCCGCTGGGGGATTATCATCGGCCTCCGCATCTTTCTCGACGGTCGCCACGATACCGTCGCCCGAGACCCTGACACCGTACTTCAGGAGTTCCTCTCGGTAGATCTGCTGTTGAAGGGCGCGGCGAGCCTTTCTGCTATCCGGCGCCTTGCGCATCTCTTCGGTGAACTCCACCGAGAGCCGCTGCCTTGTAGCGTCGGTGATGAGAAGCTGAATGTCCCGTTTGATTGGGGGCTGGGGCATGATGTCCAGTGAAGGATTGTTGAGCTCATCCCATCCCGGCAGCACTCGAATGTAGATACTCAACTGAGCAGTGGCGGCCACTGTGCCGTGCGCCCCGGAAAGCACCTGAAAATCCAAACCATGCGCGCTGATGTGAATGTCAGAAGTCTCATCCTGAGCACCGAGTTCGTCGAAGCGCGGCAACAGGAACCCGGACACGAATCGCTGAGACGGCTTTACGCCGTACACAAAGCTACCCTCGCTGCCCCATCCGCTACATCTCTGCCAGGTTCGATTCAGGAGTGCATCGACCAATGCTTCCTTGGCGTCCGTAATGACAGAGGCTAGGTTGGGCGGCAAATCTCTGAGATCAGCGAGCTTCACGATTCCCTCACGTTCGATACAACAGTTTCAATGTTTTCTTTTGCCAGCTCATGCAACCGCCATACGTCTTCCGAATCAACGATGCCGGGTAATTGCGCGAGCGTTCCATGCGGATCAACAATGATGCTCATCAGCACCTGATGCAGGTGGTTACCACCCTTGATGCGAGCGGATCGCGTCCACGCAATGCCCAATAGCCAATACTGCTCCGCCACCATTTCCCCGATTCCGATGGCCTTCATAAAAAGTGCATAGGTCTCAAAATGCCGGGGTGCATGCGGACGGACTTCAGATCGGGGTTTATTTGGTAGGTCCTCCACATCAAGCCAATACTGCATAGCGGAAGACGGGGGCAGATCCGCTTCGGGAGCCAGCTCCTGCATTCGAAGGCGGAGCTGCGCAGCTTTCTGCGCGACATTGCTGCCAGGCAGCCTTGCGGCGGCATCAAGGACTTTACTGTGGTAGAGAGCGAGGATTTCAGGCGCGTCTACCGTGTGTTTCAGCATTCCGCGCGCGGAATCACTCAACTCATCCGTGAAGACACAAACCCGATCACCCGAAACGATGAGATTTGCGGCTCGCTTTTCGAAATCGTCAAACTCGTCACCATCGTAGACGGCCAGTTCGCTGTTCTCGTAAACACGAATGGAAGCTCCACTGGCGAGGTCGATGCGGCGGGTTGAAAACTGACCACCGAGGCCTGCACCGCCGGTTAGGTCGATCATAGTACGCGCAGCGTAACGTGCTTCCGGATCAAAGACGGAGATTTCTGCGGTATGGCCACTGGAACTGCGCTCCAGCTCTTCGACGACCGCCTGCAGGCGGGCGGCGATCGGCTGCGCTCCATCCAGTTCACCGGTCAAGCGCAGTCTTCTCGTCAGCTGGGTAGCGCGAGGGAGGCTGCACTGAACCATCCATCGTTGCGGCAGCGAACGTCGGCAGAACAGACTCATGATCACGTCGAACGATGGCTCAATACAGATCAGAACCGTCTTTCCATCGCCAATTTGCTGAACAAATGAATCCAGAAGCCCGTCCAGTTCTCGCGGTACGGCAAAAACAATCGACTTGCCGACCGCATACCGAATGTCGAATAGGAAGAAATCCTTCTCAACTCTCCAACTAGCGAAGTCGCGAACAAATGGGCTCGGGAAAAGAATCAGCGCCCGCTCTTTCTTCTTTTCCAACCGTCGCAATGTCTCGTCGAAGAGTTTCCTGCCGACGTTGTCTTTGTTGATGGAAGCAATGAGCGTATCGAGGGATGTGCTGAACTCGACCAGTTCCGCATGGTGCCGCCCGGCAAGGCCGCCTTCGCGGGCTGCCCGCAACTCAGCTTGAACTGCAGGCGCATCGTACTTGTCACCGCGCTGCTTGAGCTGATACCCCTCAAACTCTTCCCGCAGGTAGTCGAAGAACATTTTCGGCTGTCCAGGTAATGTCGCCAGATTCTGCACGACATTCGCAGCTGCGCCGGCCAAATTGCCAAGCTCTTTTTCGCCATCGTCGAGGAGCTTCCGGCGCACGCGATAGCCGGCTTCGACGACTTTAAGCAAATCCGTGCCAAAGACGCTTGCCGTGACCTTGGGGACGTCGGTCCCGATCTCGATTGGCTCACCGAAGAAACTGGTCTCGACCTTCAAAACGAGGCTCGTCTGCGGTGCAGTTTTCGCCCGCACATTTGTAGGAAGCCGCCATCGATCCCAATCCTTCAAAACTGCGAAAGCGAGACTTTCGAGGCAATAAATGTCGTCTGTAACCGCGAAGACCGGAGGAGGTCCTACATCGAGATACAGCTCAAGCACCGCATCCAGGAATCCCGATACCGTCTTCTTCCAATCCGTTCCGAGCCAGTCGCGACGACGAATGGTCATGTCAAGAAGAAGCAAGTCAGGCTTTCTTCCGCCCCTGGCGGGATCGAGGCCAGCCTTAATCAACGCATCTCGTTCTGAGGCATCGCCCCCAATCCCAATCAGGAAGAAAGGTGCTGTCGCCGGTTCCGAGGCACCGCTCAATCGACGCGAACCGCCACGACTCAGCCATGTGTACTTCCGCAGTCTCTCGAGGAACCGATCGGATGATGAGATGACGGATGATCGATGCACCCCGAGATACGGCATGATTTCGAACAGAGTGGGATGCTCTGCCGCAGGATCGCTTTGCAGTTTTTCCCGCAAACCATCGTGCTTGATCGCCTCATTGAGGCTATTGATGGCAAGTATGTACGAATCCCTTTGCGTGGGAGGCCGCCCGTCAAGTCGGTGGAGTGCCCGGGAGATTCTTTCGCATAGCATCGTGCGATCAACGACCAGTTTCCGTTGGTAAGTTGCACCTGACCTGGACCAGGGAAACAGCATCGTGGTGAGTCGTTCACGATCACAGGTCTCGACTCGGTTAAGCGCAGCGAGGCTATGGAGCATGGAAAGCTCTCCGAGTCGGGCAGGGGCGACGAGTGCGATCCGGCTCTCATTACGAAGAATCGTCTGTTCGTAGAGGGAAAGTAATGAGTGCGCCGCTCCACTCAGAGGCAAGAGCACATCAGGGCGCTCGACCGTTCTCAGAATTGGTGTGCTGACCGGAGCAACCCAATCCGAACCCGTTTCTTGGCGAACACCGCCGAAAGCCGTCCCGAGATTGGCTTCCGGCGGGATCACGATGCCCTCCTGGTTTGCCCAACGTCGTTTGTCTTGATAGGTCGATAAGCCTCTTCCGCCGCTTCGTCATTGCACTCTATCGCACCAAATGCCTTCACTACACGCGATGCAGTGGGAAGGGGCAAGGAGCGGAGTGCCTTGACGGAAACACTTACTGTCCCGCTGATCCGGCGATATCGGGCATCGACGGCGGCGCTGTTGAGCAGACGGCAGAGAATCTTCAGCGGAACAGTCTGTACAGAATCAGCTTTCGGGATCACCAAGATCGTGTGATTCTCCGAAACAAACCCGCATCCTCCGACAACACCGCGCTGGAAAACCAACCCAGCGATCAGGCGTCTCTTCTGCCTTCGATTGCTGGTCCTCTGCAGAAGGATCGCATCACTCGTGATTGCTACGGAGCTGTCCTTCTCTAACCTTACGAATCCGACGGGCGCCTTGAATGTGGGATCTTCGACAAGCGGGTGTACAACGCAGTTCGCCTTGATGTTATGCGCCCAATAGAGGGGCACTTCGTTTTTCCGTGGAACTTGGCGGACGCGGTATCTGTCCTGTTCCCGGTTCCAAACGAAATAGCCCGCCTTTACCACATAGCCGTAATCATCCAGGAATGTGCAATCCCCATCAAAGAAATTTGCGTTGCCTCCGACGTCTGGAAGGGCCCACATGCGATCCGACGGTGACGCAGGGATATCAAGTGACCCCATCGGCTGAGCCGAACCGTGGGTACGTATGAGCGAGCTCGTCGGGGCAGCGGCTATTTGCGGAGTGCCTTTCTTTCGAAGTGTCAGCACGCATACATCGCAGAGCACATCCATAAAGAGGTCACTGCGCTGGTCGATTGGGTCGAGACTGATGACGACGGTTTGCTCAAGAATATATTTGCGAAGAGCGGCAAAGTACGGGCCGCCGAGAAATGACATTGGGACAATAAGGCATATCACACCGCCCGGCCGTGTCCAGGCGATAGACCGCTGCACAAAGAGTGCGTACTTATTCACGTAGCCATCGGAGATGACCGAAGCGTATTGCGACAGGACGGCTTTTGTTGGCCGGAAGACTCTTCCGTAGGGCGGATTGCCGATCACAGCGTCATAATTGGGCGCCGGTTGTACGGTCTCCAACGTATCGCCGTTGGTGATCGAGATACGAAGTTTGCAACGTGTTCTTGAAAGCTCGTCGGCAACCAAGTCCGCCAGCAACAACTCCGATAACCTGACCAGACTCTTATCGATTTCTATTCCGGCGATTGTTTCACGTATCTGGTCCAACGTCGTACGAGGATCCAACTCCTTCTTTCGGGCATCGAGCGCAATCGCTTGGGCTAACGGCACGAGAAACGCAGCTCCACCTGACGACGGATCGAGGATCCTTGAAATACCTGGACGAATCCCTAATCCACGGAGCTTGTCGATGGCGTACTTAGCGAGTTGTGGTGGCGTGAAATACGCAGCGAGCTTACGCCGCTTCTTTTGCGGCATGAGCAATGCATAATAGGTAGCTATCCAATGGTGTTTGTCGCCTGATGGTAGATTCTCGAAGAATTTACGAATGTTTCGATCCGGATGGGTCCCTTGGAGGATCGCTCTGCAGGCGGATAACGCGGAGAGTCGACGACTAGATTTCTTCCGTACCAGCCTGCGCAAACGCGCCAGCAGCTGAGCGCCGTTTGCTTTTACTTCCTCTCGCTGCATCTGAGCGCCAGCGACGGCGAGAAGAGGGCCGTTTTTTGACGTGAGTTTGGACCGATCAGTCAGATCGGGCACGACGGATTCGGAATGACGGGCGGCAACATTCATCTGCTGTAGTACAAACCGCGGCAAGAAAACGCATCTGGATCTCAATGCAGCAATCGCGATCAGGAGGTCCGATGCGTAGAGGTTTCAATCTGATTGAATCCACGTTGTTTATCATAATAGTCACTTTGAGAGAAATCGATACAGAAGCGGATACGGGCGTGTTGTCGATCTGAGTTATCAACCACGCAAGAAAATGGCTTAGACTGCTGATAAAATTGACTTTATCTTCTAGGGATCGTCGTTTAACCCATTCCGAGTCCTCCCTCAACCGCGACGGATCGGTCAATTTCGACCGCCTGCACTCTTGTTCAACTCCGTCCGAAACTGCCGATCGAGCCAGGACACGTTATTCGTGGAAATGGTGGGTTCCTAGCTGGCGCGGGACATGGATACGTAACCGAAACGCGAGTTTGGTAGGTCGGGATGGACGCCGACATCGGCGTGAATCAGCACTCGTTTGGCAGTAAAGCCCTGGGCACTGGGGCTGGTGACGGTGTAGCCGTGGTCGAAGCGGCGGTGCTCGACAGCATTGAAGTCGATCGGCCGGTTATCTTCCTTGCCGCTTTGAGCCTTGCGCACGTCGGGAGAGGCGTTGCGGGGAAGAATTATATCGCTCCTCCAAACCCCACCCACCAGGGATTCGAACCCCGATATGCTGATCCGGCATCAGCGTCCCCCAGGCTTACTGATTGCGAGTTTTGTGGGGTCGCGCGCCGGTCGGTGTGCAGGAAGTGCGTCGAGAAACCCTCCATAAACTGAATACGCAGCCTTCAATATCCTGACGCCTTCAAAACATAGTCTACCTCTGCCCATCAGGAGGCCCCAATGAGACTCCGCCGGAAACAACTTTGCCCGATCCACCGCTCTCTCTTCTGCTGCGGAAGAGAAGCACTATCAAGGGAAAGGCGCCAGCGCCAAATGGGGGTCCGCCGCATTGACGACCCGCTCCATCCAAGGGGTTACCGGGAACTCCGCTCCAATGGCGAGATGCGGAAGCTCCTCGATCGGAAGATCGTCGCTCAAAATGGGATCTGCGCTCTCTGCGGGGGACAATTCACGGATTACAGCGACATCGTACCGGATCACATCAGCCCGCGCGGTATTGGAGGAGCGTGGAGAGACGATCACCCGGACAACATTCAGGCTGTCCACTGGTGGTGCAATGGCGAGAAAGGATCGGCGCGGCTGTGATCAGCGTGCCACCATGAGATCGTCTGAGGTGTCGCGGATCTTCGCTTGCGGAGAGCTTGGTGCAAAGCGAGCTTGAACTTCTCGAACGGTTGCGGCACGGCTATCGTCCCACGCGGTCCAAAATCATCCTCGCCAAGCTGACACTCTCGCTCACGACTGCAGTAAGCCTTGGCGAAGGACGGCTGATATCCGGATCGCGGGCTAATCGAACCGCAGCAATGATCGCCGCGGCGATGACAAGGGTCGAATTCATTCGCGTCTGCTCTTGCATCTTCTCCGCCCAAGCCTCCCGCTCCCTGGCAATAGCTCGCTTCATCTCACCCATCAGTGGACCACTGACCGCACGGGTTTAGGACCAAGTCTGAACGAGAGCTTGCCTCGAAAGATTTCGGAGGGAAGATAGTTCCTTTTCTCTCCGCAAAGCGGGCACTGAGCGGCAATCCATGTATCCGGCATGGTGCCGACCGGCGCTTGGAAATTCTCACCGCACTTCTTGCAGCGGATGGTGAAGTCGCATTGCCGAGTTGGCGGAAGACTGAACACGAATGACAGTATAGGAGAAGAAACGGCGAAACTTCAATTGTGCATCTCAGAGGAGTTTGGTCCCGCAGAGCCAACCGGAGCCTAAGTATTTTTTGCTTCAACGAATTAACGCATGAGCGGTTGATCTGCAATGGGCTGTTCTGGCACTATGGGAGGCAAAGTTGATCGGTCCGCTATGCGAATTGCGTCTTCCCCCACCCTTCGCATCGCCACCGGTTTGCTCTTGGCCGTCCTGCTGAGTGTTGTCGGGTATCGAGTCTTCCGACGGCTGAATTCTCATGGTCCAGAGGCGCTGCTGAAGCGAGCCGA